>Ga0081539_10000466_pt1 | contig 85716 bp, 84 predicted proteins | sample TabmetS4T2R2_FD_71023 | JGI IMG/M metagenome (GOLD analysis project Ga0081539, IMG submission 71023) | Tabebuia heterophylla rhizosphere microbial communities from the University of Puerto Rico - S4T2R2 | ecosystem: Host-associated > Plants > Roots > Rhizosphere ...
GGCAATCGACTCGTCGTAGGTTTCTTTTTGCTCCGGGCTCATTTCGCCAGGCGAAAGCAACTTCAGCCGCATTGCCGTTTCCTCTTGTTTTTCAATCGTTATCGCCTGCAGCGAATACACCCAATCTCGCGCGGTCGCTACCGTATGGATGCATGACGTATCGGATCGGATATTGAATTCCGCCATGCCGCGACTAAGGTCGATTGCAACCCTTCAATTCAGATGGAAACGCCGATGTCCGATCTCGAACAATTCCGGAAAGAGACCCGCGCCTGGCTGGAAGCGAACTGCCCGCCGGAGATGCGCAAGCCCGCCACCTCCGACGGCGACGTGTTCTGGGGCGGGCGCAACACCAAATTCTCCTCGGAAGCGCAGCGCGTCTGGTTCGAACGCATGCGCGACAAGGGCTGGACCGTGCCGGACTGGCCGAAGGAGTATGGTGGCGGCGGCCTCGATGGCGCCGAGCACAAGGTGCTGCGCGAGGAGATGTCGCGGATCGGCGCGCGCTCGCCGCTGTCGAGCTTTGGCATCTGGATGCTCGGGCCGGCGCTGCTCAAATTCGGCAATGAGGCGCAGAAGAAGGAACATCTGCCGAAGATCGCGGCGGGCCTGATCCGCTGGTGCCAAGGCTATTCCGAACCGAATGCTGGCTCCGACCTCGCCTCGCTGCAGACCCGCGCCGAGAGCGACGGCGACGATTTCGTCATCAACGGCCAGAAGATCTGGACCTCCTATGCCAACTACGCCGACTGGATTTTTTGCCTGGTGCGCACCGACCCGGCGGCGAAGAAGCATGACGGCATCAGCTTCATCCTGTTCGACATGGCCTCCAAGGGCGTATCGACAAAACCGATCCTGCTGATCTCCGGCTATTCGCCGTTCTGCGAAACCTTCTTCGACAATGTGCGGGTGCCGAAATCGCATGTGGTGGGTCAGGTCAACCGCGGCTGGGATGTCGCAAAATATCTGCTGCAGCATGAGCGCGCGATGATCTCCGATACCGGCCAGCGCGGCATCGGTCGTCCGCTCGGACAGATCGCCGCCGACTCCGTCGGCAGCGATGATGCCGGCAAGCTCGACGATGCCATGCTGCGCAGCCGGATCGCGGAGTTCGACATCGACGAGGCGGCGTTTGCCGCCGTGGCCGAGCGCGCGATCGATCTCGCGAAAGCCGGTCAGTCGCATCCGGCGTTTTCTTCGGCGATGAAATATTACGGCACTGAGCTCAACAAGCGACGCCACGAAATCCTGATGTCGGCCGGCGGCATCGACGCGCTGGAGTGGGAGAGCGAGCGCTCCCGCGGCGGCGCCCGCCCGCGCGCCTGGCTGCGCACCAAGGCCAACTCGATCGAAGGCGGCACGTCCGAGGTGATGCTCGGCATCGTGGCAAAGCGCATCCTCGATCTGCCGGGTGCTTAAACTCACTCCTCATCCTGAGGAGCGCGTAGCGCGTCTCGAAGGATGAGGCCCGGCTGCGTCCTCATGGTTCGAGACGGCGCTAACGCGCCTCCTCGCCATGAGGGTCAACCACCGAATTTGCTGAAACACGAATAGACCGGAACCCTTCCTCCCATGGCACTCGTCCTCACCGAAGAGCAATCCATGCTGCGCGACAGCGCGCGCGGCCTCATCAGCGACAAGGCGCCGGTGTCGCATCTGCGGCAGCTGCGCGACAGCAAGGATGCCACCGGCTTCTCCCGCGATCTCTGGAAGGAATTTGCCGAGATGGGTTTTTCGGGCCTCTTGGTGCCGGACGAGTTCGGCGGCAGCGGGCTTGGCTGCGTCGAGGCCGGCGTCATCATGGAGGAGATCGGCCGCACCTTGATGCCGTCGCCGTTCCTTTCGACCGGCGTGCTCGCGGCCTCGGCGCTGACGCGCGGCGGCAGCGCGGCGCAGAAGTCGGAATATCTGCCGAAGATTTCTGCGGGTGGCCTGTTGGCGGCGCTCGCGGTCGACGAAGGGACAAAGCATCGGCCGCTGCAGACCGCGATGCAGGCTATCCGAGCCGGCAACGGATTCAAGCTGAAAGGCGCCAAGGCGCTGGTCGTCGACGGCCACACGGCCGATCTGCTGATCGTCGCGGCACGCACCGGCGGCTCAGCCGGCGAGGCCAATGGCATCACGCTGTTCCTGGTCAATCCCAAGGCAAGAGGCGTTGCGACCGAACGCACCATCATGGTGGACGCGCATAACGCGGCGCGCATCGAATTCGACAATGTCGAGGTCGACGCCGACAGTGTGCTCGGTGAGGTGGATTCCGGCGGGGCGCTGCTGGAAAACCTGCTCAATATCGGCCGCGGCGCGGTCGCCTCCGAAATGGTGGGCTTGAGCGACGAAGTGTTCGGCCGCACCGTGACGTATCTGAAGGAGCGCAAGCAGTTCGGCAAGCTGATCGGCGAATTCCAGGCGCTGCAGCACCGCGCCGCCGAGCTCTATATCGACATCGAGATTTCCCGCGCCGCGACGCTGAAGGCGCTGCAGGCGCTGGATGCCGACATCGAGAAGGCGGCTTCCGCGGTGGCGGTGGCGAAAGCCAAGGCCGGCGCCACGGCGACGCGCGCGGTGCAGGAAGGCGTGCAGATGCATGGCGGCATGGGCATGACCGACCAGTTCGACATCGGCTTCTTCATGAAGCGCGCGCGGGTCTACGAGGAGCTGTTCGGCGACGCCAATTTCCACGCCGACCAGCTGGCGCGCTCGCGGAGTTATTAGCGTCAGTCATTCCGGGGCGCGCGAAGCGCGAACCCGGAATCTCGAGATTCCGGGTCCATCGCTTCGCGATGTCCCGGGATGACAGCTTCTGTTGTTAGCGAATCGGCGGCGCGTACTGGATGCCGCCGGCGTTCCAGATCTGGTTCAGACCGCGCGGGATCTGTAGTTTCGAGCCGCTGCCGACATTGCGCTCGTACATCTCGCCGTAATTGCCGACGTGGCGGATGATGCGGACGGCCCAGTCCTTGGTCAGTCCAAGCTGTTCGCCGTAATTGCCCTCGGTGCCCACCAGCCGCATCACGTCCGGCTTTTTGGACTTCAGCGCCTCGTCGATGTTCTTGGAGGTGATGCCGAGCTCCTCGGCGTTGATCATAGCATAGAGCGTCCACTTCACGATCATCATCCAGTCGTCGTCGCGCTGGCGCACGACGGGAGCGAGTGGCTCCTTCGAGATGACGTCGGGCAGGATGACGTGGTCGCCGGGCTTGGTCATGTTGAGCCGCAGCGCGTAGAGCTGGGAAACGTCGGCCGTCAGGGTGTCGCACTTGCCTTCGCTATAGGCCTTCACGACGTCGTCGAGCTTCGGCAGCTTGACCTCTTCATACTTGATGTTGTTGGCGCGGAAATAGTCGGTGAGATTGAGCGCCGTCGTCGTGTTGGCCTGCACGCACACCTTGCTGCCGTTCAGGTCGAGCGCGGAGTCGATCTTGCGCGCGCCCGGCAGCATGAAACCCTGGCCGTCATAATAGGCGACCGCCGGGAAATTGAGATCGTATGTGGTCTCGCGCGCCATGCTCCAGGTGGAGTTGCGCGAGAGGATGTCGACCTTGCGCCTCTGCAGCTCGGTGAAGCGTTCGCTGGCGTCGAGCGGAACGAATTTCGCCTTCTTCGGATCGTCGAAGATCGCCGCCGCCACCGCGCGGCAGAAGTCGACGTCGAAGCCGGTCCAGTCGCCCTTGTCGTCGGGGATGGAGAAGCCGGGCAGCCCGGCATTGACGCCGCACAGCACCTCGCCGCGCCGCACCGTCCGCTTCAGGGTCCGCGTGTCGTAATATTCGTAGACGATCGCGGCAATGGCGACCAGGACTGCGACCGCGAGCCCGATCAGCAGGCCGCCCCGGAATGTGCGCATCATTTTTCTCTCGCAGGAATTTTGGGAAATGGACAGGCGGCGCGAAAACCCGCGCCGTTACAGCTCGGGCTTCTGCCGGATCACGACCTTGGTGCCGATCGGCACGCGGTCATAGAGGTCGGCGACGTCGGCATTGACCAGGCGAAAGCAGCCGGAGGAGACGGCGGTGCCGATCGTGTCCGGACGGTTGGTGCCGTGGATGCGATAGACCGTGGTGCCGAGATACATGGCGCGGGCTCCGAGCGGGTTGCCGGGACCGCCGGCCATAAAGCGCGGCAGATAAGGCTGGCGCTGGATCATTTCCGGCGGCGGGGTCCAGTCCGGCCATTCCGCCTTGCGGGTGATGTTCACCAGACCCTGCCACTGAAAGCCTTCGCGGCCGACGCCGATGCCGTAGCGGATGGCGCGGCCGTTGCCCTGCACCAGATAAAGGTGCCGCTCCGCGGTCACGACGATGATAGTGCCCGGGGCCTCGGTGGTGCGGTAATAGACGACCTGCTTCTTCCACTCGGGCTCGAGCTCGTAACCGTCGTCGGCAATCAGCCCGGGCTCGTCGGCATCGGGACGCTTCTGGGCGTGGCTTTGCGTGCTCGAAAACACGAGACCAAAGGCGGCAATCAACATCCAGGTCAGGTGACGGAAATTCGTCATGCAAAGCTCTCCATCTGGGCGCGCCGGCAAATCGATCCGCGCTGTGGAACCATCAAATCTCAGGGGTGGCTTGATGGCAAGTTTAGGGCGAATGTTAGGCCGCTGGAATGCCATGAATTTGGCAGGGATTCGCGTCGCAAAGCCGTCATTTCGGGGCAATCCAGAGCTTTAGCACAAACGAGATCAGCGTCACCGTGCCGACGCCGGCAAGCCACAGCGCAGCGAACCACAAGAGACGCTGCGCGAGCGGGCGGTCAGGCGGCTTGACCGGCATCAGTGATATCCGGCGTCCGCACGCACCTTGCCGCGGAACACGTAATAGGCCCAGGCGGTATAGGCGAGGATCAGCGGGATCAGCACGGAAACGCCGACCAGCATGAAGATCTGGCTGTTCTCGGGAGCTGCGGCCTGCCAGATCGTGATGCTTTGCGGCACGATGTAGGGATACATGCTGATGCCGAGCCCGGCATAGGACAGCGCGAACAACGCCAGCGCCAGGAAGAACGGCTGGTGATCATATTTCCGCGCCAGCGCGCGCAGCAGCAAAACGGTGACGGCGGCGACCGCGACCGGCACCGGCGCGGTCAGGATGATGTTGGGCCAGGTGAACCAGCGCTGGGTATATTGCACACTCAGGAAGGGCGTCGCGATGCTGACTGCGCCGATGGCGCCGAGCATGGCGAACAGCAGCGCCCAGGACAGGCCGTAGGCGCGGTCGCGCAGCTCGCCTTCGGTCTTCATCACCAGCCAGGCTGCGCCGAGCAGCGCATAGCCGATCACGAGCGAGACACCGGTGAGCAGGCTGAACGGCGTCAGCCAGTCCCACCAGCCGCCGGCATAGTGCCGTCCCTCGACGTGAATGCCCTGCAGAATGGCGCCGAGCGCGATGCCTTGCGCCATGGTTGCCAGCAGCGAGCCGCCGGCAAAGGCGAGGTCCCACCGATTGCGTCCGCCTGGGGTGGCGCGCCAGCGGAATTCGAAGGCGACGCCGCGGAAGACGAGGCCGAGCAGCATCGCGATGACAGGCGTGTAGAGCGCCGGCATCAGCACGGAATAGGCGAGCGGGAACGCCGCCATCATGCCGCCGCCGCCGAGCACCAGCCAGGTCTCGTTGCCGTCCCATACCGGCGCCACGCTGTTCATGATGACGTCGCGGTCCGCCTTTTTGGGAAACAGCGGGAACAGGATGCCAAGCCCGAGATCGAACCCGTCCATCACGACATAGACGAACACCGCAAACGCGATGATGAAGGCCCAGATGACAGCGAGATCGACGGGGATGCTCATTTGATCGCTCCCGATGCGGTGCCTGCAACGGCCGGTGTAATGCCGGCGGCGCGGGCAGGGGTCTCGTGGCTCGGGCCCTCTTCGTCCGGATGCGGCGGTGCGGCCATCATGCGCAGGATGTAGACCACGCCGGCGGCGAACACGGCGAAATAGACGATGATGAACGCGATCAGCGATGATGCCACCGCAGGAGCAGCGAGCGGCGAAGCGGAGTCCACGGTGCGGAGCAGCCCGTAGACCGTGAACGGCTGTCGCCCGACCTCCGTGGTGATCCAGCCCGCGAGCACCGCGATGAAACCGGCCGGCGCCATCGCCACCGAACAGATGTGCAGCAGGCGGGAATCATAGAGCTTGCCGCGGATGCGCATCAGCAGGCTGAACAGGCCGAGCCCGGCCATCAGCAAGCCCATGCCGACCATGATGCGGAACGACCAGAACGCGATGTAGACCGGCGGCCAGTTCTGCCGCGGGACGGTGTCGAGGCCGGCCATCGGCGCGTCCGGCGAATGCTTCAGGATCAGCGAGCCGAGCTTGGGAATCCCGATCGCGTATTTCAGTTTTCCCTCGGCCTGGTCGGGCCAGCCGAACAGGTACAGCGGCGCACCATTCTTGTGGCTTTCGAAATGGCCTTCCATCGCCATGATCTTCACCGGCTGGTGCTCCAGCGTGTTGAGCCCGTGCTGGTCGCCGGCGAGAATCTGGATCGGCGCCACGATGGTGGCCATCCACATCGCCATGGAAAACATCACGCGGGCGCCCGCCTGATGCGGGTCGCGCAGCAGATGAAACGCGCCGACCGCGCCGACCACGAAGGCAGTGGTCAAATACGCCGCCAGCACCATGTGTACGAGGCGGTAGGGGAAGGACGGGTTGAAGATCACGGTCAGCCAGTCGGCGGCGACATACTGCCCGGCCGCATTCAGGGCGTGGCCTTGCGGCGTCTGCATCCAGGAATTGGCCGACAGGATCCAGAACGCCGAGATCAGCGTGCCGACCGCGACCATCGATGTCGCAAAAAAATGCAGCCGCGGTCCGACGCGCTTGAGGCCGAACAGCATGACGCCGAGAAAGCCCGCCTCGAGGAAGAAGGCGGTCAGCACCTCATAGGCCATCAGCGGGCCGATGACGGGGCCGGTCTTGTCGGCAAAGACCGACCAGTTGGTGCCGAACTGGTAGGACATCACGATGCCCGACACCACGCCCATGCCGAAGGCGACCGCGAAGATTTTCAGCCAATAATTGAAGAGGTTGATGAAAACCTCGCGCCCGGTCCACAGCCAGAGCGCCTCCAGCACCGCAAGAAAGCTGGCAAGCCCGATGGAGAAGGCGGGAAACACGATGTGGAACGACATCGTGAAAGCGAATTGCGCTCGCGCCAGTACTACGGCGTCCCAGCCTTCGAACATCGCTGATCACCCATCATTGCTTCCGGCATAAGCCTATCACGCCGGATGCAACGATAGTATGGTCTTGCCGGAAACGGCTCAGCTGCTGGCGGCTAGCAGCCTTGCGACAGTGCGCTCGATTTCCTGATACTGGCCTTCGCCGGCGTGCTGAAAGACGATTTTTCCGTTCTGATCAACGATGTATTGCGCCGGCCAATACTGGTTGCGGTACGCATTCCAGGTCCTGGAGTCGTTGTCCTGCGCCACCGGATAGGTGATGCCGTGCCGCTTCAGCGCAGCCTGCACGTTGCCGGCCGAGCGTTCGAACGGGAACTCCGGGGTGTGGACGCCGACCACGACCAGGTCGCGGTCCTTGTACTTTTCGTAGAGTGCGGTGACGTGCGGCAGCGTGTTGACGCAGTTGACGCAGCCATAGGTCCAGAAGTCGACCAGCACCACCTTGCCGCGAAGGCTCGCCATATCCAGCGGCGCGGAATTGAACCACTTTGTGATGCCGACGAAGTCAGGTGCGGTGTTCTGCGCGGCGGCGACCTCAAACGGCGCGGTGAGGTTACGCGGCGCTTCGGCGCTGACAGCGGGAATCGCGCTTGAGGCGAGGCTCGATACGATCAGCGCAGCGGTGCCGGCGATATGACGCAGGGGCATGGAAGTCTCCGTATTTACAGGCCGATCTGGCCGTTGGGATAGAAGCTGGTCAGCCACGCCACGATCAGCGTGTCGTATTGGAAGTAGGACAGCGCGGCGAAGACGATCACGACCACGCCAAAGCCCTGCTGCAGCCGCGGTGCGATCCGGGCAAAACTGCGCACGCGCGAGGTGACGGCCTGCCCGCCATAGGCAATGGCGAGCATCGGGATGGCAGCGCCAATGGCGTAGGTCACGAGCAACGTGCTCGCCCACGCGGTGTCCTTTGACGTCGCAATCACCGTGAGGATCGAGCCGAGCACGGGCCCCGCACAGGGCGTCCAGACCAGGCCCAGCGTGGTGCCGAGCACAAAGCCGCCGAGCACGCTCGGGCTTGCCGCGGCGCCAATGCCGGCGAAGCCGCCAAGCCGGCTTGCCAGCCGCTCGAACGGCGCGGGCCAGAGCATCAACAGGCCAAAGCCGGCGAGCAGGATCGCCGCAGTGCTGCGCAGCACATTGGGATCGAAATCGAACACGCGGGTGATCGCGCTCAGCGCCAGCGCGACCGCGGAGAACGACAGCACGAAGCCGAGCGCGATCATCACCGGCCGCGCCTTGCTGGTCTGGCCCACCGACGCCCCGAGGAGGATAGGCAGCATCGGCAGCGTACAAGGCGCGGCGATGGTGATGACGCCGGCTAGCAGCGCGAGAACGAGATCGAGCATCGCGAAGGTCCATCCGAAAACCGTTCGCGATGCTCTACGCGGCGTTAGCCGCAGCCGTTACCTAGTGCGGCGTCACGTGTGCGTGACCCTTTGCCCCACAAAATGCGCGAATGCGTAAGCCCCAAAACTACAACGACCCGGCTGGGGGGCATCCCGGCCGGGTCGGTGGAGGCAACTTGGGAGGTTCGAAGTGGGTCGTCTGCAAATTTGTCTCAGCGAGAGGTCTCGCTGCCCCACGAGATCACGCAAACCTCGGAGGGGGACTTGGCGCTGCAATCCACGACCTGCTCCCGGACAATCATCATTCCCTGATCGCGCTGGGCGCGGGGAGCGGTGGTTTGGGCCGACAGCGTGGCGAGCGTGGAAATCGCACCGAGGGGGATAATGAAGTAGCGGAAAGACGGCTTCAGCATTTCGGTCTCCCCATTGGTGGTTGGCGCTTCGTCAGTGGCTATTGGTGTAAGGGGGGAGTTTTTCCGTGTGATGTTGTGAATTGTTTCAATTGCTTCGTCCCCGGTAACCGGCAGGCATGAAAAAAGGCCCGGTTCTCCGGGCCTCTTCGTCGTATAATCCATTGAAAACGCTATGCTTTACGCGGCGAGGCTATCGATGCCGGCGCCCTTAAGCAAATCCGCAAGCTGCTTGCGGGCATAGAACATCCGGGTCTTCACCGTGCTCTGGGGGATGCCGATGATCTCGCCGGCCTCCTCCACGCTCTTCTCGTGATAGTAGACCAGGTTGATGATCTCGCGGTGCGCCGGCGACAGTTTGGCGACGCAGGCGCGCAGGATGGCGCTGGTCGAGGCGCGGTCGAGCGAGGCCTCCGGCGTGTCGGCGTCGTCGGCGATCTCCAGCACGTCGTCCTGCTCGATATCCTCGTGGCGGCGCTGCCGCAGCGACGTCAGGGCCTTGAAACGGGCGATCGACAACAGCCAGGTCGAGACCTGCGAGCGGCCCTGGAACTGGCGCGCGGTCCGCCACACGTCGAGGAACACCTGGCTGACGAGGTCTTCCGCCATGGTGGTGTCGCGCACGATACGCAGCACGAAACGGTAGACCCGCACGTTGTGGCGCGAATAAAGCACATGCATCGCGGTGCGGTTGCCCTTGGCGATGTCTGCGAGCAGCATTTCATCCGATGTCGCACGCGCAGCGGCGATGTGCTTCTTGGCTGCAGCGTTGATGGCGATCACGTTCGACATTGACAGGCTCCCACTTCGCGCCGTTCGGCGGCTTCGTTGGGAGCAGTGATAGTTAAGACGCGTTTCGGGATGTCTGCGCCAAAGGCAGAAAATGGTTTCACCGGTAGGAGAATTGTTTCGTCGCGGGCCTTGCGACGAAACATTCAGGGCGGAAATGTGAAAGATTTCAATATGCGGAAAATTGTATGCGCCGGACTGCGACCGAATGAAGAAAGGCAATACTTCTACGCCATAGCCCTACGTTAAGGCGCGGCATGGGGGCTTCGGACACTCCAGCCTCAAGGAACGCCAGACTGCCCCGCCTGCAGACGATCAGCGCCTGAACGGCATCAGCCAATGCCATGGCGCTGGGAGTAAGCCCGGCTTAGTTGGCCCACGTCGAGTTCCAGCTTGTCGATTGCTGCCTCCAACTCGCGCATTCGCCCAAGATACGTCTGAACATCGCTACGACGCTCGCTTTCCAAGCTGGCCTGCTTCAAGAGCGGTACAATCGGCTGCGCGCCGATAGCCGTTAGAGCCTCGCACATTGTATTCAAGCTCAGCTCTCTCATCTGCATGACAGTGAGCAGCGTATCGAGTCCGTCATTTGTGAAGTAACCGTGGAAATTATTAGCATAAAAGACGACTTCTTGCTCTTCGACAAAACTATCTGACGGCTGGCTTACAAGGGGTGTCTCTGCGGTAACGGTGGGCGTTGATACCCCGCCCCTTCTTGCTCTTTGGTCCTTGCCGTTAATAGCCTCGTCACGAGCAATGTCCCGCTTTCCGATTACATAGAGGATGATTAGAAAAGCGACCACGCCTGCAGCAATCATCCACCACATCCGATCCTCCTTGTTTGCTTAAGGCGGAATGTAGCTTGGTACCGTTTACGAATTGGCACCGGCTTCCCACACGTTTCCTAAGCTGCGGCGGCCGAGCGATGCGCTGGCTTGTATCTCTCCGCACGGCCAGTGCGGACCGGAATTACCGCGACAAGCGGCCGGACGGTGATCGCTGGATTGTCCGCGAGCCGGGGATGGGTCGCCTGGGATGAGATGGACGACTACAACCAGTCGCGACCACCAAAGCATGCTCAAATCTTCATTGCTCTTGCCGCCTGTTCTAAACTCGCCCGCACAATCACGCGATGAAACGGTTTTATCGTCGCAAGATAGATACGCCCCAGTCGGTTATGGCAATGCACCACGGTACCCGCGACCAGCTCGCGCCCATCGGCCGCATCGGCGCGAAGTTGGATGGTGACGCGGAAGTCGAGATGCCAGTCATCCTCGCCCACCACCAACTCCGTCGCGCTCTTTGACAGCACCGGGAAGAAGCCGATAACCGGCCCACGCGCCGCTGCGGCAAGACCGACGGCGCGCGAGGATTTGACGCCGACTGTCGACATCACGACGTCGCGAACACGAGTGAGCGCACGAATCCACCACGCCTGTCGCTCGAACCCGGCGCGTGCCAACACCTCTAGGTCATCGCCGGCCCGTGCCGGCAGTCGAACTGCAAAGGCGTCCAAAAGGTCCGCGCCCGCGTAAAGCGGCGCAAGCACGCTGTTGCTAGGCATGGGCACGGCGCGCGCTTTGGTCATGCGATTGGGTATCGGATGCTGGCGCGGCGTCTCGAGGGCGCCGCATATCTAGGTTTAGGTATCTCCGGCGCAGTCGCGAATATGTCCAAGCTGGTGGTTCTTCGCCAGGAATTAGGCCTTGTCGCCGGTCGGCGAGAACAAATAGCCGCCGCCGCGGATGGTGCGGATCACCGCCGGCTTGGCCGGGTCGATCTCGATCTTGCGGCGGATGCGCATGATGCGCAGGTCCACGGCGCGGTCGAAGGCCTCGGCATCGCGTGCGTTGGCCAGTTCCAGCAGCCGCTCGCGCGACAGGACGCGCTTGGGGTTGGCGGCGAACACTTTCAGCAGCCCGAATTCGGACGCGGTCAGCGGATGCTCGTTGCCCTCGTCGTCGCGCAGCGCCTGCGCCTCGAGGTCGAGCCATTTGGTGCCGAAGCGCACCAGCTGATCCTTGGCGGCCTTGGCGCCGCCGGCTTCCGGCGCGGCCGGCGCCTTGGCGGCGGAACTGCGGCGCAGCACCGAGCGGATGCGCGCCATCAGTTCGCGCAGCTCGCAGGGCTTTGCCACATAGTCGTCGGCGCCGAGTTCCAGGCCGACCACGCGGTCGATCGGGCTAGCGGTTGCCGTGAGCATGATCACGGGCACGTTGCTGCGGCTCTTGAGGTCGCGGATGATCGAAAGCCCGTCTTCCTCGGGCATGTTGAGGTCGAGCACGACCAGATCCGGCACGCTATTCTCGATGGCGCCGCGCAGGCTTTTTCCCCCGTCGCACAGCGTCACATTAAAACCGTGCATCTTGAGGTAATCGCCAACCATTTCGCGGGCGGGCGCCTCGTCGTCGACAATGATGATGTGCGGGTTCTGGGTCATGGCGCTTCTGTCGCCGGCAATGTAACCGTAAAGGTCGAGCCTTGTCCGGGCCCCGGGCTCTGCGCGGTCACATGGCCGCCATGCATGTCGATGATGCGCTTGACGATCGACAGCCCAAGCCCGGTCGAGCTTTCGCCGGCGGTGGGTTTGGCGGACAGCCGCTGGAACCGGCCGAACAGCCGGCCGAGGTCCTCCGGCGACAGGCCCGCGCCCTGATCGGAAATCCGGATCACGGTGTTGGGTCCCTCATGGGTGACGCCAACCGTGATCTTGCCGCCGATCGGCGAATATTTGATGGCGTTGCTGACGAGATTGTCGATCGCCTCGCGGATGCGGTCGGCGTCGCACATGGTGACGAAATTCGGCGGCGCCGACACGCTGATGCTCTGCTGTTTGTTGACGGCCGAGGGCATGTTGGTCTCGGTCACCTCGGCGACGAGGGCTGCGACATCGACCGGCTCGCGGCGGATGGTGATGTCGAAGGCATCGGCCATCGCATCCGAAATCAGGTGATCGACCATCGTGGTCAGCCGCTTGGTGGCGTCGCGGATATGCTCGACCTGCGCGGTGACGTTCTCCTTCGGCGAGCCGGCGCTGATCAGCTCGGTGAGCATTTCGGTGCGGCCGAGGATCACGCCGAGCGGATTCTTCAGGTCATGGGCGACGGTGCCGAGGATCTCGTTCTTGAAGCCGTTGGCGCGCTGCAGCCGCAGCCATTGCGAGGACAGCCGGCGGTTGGCCTGCATCAGCGCGCGGGTGCGCTGCGCCACGCGGTCCTCGAGCTGGGTGTTGGCCTCGTGAAGCTGCTGGTAGAGTATGACGTTGTCGAAGGCGATTGACAGGCGGCTGGAGAAGATCTCCACGAGCGCGCGGTCGGTCTCGGAGAGCTGGCGCTCGGCCTGCAGCAGCACCACCACCTCGCGGCCGCTACCGGTGCGTAAGTATAGCACGCTGCGGTGGTCGGCGAATTCGTTCTTGCGGCGCGCGAAGGCCGCTTCCACCATCGCCCGCAGATCCGGATCGAGCGCCTTCGAGCTGGTGGTGCCGATGAAACGGCTGTAGCAGCCGCTTCCCGCCAGCACCGAGAACTCCGAGCCCGCGCCGTCGTCGCGCAGCACCAGGATGCCGGCGCAGTCGACATTGAGCAGCGAGGCAAGCTGGGTCAGCACGCCCTCGGCGAGCCGCTGCATCGACTTGAAGTCGTACAGCGTCGAGGCCGCATCGATGATGATCTCGAGCCCGCGCCGCGTCTGCATCATGCGCTCGAGCTGCTGATAGCTGCGCAGCGCCGCGGTCAGCGAGGTGAACAGCTTGTCGGCGGTGAGCTCGGTCTTGGCCTTGTAGTCGTTGATGTCGTACTGCACGATGACGCGGCGCTCCGGCGCCTGACCGGGCTGGCCTGTGCGCAGGATGATGCGCACGGTCTCGTTCTTGATCTCGTTGCGGATGTATTCGACGAGCTCCAGGCCCGCGACGTCGGTCTCCATGATGACGTCGAGCAAGACGGCGGCGATATCCGGATGCTCGCGCATCAGCTTGCGGCCCTCGGCCGCGGAGTAAGCCGACAGGATCTCCAGCGTGGCGCCGTTGAGATTGTAGTCGCTCAGCGCAAAGCGGGTGCCCTCGTGCACGGCGGCGTCGTCATCGATGACAGCGATCTTCCATTTGCGAGCAGACGAGGCCTCCGGGGCGTGCCCGGTATCATCGATCAGGTGGAGGACATCGTCCTGTTCGGCCATTGCTCGGTTCCGTCTTCGTCTACTACCGTCGGGGCGCCCCGGGCGACCCGCGGCATGATAATGCGAAATGTAGTGCCTTGTCCCTGCCTTGACTCGAGCAGAATCCGCCCGCCGAGCTGCTGGGTGACGAGGTTATAGACGATATGCAGGCCGAGTCCCGTGCCACCTTCGTTGCGGCGCGTCGTGAAGAAGGGGTCGAATGCCTGCCGCTGCACGTCAGGCGTCATTCCGGCGCCGTTATCGGCGAAAATGATCTCCACATCCTCGCTGCTGCGCGGCCGCGCCGAGATCGAGATAGTGCCGGAGCGGCCGTCGGCAAAGGCGTGGTTGGCGGCGTTCAGGAACAGATTGGTTAATATCTGTCCGTAGGAACCGGGATAACCGTCGATCAGGAGCCCGTCGGGCACGTCGACCGAGAGCTGGATCGCGGAGCGCTTCAGCACCGGCCGCAAGCTCGCCACGATCTGGTCGGTGGATTCCGACAGGCTGAACTGCCGCCGCTCCGCATGCGAGCGGTCCACCGCCACCTGCTTGAACGACTGGATCAATTCGCCAGCGCGATGCAGGTTCGCCACCAACTGCTGGGCGGCATCGCGCGAGGAGTTGACGAACTCGTCGAGCTTGGAGCGGCGCAGCTGGTTCGAGTTCAACTCGGCCTGGAATGCATCGGCGCGGCGGGCAAAGCTCGAGGCGACCGTCAGGCTGATTCCGATCGGGTTGTTCACCTCGTGCGCGACGCCGGCCACGAGGCCGCCGAGCGCAGCAAGACGCTCGGCATCGATCAAATTCTGCTGCGCCGCCCTGAGCTCGAAAAGCGCGGCTTCGGCCTTTTCCTTGGAGGCGCGCAGCTCTTCTTCGGCGTTGCGCTTGGCGACGGCGTTGTCGCGGAACACTTCCACCGCGCGGGCCATCGCGCCGACCTCGTCACGCGCGCGGGTGCCCTGTACCTCGCGGTTATAGTCGCCGTTCATGATGGCGCGCATCGACGTCATGATCTGCTGCAGCGGCAGCCGGATCGACAGCGCGATGACGACGCCGGCCGCGAGGATGATGCCGAGGAAGAAAAACGCGATCGAGGTCACCCGGCGCGAGATGTTCGACAGCGTGCGGTCGAAGGTTTCCTGCGCCTTCTGCTCGCGCTGGCGCATCTTGACCGAGAGGTCGTCGATGGCGCCGATCGCATCGGCCTGGCTGGCGTCGATCGTGTTGCGCAATAGCTCAGTGCGGCTGGCAAGCTGTTCGGTGAGTTTTCCGAGACCCTCGCGCAGATCGCGCGTCCGCTGCAGCAGCCGCTGCAAGGCGAGCTTTTGCAGGTCGTTTTCCGCGAGGTCCGTCATCACGGGGATAGATTTTTCGATCGTCTCGGTGTTGCGGCGGGCGTCCTCGGCCGAGGATGTCGCGACCGACAGATAATAGGCGTTGGCGGCGACCAGCAGCGCGGTGAAGGCTTCGCGGGATTTGCCGAGCGAGGGCCAGATCAGCGCATCGCGATGGCCGGTGGCGCCCTCGATGATGGAATAAAGCCCGGCCATGTCGCGCGCGGGCCCGAGCACCTGCTCGTCATAGGTCTTGGAGATTTTCGCCTGCACGGCGCGCAATTCGCCAAAGCCGTCGAGGAAGCGGCTGGTGACGCGCTCGAGCTGCTCCACCGATCCCGACAGCATCGGATCGGTCGCCGCCCGCGTTGTCAGCGTGCCGAGCACCGCCTCGCGCAGCAGCAGGATTTCGGCAAACAGCTCCGGGCTCGGCTGGTTTATGTAGCGGTGGATCAGGTTCTGCAGCCGGCTGGTCTCGGTCTCCAGCATCGCCAGGATCTTGTCGGACTCGCGCACCTGGCGGACGTCCTCCCAGGCCGATCCCAGCACCTTGGCGCCGTTCCAGATCAGCGCCGCCAGTATCAGTACCACGGCGGAATTGAGCAGCGCGATCGACAGGATGCGCCAGCGGATCGGCACCGCGCGCACCAGCTGGACGATGCGGACGCGGGCGCGGGCGACGAAATTCGCCTGCTTCTCCATCACGCCATCCTGGTCGCTCACTGCCAAAACCTGCTCACTCCACCTGACGGATGCGTTCGATCAGTTTCGCCGAGGCCGGATCGCGCTGCGCCTTTTCATAGATGCCGGTCATCGCCGCCTCGAACGGCTTCCTGTCGATATCAGATACGATGACGACGCCGGCGGTTTCCGCCTGCTTGCGCGACTGCAGCTCGAGATCGCGCCACCTCTCGCGCATGAACTGGCTGGAGCGCCGGGCCTCCTCGCGGAAAATCTTGCGGTCGTCGGGCGACAGCGTCTCCCAGGCCTTCAGCGACATCACCAGAACTTCCGGGCTCATCGTGTGTTCCGTGAGCGCGTAGTTGCCGGCATGCTTGTAGTGACCCGTGGTGACGAAGGAGGGCCAGTTGTTCTCGGCGCCGTCGATCAGCCTTGTCGCAAGTCCGGTCAGCACTTGGCCATACGGGAGTTCTACGGGGTCGGCGCCGAGCGCGCGCATCATCTCGCTCATCTGCTCGGACTGCTGCACGCGGATGCGCAGGCCCTTGAGGTCGGCCAGCGAGCGGACCGGTCGGATATTGTTGTAGATCGAGCGCGCGCCGGAATCGTAGAAGGCAAGCCCGACAAAGCCATAGGGCTCGAAGCTGCCGAGGATTTCGTTGCCGATCGGCCCGTCCAGCACTTTCTGCATATGTTCGATGGAACGGAACAGGAATGGCAGCGCCAGCACGTTCATCGAGGGCACGATGTTGCCGATCAGCGCCACATTGGTGCGGTTGAGGTCGATGGCGCCGGCGCGGGTCTGTTCCAGGGTTTCCTTTTCCTCGCCGAGCTGGCGCGAATGGAACACCTTGATTTCATGCCGGCCGCCGCTGCGCTCGGTGATCTGGCGGCCCATGAAGCGGAGCGCCTGGACGGTCGGATAATCCTCGTTCTGGGTATCGGCGGCGCGGAATTCGCGCGCAAACGCGTTCGTGGAGCCGGCCGTCAACAACAGCGCGACAACAACCACCGTCCGCAGACGCTCGGCGCGGCCAAACACGTTCAAACACTCATCCCCTTGGTGATGGAGTCTGTGGAGGAAGGAAAAGGTTCAACGCTTTTTTTAGCAGAAGCGGGCCTGTTGTGGCTATCCCGCCAAGGTTTTGGTTGATTTCGTTAATTATGTGGCGCGTGCAGCGTTTCTCGATTGCAACCGGCGGCCTGCGGACTTAATCAGGGGCGCCTGATAAGAAGCCGCGTCGTGAAGATGAACGGGGGAATGTGACCGTCGTGAAACGGGTGCGAACATTGCTGCGGCTCGCCGCCGGGATCATCGCCGTCGGCCTTGCATCGCCGGCGCATGCGATCACCGAAATCCATTGGTGGCACGCGATGTCGGGTCAGCTCGGCAAGCATCTGGAAAAGCTCGCCGCCGATTTCAACGCCTCGCAGTCGGACTACAGGATCCTCCCAACCTACAAGGGCAACTATACCGAGACGGTGACCGCATCGATCTTCGCGTTTCGTTCGCGCAGCCAGCCGGCGATCGTCCAGGTCAACGAGATCGCGACCGCCACCATGATGGCGGCACGCGGCGCGATCTATCCGGTCTATGAATTGATGCGCGACCAGAAGGAAGAGTTTTCGCCGAACGCCTACCTGCCCGCCGTCACCGGCTATTATTCCGACGTCGCCGGCAACATGCTGTCCTTTCCGTTCAACGCTTCGACGCCGATCCTCTACTACAACAAGGACATGTTCCGCTCCGCCGCGCTGGATCCGCAAACTCCGCCGAAGACCTGGGCAGAAGTCGGCGCTGCGGCGAAGAAGCTGCGCGCGGCGGGCGCACCGTGCGGCTTCACCACCTCCTGGCCGTCCTGGATCAATGTCGAGAATTTTTCGGCCTTCCATAATGTGCCGATCTCGACCAGTTCGAACGGCTTTGGCGGGCTGGATGCGGAGCTGACCTTCAACAATGCGCTGCTGGTGCGCCACATCGGCCAGCTTGCGGAGTGGCAGACCGGCAAAATCTACGACTATAGCGGCCGCGGCCAGGCGGCCGAGCCGCGCTTCCAGAAGGGCGAGTGCGGCATCTTCATCGGCTCTTCCGCCACGCGCGCCGACATCAAGGCCAATTCGAAGTTCGAGATCGGCTACGGCATGCTGCCCTACTGGCCGGACGTGGCGGGCTCGCCGCAAAACACCATCATCGGCGGCGCCACGCTGTGGGTGCTGCGCGACCGGCCGCGCGGCGAATATGCCGGCGTCGCAAAGTTCTTCGCCTTCCTGTCCAAGCCGGAGGTGCAGGCGGCCTGGCACCAGAACACCGGCTATTTGCCGGTCACCCGCGCCGCCTACGAGTTGACGCGCTCGCAGGGTTTCTACGACCGCAACCCGGGCGCTGCGATCGCCACCGAGCAGATCACCCTGAAGTCGCCGACGGTGTATTCGCGCGGCGTCCGGCTCGGCTCGTTCGTGCTGGTGCGCGATGCGATCGAGGACGAGCTCGAGCTGGTCTTCGCCGGCAAGAAGTCCGCGCAGGCCGCGCTCGATGCCGCGGTCGAGCGCGGCAACCGCCTGCTGCGCCAGTTCGAGCGCGCCAATCCGGATCGCTGAGGTGCGCGCGCTTCGCACGCCGGCGCGATAGCGATGCGTCCACCGGCCTTTGCGGATGACGACAGCTTTCGCGTCTGGCGCAACGACCCGGCGCAAAGTCTGCCGCTGGCGGTCGATATCGCTCACAGCCATGGCCTGCCGTGCGACGATCCGCAGTTCTTTGTCACCGGCACCAATCTGGTGGTCGGGCTCGACGATCGCCTCATCCTGAAGGTTTTTCCGCCGCTATTGCGCGCGCAGTTCGTCTCGGAGCGCGCCACGCTGTCGGCGCTGCGCGGCAAGCTCGGCATTCCCATTCCCGAGATCGTCGTCGAAGGCGGGCGCGACGGCTGGCCCTATCTGGTCATCACCCGCCTTCCGGGTGTGCTGGCCTCAGAAGCATGGCCTCGATTGCCGGAAGTGCAGAAGGAGCGCCTCCTCGCAGAACTCGGCGCTGTCATTGCCGAGGTGCAACGCGTGCCGCCGGGCTCGCTGGCCGAGATCGAGCCAGGCTGGGCCGAATTCATGCGCGGCCAGATCGCCGGCTGCCGGGCGCGTCACGCGCGGCTGGGACTGGCGCCAAAATTCCTCGAGGGGCTCGACGATCTGCTGCGCGACGCGGGCGAGCTGATTCCCATGCAGCCGCAGCCGGTGATCCTGACCGGCGAATACATCCCGGAAAACTTTCTGCTGACGAGCCGCGGCGACGAGTGGCGTCTTGCCGGGCTGATCGATTTCGGCGACGTCATGACCGGATGGCGCGAATACGATCTGCTCGGGCCCAGTGCTTTCATGTCAGCCGGCCGCCCGCGCCGCGTGCGCAGCCTGTTCGAGGGGTTTGGCTATGCGCGCGCGGAGATGAATTTCGAGCTGAAGCGCCGGCTGATGGCGCTGATGCTGCTGCACCGCGCCAGCGATCCCATCAGGCACATCTGTATCGAAAACTGGCAGGACGAGGCCGACGACCTCGTGCAGCTGCAGGAATTGATCTGGCCCACCGAGTAGCGGGGCTATCCCTTGGCCTGGATCAGCGCCGCGGCCTTGCTGAGCACGCCGACGATCGCCTCCAGCCCGCTTCCCTTGCCCTCTCCGCCGCCCTAGCCCGCAACGGCTGTCCAGACCGTGTCGATTACCCTAGGAGAAATACCGCTGAACAAACTTCTGGAAATTTTCCATTAGAAACTGATTCGCTCGCCGACTGATCGGAGCGTCCGGCACCATCAAGTCAAAGCCATGAAAAGCGCCGTCGAATACCTCGAACTCAACCGGAATGTTGGCCCGCCGAAGGTTTTCGACGTAGATTTTCGTTTCATCCCGAAATGGCTCAAGTCCGCCGACAAATGTGATCGTCGGCGGCAATTTCGTATAGTCCGTGCAGCGCGCCGGAGCCGCGTAAGGCGTGACGTCCTCCACGCCATCGAGATAGCAGGACCATGCCAGCCTGTTGGCGTTTTCATCCCATACGGGAGCGTCGTTTCCAACGACAGAGGCGCTGTTCTGCCGGTCATCGATCATTGGATAGAGCGGCATTTGAAAGGCTATTCTTGCATCGCCGGTATCGGTCGCCTTGAGCGAGACGGCCGCCGCAAGCCCTCCGCCTGCGCTATGGCCTGATAAGATGAATTTGTCGGTTCTTCCGCCGAGGGAGGCCGCATTATCCCTTATCCATAGCAGGGTGTCGTAGCAGTCGTTGAATGCGGCCGGGTACGGCGATTCAACGGCCTTTCGATAATCCGGCGCGACGATGATGCACGGCTCTGTCTCGATGAAGTCCCTGATGATGGCGCCGAATTGCTCGGGCACCCCGTGAACGTAACCGCCGCCATGCAAGTAGAGCATGATCGGCAGTGGTCCAGCTGCCGCGATTGGCCGATAGATTCTCACCCGAACAGGCGGCCCGCCATTTTGGCTTGGAATACGCTGCTCCTGGCAGGCAAGTCCTCTGATGTTTTTTCCCCGCAGGACGTCCCCACTGAAACGGAACACGAGCAGAGAGAACCATCTCGTGTGAAAAAAGCTCGCGATAATCCGCCCGACGGCATAGCTGCCGCGCAGGTCTTTATCCACCATGTCCCTGGTGAGCTTCATCCGGTCCTTCCCTGACTTGCCGAACTTCTGCCATCCGATGGGTGTCGGTCGAAGGCGCGTTTTTGACCCAAAGCAGATGCACGGGTTCAGGAAGCCAGTCTAGCAGGGCACCAGTTATCGCAACGCGGCGATCATCTTTGCCGGGACAGACGGCCGAAGGCCCAGCCCGCGGGAAAACCTCGGGAGCCTCGATGCCGGCAGTCTTTCCGGAAGCTGTCCGAAATAGGCAATGGTTTGCGTCATTGCACCTCTGATGGCCGGCTCGATCTTCGCGCAAATAAACCAGCAGATCAGGACAAGAATGCCCAGCTGGACCCACACGGCCAAGGTGGCATCCAGGCCAGCATCGACCAGCACACGAATGATCGCTGTGCCGGTGACGTTGTGGGTGAGATAGAGCGGATAGGTGATCAGCCCGAGCGTTCTCCAGTAAGCCGGCGCTTCAGGCGAAGCGGTGGCTGCAGCGCGCCTGTTCCTGTTCGCGCACCAGGCAATGAGGCCCACCGCCGCCGCCCAAACCATGATCGGCACAAAGGCCGATTGATCCGAGATGGCAGGTATGGACGTCAAGAAGAAAGAGGCAAAAAAGTAGATTTCGGCGGCTCCCGAAAGGATAGTGACGGCAACGGCGAGCCGTTCGAGCGCCGTCAATTCCCTGTTTGCAGAGATGAAGAGCCAGATGCCCAGCGCAAAGAAGCAGCCATGGGTCAACAGGAATGCTGCGCACGGCACTCTGAACATCAGAATAACGAGATAGGGCAAGTCGGCCGGCGTCGTACATGACAGCACCAGCAACGCGATCGCGTTGAACACGGCGCTGGAGACGGTGAGGCCGAAAGCCAGGTGCCGCAGGGTGATTTTCTTCGTGAGCATCGCGCAAAACACGAGCCCATAAAATGCCATCTCGGCGGCCAGGGTCCAATAGACGCCGTCGAGCCATTGATGCGTGACTCCCTTGGGAACCAGCGTCATGGCGTGGATGTAGGGCAGGATGAGTTCGGATGCTTTGCCAGTGCCAAAGAGGACCAGAACGAGGAAGGTCGCGGTGGCGCAAACCCACACCGCCGGATAAAGCCTGAGAGCGCGGCCAAGCAGAAACTCTGCCGGGGAAGACTTGCTCGCGGAATTCGCGATGACGAAACCGGAAATAACAAAGAATATTTCAACACCCACCCAGCCGAACCAGGTGAAGGGCGCGGCGGACGGGTAAAGAACATCGGCGGCGACATAGCGCTCGAAACCTGGGACGCCAATCGAAACCCAGGCCCAGGACCAGAACATCTGGTGAAAAATGGCGACGCCGAGGGCAGCCCCGAAGCGCAGCGGATCCAGCAGGGGAAAATGGTTCTTCACGGCAGTGCTTCCAATCCATGAAACGATCCCGTTGCAGATATTGGATTCCGTCACGGGGCTCGTTGAGGTTGGTCACACAGTCTCCGCCCGCCGTTCGAAGACGCAGCTTCTCGCACGGATTAGTGAGCGCCCTGTGAGGCGTCTCCGCGCGCTGCGTGATGCTCCTCACGGAGCCGCCAAGTGTCTCACCCATGTTGACGGCATCATCAGTATATGCTAATCATTAGTCATGACTAATACAATTCTGGAAAATCGATGTTGCCTGGCCGAGGACCTCGGCTAAGCACATGGCTAAGGACAGCGTGCAACTGGCCGCTCTGGGCGATTCGACTCGCAGACGAATATTCGAACTGGTGGGTGCGCGGCCGCGCACTGTCGTTGAAATCACCCGAGAACTGACGGTCTCCCAGTCAGCCGTCTCGCAGCATTTGAAGGTGCTGCGCGAATCTCGTTTGGTTCGTGCCGAGCCAAAGGGGGCCAGCAACATTTATCACATCGATCCAGCGGGGCTCGGCCAGATGCGCGCCTGGCTTGACCGGTTCTGGAGCAGCACACTGGCAGCTTACAAAGTGGCCGTTGAAAAATCAGTGGAGGACCAGCAATGAGCATACGTGTATCGGCCGCGCCCATCAAACAATCTATCGTGGTCGAGGCGCCTATCGAGCGTGCGTTCAAGGTCTTCACCGAAGACTTCGGCAGCTTCAAGCCACGCGAGCACAATCTGCTCTCCGTCCCCATCGCAGAGACTGTGTTCGAGCCCCGGGTCGGCGGTCACGTTTATGATCGCGGTGTCGATGGCAGCGAATGCCGCTGGGCGCGTGTGTTGGCTTTTGAGCCGCCAAATCGCGTGCTTCTAAGCTGGGACATCAGCCCGCGCTGGCAAATCGAAACCGATCCCGACAAGACCAGTGAATGGGAGGTACGATTCATTGCCGAGTCGCCAAGCCGGACTAGGTTGGAGCTTGAGCACCGTCACCTCGAACGTCATGGCCAAGGTTGGGAAGGCGTGCGCGACGGTGTTGAGGGCGATCAGGGTTGGCCGCTTTATCTTAAGCGGTTCGCCGAGCGGATTGCCCGGGAGTCATGATGCTCGCATATCCCGTGCGGCGTGATCGTGATCGCGGAGATCTGTATGACAGCCTACTCGCTTAGCATTGTCGGAGTGCTCGTTCTTTGCCTCCTGTCGATTTTGCTGGCGGTCTATTCAGGATCGTCCAAAGGCAGAGCCGGGGCTCTCTCCGGACCCGTCCTGCCGTTGGATGACGACAACTTGCTGTACCGGATAGATCGAGTCCACTTGAACACCGTGGAGGCGCTGCCGCCTTTTGTCGTCCCGGCATTGCTGGCTATGATGGTGGGGGTGGCACCCGTCACGCTTGCAGCGCTCGTATGGGTCTACGTCGCGATTCGTCTCATCCACGCTGCGGTCTATCTGCGCGGCGGCAAAGCGGCCAAAGGCGGCAGTATCCGAACCATCCTCTATGTCTCGGGGGCACTGGTAACCGTGGTGCTCATTGGCGTGACTGCCGTGGCGGCCATCAACTAGGGTATAACACTGGGCCGTCTGACGACGGTAACGACTTCGGCTTTTGGCCATAGCGGACATCACAGCACTCAACGTTCACGTCCGTTCGTCCGCAGAAGGCGGAGGAGACGCGAGCGACGTTTTCGCGTTTGCGTGAACTGAGCCTGCTCGACAGCGCAACTCCCAGGCATCCAGAAGTTTCTCGCCTCCGAGGGTTTCTAGTCGGCAACAGCTGGTCGCCTCACCGCGCTACCCGTGCATCAATGGCGAGGACTACTGCCCCTGAGGCAATCGGCCGCATAACGATGAGGCGCTCAAAACTTCAGCTCATATTTTGAGCAATCGCGGCGCTTTGTATGCAACTTGAGCGCCTGCCGAATGGGCGGAAGGGTGGCATCGGTTCAAATTACACAGTTAAAACAGCCGCTTACTGACACGTTAGCCTCCCGTTAAGCTCTGGCATAATCCTTGCGAATCCCGCTCCAGCCCTTTTCATCAAAAGCGTTGGAGCATCCCATGAAGCGTCGCGATTTCCTCAAATCCGTCTCGGGACTGGCGGCGACCGCCATGGTGCCGGCCCCGGCGATCTGGTCGCCGGCGAAAGCGGACGCCCGCTCCGAAACGCTTTTGATCGTCTCCGAAGGCGGACCCAACAACCTCGACATCCACGGCGTCGGCACCAACGTGCCCGGCTATGAAGTGTCGTGGAATTGCTACGACCGCCTGATCAGCCACGAGATGAAGAGCGGTCCCGGGGGCGTACCCTATTACGACCGCGACAAGTTCAAGGGCGAGCTCGCCGACGACATGAAGATCGACGACATGTCGGTGACCTTCAAGCTGAAGAAGAACGCCAAATTCCATGACGGCACGCCGGTCACCGCGAAAGACGTGAAATGGTCGCTCGACCGTGCGGTGAGCGTCGGCGGCTTCCCGACCTTCCAGATGAGCGCGGGCTCGCTGACCAAGACCGAGCAGTTCGTCATTGTCGACGACAGCACCGTGCGCGTCGATTTTGCCAAGAAGGATCGGCTGACGATTCCCGACCTCGCGGTGATCGTTCCCTGCATCGTCAATTCGGAGCTGGTGAAGAAAAACGCCAGCGAGAAAGACCCGTGGGGGCTCGAGTTCACAAAACAGCAGACCGCGGGCTCCGGTGCCTACAAGGTGACGAAGTGGACCGCCGGCACCGAAGTGATCATGGAGCGCAATGACGAGTGGATCGGCGGCCCCATGCCGAAGATCAAGCGCGTGATCTGGCGCATGGTGCCACAGGCCGGCAACCGCCGCGCGCTGCTGGAGCGGGGCGACGCCGACATCTCCTACGAGCTGCCGTTCAAGGATTTCCAGGAGATGAAGGCGAACGGCAAGCTCAACGTGGTGTCGCTGCCGTTCTCCAACGGCATCCAGTATATCGGCATGAACGTGACAAAACCGCCGTTCGACAATCCGAAGGTGCGGCAGGCGATGGCCTATGCCATGCCGTATCAGAAGATCATCGACGCGGTGCTGTTCGGGCTAGCCAATCCGATGTTCGGCGCAGCTACGGACAAGGCCACCGAGGTCGCCTGGCCGCAGCCCACCAAGTTCAACACCGACATGGAGAAGGCGAAGGCGCTCTTGGCGGAAGCCGGCTACGCCAACGGTTTCGAGACTACGCTGTCATTCGATCTGAATTTTGCCAACGTCAATGAGCCGCTCTGCATTCTGGTGCAGGAGAGCCTGGCGCAGCTCGGCATCAAGACTACGATCAACAAGATCCCAGGCGCCAACTGGCGCACGGAGCTGACCAAGAAGGAGCTGCCGCTCTACACCAACGTGTTCTCGGGCTGGCTCGATTACCCCGAGTACTTCTTCTACTGGTGCTATCACGGCAACAATTCCATCTTCAACACCATGAGCTACAAGTCGCCGGCGATGGACAAGCTGATCGACGGCGCGCGCACCGCCGCCTCGATCGGCGACAAGGCGACGTATGAGGCCGACGTCAAGGGCTTCGTCGATCTCGCCTTCACCGACGTGCCGCGCATCCCGCTGTACCAGCCCTTCGTCAACGTCGCAATGCAGAAGAACGTCTCGGGCTATCAATACTGGTTCCACCGCCGGCTTGACTATCGTGCGCTCGTAAAGGCGTAAGTGGCGAATGGCGAATGGCGAATAGGGGGTAGCGAATGGTGGACGCAATAGGTGATTTTCTACTCGCCATTCGCTATTCGCTATTCGCCACCGGCTACTCGCCACTCGCATGGCGCGCGAGCGCACCATGCTGACGATGATCGGCAAGCGGCTGATGTTCGCGATCCCGAGCCTGGTCGGGGTCGTCATCGTCACCTTCCTGCTGACGCGCGCGCTGCCCGGCGATCCCGCGGCCTATTTCGCCGGCCCCGCCGCGACCAAGGAGGCGATCGAGCAGATCAGGAAAAAGCTCGGCTTCGACAAGCCGCTGGTCGAGCAGTTCTTCCGCTACACCAACGATCTCGCCCATGGCGATTTCGGCACCTCGCTGACCACCGGCCAGCCGGTCGCGACCGAAATCCGCAACCGCCTGCCGGCGTCCGCCGAGCTGACGCTGCTTGGCCTCTTCTTCTCAATCTCGATCGCGCTGCCGCTTGGCGTCATGGCGGCGACACGGCCCGGGTCGTGGATCGATCATCTCTGCCGGGTCACGACAACCGCCGGCGTGTCGCTGCCGGTGTTCTTCACCGGCCTCGTGCTGGTCTATGTCTTCTATTTCCGCTTGGGCTGGTCGCCGGCGCCGCTCGGCCGGCTCGACGTGTTCTATAGCGCGCCGCCCACGGTCACCGGCTTCTATTTGATCGACACCCTGATCGCGCGCGATACCGAAGCGTTCCGCTCCGCGCTGAGCCAACTGATTTTGCCCGCGGCGACGCTGGCGATCTTCTCGCTGGCGCCGATCGCGCGCATGACCCGCGCCTCCATGCTGGCGGTGCTGGCCTCCGAATTCGTCCGCACCGCCCGCGCCAGCGGCCTCTCGCCCGGCACCGTCATCGTCACCTATGCCTTCCGCAATGCCATGCTGCCGGTCATCACTACGCTTTCGATGGTGTTCTCGTTCCTGCTGGGCGCCAACGTCCTGGTGGAGAAGGTGTTCGCCTGGCCCGGCATCGGCTCCTATGCGGTGGAAGCGCTGATCGCCTCGGACTTCGCGCCGGTGCAGGGTTTCGTGCTGACCATGGCGGTCATGTATGTGCTGCTCAATCTCGCCATCGACATTCTCTACGGCGTGATCGACCCGCGCGTCCGGCTTGAAGGCTGAGGAGGGAGCATGAGCAGCGTCACCGCCGATACCGTTGCGAGCGCGCCGGCCGAGAAACGCAAATCCGGTCTCGTCTCGATGTTCGAGCACACCAGATATGTGCTCGGCGAGAACAAGGTCACCGCTTTCGCCTTCGGACTGCTGATCGTCATCCTGTTTGCCGCGATCTTCGGCCCTTACGTCGTTCCCTATGATCCGCTCGCGTCCGACACGGCGCAGGCGCTGAAGTCGCCCTCGGCGGCGCATTGGTTCGGCACCGATCAGCTCGGCCGCGACATTTTTAGCCGCGTCATTGTCGCGACCCGGCTCGACACCTTCATTGCCGTCAGTTCGGTCGCGCTGGTCTTCCTGATGGGCGGCCTCGCCGGCATCGCGGCCGGCTATTTCGGCGGCTGGACCGACCGCATCGTCGGCCGTATCGCCGACACCATCATGGCCTTTCCGCTGTTCGTGCTGGCGATGGGCATCGTCGCGGCCCTCGGCAACACCGTGCAGAACATCATCCTCGCGACAGCCATCGTGAATTTTCCGCTCTATGCCCGCGTCGCGCGCGCGGAGGCCAATGTCCGGCGCGGTGCTGGCTTCGTGCAGGCCGCGCGGCTGTCGGGCAACGGTGAGTTCCGCATCCTGCTGGTGCACATTTTGCCGAACATCATGCCGATCATGATCGTGCAGATGTCGCTGACCATGGGCTACGCCATCCTCAATGCGGCAGGCCTGTCGTTCATCGGCCTCGGCGTGCGGCCGCCGACGGCGGAATGGGGCATCATGGTCGCCGAAGGCGCCGGCTTCATGGTGTCGGGCGAATGGTGGATCGCGCTATTCCCGGGGCTAGCGCTGATGATCGCGGTGTTCTGCTTCAATTTGCTCGGCGACGGCCTGCGCGACATCGTCGACCCGCAGCGGAGGACGTGATGACTGTCTCGACCCGGTGCAGTTGCACCGCCCCGCTACTTTGCATGGGGTTGTTTTGCGAGTTTTTGGATGATGCCGGGTGGAGGCGCCGATGACCGCTCCCCCGCTGCTCGACGTCAAAGACCTCACCGTCGAATTCACCACCCGCCGCGGCATCGTCAAAGCCGTGCAGCATGTCGACATCCAGGTCGGCAAGGGCGAGACGCTCGGCATTGTCGGCGAATCCGGCTCCGGCAAATCGGTGACATCCTACGCCGTGATGCGCATCCTCGACCGCGCCGGCAAGATCGCCGAGGGCTCGGTGGTGTTTTCGGGCATCGACGTCAAGGCCGCGAGCGAAAGCGAGATGCGCGATCTGCGCGGCCGCGAAATCTCGATGATCTTTCAGAACCCGCGCGCGGCGCTCAATCCGATCCGGAAAGTCGGCGACCAGATCGAGGACGTGCTGCGCCAGCATGTGCAGCAGTCGCAGGTCACAGGTCGCGGCGAGAAGGCGATCGAGGCGCTGGAGCAGGTCAAGATCGCCCGCCCGCGCGAGCGCTACCACGCCTATCCCTTCGAACTGTCCGGCGGCATGTGCCAGCGCGTGGTGATCGCGCTGGCGCTGGCCTGCAATCCGCGCCTCCTGATCGCGGACGAGCCCACCACTGGCCTCGACGTCACCACGCAAAAAGCAGTGATGGATTTGATCGTGGAGCTGACTAGGCAGCGCGGCATGTCCACGATCCTGATCACGCATGACCTTGGTCTCGCCGCGGCCTATTGCGACCGCGTGGTCGTGATGGAGAAGGGCCACGTGGTCGAGACCGCCAAGTCTGCCGACATTTTTGCCAGGCCCGAGCATCCCTATACCAAGAAGCTGATGCGCGCCACGCCGCGGATCGGCGTGTCCCTGCGCGATCTCTTGCCGGAGGACGCGGCGGCACTCTCTTCCACCTCGCCCCGCTTGCGGGGAGAGGTCGGCGCGCAAGCGCCGGGTGAGGGGGACTCTCCACGCATTGAGCTCGTAGAGGGAGCCCCTCTCCCCGCAAGCGGGGAGAGGGGGAAGGAGAAACCGCTGCTTCTCGTCGACAAGCTGGTCAAGGAATATCCGCGCAAGGGCGCAACCGCCGTGCTTGGCAAATTATTCAGCCGCAAGCCGCCGATCGAGCAGGAGGTGTTCCGCGCCGTCGACGGCATCAGTTTTGCGGTCGGCTATGGCGAGAGCGTCGGCTTGGTCGGCGAATCCGGCTGCGGCAAGTCGACGACATCGATGATGGTGATGCGCCTGCTCGACCAGACTTCCGGCCGCATCATGTTCGACGGCGACGAGATCGGCGCCATCATGCCGCATGCCTTTGCGCGGCTGCCGCTGCGCAAGAGCATCCAGATGGTGTTCCAGGATCCGACCGACAGCCTCAACCCGCGCTTTACCGCGGCGCGCGCCATTGCCGACCCGATCATGCAACTCGGCAACATCAGGGGCCGCGACGCGCTGCGCACGCGTTGCGAGGAGCTCGCCGGGCTAGTCGGCCTGCCGCTCAACCTCCTCGATCGCTTCCCGCATCAGCTGTCCGGCGGCCAGAAAGCCCGCGTCGGCATCGCACGCGCCATCGCGCTGCATCCAAAACTCGTGATCCTCGACGAGCCGACTGCGGCGCTCGACGTTTCCGTGCAGGCGGTGGTGCTGAACCTGCTGCAGGACCTGAAACAGTCCATGGGCATGAGCTATCTGTTTGTCTCCCATGATTTGAATGTGGTGCGCCTGTTGTGCGATCGTGTCATCGTGATGCGCGCCGGGCGGATCGTGGAGCAGGGCGCCTGCGAAACGGTGCTCGGCGATCCACAGCAGGTCTACACACGGGAGCTCTTGGAAGCGATCCCGCATCCGCCGCTGCCGGTGCACTAACAAGAATAACAGGAGCAACCATGGCTGCCGATCCGCTCGACGACTACATCGACTCCGTCGCGAAGGCACTCGGGCTGCGGGTCGAGGATGCCTGGCGGCCGGCGGTGCGCGCCAATCTGGAAGTCTCGCTGCGGCTCGGGCGCCTGGTCGACGAGTTCACGCTACCTGACGAAACCGAGTCCGCCAGTGTCTATTCGGCCTGATCTCGCGATGACGACTACATCTGACGGTATGTCCGCCGCCGACATCGCGCAGGCCGTCGCCGCGCGAAAATTGTCGGCGGTCGAGGTGACCGAGGCCGCGCTGGCGCGGATCGGCAAGCTCGACCAGGCACTCAATTCCTTCACCGACGTCACCGCCGAACGCGCGCGCGCCAGGGCGCGCGAGGTTGACGCCGCGATTGCCGCGGGCAGGAGCGTCGGCCCGCTTGCCGGCGTGCCCTTTGCGGTGAAGAACCTGTTCGACGTCAGGGGCCTCTCGACCCGGGCGGGATCGAAGATCAATCGCGACCTGCCGCCGGCCACGCGTGACGCTACCCTGATCGAGCGCATGGAAGCATCCGGCGCGGTGCTGGTCGGCGCGCTCAACATGGGTGAATACGCCTACGATTTCACCGGCGAGAATGTTCACGACGGCCCGTCGCGCAACCCTCATGATCCCTCGCGGATGACCGGCGGCTCTTCCGGCGGCTCGGGCAGCGCCGTCGGCGGCGGCCTCGTGCCGATTGCGCTGGGCTCCGATACCAACGGCTCGATCCGCGTGCCGTCCTCATTCTGCGGCGTCTTTGGCCTGAAGCCGACCTATGGAAGGCTGTCGCGCGCGCGCTCTTACCCCTTTGTGTCGAGCCTCGATCATCTCGGTCCGTTCGCCCGCAATGTAAGAGACCTCGCACTGGCCTATGATGCGATGCAGGGGCCCGACGCCGATGACGCCGCCTGTACGACACGACCGGTCGAGCCGGTGGCGGGGCAGATCGAGCGCGGCATCACCGGGCTGAAGGTCGCCATCGCCGGCGGCTATTTTCAGCAGAACGTCTTCCCCGAAGCGCGCGAGGCAGTCGCCCGCGTCGCCAAGGCGCTCGGCGCGACGGACATCGTGATCCTTCCCGAAGCCGCGCGCGCCCGCGCCGCCGCCTACATCATCACCACCACGGAAGGGGCCTCGCTGCATCTTGACCGGCTGCGCCAGCGGCCGGAGGATTTTGATCCGGCGGTGCGCGATCGCTTCGTTGCGGGCGCGATGGTGCCGGCAGTGCTGGTCGACCGCGCGCAAAAATTCCGCCGCTGGTACCGCGCCAAGGTGCTGGAGCTGTTCAAGTCGGTCGACGTGATCCTGGCGCCCGCAACGCCCTGCGTCGCGCCGAAAATCGGACAGACGACGTTTGTGCTCGATGGCGTCGAGCTGCCGGTGCGCGCCAATATCGGCATCCATACCCAGCCGATCTCCTTCATCGGCTTGCCGGTGGTCGCAGTCCCCGTGCCGCTGGAGCCGATGCCGATCGGCGTGCAGATCATCGCGGCGCCATGGCGCGAGGACGTTGCGCTGCGCCTCGCCCATGCGCTGGAGAAGATGGGCGCTGTCGCTGCACCGGGCCCACGAGGAATTTGAAATGGAGATCGATCTTCCGGACGTGCTAGCCGAGGTCACCGCACAGTTCCAGCGCTATGAAAAGGCGCTGGTCGGCAATGACGTCGCCGTGCTTGACGAGCTGTTCCGCAACGACAAGCGGACGCTGCGCTACGGCATCGCCGAAAATCTCTACGGCTATGAGGCGATCATGGCGTTCCGTGCCGCGCGCTCGCCGATCGGCCTGATGCGCAGAACCGACAAGACCGTCATCACCACCTATGGCCGCGACACTGCGGTGGCTTCCACACTGTTCTATCGCGATGCATGGGCCAGCACGAAAGTCGGCCGGCAAATGCAGACGTGGATACGCTTTCCGGAAGGTTGGCGAATCGTCGCTGCGCATGTCAGCATCATCGACAAACCGCAGGATCGGAACACATGAGCCTGGACGATCTTGCGAGGATTAGAGGCAGCGCTGAACCAGTGGTGCGCCGCGTCGATCGCCCGGCGCCGAGTACCGCAAAAATCACCCGCGCCGAGGAGCTTCGCCTGCAGCTGGCCGACGAGATCGTGCGCGGCGCGCTGGCGCCCGGCGCGCCGCTCGACGAGACCGACATCGCGCGGCGCTTCAACGTCTCCCGCACGCCGGTGCGCGAGGCGCTGCGGCAGCTCGCGGCAAGCGGCCTGGTCGAGGCCCGCGCGCATCGCGGCGCCGTGGTGGCGCGGCCGACGCTGGAGCGGCTCAACGGCATGTTCGAGGCGATGGCGGAACTGGAGGCGCTGTGCGCGGGCCTTGCCGCCGAGCGCATGCCGGCGGTCGAGCGCGCGCGGCTGGAAGCGATCCACGAGGAATTGCGCGTGCTCAGCCATGCCGGCAATCCCGAGCGCTTTCACGCCGTCAACGAACGCTTCCACAACGCGATCTATGCCGGTTCGCAGAACGGCTACATCGCCGAGATGACGCTGGCAACGCGCGTGCGGGTGCAGCCGTTTCGCCGCGCCCAGTTCCGCAATCTCGGCCGATTGGCAAAATCGCATGCCGAGCACGACCGCGTCGTCGTCGCCATCATGCGCGGCGACCGCAATGGTGCGGCGGCGGCGATGCGCGCCCATATCGAGCTGGTACGCGGGGAGTACGAGCTCTACGCGGTGTCGGTGTAGGCTGGGCGGCGATTTCTCCACTCGTCATTCCGGGATGCGCCGAAGGCGCAGGCCCGGAATCCATAACCACCATCGTGAGTATGGATTCCGGGCTCGCGCTCCGCGCGCCCCGGAATGACGAAAGAAATTACTCCGCCGCCTGCTTCGTCACAAACGCGCGCCAGCCACCGAACGACGAGATATCGCGCGCGCCGGCCACCGCCGCGGGCTCCACCAAAAATCCCTTCACACTGCGACGATCCGCGAGGCGGATGGTGCCGATCGACAGCGGCGGGGGGATCGCGGCGACGAACTTGCCGAAGGAAGCGGCCGACAGCGCCCATAGCTCGAGCTTGATCGAGGTGCCGGCGCCGGCCTCGACGCGCAGCATGCCGGGCTTTGGCGGCGTGGTGTCGAGCGCGTAGAGCTTGTAGTCCGGCGCCGTGAGGCTCGCTTCGAGCAGACGCCCGCCGAGCGCCTGCAATTCGCCGTTCAGCGCCATGCCGGAGAGATGCGCGCCGACGACGGCGATCGCGATCTCGTCGCCGCTCACGGCGGGCAGCGGCGCCAGCGGCGGCTGCGCAATGCCCCTGGCGCCGACGGCGAGTTTTGTGTCGGCATGGAACACGCGCCCGATGCTGGCGAGCAAGGCATCTTGGCCGGCGGGCGCAAGCAAGGTGATGCCGAACGGGATGCCGTCCGCGCGCATCGCCGCCGGCAGCGCCAGGCCGCAGAGGTCGAGCAGGTTGACGAAATTGGTATAGGTGCCGAGCCGGCTGTTGAGCTCAATCGGATTAGCGAGCACCTGTGCGGTCGAATAGGCCGTCGGTGCGGTCGGCAGCACGATGGCATCGAGCCCGGCAAAGGCGCGCGCGGCAACACCGCGCAGCGCCTGCAGGCGATAGAGCGCGGCAAAAGCGTCGGCCGCGGTCAGCCGACCGCCTGCCGCCGTGATCTCGCGCGTCACCGGGTGAACCGCATCGGGCGAGGCGGCCAGCAGATCGCGGATGACGAGATAGCGCTCGGCCACCCATGGCCCCTCGTAGAGCAGCCGCGCCGTCTCGTAAAACGGCTCGAGGTCGAATTCGGCGAGCTCGGCGCCGAGCGCGGTCCAGCGCTGCAGCGCCTCGCCATAGGCTTGTTCGGAATGCCGGTCGCCGAAGAAGATCAGCTGTCCGTTGCGGGGAATGCCGAGCCGAAGTCTTGCCGGATATGCCGTTATGCCGGCAAGCGGACGGTCGCACGAGAACGGGTCGGCGCTGTCCGGACCCGCCATCACCTTCAGCGCGGCCATCGCGTCGTCGACGGTGAGCGAGAATATCGAGACGCAGTCGAGCGTGCGGCAGGCCGGCACCACGCCCGCGGTGGAGATCAGGCCGAGGCTCGGCTTCAGGCCGACGATGTTGTTGAGCATCGCGGGCACGCGGCCACTGCCGGCGGTATCAGTGCCGAGCGCGAGCGGCACGAGTCCTGCCGCCACCGCCACCGCCGATCCCGAGCTCGATCCGCCCGGCACGAGATCGCCGCGGATCGGATTGCGCGGAATGCCGTAGGGCGAGCGCACGCCGACGAGGCCGGTCGCGAACTGGTCGAGATTGGTCTTGCCGATGACGATGGCGCCGGCCGCACGCAGCCTTGCGACCGAGGTCGCGTCGCGCGCCGGGCGATAGGAGAAGGCCGGGCAGGCGGCCGTCGTCGGCAGACCAGCGACATCGATATTGTCCTTCACCGCGACCGGCACGCCGAAGAGCGGAAGGCTGGCGGCATCTTTTTTCGCCAGGCTTTCGGCCTCGGCGATTGCATCCTTTTCCTCGCGGAGCGAAATGAAGATGGCGGGGTCGTTGTGCTCGCGGATGCGCCCAAAACTGCGCGCCACGGTCTCGGCCGGCGTTGCCGATCCGTCGCGATGCGCGGCGACGATTGCAGCTACCGTCTCAGGCACCTCACCTCTCCCTCAAATCCCGGTCTTCCATGTCCCATCGAAGCAAGCGACGTGCCATTGTGTACATGGCTCAATTGGATTTTCTGTCCATAAATATATTTCAAATCAATATGTTAGATATGAATGGCGGAGTGCCGTTCCCTATGCTTGGCGGCGCGCTTGCTCACTAAATAGGCACATGGCCCTCCGAGCGGGCGGTGCTATTTGGCAGGCGGTTGCAGGGTGCACGAAAGGTCAAACTGACAGTTGCATCTTCGCTCGAAATTCACCTTTTCAAGGTAATCAGTCACCGGAACTACGTGCCGCGCACAGAACATGTGCACGATGAAGGTGTTGCCACCCCATGGCGCAACCGGGAAGCGCAAGTGACAAGCTCAAGGAGTACCTGGCGCAGCTGGCGCCGCAGGTGCGCGGACGACTGCTTGGCGAACTCGAGCGATTGCACCTCGAGGGTGAAGACCTCCCACGTCTGGAAGAGCTGATCGCCTCGCTGCGCGCCGAACTCGCCGCGGCCGGACAGAGCCACGACCGCATCGGAAATGCCGGACGTTATTTCTTCCAGCCGCTGGAGGCCGTGCTGGTGGATCGCGCGCCGGAGCGCGCCAATAGCGGCCAGATCGCGCGCGGATCGCTCGGGCCGATCTGGGATATTCTGGCGGAAGAACTGCTGTCGACGATGGCGCGGGAGTACATCGAAAAGGCCAACAAGGCGATCGCCGCCAAAAATCGGCCGGAAGCGGACAAGCTGGCCGCGGCATTCAAGAAGAAGGTGCTGGGCTATCTCGATGGAACGATCCGCTCGCCCGAGGGTGCTGCGATCCTGAAACAAGCCCTCAGGAAGTACACCAGTTCGCCGGCGACCTTCAACGACTTCGCAAAAATGTTCACGGTGTTGAACAAGAGCGAGGCACTTGCCGCCTTCGGCGCTGCGCTTCCCGCCAAGATCAGGAAGTTTGACGGGCAACCCTTTACAAAGGTGCTGCAGCAGCTGAACGCGTTCAAGACCAAGCATGCCGATGCCGTGCCGTTCGCGCTGACGATGATTGCGCGGCGCCTCGAGACGCCGTGGCAATTGATCCATCTCGCCACCAAGGCCGCTGAAAGCAAGGCTCCCGCCGCGATATCAGCCACGCCCTATGCCATCGTCGTCTCGATGGCACTCGACCAGATCGATGAGAAGCAGCTGCTGCTGCGCATTGCGCTCAGGAACAATCGCATCAATATCGCAAAAGGAATTCTGCGCGAGATCTATGCGATCGAGAAGGCGCTGAAATCGCGCATCGACCTGGGCAATTCCGATTGGGGCGACCGGCTGCGCGCTTCGATGGCGGCTGTCGCAGCGGCGCTCGATGCGGAAGTCGAACGCAGCCGCGCCCATGTCGGAAACCTGTCACATGTCCTGGAATCGTCCGCCCTGCGGCCGACGCTGTCGCTGAAGGAGCGTCTGGGAGAGGCGGTGCGTAAGGGCCGCGATGTGCTCGCGGACATCCTGCCGGCGTGATCGCGGCGCGAAACCTCAGGTAAGCCCGGACAGAGTCTGGAGCAGCCGCTCGCGGTTCTCCGCGCCGATCTTCGTGGCGACGTGCCGTTCATGCTCGGCGGCATCGCCGCTTGAAATTTCACGTCGCTGCGTTCCTGTATCCCTCGACCAGCCGCGCCAGCATCTGCAGGAAGGCGGCGCGTTCCTGCCGGTCGAGCGGCGCTAGCGTCCGCGCGTTGAAGGAAACACCGAGCCGGCTTGCTTCATCGGCCCGCCTTTCGCCGGCTGCGCTCAGCGAAAGCTCGACGGCCCGCTTGTCCCGCGCTGACCGCTTGCGCTTGATGGTGCCGGCCTCCTCCATGCGCGACAGGATTTTCACCAGGTTCGGCAGCTGCATCTTCAGGACCGCGGCGAGCTCGCTCTGCGTCACCGCCTTGTTGTCGCGCAGCGTGACGAGGATGGCGTATTCCACCGGCGACAGTTTTAGCCGCTCGAAGTGCGGATAAAACGCCTCGAAATTTTCCAGCTGCAGGATCCGGATCATGAAGCCCGGCGTCTGCTGCAACGCGCTCAGGTCGAGCTCCCGCGCGGAATCCGGCTCTCCCCCGTTTCCCTTTCGCGTCAGCACCTTGGCGGCTCTTCCCATCGTCGTATTGCTCGCTGTTCACGCCACGAATTGACACCTCCGAAAAATACTTATATTTTATAAGTAATTTCGAAGCGGCTCCGAGGCCGCCTTTTTGTATACGGGAGGGGAAGCATGCGACAGATGTTTCGCAGGGGAATGCTGGCCGCAGCCGTGCTTGGCGCGCTCGCCGGCTCGGCGCACGGCCAGGACAAGGTCCGGATCGGCGTGCTCAACGATCAGTCCGGCGTATTCGCGACCTATCAGGGCGTAGGCTCGGTGATATCAGCGCAGATGGCGGTCGAGGATTATGGCGGCAAGGCCGCCGGCAAGCCGGTCGAGGTCGTCACCGCCGATCACCAGAACAAGACCGACGTCGGCGTCGGCATCGCCCGGCGCTGGTACGAGGCCGAGAGCGTCGATGCCATCTTCGACCTGCCGAACTCGGCGATCGCGCTGGCGGTGGCCGGCATGAGCGAGCAGAAGAACAAGGTCTTCGTCGGTTCGGGCGCCGGCACCGCGCTGCTCACCGGCGAGAAGTGCACGCCCAACACCGTACACTGGACCTACGACACCTATGCTTACGGCCGCGGCCTCGGCAAAGCCGTGGTCGCGCAAGGCGGCAAGCGGTGGTTCTTCCTGACCGCCGACTACGCGTTTGGTCATGACCTTGAGAAGCAGGCTGCCGAAGGCGTCAAGGCCTCAGGCGGCGAAGTGCTTGGCGCGGTGCGCCATCCGCTCGGCACGGCTGACTATGCTTCCTTCCTGCTGCAGGCGCAGGCCTCCGGCGCCGACATCGTCGGCGTTGCCAATGCCGGCGATGACACCATCACCTCGATCAAGCAGGCGGCCGAATTCGGCCTCACCCGCAAGCAGAAGCTCGTCGGCCTCATCCTTGGCATGAACGGCCTGCCCGCGCTCGGGCTGAAGGCCGCGCAGGGCGCGCAAATCATGAATCCCTTCTATTGGGATTTGAACGACGGCACGCGCGCGTTTGCAAAACGCTTTGCCGAACGTCACCCGCAGAACAATTATCCCAACGACATGCAGGCCGGCGTCTACGCTTCGGTGCTGCACTATCTGAAGGCCGTGGACAAGGTCGGCGGCGCCACCGACGGCAAGGCCGTCGTTGCCGCGATGAAGGCGATGCCATCAGACGATCCGCTGTTCGGCAAGGGCATCATTCGCGCCGACGGCCGCAAGATTCACCCGCTCTATCTGCTCGAGGTGAAATCGCCTGACGAGTCGAAATCCAAATGGGATCTCCTGAAAGTCGTTGCGACCATTCCGGGAGACCAGGCTTTTCGTCCCGAGAGCGAAGGGAACTGCCCGCTCGTCAAGAAGTGAGCGGGAACGGCGGACGGCGAAACCTCTCTCGCGGTCCGCCGTTTTTGTTGTGACGTAGGTTGCCAAGGCAACTAATTTGTGGGAAAATTGCTTCGACCGATGGCCACAGAAACCACGTTACAGAAACCATAAAGGGCCGGGTCGCTTCAGGGGAGGAAGGGATGCCCGGGCGTGCCCGTTCGCAGGACAATACGCTGACGCCCATGCGCGGTCGCCGTCAGGGCGTGTGTGCCGGCGCGCCGATGCCTCGGTCGGGCCGTTCAGCCCTTGCCGCCGATTTCGCCGACGCCCTTCACGGCATCGAGATTGCCGTGCACGCGCCGCAGCAGCACGATCAGGGTCTCGCGCTCGGCCTTGCTCAGGCAGGACAACAGGCGGCGTTCGCGCTCCAGCGCCACCGCAATCACCTTGTCATGGGTCGCGGCGCCCTTCGCCGTCAGCGAGATCGAATAGGTGCGGCCGTCTTCGCGATCGGGTTTGATCGCCACCAGCCCGCGCGCCTCCATCGCCGCCAGCGTGCGGCTCACCGGACCCTTGTCGAAGCCGATCACATGGCAGATGCGCGCGGCCGAAATTTCCGGCTCGATCGCCAGCAGCGCCAGGATGCGCCACTCCGTGACGTTCACGGCGAAGCGCTTCTGGTAGAGCACGGTGGCGCTGCGCGACAGCTTGTTGGCGATGAAGGTGATGAGCGCCGGCACATAGCGGTCGAGATCGAGCGCCTGTTCGACCTGCGGATCACCGCCTGCCGCGGGCAGCCGCAAATTTCGCGCTGGTCTGTTCCTGCTCATGGGCTTCCGAAATTGTCTGCGCCCTCAGACATAGAGACACCGCATACCGCTCTGCAAGAACAAACTGCAGGAGGCCGCCAATGACTGCGACAGCAATGACCCCCGGGCGCGGCGCTGCGCCGGACGTGCCGCATCTTGATTTCGACCCGTTCTCGATCGAGTTCTTCGCCGATCCGTTCCCGACGCATGAGCGGCTGCGCGAGGCGGGACCTCTGGTCTATCTCGATAAATACGGCGTCTATGGCGTGGCGCGCTACGCCGAGGTGCATGCCGTGCTCAACGATCCCCTGACCTTCTGCTCCAGCCGCGGCGTTGGCCTCAGCGACTTTGCCAGGGAAAAGCCGTGGCGGCCGCAAAGCATCATCCTGGAGGCCGACCCGCCGGCGCATACCCGCACCCGCGCGGTGCTCAATCAGGTGCTGTCAGCAACTGCGATGAAGCCGCTGCGCGCCCATTTCACCGCGCTGGCGGACGCCAAGGTCGACGAACTGCTCGCGCGCGGCAGTTTTGATGCGATTGCCGATCTCGCTGAAGCTTACCCCTTGTCGGTATTTCCCGACGCGCTCGGCTTGAAGCAAGAGGGCCGCGAAAATCTGCTGCCCTATGCGAGCCTCGTGTTCAACGCGTTCGGGCCGCCGAACCAGCTGCGCCAGGAGGCGATCGAACGCTCGGCGCCGCACCAGGCCTATGTCGCCGCGCAATGCCAGCGCGAAAATCTCGCCCCCGGCGGTTTTGGCGCCTGCATCCATGCCCGCGCCGACGCCGGCGACATCACCCATGATGAGGCCGCGCTTTTGGTGCGCTCGCTGCTCTCCGCCGGCATCGACACCACGGTCAACGGCATCGGCGCGGCCGTCTATTGCTTGGCGCGCTATCCCGATCAATTGGCAAAACTGCGCAGCGATCCGTCGCTGGCGCGCAACGCCTTCGAGGAGGCGGTTCGCTTCGAAAGCCCGGTGCAGACTTTTTTCCGCACCACCATGCGCGAGGTCGAGATCGGCGGCCACAGCATCGGCGAGGGCGAGAAGGTGCTGATGTTCCTTGCCGCCGCGAACCGCGACCCGCGCCGCTGGGACAACGCCGACAGCTACGACATCACCCGCCGCACCTCCGGCCATGTCGGCTACGGCTCCGGCATCCACATGTGCGTCGGCCAGCTCGTGGCGCGCCTCGAAGGCGAGGTGATGATGGCGGCGCTGGCGCGCAAGGTGAAATCGATCGAGATCACGGGCGAAGTGAAGCGCCGCTACAACAACACGCTGCGCGGTCTGGAAAGCCTGCCTGTGACGATTAAGGCCGCGTGACGGCACGCGCCAGCAATTCTCGAGGGGAGGGAAGCATGAAGAAAATCGGACTCTGCACCGCGCTGGCGCTGTCCTGCGTTGCATCCGCCGCGCAAGCGCAAATCTCCGGCGATATCGTGCGCGTCGGCGTGCTCAACGACATCTCCGGCATTTTTCAGGACACCAACGGCATGGGCTCGGTCGAGGCCGCGCGCATGGCGGCGGAGGACTTTGCCGGCGGCGGCAAGAACATCAAGGTCGAGATCGTCTACGCCGATCACCAGAACAAGGCCGATGTGGGATCTGCGATCGCACGCAAATGGCTCGAGGTCGACGGCGTCGATGCCATCGTCGACGTGCCGAATTCGGCCGTCGGCCTCACCATCAATTCGCTGCTGCGCGACACCAAGATGACGTTCCTGGCCTCATCCACCGCCAGCTCCGACCTGACCGGCAAGGCCTGCTCGCCCAACACCATTCAATGGGTCAACGACGTCTGGGCCACCGGCAACGCCACCGCGGCGGCGATGATGGCGCGCGGCGGCAAGGAATGGTTTTTCGTCACGGTGAATTTCGCGCTCGGCCAGGGCATCGAGGCTGAGGCCACCAATTACATCGAGAAGCACGGCGGCAAGGTGCTGGGCTCGGCGAAACATCCGCTCAATACTTCCGACTTCGCCTCGCTGCTGCTGCAGGCGCAGAATTCCAAGGCAAAAGTGATTGGGCTTGCGAACGCCGGCGGTGACACCATCAACGCGGTGAAACAGGCCGCCGAGTTCGGCCTGCAGCAAGGCGGCCAGACCATGGTGGCGTTTCTCTTGTTCGTGAACGACATCCACGGCATGGGCCTGAAGGTCGGCCAGGGCCTGCAGATCCTCGAAGCGTTCTATTGGGACATGGACGACGACACCCGCGCGTTTGCCAAACGCTTTGCTGCCCGTCCCGGCATGAACGGCAAGATGCCGAGTGCCAACCAGGCCGGCGTCTACGCCTCAACGCTCGCCTATCTCAACGCGGTTGCCGCGACCGGCAGCGACGACGCCAAGGTCGTGGTGCCGCAGATGAAAAAGTTTCGGGGCAAGGACAAGCTGTTCGGCGACGTCACCATCCGCCAGGACGGCCGCGTCACCCACCCGATGTACCTGTTCGAGGTGAAGAAGCCGGAGGAGTCGAGATATCCGTACGACTATTACAAGCTGATCTCGACCATCCCGGCCGATCAGGCGTTTCGCCCGCTGGCGGATGGTGGGTGTTCGCTGGTGAAGTAGTCTCGTCAGGCGCAGCTGCACCCTTTCCCCTTGTGGGAGAGGGTCGCTTCGCGCAGCGAAGCGGGGTGAGGGGTCTGGTTCCGCGGTTACAGTCCTCTCACGCTTGTGCTTTGTGGAGACAGACCCCTCATCCGTCGCGCATCTGGCGATGCGCGCCACCTTCTCCCACAAGGGGAGAAGGTAAGAGAGGGCTGCGTGTCTACTGCGTCACCTTGCTGCTGCCTTGGGTGATCAGCCGCGCCGGGCGCTGGTCGCGCATGTAGATCCATAGCCAGCTCAGCGCCACGCTGAGGCGATGGCGCAGGCCGATCAGGAAGTAGATGTGGGCGATGCCCCAGATCCACCAGGCGACGGTGCCGCGCAGCTTGAACCTGCCGAAATCGATCACCGCGAGCCGCTTGCCGATCTGCGCCAGGCTGCCGGCGTGCTTGTAGCGGAACGGCGGCAAGCTCTTGCCCGCGAGCCGCGCCCTGATCGTGCCTGCGACATAGCGCCCCTGCTGCTTCGCGGCCGGCGCAATGCCCGGCACCGGATTGCCGTCCGGCCCCTTGATGGTCGTGGTGTCGCCGACGGCAAAAATGTCGGGATGGCCGGGCACGGTCAGATCAGGCTCGACCTGCAAGCGATAGGCGCGGTCGCGCGGCGCGTTCAGCCACTCGGCGGCGCGCGAGGCGCGCACGCCGGCGGCCCAGATCAGCGTGCGCGCGGCGAGCCGCTTGCCGCCATAGATGACGCCATCGGCCGAGCATTCGGTGACGGCTTCGCCCAGCATCACCTCGACGCCGAGTTTTTCCAGCGAGCGCTGCGCGTAAGCCGAAAGATCTTCGGGAAATCCGGCGAGCACGCGCGGCCCCGCCTCGATCAGCACCACACGCGCCTTTGTGGTGTCGATGTTGCGGAAATCCGGCGGCAGCGTGTCGCGCGCCATATCGGCGATGGTGCCGGCCATCTCGACGCCGGTGGGGCCTGCGCCGACGATGACGAAGGTGAGTAGCGCCGCGCGCTTGTCGGAATCGCTCTCGCGCTCGGCGCGCTCGAAGGCGACGAGGATGCGCCGCCGCAAGGTGGTTGCGTCCTCCAGCGTCTTGAGCCCCGGCGCAAACGGCTCCCATTCGTCATGGCCGAAATAGGCATGGCGCGCGCCGGTGGCGAGCACCAGCGTGTCATAGGAAATCGTACCGCCGTCTTCGAGCAGCACGCGTTTGCCCGCCGCGTCGACCCCGCTGACGTTGGCGAATAGCGTGGTGACTTCGTGGCGGTCGCGCAACAGATAACGGATCGGCCAGGCGATCTCGGAGGTGGCGAGCGAAGCGGTCGCGACCTGGTAGAGCAGGGGCTGGAACAGATGATGATTGCGGCGGTCGATCATGGTGATGGTCACGGGCGCGCCGGCAAGCCGGAACGCGGTTTCCAGCCCGCCAAAGCCGGCGCCGACGATCACCACATGATGGGGCTTTGGCGACGCTTCGCTCATCGATCCAGTCTCCGGTTCAATGGTTCGATTATGCCCCCATCGGACGGCCTGTTCCAATGCGCATCCGCTTATCGATCGATAGCAAAACGCGATTGGCGCAATTTCCGTCTGCGAGGAGCAAAAAAATTCCGCCTGACGCCGAATCCTTTGGCTGCGGCCAAACGTCCTTGGAGCGTGAACATCTCAACAAGGAGCCGGCCATGAGACGAACCGTGATCAGGTACAAGACAAAGCCGGAGGCGGCGGACCGCAATGCCGAGCTGGTGAAGGCGGTATTTGCCGAATTGCAGGCTGCGCAGCCCGCCGGCGTGCGCTATCTTACCCTGCGGCTCGAGGACGACAGTTTTATGCACATCGTCGAGACCGCGGCGGAGGACAGTCCGATTCCGAGGCTGAAGGCGTTCCAGGAATTCCAGGCCGGAATCCGCGAGCGTTGCGTGGAGCCGCCGGCCCCTCGAAACGCTGTCGTGGTGGGTAATTATCGGATGCTGAACGAAACCTGATGACATCGCCCGCGCCCGTATCGGTTCCGATCGACCTCGATCGCTTGCTGGCCGCGATGCGGCCAAGGCTGCATCGCTACTGCGCGCGCATGGTCGGTTCCGTCATCGATGGCGAGGACGTGCTGCAGGATGCGCTGGTCAAGGCGGTGGAAGCTTCTTCCGCCGCTTCGCCGCTGCACCATCCCGAAGGCTGGCTGTTCCGGATCGCGCACAACACGGCGCTGGACTTTTTGCGCCGGAAGAGCCGGCAGGCGGCGATTTTTTCGGACGCGGAGCTGGACATGATCGCCGATGAAATGGATGCGGTCGAAAGCCGCCAGATCGCGAGCGCCTCCTTGCGCACCTTCATGCGGCTGCCGGAGACGCAGCGCGCCTGCGTGATCCTGTCCGATGTGCTCGGCTGCTCGTTGCGCGAAGTCTGCGATATCATGGATTCCAGCCTGCCCGCGGTGAAGGCCTCGCTACATCGCGGCCGCGCCCAGCTGCGCGAACTCGCCTCCGAGCCCGACGAGGCGCCGCAGCCAAAACTGTCCGAGGCGGATCAGGTGCAACTCGCTGCCTATGTGGCGCACTTCAACGCGCGCGATTTCGACGCCATCCGCGCCATGATCGCCGACGACGTCAGGCTCGAGCTCGTCAACAAGACGCGCATGCGCGGCAAGGTCGAGGTTGCGAGGTACTTTGGCAATTATTCCGCCGCGGGCGACTGGCGCCTCGTGCCCGGACTGGTCGAAGGCCGTCCGGCCATCCTGGTGTTCGATCCGGACGCAAGCGACGCGCCGCCGAAATATTTCGTGCTGCTGGGCTGGGATGGCAACAAGGTCGCCACCATCAGGGATTTCCGCTACGCGCCTTACATCGTCGACGGGGCGGAATACCTGATCCAGAAAGCCGATTAGAGCATGATCCCGAAAAGTGGGAGCCGGTTTTCGGAAAGGATCATGCTCCGAACTTAACGCCCGCCGGAAATCCGCGCCATGCGCTGCGCGGCAATCGAGGCCTGATCGCGCGGCGAGGGCGCGTCGAACCTTCGTGGCTCGTCAAAGTCGGTGTCGGAGGCGGTGCTTGGCCAGAACAACAGCGCCAACGCCAGGCCGAGGTGAACGAGGGCGCCGACGATCGTCTGGTTGGTTTCAGGCCCCAGCGACAGGTCCGGAAATTTGGTCGCAATCAGCCGGTCGAAAATGTACACGGCGATCCAACCGGGAATGACGCAGACCGGATCCCATCCCATGTCGCGGATGCGCATGGATTGCAGCGTAAGGCTAACCAACACGAAGGTGACGCCAAGCGTGATCGGCACCCAGCCCTTCGTGAGTGAAAACAACTGGGTGATGCCGCCCGCACTCGACATCGAAATGCCGGTCGCGACAGCGGCGACGAATCCCGTGACGAAGCCGAGCCCGAACATGAGCAGGAAATAACGCAGCCGGCCGATCCGTGCGTTGAAGCCGAATAGAAAGCCCAGCACTGCCCCATCCCTCTTTCATTCGCCGGCCGCGGAAAATCGTCCGGGCCTCCGGCACCTACGTATCAGGGGCCGGTTGCTGCTCGTTTGAAGAGATATCTAAAAGTCGATGCAACGCGGGCGGGAACCTGCCGGCGCTGCGTCGCGGGGGGCCTCGGCTTACTTGGCGGCCGCGCCGGGGAGCGCCGGCCACTCGATCGACGTCTCGATGATCGCGGCCGTCTTGCGGTAATGCTCGGCGAGAAGGCGGACAGCCTCCTCGCTTCGCCGCAATGTGGCATCCATGATCTGCCGGTGCTCGGCGGTGGCATCGCGCCGCCGCTTGCCGAGCGCACCGCCAAAATAGTTCGGCAGCCGGTAGCGCTGCGTCTCGACGTAAAGCTGCTCCGCCAGCTCGAGCAGCCGCGGTGATCGGCACTGCGAAATCAGCGCGCGATGGAAATGGTGATGCCGCTCTTCCATCGCGAACAGGTCGGCGGTTTCCACTCTTCCGGACATCTTTGACTGCCGCTCGACCTGCAGGCTCAGCGCATGGAAGGCCGCGACGATGGCGGCTTCCCAGTCATCGTTGCCGTTGCGCATGGCGCGGCGCAGGGCCTCGCTCTCGATCAGGATGCGGGTTTCGGTCGCGTCCTCGATCTCTTCGCGCGACAATGGCGCGACGGAGAAGCCGCGCAGCGCGGTGGAGGCCACCAGCCGCTCGGACTGCAGCCGCATCAAAGCTTCGCGGAGCGGCGAGAAGCTCAGGCCGTAGCGCTGCCGCAGCGCTTCAAGCCGCAGCGGCTCGCCCGCCTTGAAAGCGCCGACGACGATGTCGGCGCGCAGCCGTTGATAGGCGGCTTCGCCCAGCGTGGCGGGCCCCCCGGCGCCCTCGCTGACGGGCCGTGGCTCGCTGCGCGCGGATGCCGCATCCCGTACCGCTCGGCCAGATTTTCGATAACCTGCCATACTTTCGAAAATATCCGATTGCTTCCAAAACCAAAATGATTTTATATGATCCTATATCCGGGGAGAGCGAAATGGCAACAGGACGCCGCGAAAACCATCGGGAAAACATCGCCGGCCGCGCCAACGTCGAGGATACCCCCGAGCTCCTTGCCTATTACGATGAGCTGGAAAACCTCGATGCCGGCGCGCTCTGGGCGGTCGCCAACAAGATCGAGCCATGGCAGCCCAAATCCTCGTCCGTTCCGGTGCTTTGGCGCTACGAGGATCTGCGCAAGCATGTGCTGCGCTCCGTCGAGCTGGTGTCGCCGGAAAAAGCCGGCCGCCGCGTCATCTATCTGAATAATCCAGGACGCCGCGAGCACGCGGCCGCGGTGGGCTGGCTCTATTCCGGCCTGCAGGTGATGCATCCCGGCGAAGTCGCCTCGGCGCACGCGCACTCGGCCTCGGCGCTCCGCTTCATCATGGAAGGTGAGGGCGCCTACACCATCGTCGACGGCCACAAGCTCACGCTCGGCGCGAATGACTTTGTGTTGACACCGAACGGCACCTGGCACGAGCACGGCGTCGCCGCCGAAGGCACGCCCTGCATCTGGCAGGACGGCCTCGACATTCCCCTGGTGAACTGCCTCGAAGCCAATTTCTACGCGGTGCATCCGAAGATGCAGCAGGAGGTCGGCCATCCCGTCGACGACATGTCGCACCGCTGGGGCGCGCCGGGCCTGCGCCCCGCCGGCGCCGAATGGGCACACGGATATTCGCCGCTCTTGAAATACCAATGGGGACCGACCTACGAGGCGCTGCAGCGCTACGCAAAGGCTTCGGCGGGCTCACCCTATGACGGCCTGCTGATGAACTACGTGAATCCGGTGACCGGTGGGCCGGTCATGCAGACCATCGGCGCGTCGATGCAGATGCTGCGGCCGGGCGAGGCGACGCGCGCGCATCGCCATACCGGCAGCTCCATCTATCAGGTCGCCAAAGGCAGCGGCCATTCCATCATCGACGGCAAGCGCTTTGACTGGAAGGAGCGCGACATTTTTTGCGTGCCGTCCTGGGCCTGGCATGAGCATGCCAACGCATCCCAAAGCGACGATGCCTGCCTGTTCGCCTTCAACGACCTGCCGGTCATGCATTCGCTCGGCCTCTACCGCGAGGAGGCCTTTGGCGACAACGAAGGCCGCCAGCCGCTTTCCTAGGATCAAATATGCGTCTCGTTACCTACCGCGACTCCATCGAGGCCGCCGCGCGCCTTGGCGCTGTCGTCGATGATCTCGTTGTCGACGTCGAGAAGATCGGCGCACATGCGGGGATATCGCTGCCTTCGTCGATGCTTGTGTTCATCGATCTCGGCCCGCCTGCATTGGCTGCCCTGAAGAAAGCCCTGGGTGATCGCAACGGTCACTGGCCGGTAGGCGCTGCGCTGCCGCTTGCGAATGTAAAGCTGCTCGCGCCGATTCCGCGTCCGCGCAAGAACATTTTCGGCATCGGTCTCAACTATGTCGAGCACATCGCGGAATCGTCGCGAGCCCTCGACACTGCGAAGGAATTGCCGAAGCAGCCGGTGATCTTCTCAAAACCGCCGACTAGCGTGATCGGCCCGCATGAGGCGATCGAGCACAACCAGGCTATCACACGGCAACTCGATTGGGAGGTCGAGCTTGCCGTCGTCATTGGGCGGACCGCGCGGCGCGTGCCGGAGGCAGAAGCGCTCAATTATGTGTTCGGCTACAGCGTGATGATCGACGTCAGCGCCCGCGACAACCGCCGCGCCGGGCAATGGATCTACTCCAAGGGGCAGGACACTTACGCGCCGTTCGGCCCTTGCATCGTCACAGCAGACGAGATCGCCGATCCGCACGCGCTCGATCTCTGGCTGACGGTGAACGGCGTCGAGAAGCAGCGCTCCAACACGCGCCATATGCTGTTCAAGGTGCCGCTCCTGATCTCGGATATTTCGGCCGCGATCACGCTCGAGCCCGGCGACATCATTGCCACCGGCACGCCCGACGGCGTCGGCGCGGGCCGCAGCCCGCAGGAATGGCTGTGGCCGGGCGATGTCGTGGAAGCGGAAGTCGCCGGCATCGGCCGGCTGCGCCATCCCGTGGTGGCGGTCTGAAGCAGGCGAGGTCTGGCGATGTTGTTCGACATGGAGACACTTGAAGCGCAGAACCGCTACAAGATACTGGCGTCCACGGTGACGCCGCGCCCGATCGCCTGGGTGACGACGCTCTCCGAAGATGGCGTGATCAACGCGGCGCCCTATAGCTTCTTCAATGCGCTCGGACATGACCCGCCGACGCTGGCGCTCGGGCTGCTCGCCGGCAAAGGCCGCTTCAAGGACACGGCGACCAACATCCTCGCGTCAGGCGAGTTCGTGGTGAACCTCGTCTCCGAGAAAAATGCCGAGGCGATGAACGTCACCTGCATCGACGCGCCGCCGGAGATTGACGAGCTTGTGCTGGCGGGTCTTACGGCCGCGCCTTCGCACGCGGTGCGCCCGCCGCGCATCGCGGAATCTCCGGTGTCCTTTGAGTGCCGCGTGCTGACGTCGCTGGTGACGGGGCCGCGCCAGACCATCGTGATCGGCCGCATCGTCCGCGCCCATATCGACGATGCGTTCGTGCAGGACGAGGAGCGCTGCTACATCGATACGCCGGCGCTGCGTCTGATCGGCCGCATGCATGGCAGCGGCTGGTACGCCCGTTGCACCGATCTGTTCGAGATGGCCCGGCCGGCCTGGGTGGAATGGCAGCGCAATGGCATCGAAAGCCCGCTTCCCCACGGCGAGGCGCCATGACTGGAGCTGCGACAATCCCGCCCCCGAAAACCGGCACTATAATTCTTGATTTCCCGGCTAGCCCTGCATTATGGTGCACCCCGCTGGGGCATAGGCCGAAGGTTCAAGTGAGAGGCTTTCGGTTCGTGCTTGCTGTGGGCGCGCGCTTTTGCGCACAAAACACGTCTCTTTATAAAGGCCTGCGCGCCAGCCGCCGCCGTCGCGGCGAACCGGGTTGGAAAGATAAACAGGAGGGGAAACCAATATGAAGAAGGCATTCTGGCTGGCGGGTATCGCCGCTCTGGCGCTGACGCAGCCCGCGGCCGCGGCCGACACCATCAAGATCGGCTTTATCTCGACCTTCAGCGGTCCGACCGCTGCGATCGGCAACGACATGCGAAACTCCTTCGAGCTCGCGCTTGACCATCTCGGCCGCAAAATGGGCGGCATCCCGGTCGAGGTGATCTACGAGGACGACGGCCAGAAGCCGGATGTGGGCAAGCAGAAGACCGAAAAACTGATCCAGTCCGACAAGGTCGATTTCGTCGTCGGCTACATCTGGTCGAACGTGCTGCTGGCCTCGCTGAAGACGGCGGTCGACTCCAAAACCTTCCTGATCTCGGCCAATGCCGGCCCGTCGCAGCTCGCCGGCGAGCTCTGCTCGCCCTACGTCTTCTCGACCTCCTGGCAGAACGACCAGACGCCGCAGGCGATGGGCACCTACATGAACCAGAAGGGCGTCAAGTCGGTATTTTTGATCGGCCCGAACTATGCGGCGGGCAAGGACATGCTCGCGGGCGTCAAGAGCACCTTCAAGGGCAAAGTGGCCGGCGAGGAATACACGGTGTGGCCGAGCCAGCTCGACTTCTCCGCCGAGCTCACCAAGGCCAAGAACTCCGACGCCGAAGCGATCTTCGTGTTCTATCCGGGCGCCGCCGGCGTGCAGTTCCTCAACCAGTACGCCCAGGCCGGCATCAAGGCGCAAAAGCCGCTCTACACGGCTTTCACCATCGACGAATTGTCGCTGCCGCTGCAGAAGGACAACGCGATCGGCGTGCCAGGCGCACAGGAATGGGTCAACGATCTGCCCAACGAGGAGAACAAGAAGTTCGTCGCCGACTATCGCAAGAAGTATACTGGCTTGCGCCCGACCTTCTACGGCGCGCAATCCTATGACGCCGCCGGCCTGATCAACAGCGCGGTGGTCGCCGTCAAGGGCGACATGACCAAGAAGGACGAGATGAAGGCCGAGATGGAAAAGGCCAACTTCAAGTCGGTGCGCGGCCCGTTCAAATACGGCAAGAACCACATCCCGATCCAGAATTTCTACCTGCAGGACGTGGTCAAGGACGCCGAGGGCCAGCTCGCCCTGAAAACGGTGGCCACCATCGTCGAGAACGACCAGGACCGCTTCCACGACAAGTGCCCGATGAAGTAGCATCGGTTCCTCTGGCGTATGGTCTTTCGCGGCTCCGTCTTGCGTGAGATGATGCGCCCAACAACAATAAGCGGCAGTGCCCACGCGCTGCCGCTGCTTTTTTAGAGCATGATCCGGAAAAGTGTGAAGCGGTTTTCCGAAAGGATCATGCTCAAATAATAAGGCTGCTTAAATCAGGCTTTGGGGTCCATGCTCGTCGTCGTCGAACAACTCTTGAACGGACTGCAGTTCGGCCTGCTGCTTTTCCTGCTGGCGGCCGGATTGACGCTGGTGTTCGGCATCATGGATTTCGTCAATCTCGCCCATGGCTCACTCTACATGATGGGCGCCTATTTCGCCGCGACCTTCGTGGCCTGGACCGGCAATTTCATCCTCGGCGCGGTGATGGCGCTCGGCGCCACGCTCTTGCTCGGCATTCTCCTTGAATTCGTGGCGCTGAGACATCTCTATGGCCGCGACCATCTCGACCATGTGCTGGCGACCTTCGGCCTGATCCTGTTCTTCAATGACGCGGTGCGGTTGATCTGGGGCCCGGCGGGCCTCGCGCTGCCGCTGCCGGGCTGGCTCACGGTGCCGGTGCAGATCCTGCCGGGCGTGTACTATCCGGCCTATCGGCTCTCGATCATCTTGGTCGCGCTGCTGGTCGCGGCACTGCTCTATGTCGTGGTGATGCGCACCCGCATCGGCATGCTGATCCGGGCCGGCGCCTCCAATCGCGAAATGATCGGCGCGCTCGGCATCAACATCAAACTGCTGTTCACGCTGGTGTTCGGCCTGGGTGCTGCGCTCGCCGGCCTTGCCGGGCTGATGCAGGCGCCGATCCTCACCGTGCAGATCGGCATGGGCGAGAACATCCTGATCCTCGCCTTCGTCATTATCGTGATCGGCGGCATCGGCTCGATCCGCGGCGCCTTCATGGCCGCGATCTTCGTCGGCATGATCGACACGCTCGGCCGCGCCTTCCTGCCTGATCTCTTGCGCAAGGTCTTGAGCTCTACCGCTGCCTCGACCGCCGCGCCCGCGATGTCCTCGATGCTGATCTACCTCCTGATGGCCATCGTGCTGGTGGTGAGGCCGGAGGGGCTGTTTCCGGCCGCCAAGCGATGAAGTCCCTTCTCAATCTGCGCAACGTCGTCGTCGCGCTGGTGGTCGCCGGCCTCGTGCTGCTGCCGGTCTATTCGGCGCTGACCGGCAACGTGTTCATCCTCACCATGTTCACCCGCATCGTCATCTTCGCGCTGGCGGCGGCCTCCCTCAACCTCATCATGGGCTATGGCGGCATGATGAGCTTTGGCCACGCCGCCTATCTCGGCATCGGCGGCTATGCGGTCGGCATCCTCGCTTTCGAAGGCATCGGCTCCGGCTTCATCCAGTGGCCGGTGGCGCTGATGGCCTCCGCGCTGTTTGCGCTGGTGATCGGCGCGCTCAGTCTGCGCACCCGCGGCGTCTATTTCATCATGATCACGCTCGCCTTTGCGCAGATGGCCTATTACATCGCCTCGTCGCTGTCGCGCTACGGCGCCGACGACGGGCTCACCATCTACAAGCGCAGCAACTTCGGCTCCCTCGTCGACCTCTCCAACCGCACGCAGTTCTACTATGTGTGCCTCGCCTGCCTGCTCGGCGGCGTCTATCTGATCTGGCGCATCGTCAATTCGCGCTTCGGCCTCGTGGTGCAGGGCGTGCGCTCCAACGAGCAGCGCATGCAGGCGATCGGTTTCCATGCCAACCGCTATCGGCTGGTCTGCTTCGTCATTTCAGGCACCATCTGTGGCCTTGCCGGCGCGCTGCTCGCCAATAACACCGACTTCGTCAGTCCGGCCGTGATGTACTGGACCCGCTCCGGCGATCTCATGGTGATGGTGATCCTGGGCGGCATGGGTACGCTGTTCGGGCCGGTGCTGGGCACCATCGTCTTCCTGGTGCTCGAGGAAGTTCTGCCGTTGATCATCACCTGGATAGGCGCGCCGTTCGTCGGCATGGCCGCGGCGAGACAAGGCGGCGAATACTGGCAGCTGGTGCTTGGCCCGATGCTGCTGTTGATGGTGCTGTTCGCGCGCGGCGGCATCATGGGCCTGCTCCGGAGGTTCTCCCGTGACTGAGCATCTCTTGCGCGTCGAAAACCTGATGCGGCGGTTCGGCGGTCTTGTCGCAACCGATAATCTTTCGATGGAAGTCGCGGCCGGCGAGCTGCACGCCATTATCGGCCCCAACGGCGCCGGCAAGACCACGCTGATCAGCCAGCTCACCGGGCAGTTGATGCCGAACTCGGGCGTCATTCATTTCGCCGGTCAGGACATCACCGGTCTGCCGTCCTACAAGCGCAGCGGATTGGGATTGGCGCGCTCGTTCCAGATCACCTCGCTGCTGCGCGATTTTTCTGCCGCCGACAATGTCGCGCTCGCAGCGCAAGCCCATGCCGGCCACTCCTACCGCTTCTGGGCCAACGCGCGAAAGGAGCGTCCGCTGCGCGAGGCGGCGCATGCGGCGCTGGCGCGGGTCGGCCTGGCAAGACGCGCCGACGTGCTGGTCTCCGAACTGAGCCACGGCGAGCAGCGCGAGCTCGAGCTTGCGGTCGCGCTCGCGACAAAGCCGCAACTGCTGCTGCTCGATGAACCGATGGCCGGCCTTGGCGTGACCGAGTCCCAGCGCATGGTGGCGCTGCTGAAGGAGCTGCGCAAGGAAGTCACCATCGTGCTGGTCGAGCACGACATGGAGGCGGTGTTCGCGCTCGCCGATCGCATCACCGTGCTGGTCTATGGCCGCGTCATCGCCTGCGGCAAGCCGGACGAGATCCGCAACAACGAGGAAGTCAAACGCGCCTATCTCGGCGACCAGCATGCGGTGACGCGCCAAGGATAATGAGATGGCTGACACCTTGCTCGAAATCGATGGGATCGAGACCTGCTACGGCCTGAGCCAGGTGCTGTTCGGCCTGCAGCTCACCATCAAGTCAGGCGAGATGATCGCGCTGATGGGCCGCAACGGCATGGGCAAGACCACCACCATCCGCTCCATCATGGGTCTGACCCCGGCGCGCGCCGGCGTCATCCGCTTTGCCGGCGAGGACGTTCGAAAACTTCCGTCCTACAAGATCGCGCAACTCGGCATCGGCCTCGTGCCGGAAGGCCGCCAGATTTTTCCGAACCTCACCGTGCGCGAAAATCTCGTCGCCGCCTCCGGTAATCGGCGGGGCGCGAGGGACCCGTGGACGCTCGAAAAAATCTACGCGCTGTTTCCACGCCTTTCCGAGCGCTCCACCAACATGGGTGTCACGCTGTCCGGCGGCGAGCAGCAGATGCTCGCCATCGGCCGCGCGCTGATGACCAATCCGATGCTCCTCATCCTCGACGAGGCCACCGAAGGCTTGGCGCCGCTGATCCGCGAGGAAATCTGGCGCTGCCTGTCGATGCTGAAGGGACAGGGCCAATCGGTGCTGGTGATCGACAAGAACGTCGGCAACCTCGCCAAGATCGCCGACCGCCACTACATGATCGAGCGCGGCCGTACCGTGTGGAGCGGCACGTCGGAGCAGCTGCTCGCGGAGCCCGAGCTGCAGCACCGGTATCTGGGGATTTAGCTTCCTCCTTCCGCCGTCATTGCGAGGAGCGAAGCGGACGAAGCAATCCAGCTTTTCTGCTGCAGCAAAGCTGGATTGCTTCGCTTCGCTCGCAATGACGGCGGATGCAGCTGCGCGAAAATGGAACGATTGACGGCCAATTTGGGGCCTAAAACCCGGCATTCGCGCTTAACCATACGGAACTCAACGCCAACGCCCTGAAAGCACATCGGGTATAATGCGGCTTTCAGAGGTTTGGATATGAACGAGCAATTCTTTCACGACCGCGCCAAGACGGTCCGGGAGCTCGCCGAAAGAGCCGATCCGTTTACCAAGCGGCGGCTGCTCGACCTCGCCAGCCGCTACGAAAAGAAGCCGCGCCCGCCCGCGCCTCTAGTCAAGCCGAAATCCCTGAGCAACGCCGTGGGGCTCGTTGAGGAAATACTCTCAATTCCCAGCGGCGGCCTCAGCGAACTGGTCGATCGCGACGACAATCGCGCGCCGGCAGCACCACCCCTCACCAGCCGACTTCTGTCCGACGTCATTCAAGGCCGCGAGGAGCGGTGAGCCGCGCCGTCGTCCCGGCGAAAGCCGGGACCCATACCGCGTGATCTGTCGATCGGAAAACGCCGTTGGACGGGCCGTCGCAACAACTACCGCCGGTGATTATGGGCCCCGGCCTGCGCCGGGGCGACAACTCAAAACATCTCGAAATATTCGCGGTGCTCCCAGTCCGACACTTCGGCCTGAAAACGCTCGATCTCGAAATTCTTGATGTGGACGTAGTAGTCCACGAACGCCGCCCCCAGCGTGTCGCGGAAGAAGGGATCCTCGCTTAGCGCGAACACCGCTTCGCGCAGCGATTTCGGCAGCAGTGCCGCCTTGGTCTCGTAGGGTGCGTCCGCCGACGGGCCGGGATCGAGCTTGCGGTCGACGCCGTCGAGGCCCGACAGGATTTGCGAGGCCATATAGAGATAGGGATTCGCGGCCGGCTCGCCGATCCGGTTCTCCAGCCGTGTCGCCGCCTCACCCGCGCCGCCGAGCACGCGGATCATGACGCCGCGGTTGTCGCGGCCCCAGATCGCGCGGTCCGGCGCCAGTGAATAGGAGCGGTAGCGCTTGTAACCGTTGATGGTGGGCGTCGTGAACACGGTCGAGGCGCGGGCGTGTTCGAGGAGCCCGGCGAGATAATGCTTGCCGAAGACGCTCAGCACCTCGCCCTTGTCCTTGGCCATGAACGCGTTCTCGCCGGTGGCGCGCGACACCACCGACTGGTGCAGGTGCCAGCCGCTGGCAAAGACATTCGGCAGTTTCGGCCGGCACATGAAGGTGGCGTGATAGCCGTGCCGCCGCGCGATCTGTTTTACGGCCGCGCGGAACAGCACCATGTTGTCGGCGGGCGCCAATCCCTTGGTCGGCGAAAATACGAATTCGCACTGGCTCGGCCCATACTCGACTTCGACCGAGCGCAAGGGCAGCCCGAGCGCGAGCACGTCGCGGCGGATGATTTCGAGCGCCGGCTCCATCTGGTCGAAGCGCTGCTCGGTCAGGTACTGGTAACCGTGCGAGAGCAGGCTGACATCAGGCGGATTTCCGGGCTGGCCGGCATCTTCGGCCGCCATCTTGGCGTCTTCCAGCTTGAAGAGATGGAATTCCACCTCGAGCCCCGCGACGAAATCGAAGCCGCGCTTTGCCAGCTGATCGAGCACGCGCGCGTAGAGCCCGCGCGTCGCAAACGGTACCTGACGGCCGTCATTGAAGTAGATGTCGCAAAGCACCCAGCCCGTGGCCGGCGCCCACGGCAGCACGCGGAAGGTTAGGGGATCGGCGACCATCAGGGCGTCGGCGGCGCCCTCCATCTCCTTCATCCCAAAACCGCCGCCGGCGGTGAACACCGGAAACGCCGTGCGGTGCGCGGTGTCCTTGGCGAGCAGGGTCGTGGTGAAGGAGCAGCCGCTTTCCAGCGAGGCAACCGCTTCGCTCGCGATCAGCGTCTTGCCGCGCAAAATGCCGTGCTGGTCCGGAAAGGCGAGGCGGATGACCTCGAGCTTGCGCTCCTCGACAATGCGGGCGAGGCGGCCCGCCGCCTCCTTCTGCTCGGCCGACCACAGGCCGTGGCGCTCGACAAAACTCAACGCGGTGCTCCCCCATTTCCGTCATTCCGGGGCGATGCGAAGCATCGAACCCGGAATCTCCGAGATTCCGGGTCTGGTCCTTCCGCCTACGCGCAACAGCGCTTCGGCGGACTGCTACCCCGGCGAAGCTCGCTAGCGAGCGTAGACGGGTCGGACCATCCCGGAATGACGGTGCCAGAATTACTCCGCCGCCGTAAGGTGCGGCACCTTGCCGGCGATCTCGCTCGGCACCGGCGCGGCCCATGGCGCGCCGCGGCGCCGCTTCACGTCGACTTCCATCCAGTAGATTTCCCAGCCCGTGGTCGGCCCGATGCCGTCCATGGTCGCCGGTCCCTGGATCGCGCGCGCATGCGCCTCGTCCAGATGCAGCAGCGGCTTCTCGCCGTCGGCGGCCTTCTCGATCTCGGCCCGCAACAGGCGGCGGTACTGGATGATTGCCTTGTCGCTTTGGCCTAGATGCTCTTTGGTGCGATCCTGGATCGCGCCCATCGATTCCACCGCCCACTGGTCGTGCACGTTGATGTCGGCGCCCATGCCGGTATAGGTCTCGGTCGCCTGCTCGTGCGGATCAAAACCGTAATCGTTGCTCCGGTTCTTGCGCGAGGTGTAGTCGGGCAGCTCATAGAGCTCGAGCCGCTGCTCGCGCATCTTCTTCTTGTCGACCGGGCTCGTGTAGCTGGTGAAGATCGCATACCAGTAGCAGTTCTCGTCATCGACCGGCACGTGCCATTGCGTGATCGTCATCTCCGTGCTCATCGGCAGCACGAAGCCGTGCGGGAACAGCTGATTGGTTACCCGCACATGGGTGCGCTCGGCGTCGATCTCGCGCAGCGTGATCAGCCGCAGGCCATATTCGGTATGCTCGACATTGATGATGGGACGATCATATTCACGCATGATTTTCGTCATCGGCATGTCGCTGCTCGCGGAAGCGCCGCGGAACTGTTTTCCGTACGCGTTCGACGTATCCTCATCCTCGAAGAAGCGATGCAAATAAGAGGCGTGCGCCGGATCGATGCCGACCTCCAGCGCCTGCAGCCAGTTGCAGCCCCAGTGGCCCTTGAACGCAAACGTGTGGCTGCCGGGCGCGACGAACGCATCGATCTCCGGGAAGGCGGGCGGGGTGCCTTCGCCGAGATAGGCCCAGAGGATGCCGGCTTTCTCCACCACGGGGTAAGCGCGCTGCTTGATGCCCTTGCAGAGCTGTGAGCCCTTCGGCTCGGCTGGCGTCTCGAGGCACTGCCCGGTCGCATCGAACAGCCAGCCGTGAAACGCGCAGCGCAGGCCGCCGTGCTCCAGCCTGCCGAAGGCAAGGTCGGCGCCGCGATGCGCGCAGTGGCGATCGATCAGGCCGTAGCGGCCCTCTTCGTCGCGGAACAGCACCAGATTTTCGCCAAGCAGTTTGACCGGCCGCACCGGCCGAGGCCCTTCAAGTTCGTCCACCAGCGCCGCCGGCTGCCAGTACATCCGCATCAGTCTGCCGCAAGGATCTTTCGGGCCAATGCGGGTGATCAGGTCGTTCGCTTCCTGGCTCATCATGGCGGCGCTTCCTTTTTCCGAAGAGAGGGATTTGTTCGCCTATTGAACGAATGTGCGAATTATGCCATGTCTGGTTTTGCCGGCAAGTCCAAACTTTGAACGGTTCGAAGTCCCCAGACGCCCATGCCAAAGCTGAAGCGCGAAGGCGGCGAGGAGCGCGCCACCGATTTTGTCGAAAGCCTCGATCGCGGCCTGCGCCTGCTGCAGGCGTTCGGCAACACCGCTGGTCCGATGACGTTGAGCGATGTCGCCCGCGCCGCCGATCTGCCGCGCGCCACCGCGCGCCGCATCCTCTTTACGCTCGAGCACGGCGGCTTCGTCGCCAGCGACGGCAAACTGTTTTCGATGACGCCGCATGTGCTGACGCTGGCGGGCTCCTATTTGCGCTCGAACCAGGTCGTCGCCGTACTGCAGCCAGTGCTCGACCGCATCGCGACATCAGCGCAGGAGATCTCCTCGCTCGCGCTGCTCGATGGCGACGAAGTCGTGTTCATCGCCCGCGGCAGCCCGGCGCGGGTGTTCTCCGCCGGCCTTGACATCGGCTATCGCCTGCCGGCGTTCTGCACCTCCGTCGGCCGTGCCATGCTCGGCCGCTTCGATGACGATGATCTGGCAAAACGCCTGAAGGCGATGCGCCGCGAAGCGCTGACGCCGCAGACGGTCACCGATCCAAAACTGCTGCTGAAAACAATCGCGGCCGACCGCGCCAAGGGTTTTTCCCTCGTCGACCGCGAAGCCGAGCCGCACTTCCGCTCGATTTCCGTCCCCATCCGCCGCTACGACGGCACCATCGTCGCCGCCATCAACATGGGCGCGCATGTCGACCGCGTTCCGTTGCGCGAACTGACCGACCGCTTCCTGCCGCTGCTGCGGGAGGGGACGGCGGATGTGAGGGACAAGCTGCTGTGACAAGAAAATTGCACGAAAACCGTTTAGAGGACTGTGGCAACGTTGGTGTCAGGTAACTCGCGCGGGAGAATGCAGTGAAGCGTGTGAACGCTAGCGTCCGCATTGTCGGGGTGCCGAGCGAGCGGCAATTCGAGCCCGATCCACTTCTCGCGTACCCACAGCGGCGCCTCGCCCGGCGACCCGTAGCGGACATAAATTCGTTCATGTAGTTGAACTTTCGCTTATCAAGCAGGCGTACCGAATGCCCCGCCTCAGGGATTTTCGCAGGTCAAGCAATAAGAATTGAACTACAACATCCTAAGCTTCCAATACCCTGGTCTCGTGCGGGGTTTCACTCTGAAGCCCGATGCCAATCGGGAACAGGAAAAGCTTGAAGAGGAACCAGCGGAGCTTGGCTAATGAGCGCGGGCACAAAACTTGGTTGGGCCTTCTTCGGGCTACTCGTGGTCTCGCTGTTCGGCTACGGGCTGACGCGCGGGATCTTCGTGGGGACGATGACAGAATACCAAGCGTACATGGGTGGTTTCTACACCTACAATTGCCGCTATCTTTATCCGGACGGCGTGAGGTTGAGGTTCGTAGGCGTGATGCAGAGTCCAGACGAAGCAACTATTAGCACCTACGGCGTTGTCCTCTCCTTGCCCATTGAGCGACGCGCACGATACATTTTGCGGCGCTACTTCATAAAAGCGATCCAATGCGTCTTCGAGCGATAGCCTGACGTATGGCCCAGAGGTTTATGGGGCGTGAGACCGGACCGTCGCAAAATTCCGCTATTGGCCCTTAACGGACATGCTCCCGCGCTTCTGGGATGTCGTGTTCTGGGGTAAGGCGGACATCGCGTAGGCCAACATTTGTACGGGCGGATTTGTGAGTACACGCCCTAGACCGCGACCGTCCGCAGCCCGAACGAGCGCGCCTCGTTCTGCAGCACCGGCCGGATCGAATCGATCAGCCGCGCCGCGGCTGCATCGACCGATAGCCCGGCCGTATCCACCACCGCCGCGGCGCGGGAATACAGCGGCTCGCGGCTCACAAGAATGTTGCGCAACTCCGCCATCGCCGAGCGGTCGTCGGCCATGGGCCGGAGGTCACCCTGCTTGCGCACGCGCATCATGTGCTCTTCCGGATCGGCCTTGATCCAGATGGTGTAGAACGACGACAGGATCAGATCGAACGTCAGCGGCTCGGAGACGATGCCGCCGCCGGTGGCCAGCACCATCAGCTCCTTGCGCGCCAGCAATTGCTTCAGCGCGGCCTGCTCCATGCGCCGGAATCCTTCCTGGCCGTAGAGCGCGATGATCTCGGCGACCGAAAGCCCGTTCTGCGTCTCGATCTCCTTGTTGAGCTCGACAAAGCTCCAGCCGAGTTTTTTCGCCAGAATTCTCCCAAGCGTGGTCTTGCCGGCGCCGCGCAAGCCGATCAACGCGATGCCGGCAAATGTCGGCGCGCGATGTGCGCTGGCGCCGTGGCCGGCGAGGATGTCCTTGGCTTGCGCGATCTGCGACGGCGTCGCCTTGCGCATGAGGTCGCGGATCACGGCCCAGTCAGGTGCGGTCTCGCCGTCGGGAATGAGATCCTCGATATGCGCGCCCATCGCCTGCGACACGCGCCGCAGCAGCACGATCGAGACATTGCCTTTGCCGCTCTCGAGCTGGGCGATGTAGCGTTCGGAAATGCCGGAAACTTTGGCGAGTACCTTGCGCGACATGCCGCGCAGCGCCCGCGTGGTGCGGACCCGCTGACCGAGCTGTTCAAGGAATCCGGTTTCGGGATCGGGTTTTTCGGCCATGTTTCGGCAACATAATGCCGAAAAGGGTTGACAGCAAGCCAGCCTGTGGATTTTATATGCATTATAATTCCAAATCACCGAAGGGGAGAAGCGTCATGGCACCCGTGGTCAATGGGAGCGCGGCATGAGCACATATAACGCGGTGACCTGGCTGCTCGACCGCAACATCGATGAGGGCCGCGGCAACAAGCTCGCCTTCACCGACACCGTCACCGACCTTTCCTATGGCGAGCTGCAACGGCAAACCTGCCGTGCCGCCAACCTGCTGCGCCGCCTCGGCGTCCGCCGCGAAGAGCGCGTGGCGATGATCATGCTCGATACCGTCGATTTCCCGATCGTGTTTTTGGGCGCGATCCGCGCCGGGATCGTGCCGGTGCCGCTCAACACGCTGCTGACGGCGGATCAATATGCCTATGTGCTGGCCGACAGCCGCGCGCGCGTGCTGTTCATCTCCGAGGCGCTGTACCCGACCGTGAAGGACATCGTCGGCCGCATGCCGGATCTCGACTGCGTCGTGGTGTCCGGCAAGAATGCGTTCGGCCACAAGCTGCTCTCCGAGGAGTTGGCGAAGGAGAGCGATAGCTTCGCCACGGTGGCGACCCACGCCGAGGAGCCGGCGTTCTGGCTTTATTCGTCCGGCTCGACCGGCATGCCCAAGGGCGTGCGGCATCTGCATTCCAACCCGCAGGCGACCGCAGATACCTACGCCAAGCAGGTGCTCGGCATCCGCGAAAACGACGTGTGCCTCTCCGCGGCAAAACTGTTCTTCGCCTACGGCCTCGGCAACGCGCTGACCTTCCCGATGTCGGTCGGCGCGACCACGGTGCTCAATGCCGAGCGGCCGACGCCGGCGCTGATGTTCTCGCTGCTGAACAAATACAACCCGACCATCTTCTACGGCGCTCCGACGCTGTTTGCGGCGATGCTCAACGACGAGACCCAGAAGAATCAGCGGGCAGGGGCCGCCTTGCGCATCTGCACCTCCGCCGGCGAGGCGCTGCCGGAATCCGTTGGGCTAGCCTGGAAGTCCCGCTTCGGCGTCGACATCCTCGACGGCATCGGCTCGACCGAGCTGCTGCACATCTTCCTGTCCAATGCGCCCGACGACATCAAGTACGGCACGTCAGGCCGTCCCGTGCCCGGCTACAAGGTTCGCCTGGTCAGTGATGACGGCGCAGACGTCGCCGACGGCGAAATCGGCGAGCTGCTGGTCGAGGCGCCATCGGCCGGCGAGGGCTACTGGAATCAGCGCGCCAAAAGCCGGCACACCTTTCAGGGTCACTGGACCCGCACCGGCGACAAATATGTCCGCGATGCCGACGGCCGCTACACGTTTTGCGGCCGCGCCGACGACATGTTCAAGGTGTCCGGTATCTGGGTCTCGCCCTTCGAGGTCGAGAGCGCGCTGATCACGCATCCGGCGGTGCTCGAAGCCGCGGTCGTGCCCGAAGCCGATCCGGAAGGGTTGTTGAAGCCGAAGGCGTTTGTGGTGCTGCGCGCCGGCAGCCAGAGGGATGACCTCTATGAAGTGCTGAAGGAGCACGTGAAGCAAAAGATCGGCCCGTGGAAGTATCCGCGCTGGATCGACGTGGTGGAGACCTTGCCGAAGACCGCGACCGGAAAAATTCAGCGCTACAAGCTGCGCGAGGGCGAAGCGAAGCACTGAGATGACACTGGCTCCGTCAGGCTTCCTGCGCATCGGCGCATCCGATCTCGAATACCGCATGATCGGTCCCGCGCCCGACGCGGCGCCGACCATCGTCATGCTGCATGAAGGCCTCGGCTCGGTCGGGCTGTGGGGCGACTTTCCGGAAAAGCTGCAGGCCGCTACCGGCTGCGGCGTGTTCGCCTATTCCCGCGCCGGCTATGGTGCCTCCAGCCCGGTCACGCTGCCGCGCCCGCTGGAATACATGCACATCGAAGCGTCCGACGTGCTGCCAAGGCTGCTCGATACGATCGGATTCCGGAAAGGCCTATTGCTGGGCCATTCGGACGGTGCCTCGATCGCGGCGATCTATGCCGGCTCGCGCCAGGATCACCGCGTTAAGGGCGTGGTGCTGATAGCGCCGCATTTCATCGTCGAGGATATCTCGGTGCGGTCCATCGCCGAGATCAAGCAGACCTACGAGACCACCGACCTCCGCGCCAAACTCGCGCGCTGGCACAAGGATGTGGACAACGCCTTTTACGGCTGGAACGGCGCCTGGCTCGACCCGAAATTCCGCGCCTGGGATATTTCCGAGTACCTTGCCTATATCCGCGTGCCGGTTGCGGTAATTCAGGGCGAGCGCGACCAATACGGCACCATGCGGCAGGTCGAGATTGCCTGCGAAGAATGTTATTGTCCGGTCGATGTGACCGAAATCCCGGGGGCGGGCCATTCGCCGCATCGGGAAGCGCCAGGGGCTACGCTTGATGCGATCCGAGAGTTCGCAAGCGCGGTTTTTCGCCTCGAAGGCTCGCACGGACGGGCCGCCTGATGCTTTTGCGAGGGCGTGCCGATGAACACGCCAACGCAGCAACCGCAAAACCTGCCGCTGCCGCAATGGGCTTACGTCCCCGGCGAGATGACCGAGGACGACGCCGATCACGACACGCTGTGGAAGGCGAAATCGCTGGTGCCGTCGCGCTTCCGCGATTACGTGCCGGCGCGCCATCCGGCGCTGCGCTACGGCATGATGCTGAACGACCGCGGCTACTTCTGGGAAGCGCAGGAAGTGCTGGAGGCGGTGTGGGCCGCCGCCCCGCAAGGCGGCCGCGAGCGCATTTTGCTGCGCGCCTGCATCCTGATCGCCAACGGCAATCTGCGCCTGCGGATGCAGAAGCCGCACGCCGCGGCGCGTCTGTTCAGCGAGGCATTGGCCGAGCTGCAAACGCTCTCGGCACGCAAGGCGGTCGAGGCTGGGAACGGCTTTGCCGACGGCTTCCCGACCGCCGAGCTCGCCACGCTCTTGAAGGCGAAAACCGCCAAATCCGAGCTCACCAAGGCCGATTGGGTCGCTTTTTCCGCCATCGGCCGAACATGAAGCAAAGTGCATATTTTTGAAATTTGCACTAGACGCGGCCAAAAACATGCATTATTGTGCATGTAACGATTAACACTTCACTAGGGGTGAGGCCCATGGCCGGCGAAGATCGCGTGCTCGCAGGCGGCGCGAAATACATCGATTTTCAGACCGATCCGTCGCGCTACAAGCATTGGAAGCTCGACGTGGCCGGCGACGTCGCGACGCTAACCATGGACGTCGACGAGAACGGCGGCCTGTTCGAGGGCTACCAGCTCAAGCTGAATTCCTACGACCTCGGCGTCGACATCGAGCTTGCCGATGCCCTGCAGCGGCTGCGCTTCGAGCATCCCGCGGTGAAGGTGGTGGTGATGCGCTCGGGCAAGAACCGCGTGTTCTGCGCCGGCGCCAACATCCGCATGCTCGCGGGCTCCACCCACGCCCACAAGGTCAATTTTTGCAAATTCACCAACGAGACCCGCAACGGCATCGAGGACTCCTCGGAAAATTCCGGCCAGCGCTTCATCACCGTGGTCAACGGCACGGCGGCCGGCGGCGGCTATGAGCTGGCGCTCGCCACTGATCACATCATCATGGCCGATGACGGCTCCGCCGCCGTCGCGCTGCCCGAAGTGCCGCTGCTGGCGGTGCTGCCGGGTACCGGCGGGCTGACGCGCGTCGTCGACAAGCGCAAGGTGCGCCGCGACCACGCCGATTTCTTCTGCACCATCGAGGAAGGCATCAAGGGCAAGCGTGCGGTGGCTTGGCGCCTGGTCGACGAGATCGCGCCGAACAGCAAGCTGGAAGCGAAAATCGCCGACCGCGCGAAAGAATTCGCTGCGAAGTCCGCGCGCAACGGCAACGGCAAGGGCATTGTGCTTTCGCCGCTGAAGCGGACCGTCGACGCCAACGGCCTGCGCTACGGCTTTGTCTCTGTCGACATCAACCGCGAGCAGCGCATCGCCACCCTCACCATCGCGGCGCCCGATGCCGCTCCGCCCACTGACATCGACGGCATGATCACACAGGGTGCATCCTTCTGGCCGCTGCAGGCTGCCCGCGAGCTTGATGACGCCATCCTGCATCTGCGCATCAACGAGCTCGAAATCGCGATGTTGGTGTTCAAGTCGCATGGCGAGGCCGCCAATGTGCTGGCGGCCGACGCCTTCCTCGACGCCAACAAGTCGCACTGGCTGGTCAACGAGATCAGGCATCACTGGAAGCGTGTCTTGAAGCGCATCGATGTCACCTCGCGCACGCTGGTGACCTTGGTCGAGCCCGGCTCCTGCTTCGTCGGCACGCTGGCCGAACTCGTGTTCGCCGCCGACCGCTCCTACATGCTGATCGGCTCGCGCCAGGGCGACAATCGCCCGGCGCCGCAGATCACGCTGTCGGCGATGAATTTCGGGCCCTATCCGATGAGCCATGGCCTCACGCGCCTCGAATCGCGCTTCCAGGCCGATCCCGCCGATCTCGATCGCGCCAAGGCGAAGATCGGCGAAGCGGTCGATGCCGAGGAAGCCGAGGAACTCGGCCTCGTCACCTTCGCGCTCGACGACATCGACTGGGACGACGAAGTGCGCGTGTTCTTCGAGGAGCGCACCTCCTTTTCGCCCGACGGCCTCACCGGCATGGAGGCGAATCTCCGCTTCGTCGGGCCCGAGACCATGGAGTCAAAGATTTTCGCCCGCCTCACCGCCTGGCAGAACTGGATCTTCCAGCGTCCCAACGCAGTCGGCGAGGAGGGCGCGCTGCGCCGCTACGGCACCGGCCAGAAGGCGCAGTTCGATATGACGCGGGTGTAGAGGCGAATAGCGAGTGGCGAATAGCGAGTGGGCTTTCTTCGCTATTCGCTACTCGCCATTCGCCACTCGCCAGCCCAAACCGCATCCGCTCCAGCACGGGAGGCCCGCAATGAACCTCATGAACGTCGATTACTCGACCAAAATTCCCAACAACGTGAACCTCACCGAGGACCGCCAGGTGCTGAAAGCGCTGGAGGGATGGCATCCCGGCTATCTCGACTGGTGGAACGACATGGGCCCCGACGGCTTCCAGGAGTCGCTGGTTTATCTGCGCACCGCCGTCAGCGTCGATCCGAAGGGCTGGGCCAAGTTCGACTACGTCCGCATGCCCGAATATCGCTGGGGCGTGCTGCTCGCGCCGCAGGATCCCGAGCGCAAGGTCAATTTCGGCCAGCACCTTGGTGAGAAGGCCTGGCAGGAAGTGCCCGGCGAATACCGCGCCATGCTGCGCCGTCTGGTCGTGATCCAGGGCGACACCGAGCCGGCCTCGGTGGAGCAGCAGCGCCACCTCGGCAAGACCGCGCCCTCGCTCTACGACATGCGCAATCTCTTTCAGGTCAATGTCGAGGAAGGCCGCCATCTCTGGGCGATGGTCTACCTGCTGCAGAAATATTTCGGCCGCGACGGCCGCGAGGAAGCCGATGAGTTGCTGCGCCGCCGCTCCGGCGATGCCGATAGCCCACGCATGCTCGGCGCCTTCAACGAGGCGACGCCGGACTGGCTGTCGTTCTTCATGTTCACCTATTTCACCGACCGCGACGGCAAGATGCAGCTGGAAAGCCTGGCGCAATCCGGCTTCGACCCGCTGTCGCGCACCTGCCGCTTCATGCTGACGGAAGAGGCTCACCACATGTTCGTCGGCGAGACCGGTGTCGGCCGCGTGCTGCAGCGGACCTGCGAAGCGATGAAGGCCGCCGGCATCGAGGATGCCAACGAGATCGAGAAGGTGCGCGCGCTAGGCGTGGTCGATTTGCCGACCATCCAGAAGAAGATGAACCTGCACTATTCGCTGTCGCTTGATCTGTTCGGCTCGGAAGTCTCGACCAACGCCGCCAATTTCTACAATGCGGGCCTGAAGGGCCGCTTCCAGGAGACCAAGATCGAGGACGATCATCGCCTCACCAACGCCACCTATCCGGTGGCAAAGCTGGTCGACGGCAAGATCACCATGGTCGACGAGCCGGCGCTGACCGCGCTCAACATGCGCCTGCGCGACGACTACACCGAGGACTGCGCCAAGGGCGTCGAGCGCTGGAACAAGGTGATCGAGAAGACCGGTGTCAACTTCCGCCTCGAGCTGCCGCACACCGCCTTCCACCGCCAGATCGGCGAGTTCAGGGACATCGAGGCCTCGCCTGCGGGCGAGATGCTCTCCGCCGCCGCCTGGGAGAAGCAGCGCGACGGCTATCTGCCGTCGAAGGCCGACGGCGATTTCATCGAATCGCTGATGACGGCGGAAACCGAGCCCGGCAAATTCGCCAGCTGGATTGCGCCGCCGCGGGTCGGCATCGACAACAAGCCGGGCGACTTCGAATACGTGAAGATCGAGAACGCCTAAGCCGACGGAACTGAGGTCATGAACGCGCCGGTTGGAGAGTTGCTGAAGCAGCACCTGATCGATCCCGAGATATGCATTCGCTGCAACACCTGCGAAGAGACATGTCCGGTCGATGCGGTCTCGCATGACGGCAACAATTACGTGGTCGATGCGTCGATCTGCAACCACTGCATGGATTGCATCTCGCCGTGCCCGACCGGCTCGATCGACAATTGGCGCGTGGTCGCCAAGGCCTATACGCTGGAGGAGCAGTTTTCCTGGAGCGAACTGCCGGCACAGGAAGAGATGCCGGCAGCGGACTCCGGCGCCGTCGAGGCGCTGGAGAACGAGATCGACTCGCTTCTCGAAGAGGCGCGCAAAGGTCTTGGCGGCAAGCCGGTGGCGCCGCATTCGGCGAGCAAGCCGACCGTCAATCTCTACAATCGCAGCAAGCCGCTCAAGGCCACGGTGACCGGCAATTTCCGCCTGACCCACGCCGATGCCGACGCCGACGTGCGCCACATCATCCTCGACTTCGGCGACCAGCCGTTTCCCGTGCTGGAAGGCCAGAGCATCGGCATCGTCGCGCCCGGCATGACCGCCGACGGCAAGCCGCATAACATCCGGCTCTATTCGGTGGCGAGCTCGCGCGACGGCGAGAAGCCGAATGCGCATAATCTGTCGCTCACCGTCAAGCGCGAGCCCGACGGCGTCTGCTCGAACTATCTCTGCGACCTGCCGCGCGGCGCCAAGGTCGAGATCACCGGCCCGTTCGGCGCGACCTTCCTGCATCCGAACGATCCGGCCGCCAACATCATCATGATCTGCACCGGCACGGGCTCGGCGCCGTTCCGCGCCTTCACCGAACGCCGCCGCCGCGCCATGCCGGATGCGCCGGGGCGCCTGCTGTTGTTCTTCGGCGCGCGGCGCCCCGAAGAGCTGCCGTATTTCGGCCCGCTGCAGAAAGTGCCGGAAAAACTGCTCGGAAAATATTTCTGCTATTCACGCGTTCCCGGCCAGCCCCGCACCTATGTGCAGGACCGCATCCGCAGCGAGGCCACCACCGTCGCCGCGCTGATGAAGGACCCGCGCACCCATGTCTACATCTGCGGCCTGAAAGGCATGGAGAGCGGCGTGGATGAGGCGTTCGCCGACGTCTGCCGCGGCGCCGGTATCGACTGGGCGCCGCTCAAGAGCGCGATGCGCGAAGACGGCCGCTATCACGTCGAGACGTATTGAGCGGCCGCTGCGTCACTGACGCAAAATTACCGCGGAAGCCACGCGGACTTCCCTCGGGAAGGCCGCCATTTCCGCAAGAGCAAATGGGCCGTATTTCCCGCTCGGGTTGAACCGAGCCGGTTGCCTGTCTCTATCCGCCGCGTGTCCGTGCGGTGGGTTTTCCGGACGCGGATGCCTGGGCGAAACTCAAGGCATTACGCGGGGAGTTTGAGCTCGGCTGAAGGTCACCCTCTCCTCGCCCGACCGGCTCGATCGGCAACTGGCGCGTCGTGGCAAAAACCCTATACGTCGAGGAGCTCGCAGGGCGAAGGAGACCGCGGCATGGACCTCGATCAAGACCTCGATGGAATGGACCGCGAGCGACTGCTGCTCGAAGCAAAGCGTCTGCGCGCCGGGATCCGCGCGCACCGCGACAGCACCGGCCACGATCTGTGCTGGCACCATCCGGATCTCTGGGGCCTGCTGCCTGAGCGTGTCGCACCCGAGGTGGCCGTTCCACCCTGGCCGAAATTCCTGCGCGGATGCCTGCGCTACCGCGAAGCGCTCGATCGCGAACTACCCGACGCGCCGCGACATGATCTCGAATACGAGTAGCGCCGCGATCTGTCTCGACCGAGGGCGCCCCGACATATCATGCCCGCAATGCCGCTTCGCGCACCTCCGAAGGCGTTGCGCCGTAGCGGCGGCGGAAGTTGCGATTGAAGTGCGAGAGATCGCCGAACCCGGCCGCCAGCGCGATCGCGCTGACGGTCAGGGCGGCATGCCGAGGGTCGCTGAGCATGCGCCAGGCACGGGCAAGACGTTGCTCGAGCACATATTGCGAGAAGGTCAGGCCTTCGCTCTCGAACAGCAACTGCACCGATCGCGCCGAGATGCCGTGGCGGGCGGCCACCGCGGCGAGGGTGAGGCCGCGCTCGGCCATATGCGCCATCACATCGGCCTTGATGGCGGCAAGCCGCGCCGCCCGCGCGCCGCGTTCTTTCGCCATGACGGCGCCGTCGCGGCTCGCGCCGACGGCCAGCGCGGCAAGATCGTGCACGTGGGTCGCGATCAGGTGCCGGATGGCCGACGTCGTCGCGGCGTGATTATGCACAATTGCGAGATAGCTGGTAAGCAGCCGCAGCGCTTGATTGCCGCGTGGAATCAGCCGCATGGCCATGTCCTCGGCGCCGGTCGTCATGGCGGCAACCGCGGCCCGAGGCATCACCAGGCCCTCATGCTGAAACCTGCCATGGGCCATGGTCGCGGGTTCGGCATGCAGGAACAGCGCCGCGTCGCCGGGGCGGAGCGTCACCTCGCGACCCAGCTGTGCGGCCGTCATGGTCCCGCCCATGTTGATCAGCAGCGCAAAATCGTCGTCGCCGTCGGCAACAAGCTCGCGCGTGCGTTTTGTCCGCGCCGCAGTGCTGGTGCACGACATGGTTCGCAGGCCGGGGAGGGCGCGCAACGTTGCGGTTGCCTTCAACGGGACGTTTGCCAGCGGTTCGACGTCAATCCTCACCAGCTTGCGTCCAAATACCTCGCGCCAGAACGGCACGCGTTCGCTCACCGGCAAGTCAGCGGTCGAGAACTTGAGCGATGCAGTGTCGGAATCCTGCGCGAGCATCAGGTCATTTCGAGCGTTACCGGCGCGGTGTTGTACCATGGCAACGCTCGGCACGAAAGCTTCGGTTCTTCGCTTTTGGCCCGGTGGTTTGCGCTTCTGCCCAAGACGTTTCGAACGGCCTGTTGGAGAGTGCAGCAACGTTCAGGCAACGTTGCGACAATCAAACAGGGGCACGTGATGCGAAATCAGCACTTCATCGTCTCAGGCGCGTTCGCGATGACCGCCGCGCTGGGCCTGTGTGGCACCGCATTTGGTGCCGACATGCCCGTCAAGGCCGCCCGCTCGCCGGCACCGGTTGCCGCGCCGGTCTACAGCTGGACCGGCGCCTATGTCGGTCTGAATGCGGGCGGTGTCTGGGCCGATACCGGCATAAATTACCATGCCAGCGACTTCGGCTTCTCCGGTCCTGCGGGAGCCGCCGCCCTCAATGCGATCGCTTCCGGAAAGCTTGAGAGCTCCGGTTTCACGGCCGGCGGCCAAATCGGCTACAATCATCAAATCGACCGCGCCGTGGTGGGTATCGAGGCGGATCTGCAGTATACCGATCTCAGCGGCAGTCGCTTCATATCGTGGCTGGTACCGCCCGGCCTCGGCGGTCCGGTGACGGATACGTTCAGCCAGACAATGCAGAGCAAATGGCTGGGCACAGTTCGCGGCCGCCTCGGCTTTGCCAATGGTCCGTGGCTGCTTTACGCGACGGGCGGTCTGGCCGTCGCAAATGTCAGCTACAGCGATGTCTCGTTCTTTCCAACCCTTCCTTCCACCAACGCCGCGTCGAAGAGCGAGACGCGCGCCGGCTGGACCGTGGGCGGCGGCGCCGAATGGCTTTTCAGCCCGAACTGGAGCGTCAAGGCCGAATATCTCTACGTCGATCTCGGGACCACGTCGTACACCAGCGTCAACAACGTCCTCAATGCACCGCCGCTGCTCGCGACCATCGGTCACGATCACCATCTCACCGAGAATATCGCAAGGGTGGGCATCAACTACAGGTTCGGCGGAGCTGCGGTCGTCGCCAAATACTGAGTCTCGGCCGTAAGGCTGCGGCCGACATCGATTGAACTGTGGCGCAGAGTCGCCCTCGCTGGTTGGTAGCCCGCGAGGGCGCGCACCTTGCGTGGGGCGGCGTCTCGCCTACCCCGCAATCTCGAGCCCGGCATTGGCATAGACCACGCCGCCGTCGACCGCGATGGTGTTGCCGACGACATAGTCGCCCGCGCGCGAGGCGAGATAGATCGCGATCCCCGCCATGTCCTCGTCGGTGCCGATGCGCTGCGCCGGAATGCGCTTTGCCAGCACGTCGCTGTGGTCCCGCGCGGCGCGGTTCATGTCCGAGCTGAATGCGCCGGGCGCAATGGCGGTGACGTTGATGTGCTCCTTGATCAGTTTGGTCGCCATGCGCCGTGTCAGGTGAATCACGGCGGCCTTGCTGGCGGCGTAGGAATAGGTCTCTGTCGGATTGACGAAGATGCCGTCGATCGATGCGATGTTGATGACCTTGGCCGGCCGCTCATGCGAGGCGGCGGCGCGCAGCGGCTTTGCCAGCGCCTTGGTCAGGAAGAACAGCGATTTCACGTTGAGGTCCATCACCTTGTCCCAGCCGCTTTCCGGGAATTCGTCGAAATCGGCGCCCCAGGCCGCGCCCGCATTGTTGACGAGGATGTCGAGTTTCGGCTCGCGCTTGATGATCTCGGCGGCGAGCTTTTCGCAGCCTTCGACCGTGGATATGTCGATCCCGAACGCGATGCATTCGCCGTCATACTGCGCGGTGAGCTCTTTCGCCGTCGCCTCGCAAGGTCCCGCCTTGCGCGCGGTGATGTAGACGCGCGCCGCGCCGTGGCTAAGAAACCCCGCCGCGATCATCTTGCCGATGCCACGCGATCCGCCCGTCACGACAGCGACGCGGCCTTTGAGTGAAAACAGATCCTTGAACATTGCTTCCTCCATTTGTTGCGCAAGGTTTTGGGCGCGGGAAGGGAGCGAGTCAAGGAAGGTGACGCAGCTCCCCTTGTGGGAGAAGGTGGCGCGCATCGTCAGATGCGCGACGGATGAGGGGTTCTCTCGGCAAACGCAATTGCCTCAATGGACCGCCTTATGCGCGGAGACAGACCCCTCACCCCGCTTCGCTGCGCGAAGCGACCCACAAGGCGAGAGGGTGAAGAAGCTCACGCCGCATCGATGCGGCGGAAGCCGTTCCACATTGCGGTCGCCGCGCCCGAGGTCAGCACCGGCAAGATGCGCTCGTCCTGGTAATTGCCGTTGAGCGAGACGCGCTGCAGCGCCGTCATGTGGTCGGCGCTTTTGGGGAAGATCATGCCGGGCCGCGTCGTCACCGCGGTCTTGAAGCCGGCCGCTTTGGCGAGGGCAAATTCGCGCGGGCCGGCCGCGCAGCGGTCGCCATAGGGATAGGCCAGATGCAGCACGGGCCGGCCAAGCGCCGCCTCGATCCGCTCGCGGCTCGAGCGCAGCTCGTTCAGCGCCACATTCTCGCTCTGCTTGGCGAGATTGGGATGCGTGATGGTGTGGGCGCCGATCGTCACCAGCGGATCAGCGGCAAAGGCTTTCAACTCGTCCCAGGACATGCAGAGCTCGCGGCAGATCGCGCCCTCGTCGACGCCGTGGCGCGCGCACAGCGCCGATACCTCGCGCAGCACGTCGTGCTCGCCGGGCAGCGCGCGCAGCCAATCGTGCAGCCGGTCGAACGCCGCCTGCTTCTGCGTGGCCGTCTTGGTCTCCATCCGCGTCATGCGGCCACCGATCTCGACCTCGATCGCTTCCGTGTTGGCGACTGCGCGCTCCAGCGCGACCCACCACAACTTTCCCGTTCCTTGCGCGAAATCACTCACCGCATAGACGATGCAGGGCGCGTCGAATTCGCGAAATACCGGCAGCGCATGGTCGCGGTTGTCGCGGTAGCCGTCGTCGAGTGTGAAGCAGGCGAAGCGGCGCGCGAAATCCTTCGCAGACAGCCGCCGGTACGCCTCGTCCATGGTGACGATGTCGATGCCGCGCGCGCGCAGATGCGACAGCATCGCGCGCAGGAATGACGGCTCGATCTCGAGATGATGGTTGGGCTGGAAGGCACGATCGCTGCGCGGCCGCACATGATGCAGCATGAAAATCGCGCCGGCGCCGGCGAACAGCGGCCGCAGCAGATGATGCGCGCCGGAGAAGTAAAGCGCCTCCAGGCCGGCGCGGATGACGGTGCTGCGGAGCTGCTTCATCAGGCAGGTTTTGACCGGGTTGAATTCCGATTCGACGTTAACGAGGGAGGACTGAACAAACCATTAGCCAGGCATCGCTTCACACCCTTACAAGGCTCCTGTTATTTCGGGTTTGACAGCCCCGCAAGGGTTTGTTTTCTCTCCGTTCTCCCAAACCGCGGGAACCAGGATGCGCGAACTTTTCAGGTGGAGCAGCCAATGGTGGCTTGGTGCGATTGCGCTGGTAATCCTTTGGGGCTTTGCCGCCTGGACAAGCACCGAGCCGCTGGAGGCTGAAATCGCTGCGCGCTCCAACGCCGCGGTCAAGGATGCGGTGCTGGACAAGAAGCGCGTCTCCGTCGCCGGTCGCGACGTCACCGTGGCCGCCGAGGCGTTTTCCATCGACGGCAGCCGCGCGTCGCTGGCCGCCGTCGACGCCGTGCCGGGCGTGCGCCTCGTCAATGACGAGACCCGCCTCGTTCCGGAAGCAAAGCCCTTTGTCTGGTCCGCCGAGCGCGACGTGGTGCGGGTCACGCTGTCCGGCAATGCGCCGCTGCCCTCGGTCAAGGGCAGACTCGTCGAGGCGGCGAAGGCCAGCCTCGGCAATGTCGAGGTCGCCGACCAGATGGGGCTCGCGCGCGGCGCGCCGCCGCGCTTCGATGCCGCAGCGCTGCTGCTGCTCGACCAGATCGGCAAGCTGAAGGACGGCAAGCTCACGATTTCCGACGACAAGGTGCAGCTACAGGGTACGGCGCGCGAGCTCGGCGGGCGCGAGGCGATCGCCGCCGCGCTGAAGAATCTCCCCGAAGGTTTTGCGGTCGCCGCCAACGACATCAAGGCGCCGCCTTACGTCTTCCAGGCCTACAAGGATCCGGTCGCCTCGACGCTGACGCTGACCGGCAACGTGCCTGACAAGAATGTGCACGCGGCGCTGCTCGCTGCCGCCGATCGCAAATTCTTTGCCGAGAAGGTGGTCGACAATCTCAAGGAGAGCATTGGGGCGCCCGCCAGTTTCGCCGCGGTCGTGGTGCCGGCGCTGGGCGCGCTGTCGCGGCTCTCGACCGGCACGCTCGTGGTGACCGATCGCGAGGTGAAACTTTCCGGCGATGCACTCTATGATGCCGCCGCGGCGCAAATCCGCGCTGGCCTCGGCAAGGATTTCCCGCAGAACTGGCAGTACAAGGCCGAGATCACGGTAAAGCCAGCTTCCGCGCCGGTCGACAACTCCGTCTGCCAGCAGCTGTTCGCCGATTTGCTCGCCAAGGCGCGCATCCGCTTTGAATCGGGCAAGGCCGATCTGTCGCCGGACTCGCTCGGCCTGCTCGACCGCCTGACCGAGACGGCGCTGCGCTGTCCCACCGCCAACATCGAGATCGCCGGCCACACCGACGCCGATGGCGATGCGACCCAGAACCAGATGCTGTCGGAAAAGCGCGCGCAGGCAGTGGCGGATTATCTGGTGCGCGGCGGCCTGCCGGCCAACCGCTTCACCGCGGCAGGTTACGGCAGCAGCCAGCCGATCGCCGGCAACGATAGCGAGGACGGCAAGGCGCAGAACCGGCGCATCGATTTCGTGGTGAAATGATCATGGCCCATGTCGCGCAATTCTTCTGGGGCTGGCTGCTGGCAGCGCTGCTGCTCGGCTTCGCCATGGGCTGGATCTCGGTGGTCCAGCGCGGCGACGGCATCACCGGCGCTTGGGGGCGGGCGCTCTGGGCACTGGTCGGCGTCCTTGCGGCGCTTGCGGTGTCGCGCGTCGTGCCGGGCCGCCCCGGCTATTGGATCGATCTCGGCCTGGTCATGTTCGGCCTGTATCTCGCCGGCTGCGTCGCCGGATCATGCCTGCGCGCCTGGGTGGTCGCCCGCAGCACCCCGCTGGCCTGATCGGCCGCCGACCAGAATTCACGCGGTGGCTAAGCATTGGAAGAGATGGATGAGTTTTTCGTCTTGACATACAATACGTACGTACGTATTAGTCGAACATGCCAAAGCCCTCGCTCAAAGAATCCATTCTGGCCGCCGGCCTGCAGGCCATGTTCCGCACCGGTTATCACGGCACCAGCGTCCGCGACGTCACGGCTGCGGCGGGCGCGCCGCATGGCTCGTTCACCAATCACTTCCGCTCCAAGGAGGCCTTCGCCTCCGAAGTGCTGGATCGCTATTTCGCAAACACCAGGGATCTCGTTGCCGAAGCCTTGGAGGATTCCGCGCTGACGCCGCGCCAGCGCCTGCGGCGCTATCTCGACATCATCAGCGGCAGGCTCGAGGCCGACGCTTTTCACCGCGGTTGCCTGATCGGCGATCTCAGCCTCGAGGCTTCCGGCAGCAGCGAAGCGTTGCGCGAGCGGCTTGTCGCGATCTTTGCGGAATGGCGCCTGCCGTTCGCCGCCTGCATCCGGCAAGCCCAGGCCGCAGGCGAGATCGCCGCCGACTTTGCGCCCGAGGAGCTTGCCGACTTCCTGCTGGCTTCGTGGCAGGGCGCGATTCTGCGCATGAAAGTCGAGCGCAGCGGCGCGGCGCTGGAGCGCTTCAAGAAGATTGCCTTTCAAACCGTGTTCAGGGAGCCGTCATGACCAAGCCTGCCGACACCACCCTTCGTCATCACGCGGTGCTGGGAAGCACCATGGCCTATCGCGAGACCGGCAACGACAGTGCAGACAGTGCACCTGTGGCGTTGTTCCTGCACGGCAATCCGGCCTCGTCCTATATCTGGCGCAACATCATGCCGCTGGTCGCGCCGGTCGCCCGCTGCATCGCCCCGGACCTGATCGGTTTCGGCCAGTCCGGCAAGCCCGACATCGCCTATTCTTTCGCCGATCAGGCGCGCTATCTCGATGCCCTGATCGCGGCGCTCGGCATCGATTCCGCCTATCTGGTGGCGCAGGATTGGGGCGCCGCGCTCGCCTTCCATCTTGCCGCGCGCCGGCCGGATTTCGTGCGCGGCCTTGCCTTCATGGAATTCATCTGGCCGACGCCGACCTGGGATGATTTCCATCGCTCCGAGACGGTCCGCGAGCTGTTCCGCAAGTTCAGGACGGCGGGCGAGGGCGAAGCGATGATCCTGGAGGCCAACGCCTTCATCGAGCGCGTGCTGCCGGGCTCGGTGCAACGCAAGCTGTCCGATGAGGAGATGGCCGCCTACCGCGCGCCGTTCCCCACGCCCGAAAGCCGCCGTCCGATGCTTGCTTTGCCGCGGCAATTGCCGATCGCGGGCGAGCCTGCCGATGTCTGGCAGACGATGCACACGGCCCATGCGGCGCTCGCCGCATCGAGCTATCCAAAACTGCTGTTCGTCGGCGAGCCGGGCACGCTGGTGTCGCCGGCCTTCGCCCGCAAGTTTGCGGAATCCCTGAGCAACGTCGCCGTGATCGAGCTGGGGGCAGGTTTCCATAACCTGCAGGAGGATCATCCGCAGTCGATCGGCCGTTCCGTCGCCGGCTGGATCGCCGGCGTCGAGGCCGCGACCGCCAATCACATCCGCAGCGCGGCGTGAGCTGCGCTGGCCAACGTCAACGGAGGTTATCATGTCCAAGGTAACGATCATCTATTGCCGGCCCTGCGGCTATGAAAAGCGCGCCAAGGAAGTGGCTGCGGCGCTGCGCGAGCAGCTCGCGCTTGACGCCACGCTGGTGGCGGGCACGGGCGGCGTATTCGAGGTAAAGCTTGGCGACAGGACCGTCACAAAGCGCGCCAAGGGGTATTTTCCAGGACCTGACGACGTCGTCGCCGCGGTCGCCGCGGCGGCCAAGTGACGCGAAGCCGGGGATGAGGCGGCCAAATGCCGATACAATGGAGCGATGATCTGGCGGCGATCGACTGGGATGAATTGTCCGCGCTCTACCGCGCGGCGCCGCTCGGCGACAAGCCGGCCGCCGACCTGAAGCTGGTGTTCGCCAACAGCATGTTCCGGGCCTTCGCCTTCGAGGGCGAGCGTCTGGTCGGGGCGGGCCGGGTGCTCGCCGATGGCCGTGACTGCGCCTATCTCTGCGATGTCGCCGTGCTGCCAAGTCATCACGGGCGCGGGCTTGGCAGGCAAATCGTCGAGCGGCTGGTTGGCCTGTCGCGTTCGCACCGAAAGATCATCCTGTATTGCGTTGCGGGAACGGAAGGCTTCTACGAAGCGATCGGCTTCCGCCGCATGACGACGGCCATGGCGATCTTTGAGGATCAGGCCGCCGCGGCCGCCCGCGGCCTTATCACCGGCCCTTGAATCTTTCCGTATTTCCCCGGACCGGCCGGTACCCAAGGGACTGTGTGGCGCGTTAATCTCCCGTCAAGACCTTTACGGATTTCCAACGAACGGGCCACAATGCAGCAAATCTGTGCACCCGCTGTCATGAACGACCCCTAATATGTTGAAGAATCGCGTCTTATTCTCCGTCTGGTGAATTCCGTTTTGGCCCAAAACGCGCTACGACAGACTCAAGGGAGCAAGCGCGGGCGAGGGCGGCGGCGAGGTTCGCAGGCGGCCACTGCCGTCGCATCGTTATTCGAGGTCTAGATGCTGGAAGCCATACGCAGGGCAATCGCGTTCCTGCGCCACAAGCAAATCCTGCACAAGCTGGGCGTTGCGATCAGCATCACCGTCATCGGCATCGCCTGTTATGTGCTCTACCACATGCTTCGCGGCATCGACATTGCCGAGGTGATCGACGCCATCAAGGGGACCGACCCGAGCCAGATCGCACTTGCCGCGCTGTTCGTGGCGCTGGGCTATTTCACGCTCACCTTCTACGACTGGTTCGCGGTGCGCGCGATCGGCCGCACCGATGTGCCCTACCGCGTCAACGCGCTCGCCGGCTTCACCTCCTATTCGATCGGGCACAATGTCGGCGCCAGCGTCTTCACCGGCGGCGCGGTGCGCTACCGCATCTATTCCGCCTGGGGGCTGAACGCGATCGACGTTGCGAAAATCTGCTTCCTCGCCGGCCTCACCTTCTGGCTCGGCAATGCCGCCGTGCTCGGTCTCGGCATCGCCTGGCATCCGGAGGCTGCGGCCAATATCGACCAGCTGCCGGTCTGGCTGAATCGGACCGCCGCGCTCCTCACCATCGTCGCGCTGGCGAGCTACGTCGCTTGGGTGTGGGCAAAACCCCGCGTGGTTGGCCGCGGCCCCTGGACGGTGACCCTGCCCGGCGGCCCGCTCACCTTGCTGCAAATCGGCATCGGCATCGTCGACCTCAGCTTCTGCGCGCTTGCCATGTATGTGCTGACGCCGGACGAGCCCAATCTCGGCTTTGTCACGGTGGCCGTGATCTTCGTCTCGGCGACCCTGCTCGGCTTTGCCAGCCACTCCCCCGGCGGGCTCGGGGTGTTCGACGCCGCCATGCTGGTGGGGCTCTGGCAGATGGACCGGGAGGATCTGCTGGCCGGTATGTTGCTGTTCCGCATGCTCTACTATATTACCCCTTTTGTCATATCTGTAATTTTGCTGACGCTTCGGGAGGTTATTATCGGCGCTCGGTCGAAGCGGCTGCATCGGCTGGCAGCCATGGCCGAGGCCCAGACCCGGGTCGAACCGAGGCACGAGGCCGTCTATGTGCGCGAGCGCAGCGACGGCAGCTAATCGATGACGAGGGGCGCATTCGAATGAAGTGGCGATGGCGATAGACGACACCCCTTCTTCCTTCTTCGCACCCTGGCCCGACCGGCTGCGCCATGCGGGCCTCATCCTGATTGCCGCCGGCCTCGCGCTGACCGCGCTCGTCACGCTGGGCGAATTGCCGCCCGCGCCTGCCGTGGTCGTGTTTGCCCTGATTGCCGCTGCCGCGCTGGTACCTTGGCGGAAGGATGCGGCGGCTTCGCGCGACGACGTGCGCACCGTCGATCCGGTCGAGACCGCCGCCGTCAATGCCATCGTCGCCGGCATGCCGGATCCGGCCGTGCTGCTCGACCGCGCCGGCCGCGTGCTCCACCTCAATGCCGCCGCCGCCCAGCTCGCGCCCGCGCTGCGCAAGAACGAGCTCGCGCAGTTCGCGCTGCGCTCGCCCGAGATTGTCTCTGCGCTGCGCGAAGCCATCGCCACCACGCAGCCGCGCCGCGCCACCTATCACGACCAGGTTCCGGTCGACCGCTGGATGGAGCTGGTCATCACCCCGGTCGCCGTGCCGACGCGCTTCGGCGGCACCGATAAATGCATGCTGATGACTTTTCACGACCTGACGCCGCTGCGCCGGGTCGAGGAAATGCGCGCCGACTTCGTCGCCAATGCCAGCCACGAATTGCGCACGCCGCTGGCGGCGCTGTCCGGCTTCATCGACACGCTGCAGGGACCGGCCAAGGACGATCCCAAGGCGCGCGAGCGTTTCCTCGGCATCATGCATACGCAGGCCACCCGCATGGCGCGCCTGATCGATGATCTGCTTTCGCTGTCGCGGGTCGAGCTGTCGGCACATGTCCGGCCCGACACGCTGGTCGATCTCGTGCCGATCATCGCCCAGGTCGTCGACGGGCTTGAGCCGCTCGCCCGCGAGCGCCAGGTCGAGATCGATGTCGACCTGCCGGAACCGCCGCTCAGCATCGCCGGCGACCGCGAGGAACTCTTGCGGCTGTTCGAGAACCTGATCGAGAACGCGCTGAAATACGGCGCCTCCGGCGGCAGGGTCATCGTTTCCCTGATGAATGCCAGGAGCACCGACGGCGCGCCGGAATACCGTATCTTGGTACGCGATTTCGGCCCCGGCATCGCGCCCGAGCACCTGCCGCGGCTGACCGAGCGGTTTTACCGGGTCGATGTCGGCGACAGCCGTTCCCAAGGTGGAACCGGCCTCGGGCTGTCCCTGGTCAAGCATATTCTGGCCCGCCATCGCGGCCGGCTGCTGATCGAAAGCGCGCCCAAAAACGGGGCCACATTCACCGCCTGTTTTCCCCAGGCTAGACTTTCGTCTTAGGCCGGAATGTGAGCGATTTCAGTCGCTTGGGCTGTCATCCAACTGTCATCAAACCTTCGTAAAAGCGGCACCGACCGCTCCTAATTGGACCGGCGGTGGGCGCGATCGGGCGCAGCCGGCGCTTCGCTCACCCCAATGGAGACCACCCCATGAATTTCATCAAAACCATCGTCGCAGCCGGCCTGGTGGCGGCGTCGACCTCGGCCTTCGCGGCCGATATCACGGGTGCAGGCGCGACCTTCCCGTTTCCGATCTATTCGAAGTGGGCCGATGCGTACAAGAAAGAGACCGGTAACGGCCTGAATTACCAGTCGATCGGCTCGGGCGCCGGCATCAAGCAGATCCAGGCCAAGACCGTGACCTTCGGCGCCACCGACGCGCCGCTCAAGGCCGAGCAGCTCGAAAAGGACGGCCTCGTGCAGTGGCCGCAGGTGATGGGCGCGATCGTCCCCGTCGTGAACCTCGAAGGCGTCAAGCCGGGCGAGCTCGTCCTCTCGGGCGAAGTGCTCGGCGACATCTATCTCGGCAAGATCAAGAAGTGGGACGATGCCGCTATCGCCAAGCTCAATCCGAAGCTGAAGCTGCCGGGTGACGCCATCACCGTGGTCCGCCGCTCCGACGGCTCGGGCACCACCTTCAACTTCACCGACTTCCTCTCCAAGGCCAATGCCGAGTGGAAGTCCAAGGTCGGTTCCGGCACCGCGGTCGAATGGCCGGTCGGCGTCGGCGCCAAGGGCAATGAGGGCGTGGCCGGCAACATCAGCCAGACCAAGAACGCCATCGGCTATGTCGAATATGCCTACGCCAAGCAGAACAAGCTGACCTATGCCGGCTTGATCAACAAGGCGGGCAAGGCCGTGCAGCCGACCATGGAAGCCTTCCAGGCGGCCGCTTCCAACGCCGACTGGGCCAAGGCTCCCGGCTACTACGTGATCCTCACCGACCAGCCGGGCGAAGCGTCCTGGCCGATCACGGCGGCGACCTTCATCCTCATGCACAAGGAGCCGACCGACAAGGCGGCCGCGAAGGAAGCCATCAAGTTCTTCAAATACGCCTTCGAGAAGGGCGCCAAGGCGGCCGAAGAGCTCGACTACATCCCGATGCCCGACTCGGTCGTGAAGCTGATCGAAAAGACCTGGTCGTCCGACATCAAGAGCTGATCTGAGCGAGGCGCGCGGGTCCGATGCTCCGGACCGCGCGCCGATCCGCCAAGGACCCGGAGCCCGGGATTCAGTTCTCGGGCTTCGGGTTAGCGCCGACAGGGCGCCAAAAACAACTCCGGCACAAAAATTGGCCGGTCAGGACCACCGCAGGGACGTGGCGGTCTGCTAGCGTAGAACGAGACAGGGGACAGGCGTGGCAGAGATGACGGTTCAAAGCGACGTAATGGATGCTGCAGGACCTTATGATCGCGCCAAGGCCCTGAGCGCATTCAAGTTCGGCGATGCCAGCTTTTACTGGATCACGCGCGCCAGCGCGATTTCGGTCCTGCTCATCCTCGGCGGCATCATCGTCTCGCTGATCGTCGGCGCTTGGCCCGCGATGAAGGAATACGGCTTTGCCTTCCTGTCGACCCAGCGCTGGGCGCCGTCGGCCGATCCGCCGGTGCTGGGTGCGCTCGGGCCGATCTACGGCACGCTGATCACCTCGTTCATCGCGATGTTCATCGCCATTCCCGTCGGCATCGGCATCGCCGTGTTCCTCACCGAGCTGTGCCCGCAATGGGCGCGCCGCCCGATCGGCATCGCCATCGAACTGCTCGCCGGCATCCCCTCGATCATCTACGGCATGTGGGGCTTCTTCGTGTTGGGTCCGTTCCTGGCGAACACCTTCCAGCCCTTCATGATCCGTATCTTCGACGGCATCCCGGTACTTGGCGACATCTTCGCCGGCCCGCCGTCCTATCTCAGCCTGTTCAATGCGGCGCTGATCCTCGCCATCATGGTGCTGCCCTTCATCACCGCCATCTCGGTCGACGTGTTCAAGACCGTGCCGCCGGTGCTGAAGGAAGCCGCCTACGGCGTCGGCTGCACCACCTGGGAGGTGGTCCGCAGCGTGGTGATCCCCTACACCCGTGTCGGCGTGATCGGCGGCATCATGCTGGCGCTCGGCCGTGCGCTCGGCGAGACCATGGCGGTCACCTTCATCATAGGCAACTCGTTCCGCATCCAGTCGTCGATCTTCGCGCCGGGCACCACCATCTCGGCGGCCATCGCTTCCGAATTCGCCGAGAGCGACGGCCTGCATCAGTCCGGCCTGATCCTGCTTGGTCTCTTGCTGTTCGTGCTGACATTCATGGTGCTCGCCTGTGCCCGGCTGATGCTGCTGCGGCTTGAGCAGAAGGCGGGGAAATAGGCCATGAACCCGATCTATGTCAGGCGCCGCCGCAACGACATCATCATCCGTTTCCTTTGCCTTGGCGCCGCCGCCTTCGGCGTCACCTGGCTGGCGCTGATCCTGTTCACGCTGTTCTATAACGGCGTCACCGGCATGAGCCTGCAGGTCTTCACCGAGAACACCCCGCCGCCCGGCTCGACCCAGGGCGGTCTGCTCAACGCCATCGTCGGCTCGGTCATCATGACGGCGATCGGGGTCGGCATCGGCGCGCCGCTCGGCCTGTTCGCCGGCACCTACCTCGCCGAATACGGCAAGCACGACAAGCTGACCTCGGTGATCCGCTTCATCAACGACATCCTGCTCTCGGCGCCGTCGATCATCATCGGCCTGTTCATCTATGGCGCCGTGGTGGTGCCGATGCGCGGCTTCTCGGCGATCGCCGGCGCGCTCGCGCTTGCCGTGATCGTCATTCCGGTCGTGCTGCGCACCACCGAGGACATGCTGCTGCTGGTGCCCAATCCGCTGCGTGAGGCGGCAAGCGCGCTCGGGCTGCCGCGCTCGCTGGTCATCAAGAGGGTCGCCTACCGTGCCGCGCGCAGCGGCCTGATCACCGGCGTGCTGCTGGCCACCGCCCGCGTCGCCGGCGAGACCGCGCCGCTGCTCTTCACCGCGCTGTCCAACCAGTTCTTCAGCCTCAACCTGTCGAAGACGATGGCCAACCTGCCGGTGACCATCAACAACTTCGTGCAGAGCCCCTACGCCTACTGGAAGGAACTCGCCTGGAGCGGCGCGCTGCTGATTACCCTGACCGTGCTTGCCCTGAACATTGGCGCGCGCATTCTTGGCGCCGAAAGGACTGCAAAATGAACGAGCTTTCCGTATCCGTAAGTCACGCTGGCGGTCCCGTCCCGCACGTCGCGATGCCCGAGGCCGCGCCGAAGGTCACCGCGCGCGGTCTCAACTTCTATTACGGCGAGCACCACGCGCTGAAGAACATCAACCTGACGCTCGGCACCAACCGCGTCACCGCGTTCATCGGCCCGTCCGGCTGCGGCAAGTCCACGCTGCTGCGCATCTTCAACCGGATGTACGATCTCTATCCGGGCCAGCGCGCCACCGGGCAATTGATGCTGGACAACACCAACATCCTCGACCCCAAGCTCGACCTCAATTTGCTGCGCGCGCGGGTCGGCATGGTGTTCCAGAAGCCGACGCCGTTCCCGATGACCATCTACGAGAACATCGCCTTCGGCATCCGCCTCTATGAGAAGATCTCGAAGTCCGAGATGGACGGCCGGGTCGAGAAGGCGCTGCGCGGCGGCGCACTGTGGAACGAGGTCAAGGACAAGCTCAATGCCTCGGGCCTCAGCCTCTCCGGCGGCCAGCAGCAGCGTCTTTGCATCGCCCGCACCGTGGCGGTACGTCCCGAAGTGATCCTGTTCGACGAGCCCTGCTCGGCGCTCGACCCGATCTCGACCGCCAAGGTCGAGGAACTGATCCAGGAACTTTCGGAAAACTACACGATCGCCATCGTTACCCACAACATGCAGCAGGCCGCGCGCGTCTCCGACAAAACAGCCTTCATGTATTTGGGCGAATTGATCGAGTTCGACGACACCAGCAAGATCTTCACCTCGCCCGGTGATCGCCGCACCCAGGACTACATCACCGGTCGCTTCGGTTAGTGCATGATCCCGAAAAGTGGGCACCGGTTTTCGGACATGATCATGCGCAGGCAAGGACACTGAAATGGCTACTGAACACACCGCCAAGGCGTTCGACAGCGACCTGCAGGAGCTGACCCGCCTGGTCGCCGAGATGGGCGGCCTTGCAGAGCGCATGATCACCGACTCCGTCGATGCGCTGGTCCGCCGCGACCTCGCGCTGGGAAAGCGCGTGGTCGCAAACGACCTCGAGATCGACACCCTGCAGCGCACCATTGAAGAGCGCGCCGTGCTGACCATCGCCCGCCGCCAGCCGATGGCGGTGGATTTGCGCGAGATCGTCAGCGCCATGCGCGTCGCCATCGACCTCGAGCGGATCGGCGATCTCGCCAAGAACATCGGCAAGCGCGTTGCCGCGATCGAGAGCGATTTCCAGCCGCTGAAACTGATCCGCGGGCTGGAGCACATGACCGACCTCGTGCAGTCGCAGGTCAAGTCCGTGCTCGATGCCTACGCCTCGCACGACCTGCCGGCGGCGATGAGCGTCTGGAAGGGCGACGAAGAGGTCGACGCGATCTGCACCTCGCTGTTCCGCGAATTGCTCACCTACATGATGGAAGATCCGCGCAACATCTCGTTCTGTATCCACCTGATGTTCTGCGCCAAGAACATCGAGCGGATCGGCGACCACGCGACCAACATCGCCGAGACCGTGTTCTACATGATCGAGGGCCAGCAGATCGTCGACAAGCGCCCGAAGGGCGACATGACGACCTTCGCAACCACAGTGCCTGGTAATTAAGCCGCGTAGCAACCCGCGTATCAGGAAAACTGGACAGGAATAGCAGACTCATGAGCGCACGCATTCTGGTGGTGGAAGACGAGGAAGCGCTGACCACGCTTTTGCGTTACAACCTCGATGCCGAAGGTTATGAAGTCGAAACCGTCGCCCGCGGCGACGAGGCCGACACCAGGCTGAAGGAGCGGGTGCCCGATCTCGTGGTGCTCGACTGGATGCTGCCGGGCCTTTCCGGCATCGAGCTGTGCCGTCGCCTGAGGGCGCGGCCGGAGACGAAACAGCTGCCGATCATCATGCTGACCGCGCGCGGCGAGGAGAGCGAGCGCGTGCGGGGGCTTGCGACCGGCGCCGACGACTACATCGTCAAACCCTTCTCGGTGCCGGAGCTGCTGGCGCGGGTGAAGGGCCTGTTGCGGCGTGCCAGCCCCGAGCGGCTCGCCACCGTCTTGACCTATGGCGACATCGAGCTCGATCGCGAAAAACGCCGCGTGGCGCGCTCCGGCCGGCCGATCGACCTCGGCCCGACCGAGTACCGCCTGCTCGAATTCTTCCTCGAGCATCCCGGCCGCGTCTTCAGCCGCGAGCAGCTGCTCGACAGCGTCTGGGGCCGCGACATCTATATCGACGAGCGCACCGTCGACGTCCACATCGGCCGCCTGCGCAAGCTGCTCAACCCCGGCCGCGAGCAGGACCCGATCCGCACCGTCCGCGGTGCCGGTTATGCGCTGGATGACAGGTTCGCGAAAGCCGAGCCGCAGGCGTAACCTGTCGTTCCGGCGCAGAGTGAAACAAAGCAAACTCTCGTTACGTCCGCTTTCGGCGGTAGAGCCGACTACCGCCGGGCAGGTCACGATTTCGGCTGATGACCCAAACCGGAAGCCCGGCTCGCAATGGTGGGGCCGACCTGCTACACTTAATCCTGCCCGAGTGCCGCCGAGCGCTCCTTCATAAGAGGTTTGCGAAGTGCCGACCGACTGGGTCGTCTATTGGATGATGGGACCGGCCGGGTTCTTCCTCATTGGGATGGCACTTGGGCTCTCGCTCTTCGTCTGGTTCGTGGTCCTCGGCAGTACATCTATTCAGATCGGCGTTAGGCCGCTGCTCATTGGATACGCATGCGGTGCATTCGGCCATTTAGCCTGTAATTTTCTCTGGTCGTATAATGAATTTAGCAAGCGCGTGTCGACTGGTCTCCTTGAAGAGGCCCAACGTTGGTCCATCGTACCCGGCTGGACCGTCTATGCCTCAGTGCTCACGCTAATTTACGTGTTGCCGCTTGCCACGGTGATCGGCGTGCCCATCTCGGCCCTGCTGCTCAGGATTGGAAGGCTTACCTACGTCAGTGTTGCAGTGACGGCTATCATGCTTTGGCTCAGTTTTGCGATCATTGTATGGGCTCTGCCGACTAATGATTGGCAGCGCACACATCGTCTAGCTTCGTTTAAAATGATTGTCACTGACCTCCTGCCGAGCATAGTGCTCACGGCGGTTCCGTTCCTACTCGGCATCTATGTGACCTCACGTTCGGCTCGCCGTCCTACCGTATGACCCGCCGGGTATCCGGTGGAGCCGAGTTCTTCTGCTTCTGGAGTTTGAGAAGACAAGGTGAAGCCCTGTAGGGATGCGTCAGCTTGTGGCCCTAAGCCGACATGGCAGTCCGGCTCGCCGACGTCCGCTTCAAAGGTCACAGCAGCCGTAGGCGAGCCTCCCGGCGATCCGGGTACGGCTGACCCGCGCCCTACTATTTTCCCGAATTTCCTCTTGACAATTCCGCAAATCGGAAGTATCTTCACCCCATCCCACCCGGCAAAGGGGCGGCTCGCGTTCGTCACGAACCGTGCGGTGGGATGCGATGGACGCTGCGGCACGCATTGACGAGTGGTGTTTTGCAGCGGACGGCGAAGTCGTGTGGTCCTGGCGCCGCGACCCTGGCGCTACGTTGGCGGTAAGTCCCGCCGGCTACGGGGGCAAGAAAGGCCGCTCCCCGGGGAGAGCACCTATAAGCCGTAAAACCATTGCGCGGGGAAGGCCGGGATGTCTCGGCTGTACCTGTCAAATCCGTGTGCGCTCTTTCTACCCATTGCACACGGTGCTTCTGTAACGGGCCTCG
>Ga0081539_10000467_pt1 | contig 85390 bp, 83 predicted proteins | sample TabmetS4T2R2_FD_71023 | JGI IMG/M metagenome (GOLD analysis project Ga0081539, IMG submission 71023) | Tabebuia heterophylla rhizosphere microbial communities from the University of Puerto Rico - S4T2R2 | ecosystem: Host-associated > Plants > Roots > Rhizosphere ...
TCAACGCCCTGGGCTACCGAGTCACCTGCGAACCCGCAGCCTGAACCAGCACCACCAACCCGGCTCCGCTGCGCTCCGCCGGGTGCCTTCGGCCTGCCCACTCACCATCAATTTTCGGATCAGGTGGCGCGGATCTGGCGGGAGACGGCGGTTGCCAGGTCGGCGACCAGGCGGCGTAGGCGATCCGCGGCGGCGTCCGACGCCACCGGGCCACGGGTCCGCAACGTCAGCCCCGCCAACTGGTGCCCCTCCCGGTTGACGATCGGGGCCGTGAACTGCTCGCCGCCGAAGCGCTGCCAGCGCGCGTTGAGGTGGTAGCGCGAGCCGTCGTGGCACACGATGTCCAGCTCCTCCAGCGTGCCCATCAGCCGGTGCACGGTCGACTTCGGCAGCCCGCTGGTCTGCACCAACCGCGCGAGCGGGAGACCATCGGGACTACCGGCGAGAAGCTCCAGCAACTGGAAGGCACTACGTACCGAACGGTTCGGGGGGTTCATGCCGGACACCTCACTTCCGTTCCATTACCAGAACGTAGTATTGCCGGATTGTAGGACGAAAATCTACCCTGAGTTTCATCCTGCACGCCGGCCGAGGGATGTGACCCATGACCGTCGACAAACGCGCACTACGCCGCGCCTACACCGCCAGCCTGTCCGGGACCGCCTTGGAGTACTACGACTTCGCCGCGTACTCCGTGGCGGCGGCGACGGTCTTCGGCGACCTGTTCTTCCCCTCCGGCGACGACCTCGCCGGCACCATGGCCGCCTTCTCGACCTACGCCATCGGCTACCTCGCGCGCCCGCTCGGCGGGTTCGTGTTCGGCCGGCTCGGTGACGTCATCGGCCGCAAGAAGGTCCTCGTCCACACCCTCCTGCTCGCCGGCGTCGCGACCTTCCTGATCGGCCTGCTGCCCACGTACGCCACGCTCGGCGGCACCGCCGCCATCCTGCTCGTGCTGCTGCGTTTCGCCCAGGGTGTCGCGGTCGGCGGCGAGTGGGGCGGCGCCGTCCTGCTGTCCAGCGAGTACGGCGACCCGAAACGCCGCGGCTTCTGGGCGTCGGCCGCGCAGATCGGCCCGCCGGCCGGCACGCTGCTGGCGAACGGCGTGATCGCCCTGCTGAACTGGGTCCTCACCGACGCCGCGTTCAACTCCTGGGGCTGGCGGGTCGCGTTCCTGCTGTCCGCCGCGCTCGTCGCGTTCGGGCTGTGGATCCGGCTGCGGCTCGAGGAAACCCCGGTGTTCAAACAGATCGCCCAGCACAAGGACCGCCCGACCGCGCCGCTCTCCGAGGTCACCAGGACCGAGCTGCGTGCCGTGTTCGCCGGCCTGCTGGTCCGCGTCTGCCCGGACGTCCTGTACTCGCTGTTCACCGTCTTCGTCCTGACCTACATCGTCAAGGAACTGGGCATGAGCAAGGCGCAGGGCTCCGTCGCCATCATGATCGGCTCGGCCGTGCAGCTCGCGCTGATGCCCGCGTTCGGCGCGCTCTCCGACCGGATGAACCGCCGCAAGCTCTACCTGTACGGCACGATCGCGGCCGCGATGTGGCCGTTCGCCTTCTTCCCCCTGATCTCCGGTGGCTCGTTCCTGCTGCTGGTGCTCGGCATGGTCGTCGCGCTGGTCATCCACGCCGCCCTGTACGGCCCGCAGGCCGCGCTGATCACCGAGCAGTTCTCCCCGCGACTGCGCTACACCGGCAGCTCGCTGGCCTACACGCTCGCGGGCGTGATCGGCGGCGCACCGGCCCCGCTGGTCCTGGCCGCGCTGCTGAACTGGACCGGCACGTGGGTGGTCCTCGCGGCATACCTGGTGCTCATGGCGGTGCTGACCGTGGTTGGCTTGTGGTTGGCACGCGACCCGGCCGAGGAGGTCGCGGCGCCGGTGGAGCCGAGGTCCGAGGAGGTGCTCACGTGACGACCATCGACCTGAACTGCGACATCGCCGAGGGTTTCGGCGTCTGGCGCATCGCCGACGACGACGCGTTGCTGTCGGTGGTGTCGAGCGCCAACATCGCGTGCGGCTTCCACGCGGGCGACCCCGGCACCATGCGCCGGGCGTGCGTGACCGCGGTCAAGCACGGCGTGGCGATCGGCGCGCAGGTCAGCTACCGCGACCTCGCGGGCTTCGGCCGGCGCTTCATCGACATCGCGCCGATGGAGCTGGTGGACGACATCCTCTACCAGCTGTCGGCGCTCGACGGGCTCGCGAAGGTGTCCGGCGGCCGGATGACCTACGTGAAGCCGCACGGCGCGCTGTACAACGCGATCGTGACGCACGAGGCCCAGGCCGCGGCCGTCGTCGAGGCGGTGCGGCAGTTCGACTCGTCGCTCGCGGTGCTCGGCCTGCCGGGCTCGCGGTGGCTGGCGCTCGCGGAGGAGGCCGGCCTGTCGACGGTGCCGGAGGCGTTCGCGGACCGGGCGTACACCCCGGCGGGCACGCTGGTGTCGCGCCGCGAACCGGGTTCGGTGGTGAGCGACCCCGAGCTGGTGACCGAACGGGCGGTGCGGTTCGCGACCGAGGGCACGGTGGTCGCGGTCGACGGCTCGGTGGTCGCCGCGCCGGCCCGGTCGATCTGCGTGCACAGCGACACACCCGGCGCGCTCGAACTGGCCAGGGCGGTGCGGGACGCGCTGACCGCGGCCGGGGTGCCGGTGGCGAGCTTTCGGTGAGGGTTCGCCGGTGCGGTGAGACGGCGCTGCTGATCGAGACGGAGGACGTGCTCGGTTGGTACGCCGCGCTCACCGCCCGGCCACTGCCGGGCGTCGTCGACCTCGTGCCGGCGGCGCGGACCGTGCTCGTGCGCTACGAGCCCACCGTGGAGTTCGGGCTGATGGTGTCCCGCCTGTCCGACGTGACCCCGGTGTCGGCCGCGGTCAGCGGGGACGAGGTGACCATCCCGGTCCGGTACGACGGCGCGGACCTGGCCGACGTCGCGAAGGCGACGGGCCTGGCCGAGGACGAGGTCGTGACCGTCCACACCGGAGCCGAGTACACGGTGGCGTTCACCGGGTTCGCACCGGGATTCGGTTACCTCACGGGTCTGGACGAACGGCTGCGGCTGCCGCGCCGGGACACGCCGCGGACCCGCGTGCCGGCCGGGGCGGTGGCGATCGCGGGTGAGTTCACGGGGGTGTACCCGCGACCGTCGCCGGGTGGCTGGCACCTGCTGGGCAGCACCACCGTGCCGCTGTGGGACCCGGCCCGGGAGCCGCCCGCGCTCCTGCGTCCCGGCACGAGGGTCCGGTTCGAAGCGGTGACGTCACTGCCCTCCCCCACCACCCGGGAAACGCCGGCCGCCGAAGCGGAAGGCGGCGTCGAGGTCGTCCACTGTGGACCACTGGGCACGGTCCAGGACGCCGGCCGCCCCGGCTACGCCTCGCTCGGCGTCGGCCCGTCGGGGTTCGCGGACGCGGTGTCCGCGACGCTCGCCAACCGGTTGGTGGGCAATGTGCCGTCGACGGCCTGCCTGGAGCTGTCGTTCGGCGCGACGCTGCGGTTCCACGCGTCCGCCCGGGTGGCGGTGACGGGTGCGACCTGCGCGCTGACCAGGGACGGGCGCGGGGAGGCCATGAACGCGCCCTTCACCGTTTCCGCCGGTCAGACGCTGGTCGTGGGACCGGCCTCGATCGGGTTGCGCACGTACGTGGCGGTCCGCGGCGGCCTCGCGGTGCCGGCGACGCTGGGCTCTCGCGCCACGGATGTGCTGTCCGGTCTCGGCCCCGAACCGCTGGCGGTGGGCCAGGTGCTCCCCATCGGCGACGCGTACGCGGGCCCGCCGCCGCCGGTGGAGGTGGCCCCGGTCCCCGGCCCACGCGCCGAGGACCTGACGGTCCACGTCCTGCCGGGCCCCCGTGACGACTGGTTCACGCCGGACGCGGTGGCGGACTTCTTCGCCGGCCGCTACGAGGTGACGGCCGAGAGCAACCGGGTGGGCGTGCGCCTGTCGGGCCCCGCGCTGCGGCGTTCCCGGGAGGGCGAGCTGCCGACGGAGGGCATGGTGGCCGGCTCGGTGCAGATCCCGCCGAGCGGCCAGCCGATCGTGTTCCTGGCCGACCACCCGGTGACGGGCGGGTACCCGGTGATCGGGGTGGTGTGCGCGGGCGACCTCCCGCTGGTCGCCCAGGCGCGGCCGGGCCAGGCGGTGCGGTTCAGGCGCTCCGGTACGCGTCGACGATCTGCTGCTCCGCGTCGTCCAGGTACTTGATCAGGAGGCGTTCCGCGCGCGGCCCGTCCCCCGCCTCGACCGCGGCGAGGATCTCCTTGTTGCGTTCCAGGTACGGCTCGTGGAACCGGCGCGGGTCGGCCATGGTGTGGAAGACCAGGCGCATCTCGGCGAGGAGGTTGCGCATCAGCTCGTCGACCCGCGGACTCCCGGCGAGCGCCGCGACGGCCTGGTGGAACATCATGTTGGCGGTGCCGAGCGCCCGCCAGTCCTCGTCCCGCATGGCGAGGTCACCGGCGTTGACGGCCTCGACCATGTCGTCGACCCGCGCCGGCCGCCCGGTCAGCGTCCGGACCGCGTTGCACTCGACGAGCTTGCGCACCCGGTAGAGGTCGATGACGTCGTCCACGGTCAGCTTGCGGACGAAGACGCCGCGGTTCAGCTCGTGGGTGAGCAGCCGCTCGTGGGTGAGCAACCGGAACGCCTCCCGCAGGGAGTTGCGGGACACCTTGAGCGACTTGACGATCGCCTCCTCGGCGAGCCGCTCGCCGGGTAGGTAGACGCCCTTGATGATCCGCTCCCGCAGGGCATCGGCGAGCAACTCGACTTTACTGGCGCGATCGAGAAGCCGCCGATCGGCGTCCAGCTCGGCGTCCACAACGCACTCCCAACGTTCCTGACCAGCGACTCCCTGAGTCTAACGGATCGCCCTACAATCCTGCGTTTCACCGACCCGGGATGGGACGCGGTCGCCCGCTACCCGGAATTTTCTTTCCGGCCATCTTCGGGTCTGGTAAATCTTCGACCACGGCGGCAGACTCTGTTCGTGTCGACGAAGTCCTTACGCCTGCTCGCCTTCCTCGCCGCCACCGCCTCGGCCGTGGCACTCGCGACGCCCGCTCACGCGGACCCCGCCCTCGACCCCTTCCTCGACCCCGACGCCTCGACCAGTGACGCCGCCGCCTTCCCCGGTGACGACTTCCTGGCCAACGCTCGCCAGACCAAGGCCGCGGTAGAACCTCGAATCGAAACGTCCACCCGGAGCAGACCCGTCGCCCCGGGCGTCACGCTCCGCTCGTTCGACCGGTACGGGCCCGACGCCTACACGGGCACCCCCACCTGGCTCCAGGCCGACAGCCTCACCGTCGACCTCACCAAGGGCACCACCGTCGACTACCTCTTCCCGGGCCAGGTGGCCAAGGGTGAGCCGCTCAGCGCCACCGCGAACAGGGCCGGCGCGGTGGCCGCCGTCAACGGGGACTTCTTCGACATCAACAACTCCACCGCCCCGCTCGGCGTCGGCATCCAGAACGGCCAGCTGGTGCAGTCGCCGGACGCCGAGGGCACCTGGCGCCAGTCGTCCGCGATCTTCACCGAGGGCGGCGTCGGCGACATCGGCGAGGTCCTCTTCCAGGGCACGATCAGGACTCCGGCCGGCGACCAGCCCCTCGACGGCGTCAACAAACCGACGCTCAAGGCGGGCGCCATCGAGGCGTTCACTCCGCTCTGGGGCACCTACTGCCGGTGCCGCGCGACGCAGGGCGCGACGGCCGTCACCGAGGTCGAGGTCGCGAACAACACCGTGACCGCCGTCCGCGACACCGCCGGCCAGGGCGCCATCCCCGACGGCACCATGGTCCTCGTCGGCCGGGACGCCGCCGCGACCACGTTGAAGGCCCTGCAGCCCGGTGACCGCGTCAGCATCGACTACCAGGCCCGCACCGCCGACGACCAGAAGATCCACGCCGCCATCAACGGCCGTCAGCTCCTCGTCGTGGACGGTGTGGCGCAGCAGGCCAGCCAGGGCAACAACGTGCCGGCCGCGCCCCGCACCGCCCTCGGCTTCTCGCGGGACGGCCGGAAGATGTTCCTGCTCACCGCCGACGGCCGCCAGCCCGCGTTCGCCGACGGGCTCGGGCTGGACGAGCTGGCCACCATGATGGTCGAGCTCGGCGCGTACACAGCGGTCAACCTCGACGGCGGCGGCTCCAGCACGATCCTCGCCCGCGAGCCGGGCAGCCCCACGGCCCAGCTGGAGAACCGGCCTTCCGACGGCGCCGAACGCAACGTGCCCAACGGTCTCGGCCTCTTCGCACCCCGGGGTTCCGGCCGTCTCAAGGCGTTCTGGGTCGAGACGGCACTCGACCCGACCCGTGCCGCCGGCTCGTCCACCGTCGCGCCGAGCCACCCCGAGCGCGTCCTGGCCGGCCTCAGCCGCACCCTTACCGCGGCCGGTTACGACGAGACCTATGGCCCGGCGAAGGCCAACCCGCGCTGGCGCACCAGCAACGGCACCGTCCGGAACGGCGTGTTCACCGGCCGGAGGGAAGGCGCGGCCACGGTGGTCGCCGAGGACCGGAACGCCCGGGGCGAGCTCGACCTCACCGTCCTCGGCCCGGTCCAGCGCACCGCCCCGACGCGTGAGCAGATCGCGCTGACCAGTACGGGCGAGGACAGCACGTTCGGCGTCCTCGGCTACGACGACGAAGGCACCAGCGCCCCGGTCGAGCCGCGGGACGTCACGCTGACCTACGACACGAACCTGCTCGGGATCACGCCGAACGCCGACGGCCAGTACACCGTGACCGCCAAGCAGCCCACCGGTTCCGCGCTCGTCACGATCGACGTCCGCGGCAAGCGGTCCGTGCTGCCGGTCACCGTCGGGCTCACCGAGATCTCCGTCGCCGACTTCACCGACCCGAACGGCTGGACGTTCTTCGGCGAGCGCGCGACCGGCGCCGTCGCCCCCGCGGCGGCCGGGCACAACGGCCAGGGCCTGCGCCTGACCTACGACTTCACCCAGAGCACCGGCACCCGCACCGGCGGCGCGCTCGCCCCGTCCGGGCTCGTGCTTCCCGGTCAGCCCAAGGCGATCCGGGTGTGGGTGAACTCCACCGGCAAGGGCGAGTGGGCCAGCCTCCAGGCCTGGGACGGGAACGGCGTGCTGCTGCCCGCGTTCCGCGCCGGCTACCTCACCTTCACGGGCTGGCGGCAGCTGGAGTTCCCGGTGCCGGCCGGCACGGTGTACCCGTTGACACTGCGGCGTTTCTACGCGGCCGAGACGGACGCGAGCAAGAGCTACCAGGGCGATCTGGTGATCGACGACGTGTCGGCGCTCGTGCCGCCCACGCTCGACGTGCCGGCGCGGCCGGTCGAGCAGGATCCGCTCATCCGCACGACGGCGGGCGGCGACTGGCGGTTCGCGGTCATGTCCGACGCCCAGTTCGTCGCCCGCGACCCGGACAGCGACATCGTCCGCAACGCCCGCCGCACGCTCCGTGAGATCAAGGCCGCCAAGCCGGACTTCCTCGTCATCAACGGCGACCTCGTCGACGAGGCGTCCGCGGCGGACTTCGCGCTGGCCAAGCAGATCCTCGACGAGGAGCTGCAGGGTTCGCTGCCCTACCACTACGTGCCGGGCAACCACGAGCGCGGCAACAACAGCCTGGACAACTTCCGCGCCGTCTTCGGTGCCACGCAACAGGTGTTCGACCACCGGGGCACGCGGTTCATCACCATGGACACGTCCGGGATCAACCTCCGCGTGAGCGACTGGACCCAGCTGGGCCGCCTGCGCACCGAGTTGGACAAGGCGGCGAAGGACCGGCGCGTGAAGTCCGTCGTGCTCGTCGAACACGTGCCACCGCGTGATCCGACGCCGGCACGCGCGAGCGAGCTGTCCGACCGCAAGGAGGCCGCGACCATCGAGGCGTGGCTCTCGGACTTCCAGAACCGCACCGGCAAGGGCACCGCGTTCATCGGCGCCCACGTCGGCACCTTCCACGCCGGCCACGTCGACGGCGTGCCGTACTTCATCAACGGCAACTCCGGCAAGAACCCCTCGACCCTGCCGGCGGAAGGCGGTTTCACGGGCTGGTCCCTGTGGGGCGTCGACGGAGACGGCCGCTGCGGCGACTGGCTGGCCACCGAGGTCCGCCCGCATGTCGACACGCTCACGGTGGCCGCACCCGACTCCCTCCAGGCCGGGCAGTCCACGGTGGTCACGGCGAGCATCAGGCAGGCCAACCGGACCGTGCCGGTGGCGTACCCGGTGTCGGCCCGGTGGTCCGCGTCCCCGAACGTCCACATCGGACGTCCTGGGGACGCGAAGCGTTACCACACAGCGGTGTTCGACCCGGCCACCGGCACGCTGACCGCGCTACGCCCCTCGACGGTGACGATCGCGGTGACCGTCAACGGGGTCACGACCCGCCACACGGTGGTACTGACCGCCGCGCAGGTTGCCGCGGCCGGTGAACACTAGAGACCCCTCGGAGCGGATCGACGACTGAACGCGTTCCCCGGAGGCGGTGGCCGGCCTGGCCGTCGCCTCCGGCCTGTCAAGGGGGACAATACGGAGGTGACGACCTGGCGCGACACCACCTCCGAGCACGTGCAGTCCGACCTGGACCGCCTGCTGAACACCGTGCTGCCGTTCGCGGACGAGATGCTCCGCCGGCACGGTGAGTTCTACCCGTACGGGGCGGCCATCACCCGCGAGGGTGAGGAGCAGGTGTTCGCCGCAGACCCGGGCGACACGGAGGATCCCAACCCGTCCGAGGTGCTGACGAGCCTGGTCAACGGCATGTCCGCCGAGTCCAACGACCTGCGCGCCGCGGCCCTGGTCAGCGACGTGACCAGCGAGAAGACCGACGCGATCATGGTGCACCTCGAACACGCCGACAGCATGGCCATCACCGTGCTGCTTCCCTACCGCTTCGCCGACCAGGACGCCCCGGAGAGCGACGTCGAGTACGAGGACATGGCCGCCACCCCCGCGGAGGCCCTCATCTGGCGCCGTTCGCTCTGCTGAAGACCCCTGCCTTCGCCGCCACGACGGCCGCTTCCGCCGCCCGGTCGGCCACGTCGTCGTCCAGCCCGCCCGTCCCGGTGATGAACCGGTAGTACAGCGGCGCGGACACCGCCCTGACGACCTCCTCGGCGTCGGTGCCCGGCGGGACCTCGCCCCTCTTCTCGGCGTCCGTCACACACGGCGCCCATTCCCTGATCCTCGCGGTGTAGAACCGCGTGAGCGCCTCCGCGGCCAGGTCGTCCGAGGTCGCGGCCGAGATGATGGCCCGGAACAGCGGCCCCTGCCGCGGGTGGGTCAGAGTCCTGACGACCAGACGCGCGTTGGCTTTCAGGTCGCCGCCGAGCGAGCCCGTGTCCGCCCGGGGAACCGACTCGACCACCATCTCGAGCAGCAGGTCGGTGAGGACGCCGGTCACCGTGCCCCACCGGCGGTAGACGGTCGTCTTGCCGACCTCCGCGCGCTTGGCCAGATCCCCGAGGTCGAGGCTCGCGAACCCCCGCTCGGCCAGCACGTCCCCGGCCGCACGCAGCACTGACGCCCGCACCCGCGCAGTCCGCCCACCCGGCCTCTCCACCCCCAGACCGTATCGTGCTATCGTTAACGGAACCACAGTCCCATTAAGGAGTCATCATGGAGTACAGAAGGCTGGGTGCGTCCGGTGTCACGGTCCCGGCCCTGTCGTTCGGCGCGGGCACGTTCGGCGGCAGAGGCGAGCTGTTCAGCAACTGGGGCACGGTGGGTCCCGAAGAGGCACGAAGGCTGGTGGACGTCTGCCTGGACGCAGGCGTCACGATGTTCGACACGGCGGACGTGTACTCGGACGGCGCGTCGGAAGAGGTCCTGGGCGCGGCGTTGAAGGGCCGCCGAAACCAGGCCCTGATATCAACAAAGACAACCCTGCCCGTAAGCGAAGACGACCCAGGCGGCTCGTCCCGCTCCCGCTTACTCCTGGCGTGCGAGGCCGCCTTACGCCGCCTGAACACGGACCACATAGACCTGTACCAACTGCACGCGTTCGACGCGGGCACCCCGATCGAGGAGGTTCTGTCCACTCTGGACGACCTGGTACACGCCGGAAAGGTCCGCTACACAGGCGTGTCCAACTTCGCCGGATGGCAACTGATGAAGTCACTGTCGGTCGCCGACCGCCACCACCTGACGAGGTATGTGGCCCACCAGGTCTACTACTCCCTGGTAGGCCGCGACTACGAGTGGGAACTGATGCCCCTGGGCCTGGACCAGGGCGTGGGCGCAGTGGTGTGGAGCCCCCTGGGCTGGGGCAGACTCACCGGCAGAATCCACCGCGGCCAGCCATTACCCCCGGACAGCCGCCTACACCAGACAGCGTCCTACGGCCCCCCGGTCCCGGACGACCTGCTGTACCGAGTAACCGACGCCTTGACCGAAGTATCCGAAGAGACAGGAAAAACGGTCCCACAGGTGGCACTGAACTGGCTACTGAACAGACCAACAGTAGCCACAGTCCTGATAGGCGCCCGCAACGAAACCCAACTACGCGACAACCTGGGCGCCGTCGGCTGGCAACTCACCCCAGCCCAACAAGCCCGCCTGAACAAGGCAAGCGCAACAACCGCGCCGTACCCGTACTTCCCATACCAACGCCAGGAGGCCTTCGCCCAACTAAACCCAAGCCCAGTCAGCTAACCCCTGGCCAATCCCATCCCACCAGCCGCAGCCCACCCAGCCGGCGGGCCGACTCACCCTGCCGTCCTCCGGACACGCCGACCATGGCCACGGCCGGCCAACTCCGCAAACTACAGCCACGCGCCCATCCCCCGGGCGCACAAACCGCACCTGGCCAAGAAACCAACTCGACTGTCCACCCTCCCGAGGAGATACCCAATGCTCCCTCTCTTGCCACTACGAGCATCCCGAATTCGTTCCCGCTCATTCCCCCGAAACCGTCCTACCGCACGGAAAGCGGAAGCCGAACGGCCGGCGGAAGCGGCACCGGAACAGGATTCACCCGGAACGACCGGATCATCAGGGCCGCGAACCGGCGCGACGCGGCCGCCCTCATCTCCGGCGAATCAGCACGAATACCATCATTCGCCATCATCGCAAGGACAATGTCCTCCAGAACGATGTCCTCCCGCAACTCGCCCACCTCCTTCGCGCGCCGGACGAGTTCGAGCAGCATGCGTAGCGTCCGGTCCCGGCCGGCGGTGAAGTCAACCGTCAGCGAGAGCTGCGAAATGACCGCATGGAACCCCCGGTCGAGGGCGTGCGCCGTCATGAGGTTCTCGATCACCAGGCAGAGCCCGCGCCACGGGTCGGCCACCGCGAGGCCCTCCTCGACGATCGTCGAGCACATGGCCATCTGCTCGGCGAAGGCCTCGGCGAACAGGGCCTCCTTGGTCGGGAACCGCCGGTAGACGGTCGCGACGCTCACCTGCGCGCGCCGGGCGATCTCGCGGATCGGCACGTCGACGCCCTCGGTGGCGAAGGCGACGCGGGCGGCCGCGAGGATGCGCACCCGGTTGTCGCTCGCGTCGGAACGCAGCTTGTGAATCACTTGGGCCGTCACCACTCTCACTTTAGGCAAAGGAGCAGAACACGCCGTTACCGTCGAAACACATGAGAGCTGTTCAGTTTTCCCAGTACGGCCCGCCCAGCGTCATGCAGGTGACCGAGGTCGACGCCCCGCACGCCGGACGGGGTGAGATCCGCATCGCCGTCCGGGCGTCCGGGCTCTCGGCCGGGGAGACCCACCTCCGCTCCGGGATGCTGCGTGACGCGATGCCGGCGACGTTCCCGTGGCGGACCGGGGTCGACGCCGCGGGCGTGGTGGACGAGGTCGGCGAGGGCGTCACGGGCGTCGCGATCGGCGACGAGGTGTTCGGCATGACCAGCATCGCCGCACGCGGCGCCAACGCCGACCATGCGGTCCTGGCCACCTGGGCACCCAAACCGCCCACGTGGACCTGGGAGGAGGCGGGCGGCGCCGCGGGCAGCGTCGAGACGTCGACCCGGGTCCTCGACCGGCTCGCGGTCGGCGCCGGGCACACCGTGCTGGTGCAGGGCGCGGCCGGCGGGGTGGGCACAGTCGCCGTCCAGCTCGCGGTGGCGCGCGGCGCCACCGTCATCGGCACGGCCAGCGCGCACAACCACGACTTCCTGCGTTCCCTCGGCGCGGAGCCGACGACGTACGGGCCGGGGCTGGTCGACCGGGTTCGCGCGCTGGCGCGGGTGGACGCGGTGTTCGACTGCGCCGGCGGCGCGCTGCCCGACCTGATCGCCATCGCCGGGGATCCGGCGCGGGTAGTGACGATCGCCGACTTCGCCGCGGCGGCACACGGCGTGCACCTGTCGCACACGGCGCCGGGCGGCGAGGCGGTCGGCGTCGCGGCCGACCCGCAGGCACTGCACGGCCTCGACATCGCGGTCAAGCTCGCCGCGCAGGGCCGGCTGCGGATCCCGGTCGCGGCGGCGTTCCCGCTCACCGAGGCGGCGGCCGCGCACGAGCTCAGCGAGAGCCGCCACGCCCCAGGAAGGATCGTGCTGGTGAACTGATCGTCTCCCACCGACGCGACTTTGTGGTTGCCTGGTCGGTATGGACATTCGCGTCGTGGCGTTCGACATCTTCGGCACCACCGTCGACTGGTACACGGGGGTCGCCGAGCAAGTGGCCTCGCTGTTGCCGGACGTGGACGCCGGTGACTTCGCGCAGCGCTGGCGGGACCGGTACATCCCGTCGATGAACCGCGTGCGTGACGGCGAGCGCGAGTGGGCCTACCTGGACACGCTGCACCGCGAGTCCCTCGACGAACTGCTCCGGGAGCTGGACGTCAAAGCGGACGACGAGACCCGCGAGCGGCTCGTCCGCGCCTGGCACCGGCTGCCGGCGTGGCCGGACTCGGTGTCCGGGTTGGCCCGCATCCGCGCCAGGTACACGACCGCGGCCCTGTCGAACGGCGGCTTCGCGCTGCTCACCCGGCTCGCGAAGGGCGCGGCGCTGCCGTTCGACTGCATCCTCTCCGCCGAGCTGGCCCGCACCTACAAACCGGACGCCGCCGTCTACCGCACCGCGGCCGCCCTGCTGGACGTCGCGCCGGAGCAGGTGCTGATGGTGGCCGCGCACAAGTGGGACCTCGACGGCGCCCGCGCGGCCGGCCTGCGCACCGCGTTCGTCAACCGGCCGCAGGAGAAGGGGCCGCACCGGGAGGCGGACCGCGCGGCGGACGTCGAGTGCGACCTCCACGCCGACAGCTTCCTCGACCTCGCCACGCACCTCGACACCCCGTAACCGTTCCGCTACCCTCCCTTTCGAACACACAATCGAGGGGGATCTCATGCGAAGGCTTGCCCGGCTGGCGACCGCGCTGCTACCGCTGTTCGCGCTGGTAGTGCTGGCCAATCCCGCATCGGCGGCGACGTCGGCGTGCGACGCGATAAGCCCGCCGACGGTGCCCGGCGCCCGCGTGCTGTCGGTGTCCGGCGTGGCCCGGCCCGACGGCTACGCCGTGCCGCCCGGCCCGTTGAACCCGGACCCGATCCCGGGCATGCCGGCGTTCTGCGAGCTGACCGTGACCCTCACCCACCCCGGCGCGAACGACACGGTGACCGTCGCCGTGTGGTTGCCCACGAACACCTGGAACGGCCGCTTCCAGGGCACCGGAGGCGGCGGCTTCGCGGCGGGCCTGTTCGCGGTCGGGCTGGTCCCGGCCCTGCTGCAGGGCTACGCGGCCGCGTCCACCGACGCGGGTGTCCCCTTCGAGATCGGCGACCCGAGCGCGTGGGCGGACGACCCGGAGCTGATGACCAACTTCGCCTCCCGTTCCCTGCACGACATGGCCGTGGTGGGCAAGGCGGTGACGGCCCAGTTCTACGGCCGCCCGGCCAACTACTCGTACTGGAACGGCTGCTCGACGGGCGGCCGCCAGGGCCTGCTGGAGGCCCAGCGCTACCCGACCGACTACGACGGCATAGTCGCGACCGCCCCGGCGATCAACTGGGCGAAGTTCGTCCCCGCCGACCAGTGGCCCCAGGTGGTCATGAACGAGCTCGGCAACTACCCGACCCAGTGCGAGCTGGAGGCGTTCAACACCGCGGCGATCGCGGCGTGCGACGGCCTTGACAAGGTGGCCGACGGCATCATCAGCAGCCCGGCCCAGTGCCGCTACAACCCGTACCGCCTGGTCGGCACGAAGATCCAGTGCAACGGCCAGGAAGTGACGATCACCCAGGCCGACGCGGCCGTGGTGGCGAAGATCTGGGCGGGTCCGGGAGTCTGGTCCGGCATGGAGAAGGGCACCCCGTTCTACGGCCTGGCGGGCACGACCGAGGACGGCACGGCAGGCACCCCGTTCGTCATCTCCGACAACTGGATCAAGTACTTCCTGCTCCGCGACCCCACCTACGACACGTCGACCCTCACGTACGCCGACTGGTACCGCCTGTTCAACCAGTCCCAGCGGGAGTACGGCCGCATCATCGACACGTCCGACCCGAACCTGACCGCCTTCCGCGCAGCCGGCGGCAAAATGATCACCTGGCACGGCGAGGCCGACGAACTGATCTTCCCCGCCGGCACGACCGACTACTACCGCCGCGTCGACGCCGCCACCCCCGGCCGCACCGAGGACTTCTACCGCGTGTTCATGGCCCCCGGCGTGAACCACTGCGCGGGTGGCGCCGGCCCGGTCCCGACGGACCCACTGGCCGCCGTGGTGGCCTGGGTGGAACAGGGCAAGGCCCCGGAAACCCTCCCCGCCCGAAGCGCGACAGCGACCAGAAACCTGTGCCGCTACCCACTGGTCTCCCACTACAACGGCACAGGCAACCCGAACGAGGCGTCCAGCTACCGCTGCGCCCGGTCTTACTGAGTCCTCGGTCCGGATCTCTTCCCCGGTTCCCGCCGCCCACCACCGTCGGCGGCGGGAACCGCCGCTGTCGGTGCTGCCGGATAGTCTGGCGGTGCGAGACGGCAGGAAGGGACCAGGACTTGGGATCGCGGTGGACGGTGGCGCAGGTGCTCGCGCACGCGCCCGACCCCAGTTCCGCAAAGGCCGCCCGTGGGGTCGCCAACCCCCGCACGTGGTCCGACCTCGGCAGCAACGACTCCCTCGTCTGGGGCAAGTGCCAGGGCAGTGCCCGCGCCCCCTACCAGGTCACCGTCGACCTGACCGAGCCCGCGTTCCGCTGCACGTGTCCGAGCCGCAAGCTCCCCTGCAAGCACGGCCTCGCCCTCCTGCTCATGTGGGCCGCCAACAACGGTGAGGTCGCCGACATCGAGAACGCCGAGCCCTTCGCCGCCGACTGGGCCGCGCAGCGGGCCGGGCGCAAGGCGGCTCGGTCGACGGACCGCGCCCCGGACCCGGAGGCCCAGGCCAAGCGGCTCGCCGAGCGTGAGTCCCTCATGTCCGCCGGCATCGACGACTTCGAACGCTGGCTGCACGACATCGTCCGCCAGGGCCTCGCCAGTGCCCGTCGCCAGCCACCCAGTTTCTGGGACACCGCGGGCGCCCGGCTCGTCGACGCCCAGCTCCCCGGGCTCGGCGGCCGCGTGCGGGCCATGGGCAGCGACATCCACGCCCGCACGGACTGGGCACCACACCTCCTCGGTGAGCTGGGCCGCTGGTACCTCGCGGTCCGGGCCTGGCGCCGCCGTGACGAGCTGGACGACGCCGCCATGGGTGACCTGCGCACGGTCCTCGGCTGGTCCCGCCGCCGCGACGAGATCGGCGACCGGGTGGCGGACCGGTGGTGGGTCGTCGGCCTCAGCCAGGAGGAGGACGACAACAGCCTGCTGTCGCAGCGCACCTGGCTGTACGGCGAGCGCACCGGGGAGACGGTGATGCTGCTGGACTTCGCCGCGGCCGGGCAGGCGTTGAAGGTCGCGCACGTGCTCGGCTCCATTGTGGACGGTGAGGTGGCCCGCTACCCCGGCGGCGAGCCGCGTCGCGCACTGCTCACCGACGACGAACCCAAGATCACCCAGGGGGCGGGTCTCCCCCACGCGACCGACATCGGCACAGCCCTGGACCGGGCCGCCCACTGGTTGGCCGGCAACCCGTGGTTGCGCCGCGTTCCCATGGCGCTCAAGGACATGACGGTCGTCCCCGCCGAACCGCCGCTGGTCGTCGACCGGACCGGCGCGGCGCTGACCCTCGCCCCGGAGACCGACATCTGGCAGTTGCTCGCCCTGTCCGGCGGCCACCCGGTCCGGCTCTTCGGCGAGTGGATCGACGAACGCCTCCACCCGCTGAGCGTGGAGATCGACGACCGGCTGGTCGCGCTATGAGTCGCGCCATGAACTGGGACGACCTCCTCAGCACCGCGCTCGTCGGCACCAGCCGCCGCGGCGTGGACCAGCTCACCATCGACGGCGCGGGCGACGTCCACGCCGACAGCGCCGAGGCCACCGTGCTCGCCGCCGCCGCGCTCGCCGCCGGCTACCGGCGCGCCGGCTGGACCCCACCCACCTGGCGCGGCACCCCGGCCCCACCCGCCGAACCCGACGACCGGCCCGAGTGCACCCCCGCCGCCACCCAGCTCCTCGAGCTCCTGCTCAACCGCGGCATCCGCGTCGAGGGCGGCCCGGAACTCCTCGCCGTCCACTGGCTGACCTCCGCCCGCGACGCCGGCCGGCGACCGCCCTACCGCCTCGTCGTCGACCTCCTCCGGTTCGGCACCGCCAACACCGCCCCCCGCGCACTCGTCCGGGACGTCATCGGCCCCCGCGGCGCGTGGCTCGCCCAGCACAACCCGTCCTGGCGCTGGGCGGCGGCCGTCCCGCCGCAGGACGTCGTCGAGCGCTTCGCTACCGGCACCCGCGTCGAACGCCTCACGCTCCTGGCCGACCTGCGGGCCACCGAACCGGACTTCGCCCGCACGCTCGTCGAGGACACCTGGGCCGACGAGCAGGCCGCCACCCGCGCGAGCTTCCTCGACACCCTCCACACCGGCCTGTCCATGGGTGACGAGCCGTTCCTGGAACGAGCCCTCGACGACCGGGCCGCCACGGTTCGCGCCGCGGCCGCCGTGCTGCTCGACCGCCTGCCCGAGTCCGCCCGCGCGAAGCGCATGGCCGAACGGGCGAAGAACCTCGTCGGCAAGGAGCTGCCGGACGAACCCGACGAGGCGGCCCGCCGCGACGGCATCACCGACCACCGCGAACCCGGCTACGGCCGCAGCGCGTCGTGGCTCATCCAGATCCTCGCCGCCACCCCGCTGTCCACCTGGGACACCGCGCAGCTCGAGAAGGCGGAGCGCGAGGTCGTCATCGGCTGGACGAAAGCCGCGCTGCGCCAACGGAACCAGGAATGGCTCACCGCGCTCGCCCACCACCAGCCAAGCCCCGAGCTGATCGCCGCGTTGGCGCCCGAAGCCGCGACGGACGTCCTCGACCACCAGAAGAAGCTCGACGCCCGCTTCGGCGGTCTCCTCGCCGCCGCCCCCGGTCCGTGGCCGCCGGGGTTCTCCGTCACCATCGTCAACCGCCTGCGTGCCCACAAGGCCAACAACGTCCTCCAGCTCGCCGCGCCCGCACTCGCCGAGCACCTGGACCCGACGGCACTGGCCGCCGTCGAGGCCTGGCTGCTCACCCTCGACGCGGACGAGAAGGCCACCCGCCGCGCCCTGCGCGGCATCGCCCACGCGCTGACCATCCGAGCGACCATCCGGCAGGAGTTCACATGACTGATGTGCTTCGCGCACATGCCGAGCAGCAGCACGCGGACGAGCTGGCTGTGCTGGCGAAGACCGACGAGCGGCCGAAGCCACCCAACTGGCACCTGTCGCCGTGGGCCGTCGCCACCTACGTCCTCGGCGGCGAGGCACCCGACGGCACCCCGATCTCCCCCAAGTACCTCGGCTCGCGCCGGCTCATCGAGGTCGCCATCGCCACCCTCGCCACCGACCGCGCGCTGCTGCTCCTCGGCGTCCCCGGCACCGCGAAGACCTGGCTGTCCGAACACCTGGCCGCCGCGATCTCCGGTGACTCGACACAGCTCGTGCAGGGCACGTCCGGCACGGCGGAGGAGTCCATCCGCTACGGCTGGAACTACGCCCGCCTCCTCGCGGAGGGCCCGTCGCCGCAGGCACTCGTCGCGAGCCCGATCCTGCGGGCCATGGAAACCGGTGGGATAGCGCGGATCGAGGAGCTGACCCGCATCCCGTCGGACGTGCAGGACGCGCTGATCACGATCCTGTCCGAGAAGACCCTGCCGATCCCCGAGCTGGACAGCGAGGTCCAGGCCCTGGCGGGCTTCAACATCATCGCGACCGCCAACGACCGGGACCGGGGCGTCAACGACCTGTCCGCCGCGCTCAAGCGCCGCTTCAACGTGGTCGTGCTGCCGCTGCCGGACGACCCCGAGTCCGAGGTGGAGATCGTCCGCCTGCGGGTCCAGCAGCTCGGCGAGTCCCTGAGCCTGCCGGCGGAGCTGGAGAACATCGACGAGATCCGCCGCGTGGTCACGGTGTTCCGCGAGCTGCGTGACGGCGTCACCGGCGACGGCCGCACGAAGATCAAGTCACCGTCGGGCACGCTGTCCACCGCCGAGGCCATCTCCGTGATCACGAACGGCATCGCGCTGGCGGCGCACTTCGGTGACGGCGTGGTCCGTGCGGAGGACGTCGCCGCCGGCCTGCACGGCGCGGTCGTCAAGGACCCGGTGCAGGACCGGATCGTCTGGCAGGAGTACCTCGAAGCCGTCGTACGCGAGCGGAAACCATGGAACGACCTTTACCGGGCATGCCGCGAGCTGGTGTGACCAGGGACGACCGGGTCCACGTACTCGGCATCCGCCACCACGGCCCGGGGTCCGCCCGCGCCGTCGCCACCGCGCTCGCCGAGCTGGACCCGCAGATCGTGCTGATCGAGGGCCCGCCGGAACTCGACGCGGTCGCGCCACTCGCCGCCGCACAGGGCATGCGGCCGCCGGTCGCCGGGCTGGTGTACGCGGTGGACGCACCGTCCACGGCGAACTTCTACCCGATGGCGGTGTTCTCGCCGGAGTGGGTCGCGCTGCGCTGGGCGCTCGACCACGACCGCGAGGTCCGCTTCCTCGACCTGCCCGCCAACGTCGCGCTCGTCCTCGAGGACGACGAGGAGACCGAGGCGCCGATGGACCCCATCAGGACGCTGGCGGAGGCGGCCGGTTTCGACGACCCCGAACGCTGGTGGGAGGACGCGGTCGAGCTGCGCTACCACGGGCTCGACATCTTCCACGCCGTCCTCGACGCCATGCACACCCTCCGCGAGGACCACGTCCCCGACCTGCGCACCCGGCGCCGCGAGGCCGCCATGCGCCGCGTGCTGCGGGCCGCGCTGCGCAGCGAGGCCGACACGATCGCGGTCGTCTGCGGTGCCTGGCACGCGCCCGTGCTCGTGCCGTCGGCGTTCCCGACCCAGGCCGCGGACAGCCAGCTGCTGAAGGGCCTGCGCACCACCAAGGTCGCGGCCACCTGGGTGCCGTGGACCTCCACGCGGCTCGCCCGGATGAGCGGCTACGGCGCGGGCATCGAGTCCCCCGGCTGGTACCACCACCTGTTCACCGCGAAGGACGAGGTCGTCGGCCGCTGGCTGGTCCGGGTCGCGCACCTGCTGCGCCGCGAGCAGCTGGACGTGTCACCGGCCGCGATCATCGAGGCGGTGCGGCTGGCCCAGACACTCGCCGCGTTGCGCAACCGCCCGCACCCCGGCCTGCCCGAGGTACTGGAGTCGTGCCAGGCCGTCCTCTGTGGCGGGTCGGACGTCCCCATGCGACTGGTGGCCCGCAAGCTGCTGGTCGGCGACATTCTCGGCGGCGTGCCCCGCGAGACGCCCATGGTGCCGCTGGCCAGAGACCTCGACGCGACGCGCAAACGCTTGCGCCTCAAGCAGAGCGCGGCCCAGCAGGACCTGGACCTCGACCTGCGCACCCCGTCGCACCTCGAACGCAGCAAGCTCTTCCACCGCCTCCTGCTCCTGGAGGTGGCGTGGGCCGAGCCGGCGGAGACGTCCCGCACGAAGGGCACGTTCCGCGAGTCCTGGATCCTCGAGTGGAAGCCGGAGCTGGAGGTCGCGCTGATCGAGGCGAGCGGCTTCGGCACCACCATCGAATCCGCGGCCACGGCCGTCGTCGCGCAACGCACCGCGGAGGCCGACATCGCGGAGCTGAGCACGCTGGTGGAGACCACGCTGACCGCGGACCTCCCGGCCGCGCTGGCCGGCGTCCTCGCGGCACTCGACGAACGCGCGGCCCGCCAGCACGACATCACCCGGCTCATGGCGGCCGTGGAGCCGATGGCGCGGGTCCGCCGGTACGGCAACGTGCGCCGCGCCGACACCGAGCTGGTGCAACGGGTGCTGACAGGCATCGTCACCCGCGTCGCGGTCGGTCTGCCCGCCGCGTGCACGGCGCTGGACGAGGACGCGGCGACGGACCTGCGCGAGCTGATCGACGGCGTGCAGCGCGGCATCGGGCTGCTGGACCAGCGCGAGCTGCGTGCGGTGTGGCTGAACGCGTTGCGGTCGGTCGCGGACCGGCACGGCGTCCCGGGCGTCATCGCGGGCCGCGCGGTGCGGTTGCTGCTGGACGCCGGCCTGCTCGACGTGACCGACGCCGGCGGCCGCCTGTCCCGCCAGCTGTCCCTCGCGTCGGACGCCACGCAGGCGGCGGGCTGGCTGGAGGGCTTCCTGTCCGGCGAGGCGGCGCTGCTGGTGCACGAGCCGGAGCTGCTGGAGATCGTGGACGACTGGGCGACGGGTGTCGACGCGGAGGTGTTCGACCACCTGCTTCCGTTGCTGCGCAGGACGTTCGCGGAGTTCACCGCGACCGAGCGCCGCGACATCGGCCTGCGCGTGCGGCGCATCGACCGCGGCGCGGGCGCGTCCGGCGTGCGCTCGGACGACACCACGCTGGACCACGAGCGGGCCTCCCTCGTCGTGCCGAGGATCCTGGAGCTGCTGCGATGAGTGAACGACTGCGCCGGTGGCGCATGATCCTCGGCGGCGACGACGCCGACGGCACGGGCATGCCGCTGTCCGGCATGGACGCCAAACGCGACGCGACCCTGAAGGCCCTGTACGACAAGGACGAGGACCGCCGCGGTGGGCTGGGTGGCTCGTCCCCGCGCGTGGCGCGGTGGCTGGGAGACATCCGCGGCTACTTCCCCAGCTCGGTCGTGCAGGTCATGCAGCGCGACGCCATGGAGCGGCTGGGTCTGCGCGAACTGCTGCTGGAGCCGGAGCTGCTGGAGTCCGTGCAGCCGGACGTGCACCTGGTCGGCACGCTGCTGTCGCTCAACAGGGCCATTCCCGAGCGGTCCCGCGACACCGCCCGCGCCGTCGTCCGGCGTGTGGTGGACGACCTCGAGAAGCGCCTCGCCCAGCCGACGCGGCAGGCGGTGACCGGCGCGCTGCACCGCGCGAACCGCACCCACCGCCCACGACAGTCCGACATCGACTGGAACCGGACGATCCTCGCGAACCTCAAGCACTACCAACCGGAACACCGCACGGTGGTGCCCGAGCGCCTGGTCGGCTATGGCCGCCGGCTGCCGAACGTGAGCAAGCAGATCATGCTGTGCCTCGACCAGAGCGGCTCGATGGCGAGCTCCGTGGTGTACGCGAGCGTGTTCGGCGCGGTGCTGGCGTCGATCCGGTCACTGCGCACGCAGATCATCGCGTTCGACACGTCGGTGGTCGACCTGACCGACTCGCTGCAGGACCCGGTGGAGCTGCTGTTCGGCATCCAGCTCGGCGGCGGCACGGACATCAACGCGGCGCTGGCCTACTGCCAGACCAGGATCGACGCGCCGCGCGACACCGTGCTCGTGCTGATCAGCGACCTGTACGAGGGCGGCAACGAGGAGGAGATGCTGCAACGCGCCCAGGCGCTGAAGGCCGAGGGCGTCCAGGTGGTCTGCCTGCTGGCCCTGAACGACGAGGGCGCCCCGGCCTACGACCACGACAACGCGGCGGCCCTCGCGGCCATGGGCATCCCGACGTTCGCGTGCACCCCGGACAAGTTCCCGGACCTGATGTCCACGGCCATCCAGAACCAGGACATCACCACGTGGGCGGCGACGAACGACATCCCGGTGGCCGCCCCGACGGAGGAGTAGGCGTCCGATTCGTTCAAGACCGGGGATCCGCCCGCGCCTACCGTCGTGGGCATGACAGCGAAACTTGACTCCATCGGCATGGTGGTCGAGGACATGGGCGCCTCGCTCGCCTTCTACCGCCGCCTCGGCTTCGACATCCCGCTCGAACACGACGCCGAACCCCACGTCGAGGCCGACCTCCCCGGCGGCCTCCGGTTCCTGTGGGACACCGTCGCCACGGTCCGCTCGTTCGATCCGGAGTGGACGAAACCGACCGGTAGCCACGCCATCGGCCTCGCCTTCCGCTGCGACGACGTCGACAAGACCTACCAGGAGCTGGTCGACGCCGGCTACCGCGGCCACAAGCAGCCGTGGGACGCCTTCTGGGGACAGCGGTACGCGTGCGTAGAGGACCCGGACGGCAACGTCGTGGACCTGTTCGCCCCGCTCTGATCAACATAGAGTCGATGGCATGCCGCTGACCTTCGACATGCCGTTCGACGAGTTGCTCAGCTACCAGGGCAGCAACCCCAGGCCGGCCGACTTCGACGAGTACTGGGCACGTGCCCTCGACGACCTCGCGAAGCAGCCGGCCGAGGTCGAGATCGTCCCCGCCGAGTTCCAGACGCCGTACGCCACGTGCTCCCACCTGTGGTTCACCGGGACCGGCGGCGCCCGCGTGCACGCCAAGCTCCTCCAGCCGACGCAGCCGCGGGGCTCGGCGGTGCTCGAGTTCCACGGCTACCGGGGGTCCTCGGGCGACTGGTTCACGAAGCTGCCGTACGCCGCCCTCGGCCACACCGTCGCGGCGCTCGACATGCGTGGCCAGGGCGGCCTCTCGACCGACGAGATCCCCGTCGCCGGCTGGTCCATGGCCACCTATCTGCTGCGGGGCATCGACGACCACCCCGACAACCTCCTCTACCGGCACCTCTACCTCGACACCGTCCGCCTGGCCCAGATCGTCATGGGGCTGGACGGCGTCGACCCCGACCGCGTCGGCGTGACCGGCCACAGCCAGGGCGGCGGCCTCACCCTCGCCTGCGCCGCGCTGGTGCCCCGCGTCAAGCTCGCCGCCCCGGTGTTCCCGTTCCTCACCGACTACCGGCGCGCGTGGGAGCTGGACCTGGAGGAGAGGCCGTACGACGAGATCACCGAGTACTTCCGCCGGCGCGACCCCCTGCACCGGCGCGAGGACGAGGTCTTCACCCGCCTCGGCTACGTGGACGTGCAGCACCTCGCACCGCGCGTCACGGCGAACACCCTCCTGACCGTCTCGCTCAACGACCGCATCTGCCCGCCGTCCACCCAGTTCGCCGCGTACAACAAGCTGACGTGTGAGAAGTCGTACCGCCACTACCCGGACTTCGGCCACGAGAACCTGCCGGGCACGGACGACGAGATCTACTCCGTGCTTTCCACGCTCTGAGCGGAGCGAACATCGCTACTGAGCGGAGCTTGCGGAGCGAACATCGCTACTGAGCGGAGCTTGCGGAGCGAACATCGCTACTGAGCGGAGCTTGCGGAGCGAACATCGCTACTGGCCGTCAGCCCACGCAGCGCCATCACGATGGCGAGGCAGCCGAGCACGCCCACCGCGACGAACAGCGGCAGCGCGAGGTCGGACGTCGCCTGCATGCCGTACCCCATGACCGTGGGCACGGTCGCGTTGCCGAGCATGGCGACGGTGAGCACGACGGCGTTGACCCGCCGGGGATGCGGCAGCGTGGCCGCGATCCACGCCAGCGTGGTGGGGAAGACGGGGCCGGCGAACATGCCGAGCAGGAAGAACCCGGCGGGCGCGCTCACGTCGACGGCGATGAGCGTGAGCCCGCCGGCGAGCGCGAGCAGCGTGGTGACGAGGATCCGGACGCCGGTCCAGTTCCGGGTCACCAGCGGCACGAGCAGGCGGCCCGCGGCGAGCCCGAGCCAGAACAGCGAGGTGAGCGCGGCCGCCGTGTCCGGTGCGTAGCCGTGCGCCCGCAGGTTCGTGGCCTCCCAGCTGGACAGTCCGGTCTCGATACCCGCGTAGCAGAACAGCATGGCGCAGAACAGGACCAGCACGGGGCCGACCGTCAGTCGCTCCCGGGTGGTCACGGCGGGCACGGGCATCCGCAGCGGCAGCGCGACCAGCACGCCGACCGCGAGCACCGCGAACAGGTATCCGCCGTGGGTGACGCTGATGAGGGCGGGTCCGGCGGCCGCGCCCAGCCCGTAGGTCCCGTTGACCATGGTGACGTACGTGAGGCCCTTCGCGGCCATCACGGTGTTGACGATGAGCACGAGCCCGCCGAACCCGAGCCCGGCGATCGCGACCGCCACGAGCGGGAACGGCCAGGCCAGCGGCAGGGCGAACAGGCCGAGGCCGCCGAGGAACAGCACCGCGGACCCGAGGTAGAGCGGCCCGCGCGCCCACCGGTCGCTGAGCGCCCCACCGGCGGCCGTGCTGACGAGGCACCCGCCGAAGAACCCGGTGACGATCAGCCCCGCGGTGGCCGCGTCGAGGTGCTCGCGGTCGCTCAGCAGCGGGATGAGTGGTCCGAGGGTGGCCTGGAAGAGGCCGAGCAGTCCGAAGACGATCGCGCACCGTACGACCACGATCAGGACCCTACGGGGTCGTCAGCGCGTCCACGACGTCTTTTAGCTCACCTCGCCGCTGGTAGGCCGCACGCTGCCGGGCCGCGCCGGTGCCGCGCTCACGCACGTCCGCGATGCCGGCCTTGACGAACTCCAGGTCCGCGCCGAGCACGGGCGCCAGCAGCTCGACCAGGTCGTCCAGTTGGGACTGGACGGGCGTGAGCTCCCCGGACACCGGGTGCAGCGCCGAACCGCTCAGGCCCTCGCGGGAGGCGCGCCAGAGGTTGGCACGCAGCACGGCCTGCGGCAGTTCGGGCGGCGCTGTGGTGGTGTCGAGGGCGTGCGCGACGAGGCCGCGGATGAGCGTCGCGAGCAGCGTCGCGTGCTCGGGGGTGATGGCGACGTCGCTGATCCGGAACTCGAGTGTCGGGTGCCGTTCGGACAGCCGGATGTCCCAGTAGATCATCCCGCGGTCCATCAGCGCGCCGCAGCGCAGCATGCCGTCCACGATGGACTCGTACTCGTCGAGGCCGGCGAACAGCGGCGGCGGGCCGGCGGACGGCCAGCGGGACCACTCCTGGTAGCGCCAGCTGGCGTAGCCGGTGTCCGTGCCGTCGAACGGGGAGTTGGCGGTGAGGGTCAGCAGGAGGGGCAGCCACGGCCGGACCTGGTTGCTGACCCGCACCCCGGTCTCGCGGTCGTCGATGCCGATGTGCACGTGGCAGCCGCAGGTCGCGACGGACCGGACGGTGGCGCCGAACCACTCGGCCATCCGCAGGTAGCGCGGCTTCGGCGTGATCTCCTGCGGCTTGTTCTCGGGCACGATCGGGCAGCCGCTCGGCAGCAGCCGCAGGCCGCGCCGACCGGCGACCTCGGACAGTTCGGCGCGCAGGGTCGTCAGCTGTTCCAGCACCTCGCCCGGCGAGTCGCAGACGCCGGTGACGGCCTCGACCTGGCACCGCTTCAGCTCCGGCTCGAGGTCGCCGTGCTCGTCGGTCGTGGCATCGGCGATCTCCGGGCCGTATCGGGAGAGCCGGCCGTCGGCCCGTACGAGGAGGAACTCCTCCTCGACCCCCATGGTGAGCTGCTCGGCTGTCACGCCGGATTCGTACCCGAATGCGCGGACGTGCAAACGCCGAGGGCGGGCCCGCAGTCCCGCGGACCCGCCCTCGATGAGGCTCTAACCTGCGTCAGGCCTTGCTACGCCGGCGAACGACGAACAGCGCGCCGACGCCACCCGCGAGCAGCACGCCCGCGATGCCCAGCGGCAGGGCGATGCTGGCGCCCGTCTCGGCGAGCGGACCACCCTGAGCGGCCGGCGGCGCCGGGCTCGTGGTCGTGGCGACCACCGGAGCCGAACTGGTCGAGCTGGTGGTCACCGTGGTCGGCGGGACCTCCGGGGTGGTGGTCGTGGTGGTGGTGGTCTCGGTGGTCTTGGTCTCCGTCGGCGGCTTGACCACACAAGCCTCGACGTGCAGCGTTCTGTCGGTCGTCCAGCCGTGCTTGCGGTCGGGGTCGTCCCAGGCCTTGATGTTCACGGTGAAGTCGTGGGCCACCTCGCCCGAGACCTTGAACGTGTTCTTGTACTGCTGCTGGAAGTCCTTGTCCTCGAGGACCGTGGTCCCGTCGGAGATCTTCACGTGGTTCGTCTTACCGTTCTTGCCGACGACGTACTGGGTCAGATCGACCTTCAGGACCGTCGTCTCGCCCTTGCACTCCGCGCTGACCTGGGGAGTGTGGGCGCTGGCGACGCCCGCGAACCCGATGAGGCCGGCGGTGACGCCGGTCAGAACCACACCGAGAGCCACGCCGAAACGGCGGCGCGGAGTCGAGTTGAGTGCCAAGGATGCCTCCGGCTGCTACGTCATCTGGAACGGGGAAAGCCGGGTGACTCCAGGCTCACGGAGTGTCGCCGGCCACAGATCAGGTGCGTAGGGTATCCACCCTTTCGAGTGGACTTTCACCGGGTCCCCACTTGTCTGACCTTCCCCCATTCGCCCGATCGTGTTGTCCCCCAACCGGTCGCACCCCTTTCGGTTAACACAACACCGTTGCCTTGTTAAGTCAACGCCGTTGCACTACTCTCGATCGCGACCCACCCGACCCGTCGAACGGAGCGAGACAGGTGACCGAGGTACGGATGCGCGTCAACGGGACCACCCGCCCCGTGGAGCTGGAGCCGAGGGTGAGCCTGCTCGACGCGTTACGCGAACACATGGGACTGACCGGCACGAAGAAGGGCTGCGACCAGGGCGCGTGCGGCGCGTGCACGGTCCTTGTGGACGGTGAGCGGATCCTGTCGTGCCTCGGTCTGGCGGTGCAGTACGAGGACCGCGAGATCACCACGATCGAGGGCGTCGACCATCCACTGCAGGCGGCGTTCGTCCGCCACGACGGCTTCCAGTGCGGCTACTGCACGTCGGGCCAGCTCTGCTCGGCGGTGGGCATGCTGGCCGAGCACAGAGCCGGCATGCCGAGCGCCGTCACCGAGGAGGTGTCGGCGCGCCCCACCCTGACCACGGAGGAGATCCGCGAGCGCATGAGCGGCAACCTGTGCCGCTGCGGCGCCTACAACGGCATGGTCGCGGCCATTGAGGAAACAGCGAGATGAGACCGCTCAGCTACCTACGCCCCACCGACGTCCGCGAGGCCGTCGAGACGATCGCCAGCATCCCGAACGCCAAGTTCCTCGGCGGCGGCACCAACCTGGTGGACCTCATCCGCCGCGACGTGGAACACCCGGACACGGTCGTGGACGTCACGGCCCTGCCGCTCGACGAGGTCACCGAACTCCCCGGCGGAGGTCTGCGGATCGGCGCGCTGATCCGCAACAGCCACCTGGCCGCGCACCCACTGGTCCGCACCCGCTACCCCATGCTCACGCAGGCGATCCTGATGGGCGCGTCCGGCCAACTGCGCAACATGGCCACCGTGGGCGGCAACCTGTTGCAACGCACGCGGTGCCACTACTTCTACGACACCACGGCGGCGTGCAACATGCGCGAGCCGGGCACAGGCTGCGCCGCGCTGACGGGCTTCACCCGCAACCACGCGATCCTGGGCACGAGTGCCCACTGCATAGCCACCCACCCGTCGGACATGTCGGTCGCCCTGACGGCCCTGGACGCCACGATCGAGGTCGAAAGCACGAGAGGCCGACGCAGAATCCCTATCGCCGACTTCCACGTCCCCCCGGGCAGCACCCCACAAATTGAGACGACCCTGTCCCACGACGAACTGATCACCGCGGTGGAGCTCCCATCTCTGCCGGTGGCGAAGAACTCCCGCTACCGCAAGGTCCGCGACCGCGCTTCCTATGCGTTCGCCCTGGTCTCGGTAGCCGCGGCACTCCGCGTGGAGGACAACCACATTGCGGAGGTCCGGTTGGCTTTGGGCGGCGTGGCCACCCATCCCTGGCGCGCCACCCAAGCGGAAGAGGCGCTGAAGGACAGGCCGGTGGCCGAGGAGTCGTTCATCGCGGCGGCAGACGCGGAGCTGGCTGCGGCGGTCTCTCAACCGGACAACGCGTTCAAGGTCGAATTAGCCCGGCGGACAATCGTCGCGACTTTACGTGCTTTGATGGCGTAGCTCTCTCTCCCTCCGGGGGCCGGGGGCCGGGGGGCGAAGGGGATCTAGTCACTTGTCGGGTGACGAGTTCTGCTTTTCACTGACAGTGGCAGGTTCCGGAGTCTCCTTGCCGACAGTTCTTCACCGCGGCCCATCGCAGGTTGGTCAAGCTCAGCTTCGAGCGCCATATTCGCGACATGACCCTGCCGACAATTCTCACCACACACCCGACGCGGCCTGGCCAGCCCGTTTCGCGAGCGCCGGACGCGCAGCAGTGCCCAGCCATTCAGTCGCAGAGTGCGCCGCCTTGTTCCCAACTCGTCGTTAACATTCCATCCGGAGCAACCCATGACTCAGGCCCCGCCCCAAACGGAAGCCCCGCCCACAACCAGAACCCGTGTCCTGGGCGAACCACTCAACCGCGTCGACGGGCACGTCAAAACCACCGGCGCGGCGCAGTTCTCCGCCGAGTACCCCTTTCCCGACCTCGCCTACGCGGCGATCGTCCACGCCACGATTCCCCGTGGCCGTGTCGTCACAATGGACACGTCCGCCGCGCAGAACACCCCGGGTGTCCTCGCCGTGATCACGCACGAGAACGCCCCGCGCATGAAACCCCCGCCCAAACCGAGCTACCTCAACCTCCCCTCGCTCGCCGCCGGTACCTCCGTCAACTACCTCAACACCGACGAGGTCCACTGGAACGGCCAACCCATCGCGGTCACGGTTGCCGACTCGCTGGAGGCGGCCCAGGAAGCAGCCCGCCGCGTTCGCGTCACCTACGACACGCGTCCGGCCACCGTCGACTTCGGTCGTGAGGAGCCCAACGCCAAGCCGCAGAAGAACAACGCGTTCATGCCGGGTGGTGGCGGCAAGGGTGACGCCTCCTCCGCGCTGGCCGCGGCGGCGGTCTCGGTCGACCTCCGGTTCACCACACCCATGCACAACCACAACGCGCTGGAGCCCCACGCGACGACGGCGGCATGGCACGGCGACCGGCTGACCGTCCACGACGGCGCACAGAACATCGACTGGACGCGCCGTCACCTCGCGCAGCGGTTCGGCATCGACCTCGACCACGTCCGGGTGGTGTCCACGTTCGTCGGCGGCGGGTTCGGGGGCAAGAGCAACGTCTGGCCCGGCACGATCCTCGCCGTCATCGCGGCACGCGTCGCCCAGCGGCCCGTCCGTCTGATGCTCACCCGCGAGGGTGTCTACCGCACGGTCGGCGGCCGCACACCGTCGACGCAGCGGGTCGCGCTCGGCGCCGACCGGGACGGTCAGCTCACGGCGCTCATCCACACCAGCGTCACGCAGCTCGGCCACGTCGGCGGCGTGCCGGAACAGGTCGTCTCCCAGTCCCGGCACCTGTACGACGCCGAGCACATCCTCGTGCAGCAGAACCAGATCACGCTCGACGCGCTGGCCAACACGTCCATGCGGGCGCCCGGTGAGTCCATCGGCTCGTTCGCGCTCGAGGCGGCCGTCGACGAACTGGCCTACCGGCTCGACCTCGACCCGATCGAGTTCCGCATGCGCAACGAGCCGGACCGCAACCCGCTCGACGGCAAGCTGTTCGCGCGACGCGGCCTGCGTGAGGCGTACGCCCGCGGCGCGAAGCGGTTCCGCTGGCAGGACCGCACCCCCGAACCCGGCTCGATGCGGGACGGCCGCTGGCTGGTCGGCATGGGCGTCGCGACCGCCTTCCACCCGGCGTGGCAGTTCCCGGCCAACCTGACCATGCGGCTGTCCGCCGACGGCACGGTCCTGGTGCGGTGTGCCTTCCACGAGATGGGCATGGGCGCGGCCACGGCCTTCGGCCAGGTGACCGCACACGCGCTCGGCCTGCCGTTCGAGGCCGTGCGGATGGAGTACGGCGACAGCGACCTGCCGGTCGGTCCCGGCGCCGGCGGCTCCGCGCAGACCGCGAGCGTCACGTCGAGCCTGCTCGAAGCGGCCGCGAAGCTGAAGCGCGACCTGCGCAAGCTCGCCGAACGCGCCGGCCTGGAACCGACCGATGCGCCCGGCACGATCCTCGCGAAGGCGGGCCGCGACCATCTCACCGCGACGGTCGGCTCGGACACCCGCCTCGGCCAGCTGGCCGGGCAGCTCCGCTTCATGACGAAGTTCCTCCGGGACCGCCGCCGGTACGTGAAGGCGGCGTGCGGCGCGCACTTCTGCGAGGTGCGGGTCGATCCGGACACCGGCGAGGTCCGGGTGTCACGCTGGCTCGGCGTGTTCGACATCGGCACGGTCGTCAACGCGAAGACCGCGGCCAGCCAGTTACGCGGCGGCATCGTGATGGGCATCGGCGCCGCGCTCGGCGAGGAGACCCTTGTGGACCGCGAGACCGGCCGGATCGTCAACGCGAACCTGGCCGAGTACCACGTGCCGGTCCACGCCGACATCCCCCGCATCGACATCGAGTGCCTGGGCGACCCCGACCCGACCATGCCACTCGGCGTGCTCGGCGCGGGCGAGGTCGGCATCGTCGGTGTGGCCGGGGCCGTCGCGAACGCCGTGCACCACGCCACCGGCCGCCGGATCTACGACCTGCCGATCACACTGGACAAACTTCTGTGACCAGGGGCACGGCAGTGTGATTCGCCGGTGCCGTGGTTACCGTATGAGCATGTCGCGGGACCACGAGGACCTCCAGGAGGCCAGCTTCCAGCGGGCGCGCCGCCCCGAGCAGAAGCAGCAGCGTCAGGCCGCCATTCTCGAGGCCGCCCTCCGACTCGCTACCCGAGAAGGGATACGCAACATCAGCCTCGCAGACATCGCGGGCGAGGTCGGCATGCACAAGACCGCCCTGCTCCGCTACTTCGAGACCCGCGAGGACATCTACCTGCGCCTCGCCATCGACGCCTGGCGCGACTGGGCGGACGTGCTCGGCGCCGAGCTCAAGTCACTCCGGACGGGTGACGTCCAGGGTGTGACGACGGCGTTCGGCCGCACGCTGGAGGAGCGCCCGTTCCTCTGCGACATCTTCACCCACTCGCCGCTGAACCTGGAACGCAACGTATCGGTCGAGACACTCTTCGGCTTCAAGCTCGCCGCGCACACCGCGGTGACGGCCCTCGCCAGGGCGACCCGGGTGGTGCTTCCCGACCTGTCCCAGGACGACTGCGTGGAGGTCGTCGGCGCGGTGACGGCCATCGCCGCCGCACTGGGGCAGATCGCCCACCCACCGCCGACGGTCGCCCAGCTCTACGCCGAGCACCCGCAGCTCGCCTTTCCCTACAACGACTTCGCCGCCACGATCGCCCGGCTGACGGAGACACTCATCCTCGGCACGCGCGCCAGGAACGGCTAACCGAGCACGCGGATCGGCGCGCCGGCCAGGAACGCCTCGATGTCCTCGACCGCGCCCTGGAAGTAGCCCGCGTAGTTGCGGCGGGTCACGTATCCGAGGTGCGGGGTCGCGAGGACGTTCGGCAACGTCCGCAGCGGGTCGTCCGCCGGCAGCGGCTCGACCTCGAACACGTCCAGGCCGGCACCCGCGATCCGGTTGTGCCGCAAGGCGTCCACGAGCGCCGCCCGGTCCACAATGGCCGCCCGCGACGTGTTGACGAGGTAGGCGTGTGGCCGCAGGTGCGCCAGCATGGCCGCGTCCAGCAGCCCGCGTGTGCGGTCGCTCAGCACCACGTGCACCGACACGATGTCGCTCGCCGCCAGCAGCTCCGGCAGTGAACCGGCCGGCGTGGCCCCGACCGCCGCCGCCCGCTCGGCCGTCAGGTTCCGGCTCCACGCCAGCACGTTCATGCCGAACGCGGACGCCACCGCCGCCACCCGCGAGCCGATCTTGCCGAGGCCGATCAGCCCCAGGGTGCTGCCCTCGAGGTCCATGCCCACGGTGCTCTGCCACGGCCCACCGGTGTGGAAGGCGTGGTTCTCCACAGATACCTGCCGGGCCAGCCCGAGGATCAGCGCCCACGTCAGCTCGGCCGGCGGCGCCGACCGGCTCGCCGTCCCGCACACCACGACGCCGGCACTCGACGCGGCCGCGAGATCGATAGACGCGTTGCGCATGCCGGACGTGATCAGCAGCCGCAGCCTGGGCAGCCGCGCGAGCAGCGACGCGGGGAACGGTGTCCGCTCCCGCATGATCACCGCGATGTCGAAGTCGGCCAGCGCCGCGGCGACCGCGTCCTCGCCGTCGAGGTGCTCGCGAAACACCGTCACCTCGACGCGACCGGCGAGCCGGTCCCAGTCGCCCATCGACAGCGCGACGTTCTGGTAGTCGTCCAACACGGCGCAGCGCAACGTCACGCGCCCGAGTATGGCTGACCAGATCCGTCCGCTCCCTGGCGGGTTGGTGCCTACCGGGTGACCGGGAGACGAACGACGCTGGGGGTATGCAGAGAGCACTGATCGTGATCGACGTCCAGGAGTCCTTCCGGCAGCGGCCCGCGTGGCAGGCCGTCAACAACCCCGACATCGCCGACGACGTCAACGCACTCGTCGCCGCGGCCCGCGCCGACGGCGACCTCGTCGTCTGGGTGCTCCACTCGGAACCGGGCACCGGCGGCGTGTTCGACCCGGCGAGCGGGTTCCTGCGCCTGCTGCCCGAGCTGGACTACCGCGAGGACGAGCCGTTGCTGGTCAAGACGTCGATCAACGCGTTCACCACGACGAACCTGGCCCAGCTGCTGACCACGCACGGAGTGCGAGAACTGCGGGTGTGCGGGATCCGCAGCGAGCAGTGCGTGGAGACGACCACCCGGATCGGCTTCGACCTCGGCTACGAGATGACCTACGTGGTCGACGCGACCGCGACCTTCCCGATCCCGCACCCGGACGCGCCGGCCGACCAGACGGTCGCCGAGCTGCTCGCCGACCCCCGCACGAAGCAGGCGGACGACATCGTCGCGCACACCGCCCTGGTGCTGGCCGACCGCGGCTTCGCGACGGTGGCCACCGTGGCGCAGCTCACGGGTACGCTGACCAGATCGTGAGAGTTGTCTTCGTCCTCGCACCCGGCGTGCACCTGCTCGACCTGGCCGGACCCGCGCAGGTGTTCCACAACGACCTCCTCGACTACGAGCTCCACTGGGTGGCCGAGGACGTCGAGGTGGCCACCGCGCAGGGCCTGCCGGTGCGCGCGCGGACCGCGTGGCCGGAGCTGACGACCGACGACCTGGTCGTGGTCCCCGGCTGGCGTTCGCCGTCGCTCGCCGCGACGTTCGCGCTCGGTCGGGCGACCCTCGACCAGGTCAGGGCACACCACGACAGCGGCGGCCTGGTGGCGAGCGTGTGCGCGGGCGCCGACGCGCTGGGCAAGGCGGGCCTGCTCGACGGCCGCCGCTGCACGACCCACCACGACCTGCAGGACGAGCTGGCGCGGCGCTACCCGCGGGCCACCGTGGTCCGCGACGTCCTGTACGTCGTGGACGGGCGGGTCGCGACGTCGGCCGGCATCGCGAGCGGCATCGACCTGGCCCTCCACCTCGTCGCGACCCGGCACGGCCCCGCGGTCGCCGCGAAGGTCGCCAGGTCGATGGTGGTGTACGCGCGGCGCAACGGTGACGAGCACCAGACGAGCGCGATGCTGCGGCACCGGTCCCATGTGGACGACACCGTGCACCGCGTGCAGGACCTCATCGACGCCCGGTTCACCAGAGCGCTCCCGCTCGCCACGCTGGCCGACGCCGCGGGGGTGAGCCCGCGGACGGTGACCCGCCTGTTCGGCCGTGCCACGGGCCTGACCCCGTTGCGCTACCAGCACCTGCTGCGCGTCGAACGTGCCGAGCACCTGATCGGCCACGGCGCGACCGTCGAGTCGGCGGCGCGGGCGGTGGGCTTCGAGGACGCCCGGATGCTCCGCCGCCTGCGTGCCCGTTGACCGGCACGGATCACACCGGCCACCCGCCTGGGGATGGGTAGTCTCGAAAGTATGGGCGAAGAGCTGACGACCGAGCGGCTCGTGGTGCGGGAATGGCGGCTCGGCGACGCCGCCGCGGCGCTCGCGATCTACGGCGTGGACAAGGTGACCCGCTGGCTCACGCCGGCGATGGGGCAGGTCGCGGACGAGGCGGCCATGCGGCTGGTGCTCCAGGCGTGGATCGAGTCGCAACCGAACATGACGCCGCCGCGGGGCCGGTGGGCGATCGAGCGCAAGGAGGACGGCGAGGTGGTCGGCGGGCTCGGCATCCGGTTGCTCCCGCCGTACGAAGAGGACCTCGAGCTGAGCTGGCAGCTGCGCCCGGACGCCTGGGGCAACGGTTACGCGTCGGAGGCGGGCGGCGCCCTGATCAGGTGGGCGTTCACCCAGGAGATCGACGAGCTGTTCGCGGTCGCCCGCCCGACGAACACCCGCGCGATCGGCACGGCGAAGCGGCTCGGCATGTCGTGGGTCGGCGAGACGGACAAGTACTACAACCTGCGCCTGCAGGTGTTCCGCCTACGCCCGAGCGACCTCACCGACTGAAACCCTTGCGGGACAAGGGTGTTCGGCCATACCGCCGACCGGCCCATGGTGGTGGTCAACTGGCTGGCGCATGATGGTCGTATGGCACGCGTCCTCATCACGGGCTCCTCCAGCGGTCTCGGCCTGATGGCCGGGCAGCTGCTGATCGAGGAGGGTCACGAGGTGGTCCTGCACGCACGCGACAAGTCGCGTGATCCCGGCGTCGCCGAGGTCGTGCTGGGCGACTTCACGAGCATGGCCGAGGTCCGCTCGGTGGCGGCCCAGGCGGACGAGCTGGGCCCCTTCGACGCGGTGATCCACAACGTCGCGGTCGGCTACCAGGAACGGCGCCGCGTCCTCACCGAGGACGGCTTCGCGCACGTGTTCGCGGTGAACGTGCTGGCGCCGTACCTGCTGACCGCGTCGATGGCCCGCCCGTCCCGCCTGGTGTACCTGAGCTCCGGCATGCACCGCGGCGGCGACCCGTCCCTGGACGACCTGCAGTGGGAGCGCCGCCGCTGGAACGGCTCGCAGGCCTATTCGGACTCGAAGTTCTGGGATGTCGTGCTGGCGTTCGCCCTGGCTCGCCGCTGGCCCGGCATCCCGTCGAACGCGGTGGACCCGGGCTGGGTGGCGACCCGCATGGGCGGCCGCGGCGCGCCGGACGACCTGTCGCAGGGCCACGTCACCCAGGTCCGGCTGGCCCTGGGCGAGATAGCCGGCACCGGCGCGTACTACTACCACCTGACCAGGGCGAACACCCACCCGGCGGCCAGCGACCCGGCTCTGCAGGACGCGTTCCTGGCCACGTGCGCGGAGCTGACCGGCACCCCGATCGGGTGAATCCGCCACGAGCGGCTCGACCGTTCGGCCATTCGGCGTAACCTGAACCCATGTTCGATTCAACCCACTCCCCGCCCGTTGCTGCCCCTCCGCACAACAGCCGCGGTCCCCCTGACCGTCCGGATCAACTGCCGCGGGTGGCGTACCGGCGACGCCCCAGGACGGCGATCGTGACCAGGGGCACGCTGACCGCCAGGGTGATCGCGAACATGGCGGTGAAGCTGCCCGCGTCGACCATCGGGCCGAACATGGCCGCGCCGACCGCGCTGCCGGTGAACAGCATGGTGGCGAACAGCGACACGGCCGTGGCGCGGTAGCCGGGTGCCATGTCCGTCGCCCAGGTCTGCAGGGTCGAGTGCATGAACGCCCACCCGCCGCCGAGCAACACGGTCCCGACGACCACGGCGACGGCGCCGTGCGAGATCACCATCACGACGTACGCGAGCACGGCCATCCCACCGCCGACGAGGATCAGCAGCCATGGCGCCATGGTTCGCGTGCGGACCTTCACCACCCGCGCGAACACCACCACCGAGGCCCCGTACGCGGCGGTGAGCAGTCCCGACAGGGTGACCGACAGCCCCGAGGCATGCAGCACAACAGGAAGGAACGTCAACGGCCCCAACAACACGAGCCCTTCGACGAGCACCAGCCCGAGCACGAGCAGCGCCAACCGGTTGGCGAGCACACCCTTGACCGACGACCACACGGGCGGCGGCGGTCCAAGCGGTGGCTCGGCCAGGGCACGCATGAGGAACGACAACGCACCGGCGACCACGGCTGTCAACGCGAAGGCGACACGCCAACTGGTGAAGTCCGCGATGGCCCCGGCGGTCACGGTGGCCATGGCCATGCCGACGGCAGCACTGGTCATGAGATCGGTAAGCGGTGCCTGACGTTCCCGCACAGGCACGGTGTCTCCAATGTAGACAAGCCCACCCGGAATAGCCGCCGCAAAACACCCGCCGGTAACCCCCCGGGCGGCGACCAACCACCCAACGCTCGGCACCAAAGCCGACGCGATCCCCCCAACCATGGCAAGGAGGAGCGCCAGCCGCATAGTCCGCACCCGCCCGACCCGATCGGACACCACAGCCCACCCAACCTGAGCGAAGCCATAACACAAGAAGTAGATGGCGGCCGCCTGGCTAACCGCCTCCACCGACCGCCCCATCTCGGCCGCAATAACGACCAACATGGGCGCGATCATCAACCGATCGAACTGAGAGGTGAACGACCCAAACTGCAACAACCGAAGCGACCGGGCCGACATCGCTGTCTGGTAGGTACCGCTCGCCATACCCCCAGTCAAACTCCACGAGCGGCCGCATACCAGACGTGCCCACCGTGTCACTCACCACACGAAGCCAAGGCCCCCCAACAACCAGGTAACCAGCACAAACACGCCCCCAACCACGACGCAACCCGAACGCCCGACCGAGACACACCCGCCCCGCGCCCCCAGCCGACGCCCACCCGGTCCCACCTCTGCCGGCCGGGTCCGCCGGGCCGGGTCCGCCGGGCCGGGTCTGCCGGGCCGGGTCTGCCGGGCCGGGTCCGCCGGGCCGGGTCCGCCGGGCCGGGTCCGCCGGGCGGGGTCCGCCGGGCCGGGTCCGCCGGGCCGGGTCCGCCGGGCGGGGTCCGCCGGGCGGGGTCCGCCGGGCGGGGTCCGCCGGGCGGGGTCCGCCGGGCGGGGTCCGCCGGGCGGGGTCTGGCGGGCCGGGTCTGCCGGGCCGGGTCTGCCGGGCCGGGTCTGCCGGGCCGGGTCTGCCGGGCGGGGTCTGGCGGGCCGGGTCTGCCGGGCCGGGTCTGCCGGGCCGGGTCTGCCGGGCGGGGTCTGCCGGGCCGGGTCTGCCGGGCCGGGTCTGCCGGGCCGGGTCTGGCGGGTGGGTCTGGCGGGTGGGTCTGGCGGGTGGATCTGCTTGGCCGGGCCTGCCTCGCGGGTCTGCCCGGCCGGGTTTTCCTGGCCGGGTTTCCTGGTCCGGGTCTGCCGGGCCGGATCCGCCGCTCCCTTCTGCAAGCTCGGGTCAACCGGCGTGTGGTGTCCCAAGCAGTCGTGATCGCCATCGGCGTCCGTGCCGAGGGATGGCGCGAAGTACTCGGTTTCGCCGTGGGCGACAGCGAGGACGGCGCGTTCTGGACCGCGTTTCTGCGCGGCCTGGAAGCCCGCGCCGGCGCCGTGCTGGTCGAAGCCCACGACGAATGGCAGACCACCGACCGCCACTACCTGTCCGAACCACCATGGCGCAGCTCATCACGCCAACCCCGACACAGCTAGCCACACCCGAGCTGATCACGACATGATCTGACCAGCAGAGCCTCACACGCACCGAGTTACACCACTCGACGGGACGCGACCCGGATCCGCCGGGCGGGTCTGCTTGGCTGGGTTTGCCGGGCGGGCCCGGCGGGCGACGGCCAGGCGCGACGGCCAGCAGTGACCGCCGGCCTTCCGGCCGAGCTTTCGGCCGGCAGGCTGGGCGGCGGGGTTGGCGGCGTTGACCGCGTTGGCGGGAGGGCGGGAGGGTGGCAGGCCAGTGTGCCTACACGTTCCCGTGTTCCTTGAGGACTCGGCGGGCAGCGGCGAAGAGCATGCCGATGTTCACCGACTTGGGGCATACCACGACCACGACCACGTCCTCATTGACGTTGTTGCGGATGAACAGGTGCGTGAGGTTCGTGCTGTTCACCAGGATCTCCTGGAAGTACCGCTCCGAGCTCGTCACACCCCGGCGTTCCTTGAAGATGTCCTCGATCATCGTGACGGTGCGGCCCTGGAACAGTTCCAGGGTCGCCCCCGCCAGCAGGTCGAGGACCTCCGACGGGTGGCTGTCCGTGGTCTCGTAGGTCAGCAGCATGCCGGTCGCCATGTCGACCACGCCGGACGCCAGGCACTCGGGCACCTCTTGCCGCAGCCGCTTGATCACCAAGTTCACGTGGTCCGACATGCCACGCGGGTTCCTGCTTATCGTGCTCACTGTCCTCTTCTTCTCTTGTGATTGACCGCTAGGAGGCGGCCAGGATCGAACCGATTCGCTCAATCACGGGTTGGGCTTCCTGGTGTAGCCGGCCGATGTTCAGCCCCTCGTCCCCCAGCACGACCATCAGCGCCATGGGATCGATGGCGTACACGGCCATGTAGCCGCCGCTGCTGTAGACGACGGACTGCCGGAGCTTGCCCTGACCGATCACCTCGGTCGTTCTGCGGGCAAGCCCCAGGTCGGCCGCCGCGAGGGCGGAGATGCAGCCGGGATCGATGGTGTCCGCGGCGTCGGCGATGATGGGAATGCCGTCGGCCGCTGCGATGACCGTGTCGGTCACCCCGGTCACGTGCTCCCGCAGCACCTGCAGCTCGGCGGCCAGTGCTTCATGGTCCAACATGCTTCCTCTCTGTGTCCGAAAGACCAGGCGGCGACGGCTCGCCTCTGATCCGGTTGAACAGCCGGGACAACCCCAGCCAGCCCGACGCCCTGGCACGATCCGCGTCCGGTTCTCGGCGGGGCAGACCGTCGTCCTGGGTGGGTACCGGGTCGGGGTGGGGGATTTCGTTCCTCGGACGCAGGGAAACCACGGTCGGCGGCCTTGGCGGGTGTCTGGTCGCGGCGATTTCCAGCAGGCCCTCGTTGAGCATCCGGGAAATCTCTACCGTGACCGGGTACACGCTGCGGCCGACCATGAACGCGATATCCCGCGCACTGCGCCGGCCGGTGGCGTGGGCGAGTATTTCCTGCTGCCCGGCGGTCAGGGACATTTTCGACAAATCCAGCCCACGTACCGGCACGACGCGTTCGCGGTACGGGGACACGGGAAACGGCAGCGAGGCGAGCGCGTTCAACCGGCGGGCGGTCTGCCGCAACAGCTCCTCCGCGTCGATGCCGTGCACCACTGGCAACAACACATCGATCGACTTCCCGTCGTCGACGACGAACTCCTCGATGCTGCCGGCCGCCACCGCGAATGCCCCGTCCTGTGCGGCCAGCAGCGCGACGACCTGCAGCTCAGCGGACCCGACCCGCCCGCGTGAGACCAGTTCCGCCCGGTGCGAGCGGATCTTCGCGCCCTCCCGGAGCGCCTCCGTCCAGTCCTCCTCACTGATCCGGCCCGAGCGGAGCAGCAACGCCTCCGCACCGGGCGCACCCGGGCTGTCCACCGCGACCACGACACCTCTCCGCAGGTGGAACAGCCCGCCCGGATTGCCCACGATGTGCAGGGCACCACTGACGCCTTCGGCGCCGCACTGCGCCAAGGCGAATGCGAGCACGTCGAACGCACTGCCGTTATCGCGTCTCAGAAGTCACCACGAGCGTTTAATTCGCACATATCTCCGGCTGACCTGTTTCTTGCAGGGAGACATACTCCTGGTGGGTGCACATCACCAACCGTCACCCGTTCTAGGCTCGACTTCCCATCGAGGGAGTTGAAGTCGCCCGTTACTTCTTACTCGCTGATATGGTGGATCGCCCAGTAGCGATACACGATCGAGTGAACAAAGCCGATGGCGCGCATGCTAAAAGCGCACCATCGGCAAATCGTCGTCAGTTTCTGTTATCGCCGGCTCGGGGTCAATAAACAACCTCAGGCGAGGGCGTGCACCGGGCGGGTCCGCAGTGCCAGGCGCGTCGGGACGCCGATCGCCAGCAGGCCGAGCAACGCCGTCACGGTCACGATGGCCAGGTAGGCCAGCGGCGCGACCGTCGGGAGCGGTGACTCCGTCATCCCGATGGACATCCCGACCAGGGGCGGGACCGCGGCCAGCGAGCCGACCACCAGCGCGATGCCGATCACGATGCACGCCTCGATCCGGGTCATCCACCGCACCTGCCCGCGGCCCGTGCCGACCAGCCGCAGCAGCGCGAACTCCCTCGACCGGGCCGCCGTCGCCATGACCAGCGTGTTCACCACCGCGATCGCCACGTAGCCGAGGATCACGAACAACGCGATCAGGTTCACCCATGTCTCGGTGTCGCGCTGTGCCTGGCCCGCCGCCGCGAGGCCGGCGCGGTCGAGCACGGTCAGCCCGGGCAGCGCCGACAACGCCCGCCGGGCCGCGGCCACGTCCGACGTGGACACCAGGATCGACTGGTCCAGCCGCGTCGTCGTGTGCGCGGCGAGCACGTCGTGCGGCAGCGTCAGGTCACCGAACCCGAGCCCGCGCCCGTAGGTGGCCACGACCCGGGGCCGCATGGCCGTCCCGTCGCCGAGGTGCAGCTCGATCGTCTCGCCGACGTCGACCCCGATGGTCTCGGCGGCCATCGTGCTCAGCGCGACCGTCTCCCCCTTCAGGTCGCCGAACCGGCCCTCCCGCGGCTGCAGGTCCAGCGTCCGGTCGAGCCCGGCGGGCGGCACACCCTGCGCCGAAAGCGCCGACACCTCCCAGTTCCCGGCCAGCAGGTGCTTCACGAACACCTGGCTGCGCACCACGGGCGTCACCGACGCGACCCCGTCCGCGGCGGCGACCCGCTCGGTCACCGAGGGGGCCAGGCCGGACGGCGCGGACACCACGAGGTCCGCGACGACCCCCTTGTCGGCCTGGTCCTCGGCCGCCGCGGCGACCGTCGACTGCGTGAAGAGCTGCACCGACGCCATCGTCACGGCCAGCACCAACGGCGTGACGGCCACGGCCAGGCGCCGCGCGCTCGCGGTCACGTTGGCCACCGCCAGGTACCCACCGACCGGCGACGCCGACCGCAGCGGCCCGCCGACGACCCGGATGGCCGCCGCCACCAGCCGCGGGCCGAGCAGCGCGATGCCGACCACCATCAGCAGAGCCGAGCTGGCCGCCCCCGCGACCGCCGTCTCCCCCGGCAGGAACACCGGCAGTGCGGACGCGCCCGTCCCCAGCACGAGCGCGACCTGCCCGGCGAGCACCCGCCCGCGGCTGATCGGCTTGACGTCCACATCGGACTCCCGCAGCGCCTCGACCGGCTGGATCCGCGCCACCCGCCGGGCCGCGAGCCAGCCCGCGATCCGCGCCGTGGCGAAGCAGAGCACGATCGCGGCCGCGCCGGGCAGCGGGCTGATCGCGAGCCCGAAGTCGGCGGGCAGCATGCCGACGGCGGCGAACGCCGCACGCAGGCCGTAGGCCAGCCCGTAGCCGGGCAGCGCACCCAGCACCGCCGCGATGCCCGCGACCAGCAGGATCTCGGCGCCGATCATGCGGTGCACCTGCCGGGGCGTGGCGGCGACGGCACGCAGCAACGCGATCTCCCGGCGGCGCTGCCGCACCGACAGCGCGAGCGTGCTCGCCACCACGAGCATCGCGATCATGATCGCCGTGCCGGCGAAGGACAGCGCGAGCAGGACCAGCTGCGAGCGCACCCGCCCGACGTCGAGGAACTCCACGTCGCCGCGGGCGTCCCCGGTGTACACCGCGGCCGAGGGGAGCGCGGCGGCGATCCGGCCGGCCACCGCGTCCGCGTCCTGGTCGGTGAGCACGCCGACGGCGTCAACCTGCTCGGGGCGCCCGGACAGCTCCCGAGCCTGGGCGTCGGTGAAGAACAGCGTGGCCTCGCGCCCGAGCGCCTCCGCGGTGATCCCGGTGACCGTGAACGTCCTCGGCACCGCCCCGATCGCGATCTCCACCTGGTCGCCGACCCGGACACCGGCGGCGAGCGCGCTGTCGAGCACCACCCCGTCCGTGCGGGGTGCCTCCCCGTCCCGCAGGTGGAAGGGCGTGAGCGCGGCGGCACCCCACCCGTGCCCGGCGACCGGCCGCCCCCCGACGGTCACCGGGACGGTCACGTCACCGACGGCCTTCGTCACCCCCGGCACCGCGGCGACCTCGTCCACCACGTCCGCCGGCAGCGGCACCCGCTCGCTGAACGGCAGGTCCATGTCCTCCTCGACCGGGATGGACTGCTGGGCCCCGACGACGACCGGCGCGCCGGCGAACCGCTGCGGCGGTACCCCGGCCCGCAGCCCGGACTCGAACAGCACCCCGAGGGCGGTGACGAGTGCCGCGGCGGCCAGCACCGCGACGAACATCCCGACGAACGGACCCTTCCGGTGGCGGATGGTCGCTCGCGCGTGCTCGAGCATCACCACTCACCCAGCCGGGTCATCCGCTCGGCCACCGCTGCCGGGTTCGGCCGCTCCAGCGAGTCCGCGAACCGGCCGTCCGCCAGGAACACCACCCGGTCCGCGAACGAGGCCGCCACCGGGTCGTGGGTCACCATGAGGACGGTCTGCTCGAAGTAGTCCACGACGTTGCGCAGCAGCGTCAGCACCTGACGGCCCGTACGCGTGTCGAGCGCGCCGGTCGGCTCGTCGGCGAACATCACCTCGGGCCGGGTGACCAGCGCCCGGGCGATCGCGACGCGCTGCTGCTGCCCGCCGGACAGCTCGCTCGGCAGGTGTCCGAGCCGGTCGCCGAGCCCCACCCGCGCGACCACCTCACGCAGCCACTCCTGCTCGACCGGCCGGCCGGCGAGCCGCAGCGGCAGCGTGATGTTCTGCTCGACGGTCAGCGCCGGCAGCAGGTTGTAGGCCTGGAACACGAACCCGATCCGCTCGCGGCGCAGCTGCGTGAGCGCGACCTCCTTGAGCCTGGACAGATCGGTGTCCCCCAGCCGCACCGTCCCCGACGTCGGCCGGTCGAGGCCCGCCGCGCAGTGCAGGAACGTGGACTTGCCGGACCCGGACGGACCCATCACCGCGGTGAAACTACCGCGCGCCAGCGTGATGCTGACCTTGTCGAGGGCGGTCACCGAAGCGGCCCCCCGACCATACACTTTGGACACCTCGGTCAGCTCGACCGCGGTCGCTCCGGAGATCTTGGTTCCCATCACGACGTCAAAGCTATGGATCACCGCGCCGCGAATCGATGGAGCTGGATACCGATTTCAAGGTATAGGTAGCTATACCCCATCCTTGTGCCATGCGTGATCGGGTGCTGGCGGTGTGGCGGGCCGGGGTGTTCCTGCTCGCCGGCGCGTTCACGGGGCTCGTTTCGCTGTTCGCGGCGCCGTTCCTGCTGGTCCTCGCCCTGGTCGCGAGGCCGGCGGCGACGCGGCTGCTGGACGTCGCGGTCGCCTACGAACGCCGGCGGGTGGCCGCCTACACCGGCCGGGCCATCCCCGAGGCGGCGGAGCCGAACGCATGGCGGCACGGCGCGTGGTTCGTGCTGCACGCGCTCACCGGCACCGTCGTCGGCCTGCTCGGGGTGTCACTGCCCGGCGCCGCGCTCAACGCCGTGCTCGTGCCGCTGTACTGGTGGATCGTGCCCGAGGACGACCCCGTCGCGTCGCCGTACCCGGTGACGTCGTGGACCGGCGCCGCGTTCATGCCGTTGATCGCCGTCGGGTACGCGGTCGCCACGGTGTGGGTCACGCCGTGGCTCGCGCGGACGCAGACCCGCTGGGCACGGTCGCTGTTGTCGCCGGCGGCGGGCGCGCGCCTCGCCGAGCGGGTGGCCGAGCTGACCGCGAGCCGGGCCGCGGCGCTGGAGGCACACGGTGCCGAGCTGCGGCGCATCGAACGCGACCTGCACGACGACACGCAGAACCGGATCGTCGCGGTCGCCATGCACCTCGGCATCGTCGAGCGGGCACTGCGCCGCGACCCGGCCGCCGCGCTCCCGCTCGTGCTCAAGGCGCAGGACGCGGCGAGCGACGCACTGGCCGGCCTGCGGGGCGTGGTGCGCAGCATCTACCCGCCGGTGCTGGCCGAGCGGGGGCTGGACGGCGCGATCGCGGGCCTGATCGCCCGCAGCGCCGTGCCGACCACGCTGACCGTGACCGGCCTCGGCCGCGCGCCGGCGGCGGTGGAGTCGGCGGCGTACTTCGTGGTCGCGGAGGCACTGACGAACGTGGCGAAACACAGCGGCGCCGACCACTGCGAGGTCCGGTTGTCGGGCCTGGACCCGCTGGTCATCGAGGTGCGCGACGACGGTCACGGCGGCGCCGACGAGGCCGGTGGGACGGGCCTCGCCGGCATCCGCCGCCGGGTGGCGGCCTTCGACGGCGTCACCTCGATCGACAGCCCGCCGGGCGGGCCGACGGTGCTGCGGGTGGAGCTGCCATGCGGGTCGTGATCGCGGAGGACGACGCGCTCCTGCGCGAGGGCCTCGTCCTGCTGCTGGGCACGGAGGGCATCGAGGTCGCGGCCGCCGCGGACAACCCCGCGGACTTCCTGGCCGCCGTGTCCGCGCAGCGCCCCGACGCGGTGATCGTCGACGTCCGCCTGCCCCCGTCGTTCACCGACGAGGGCCTGCGTGCGGCGGTCGAGGCACGCCGGTTGGTCCCCGGACTGCCGGTTCTCGTGCTGTCGGCGTACGTCGAGGACAGCTACGCGAGCGACCTGCTCGGTGACGGCACCGGCGGGGTCGGGTACCTGCTGAAGGAGCGGGTCGGCAAGGTGGCGACGTTCCTGGACGCCCTGCACCAGGTCATCGCCGGCGGGACCGTGCTGGACCCGGAGGTGGTGACGCAGCTGATGGTCCGCCGCCGCGCCGACGACCCGATCCGGACGCTCACACCCCGCGAGCGCGACGTCCTGTCGCTGATGGCCGAGGGCCGCACGAACTCGGGCATCGCGGAGGAGCTGACGGTGAGCGAACCGGCGGTGAGCAAGCACATCGGCAACATCTTCACGAAGCTGGGGCTGCCGCCCAGCGACGCCGGCCACCGCCGTGTGCTGGCGGTGCTGGCGTACCTGCGTGCCTAGACGGGTGTCTCCTCGAGCCTGCGCGCCAGGTGCGGCAGGATCTTGGCCCAGCCCTGCGACATGTTCTCGAACGCGTTGCTGTGGCGCGGGTCGTCGAGGTCGAAACCGCTGTGCGCCAGGAACAAGCGGGTGCCGGCGCCCTCGGACTCCAGCCGCCAGGTGATCGTCCAGTCCACATCGCCCTCGCCGAACGTGTAGCTCAGCAGGCGCTCCTCGTCGACCTCGGTCACCGTGCACGGCTGCCTGCCCCAGCGGCCCATGTCGAGCGTGAACCGGTGTCCCACCTCGGGGCGGATGTCGCCGGCCGCCCACCAGCTGGCGAGGCGCTCGGGCTCGGTCAGCATCCGCCACACCCGGGCGGGCGGCTGGGCGATGAACTGGTCAACGTGGATGGTCTCGGTCATCGGTCTCCTCTTCCATGATCGTGGACAGGGTGCGCATCCGGTCACGCCAGTAGCGCTCGAAGGGGTGGAGCCAGTCGCTCACCGCGGCGAGTGGTTCGGCGGTCAGGTGGTAGTGCCGCTCTCGGCCACGTACCTCCTCGCGGATCAGCTCCGCGCGCCGGAGGATCTGCAGATGCTCCGACACGGCGGGCCGGCTGAGGTCGAACTGCGCGGCCAGCGCACCCGCGGTCTGGGCGCCCTCCCGCAGCAGCTCCAGCAGGCGGCGCCGCACGGGGTTGGCCATGGCGGTGAAGAGCAGGTCGTCGGGCACGACGGCAACAATATGTCGGAGATCTCCGACATGTCAACGATCCCCGACATGTTTTGGGAACTCCGGCGGGTGGGTACCCCGTTGTCCATCTAGCGACGACGGAAAGGAAGAGGCCATGCCCTCGCTGAAGCGACTGACCGCGATTGCCGGTACCGCCGCCGCGGCACGCAGCTACATCCGCAAGAACCCCGACAAGGTGAGCAAGATGGCCGCGAAGGCCGGACAGTTCATCGACAAGCGCACCAAGGGCAAGTATCACCACCAGATCGACAGTGCGGTGCGCAAGGTCCACAGCATGACCGGCCAGACCGCCGCCCCCACGACCTCGCCGACCACCACCCCGATGACCACGCCGACGACGCCGACCACGGCCACCACGCCTGCGCCGACGCCTACGCCTACGCCGAAGAGCAAGACCAGCACTGACTCGACCGCGCACTGACGAGGACAAGTACGGCCACCGCGACACGTTGGGCACAGGCCGCCTGATCGACGAACTGCTGGGCGCCGGCTCCGGCACCTGCCTGGAAGTCGGCTGTGGCACGGGGATTCACGCCGACCGGGCTCCGCCACCTTGGCTGGAGCCCGGTCGGCGTCGATCTGTCGGCGAACATGTTGCGCCACGCCCGCCACCGCCCGACTGCCCATTGTGGACGGTTCGATGCGGAGAACGACACCGAACCGACGCCCATCGCGCTGGCACTACGGGCCCGGTGTAACGGCTAGACTGCGTCGCCGTTTCACCAAGAGGAGGTCCTGTGCTCAGGAAACTCACGATCGCGGCGGGCGCCCTGCTGATGGCCGCCGCGAGCCTCACGATGGCGACACCCGCCGGCGCCGACACCCCGGGCACCACCCACGGCCCGTGCCAGTACACCGCGACCCCGGACGAGCCGGCCGCCCGTCCCGTCCCACTGCCGCCCGACCCGGCCCGCACGCCCAGCCGCGGCACGGTCCGGGTGGACGTGCGGACCAACCAGGGCCCGCTGCCGCTGACGCTCGACCGCGCGCAGGCGCCGTGCACCGTGCAGAGTTTCGTCCACCTGGCGCGCTGGCGCTTCTACGACCGGACGACCTGCCACCGGCTGACGACCTACCCGACGCTGGCGGTGCTCCAGTGCGGCGACCCGACCGGCACGGGTGAGGGCGGGCCCGGCTACCGCTACAAGGACGAGCTGCCCGTCGACCTCGCGCCCGCGCCGAACGATCCCACCGGCGCGCGGAAGATCTACCCGCGCGGCACCCTGGCCATGGCCAACGCCGGCCCGGACACCAACGGCAGCCAGTTCTTCCTGGTGTACGGCAACGCCTACCTACGCCCGAACTACACGATCTTCGGCACGGTGGGCGACGCCGGCCTGACGACCCTCGATCGAGTGGCGGCGGGTGGCGTCCAACCGACCCCCGAGGACCCGGCCCCGCTCGACGGGCCGCCGGTGCTGCGGACGGAGCTGAAGAAGGTCACGGCGCACTGCTGACGCTTCGGGCCTCCGGGCGCCCGCGTCCGGAGGCCTGCGGCCGGAGGCCCGAGCCAGCCGGAGAGGTCTCGTCCACATCCTGAGAAGGGAAGATAGTCACCAACTCGCGAGGTTAGATGCCAGATAGTGGCCCGCCGACCCGGGCCACGTCTTTGACGTCCTCGGGAGTACAGATGTCGACAACGCAGGCACCAACCCGGCCCGAACGGCCTCGGTCGCGCCGCAACACCATCTTCGGCCTCGCGGTGCTGGCCGGGCTCGTGCTCGGCGCCCTCCTCGGCTTCATCGCCAAGCAGGCCGACGTGGCCTGGCTCGCCACCACGCTGTCACGGATCGGCGAGGTGTTCGTCAGCCTCGTGCAGTTCACGGTCATCCCGCTCGTCTTCACCGCGATCGTGGTCGGGATCACCAGTCTGCGGCATCTCGGCGGCCCCCGGACCGCGGCTCAGCTCGGCGGTCGCACCCTGCTCTGGTTCGGGATCACCTCGCTGATAGCCGTCATCATCGGGCTTGTCATCGGGCTGGTGGGCAACCTCGGCAGCGGGGTGCGGGTCACGCCATCGGACGAAGCCGTGGCCAACATCGCCGAGCGGTCGCCCGGGGACTGGTGGGCGTTCATCCAGAGCATCGTGCCCAGCAACCTCTTCACCGCGTTCAGCGAGGGCAACGTCCTGCAGGTCGTGTTCATCGCGCTGCTGGTGGGTGGGGCCGCCTACGCGCTCGGCGACCGTGCCAGGACCTTCGTCGACGTCAACCGGGCCGCGTTCGACATCATCCAGAAGGTGCTCGGGTGGATCATCTGGCTCGCGCCGCTCGGCGTGCTCGGGCTGCTCGGCAACGCCTTCGCCAGCTACGGCAACGAGTTCTTCGCGCCGCTGATCTCGCTGATCATCGCCGTCTACCTCGGTTGCGCGCTCGTGCTGTTCGGCGTCTACCCGCTGCTGCTGCGGTTCGTCGGCCGGATCAACCCGCTGACGTTCTACCGCAAGTCGTGGACGGCGCTGCAGTTCGCGTTCGTCTCGCAGTCGTCCGGGGCGACGCTGCCGCTGTCCCGCCAGGCCGCGGTGAACCTCGGTGTGCCGCGTGGGTACGCCAGCTTCGCCGTCCCGCTCGGCACGACGACCAAAATGGACGGTTGCGCGGCGCTCTTCCCCGCCATCACGACCATCTTCATCGCGAACCTCAACGGGATCACACTGTCCTTCGGCGACTACCTGCTGATCGTGCTCGTCGCCGTGTTCGGGTCGCTCGCCACCGCCGGCACCACCGGCTGGTTCACGATGCTCACGCTGACCCTGGCCGCCGTGAACCTGCCGGCCGAGGTGATCGCCATCGGCGTCGCGATCGTGTTCGCCATCAACCCGATCCTCGACATGGCCCGCACCGCGACCAACGTCGCCGGCCAGATCACGGTGCCGATCCTGGTCGCGCGCAGCACGGGCACCCTCGACGAGGACGCCCTCCACGACCGCAACGACCTCCCGCTGCTCGACGACGACACGACCGCCGACCGCGAAAAAGTCTCCGCCTGACCTACTGCCCTGAAGGACCCCTTCAGGACGTTGAACGTCTCGAAGGGGTCCTTCAGGGCATGGGGCCTTCAGGGCGTGAGGGCCTGGATCTGGTGGTACGTGGGGATGTCGTGGGTTAGTGGTGTCTTGTTCCGTATCGCGCGGACCGTGTCCACCATGGCCCCGAGGGCGGCGCGGAACAGGAACGATCCCGTGCTCATCCGCCGCACCCCCAACCCGGGCAGTGCGGACACGTCCGTCCGCCCCGGCAGGAACAGGACGTTCAGCGGCACCGGCACCGCCGCGACGATCGCCGCGATGTCCTCGGGAGCCGCCACCCCCGGCACGAACACCCCGTCGGCGCCCGCGTCGACATAGGCACGCAGCCGGTCCACCGTGGTCTCGCGCGCCACGTCCAGCCAGTAGCTGTCGGTCCGGGCGTTGACGAACAACCCGCTCGCGCTCATCGCCGACACCAGCCGCGCCTGGTGAGCAACGTCACGTAGCCCGCCATCCGCGAGCCCGTCCTCGAGGTTGACCCCGGCCACCCCGAGCGCGGCCAGCTCGGCACCCAGCTCCCGCACCTCACCCGGGTCGTCGCTGAACCCGCCCTCGACGTCCACGGTCACCGGCACCGGCAGCCCGGCCAGCAGGCCGGCGAGCGCCACCGTCTGTGACCTGGCCGCACCGGCCCCGTCGCGGACGCCCGCCGCGGCCGCGACACCCAGGCTGGTGGTCCCGACCGCGGGAAACCCCTCCCTGACCAGCGCGGCCGCGGACGCGTAGTCCCACGCGTTCGGGAGCAGCAGGAACTCGTCGTGCAGGCGGCGGAAACGTTCGGCAACGGTCATGCCAGCCACCGTAGGGCGCGCACGGTTCGGTGCCGGCCGAAATGGGTATGCCCAGTTCAGGAAAGGGGTGACGACCATGCCTCAGTCATGGAGCAACAAACGCGAGCGCCAGTACGAGCACATCAAGGAAGGCGCGAAGAAGCGTGGCACCGGCGACAAGCGGGCCAAGGAGATCGCGGCCAGGACGGTGAACAAGAACCGCGCGCAGTCGGGCGAGTCGCGGACGAAGAGTCGCAGCTCGACCGACGACATGTCACCGCAGAAGCGCGGCGGTCAGCGGTCCCACAAGGGACCGGGTGGGCCGACCAAGGAACAGCTCTACAACGAGGCCAAGAAGAAGAACATCAAGGGCCGTTCCTCCATGTCCAAGAAGGAACTGCAGAAGGCTCTCGGCCGATGACCCACCCGGTCCTCTGTGGACCGTCAGGCCTGCTCGAGGACGGCGAACTCCAGCTGTCCGTCGGCAGCCGCCTGGACGTCGAGGACCTTGTCCGACAGATAGTCGGCCGCGCGTTCCTCCAGGAACACGTGCGCGCCCTCGTTCGCCGTGACGACCTGGTCGCCGTCAGCGGGCCCGTTCGCCACGGTGAGCGCGAGCGCGGCCTGCGCGTCGGACTGGTTCTGCATGGCGAACCGGAGCCCGCCTTCCTGAATGCCACCCTGGGCGGTCAGCGCGCTGATCGCCTCGGCAGCCGCTTCCGTTACCGCCAACATCTGATTTGGCTCCTTCGTTTCGACGGCTTGCCGCACCCACGTTACCGAGAGCCGTCGGGTGGGGTGTGTTGAGGAGGCGGCATGGACCCGATACGGTGGTGGAGCGGTCACGAAGTGACGCGTGTAGCTGTGTTATGCCTCAAAGATTGTGGGTACCCCGGCGACATGTTCGAAGGAACCGAGGACGGCAGTCCAGAAGAGATCGAGCTGCGAATCGCCGCCGTGCTCACGAACCTTCCCATCATCCGGTCCCTGGCCGCGAGCATCGCCATGCGCGCGGACTTCGACCTCGACTCGATCGCCGACCTGCGCCTCGCGGTCGACGAGGCGTGCTCGACGCTGATCACCCAGGGTGCGCCGAACTCGATGTTGCGGTGCACCTTCCAGGTCAGCGCGGACGAGATCAGGTTCGTCGTCACCGTACCGTCTACAAGCGACACCAAACCGAGCAGCGACTCGTTCGGCTGGCGGGTGCTCACGACCCTCACCGACCACACGGCCACCTGGGTGGACGGGCCGGTGGACGGTGACGCGGACGCACCGCAGCTCGTGCACATCGAGCTGGCCAAACGCCGGGTGGAAGGGCTTCCCGGGTGACCGGGACGCAGAGTTCGCGCGCCAGAGACCAGGAGAGTTCGGCCACCGGCTACGAGCATCTGACCCCGCTGTTCGATGAGCTGGCCGCTCTGCCGGAGGACGACCCCCGCCGCGGCGAACTACGCAACGAGCTCGTGACCGGTCACCTGCCGCTCGCCGAGCACATCGCCACCAGGTTCTCGAACCGTGGCGTGCCGCGCGAGGACCTGGTGCAGGTGGCGACCCTGGGGTTGATCAACGCCGTCGACCGGTTCCAGCCGGACCGCGGCACGGACTTCCTGTCGTTCGCCGTGCCCACGGTGATGGGCGAGGTGCGCAGGCACTTCCGTGACGCCAGCTGGGCCATGCACGTGCCGAGGCGGCTCAAGGAGCTGAACCTGGCGATCAACGCGGCCAGCGCCGAGCTGTCACAGCGGCTCGGCCGGGCGCCGACGCCGAGTGAGCTGGGCAAGCACCTGGGCCTGTCACCCGAGCAGGTGTTCGAGGGGCTCGAGGCCGGCAACGCCTACCACTCGATGTCGCTGGACGAGGCCCTGTCCCCGGAGGCCGACTCGGACCCACTGGGCGACACGCTCGGCCAGACGGACGAGAGCCTGGAGGGCGTGGAGAACTACGAGTCGCTGCGGCCGCTGATCGAGGCGCTGCCGGAGCGGGAGCGCCAGATCCTGACGCTGCGATTCTTCCGCCACATGACGCAGACGCAGATCGCCGACCGCATCGGCATCTCGCAGATGCATGTGTCGCGCCTGCTGTCCCGCACCCTCGAAAACCTGCGGAAAGGCCTGCTGACCGATCCAGAGGTCTAGACCTCTAACCCTCGTCGGGCTTACCCTCTGACGCACGATCGCCACGCAGCGGAGGGACACGCTGATGGAGGGATCGAGGCTCGGGGCTGCCCACGGCCGCCTCAAGATCGCCATTCAGGTGCTTGACCCGCTGTTGCGGGATGCGTTGGTCACATGGCTGGACACGGTGCCCGGGTATGTCGTCGCCGGGGCCGTGTCCAGCGGACCGGCGCTGACCCGCCTGTGCACGCTGCGCTCGCCGGACGTGGCGGTGCTGCAACTCGGCACCACCATGTCCGGTGGCGAGCTGGCGCTCGTCGCCGAGCTGCGTGAGCTGCGGCCGCCGCCGTACGTCATCGGCCTGCACGGCTCGGCCGAACCGGGTCGGCTGCTGCGATTACACCGTGCCGGCGCGCACCGGTTCGTCAGCAGCCGGTTCGGCGCCGCCGGCCTGCGTGCCGCGCTCACCGAGGCACGGCAGAACCGGTCCGCACCCGTGCGCCCGGCCGGTCTGACCGGCCGCGAGCTGGAGATCCTCGCGCTGATCAGCGCCGGCTGCTCGGTGGCGGACATCGCCGACGTGCTGGACATCAGCCCGCACACGGTGACGAACTACAAGCGGCGCATCTTCATGAAGCTCGGCGTGCACAGCCGCACCCAGGCGGCGGCCGAGGCGCGGCGGCTGGGGCTGCGTGGCGAGGAGGGCGACCAGCGCGCCGTCACGGGCCGGTCCGGCGAGCTGCGTGACACGGTGGCCGGCATCCTGCCCGCCGACGAGCGGCGGGCGGTCACGTTCCTCGTCCAGCCGACCGAGGCGTGCTGGCGAGCGGGCCGGTTCAACAAGATCGTCGTCGTCGAGCCACGCGGCCGCGACCTGGCGGCCGACGCGGTCCTGCGTGGTGCGGACGCCGTGCTGTCCGCGGAGTCCCTGGAGGAACGGCTGCCCATGGCGGTCGCCCTGGTCAAGGCCGGCTACCTGATCGCGGCGGCCGACGTGCTGCGTGGTCTGCTGCGGGGTGCGCACTCGTGGACCGCGCCCCGCGGCCTGACGCCGCGCGAGCGGGACATCCTGGGCTCCATCGCACTCGGACACTCCGTCCGGGAGACCGCGGCGGCGCTCGGCATCTCGATCAAGACCGTCCAGTGCGAGCAGCGGCAGCTGTTCGCCAAGCTGGGCGCCGGCAACCGTCCCGCCGCACTGGCCAAGGCGCGGGCGTTGGGGCTCGTCGACACCTAGGCCATTCACGTCGCACCTAGAACATCCACGTCCTGACAGCGGTGCGTGCACACAGGACCATCCCTCCGGGGGTCGATTCCCGGAGGCGAGCGTGAACCAGCACCTGAGCAGACGAGGACTTCTCGGCGGCGTGGCCGGCGCCGCGACGGCCGTCGCACTACGGCCCGGGGTGGCGGCCGCCCAGGCACCGGCGGCCACGTCGCCCCGGTTCTTCGGGCGCATGTTCAACCTGCCGCCGTTCGCGCCGGCGACCGACCAGGTGCGTGCCGCGTTGCGGGAGCTGGGACGGCCCGGCGGCCTGATGGACGCACGCGACCCGCTGGGCGAGGGGCCCGTCCGGCTGATCACCAACCCGGAGCTGAGCCCGAACAACCGCGACAACCCGTTCCACACGGCCGGCACGACGTTCCTCGGCCAGTTCATCGACCACGACTTCACGTTCGACCTGACGTCGCGGCTGGGGGTGCCGGCCAATCCGGAGACGTCGCCGAACACCCGCATCCCCACGCTGGCCCTGGACTCGGTGTACGGCGGCGGCCCGAGCGCGAACCCCGAGTTCTACGCGAGCGACCGCGTCAAGTTCCGCGTGGAGAGCGGCGGCGTCTTCGAGGACGTCCCCCGCCGCACCGACGGCGTGGCGATCATCGCCGATCCCCGCAACGACGAGAACCTGATGATCTCGGGTCTACAGGCGGCGTTCCTGCTGTTCCACAACCGGGTGGTGGACCGGCTGCGGTCCCAGGACACCCCGTCGGATCGCCTGTTCGCGGAAGCCCGTCGCCTGGTGACCTGGCACTACCAGTGGATCATCGTGCACGAGTTCCTGCCGCAGATCATCACGTTCGGCATCACCCAGGATGTACTGACACACGGCCGCCGCTTCTACCGTCCGGCCCCCGGCCAACACTTCATGCCGGTGGAGTTCCAGGGCGCGTGCTACCGGTTCGGACACAGCATGGTCCGGCCGTCCTACCGCGCGAACCTCCGCGGCGACCCCGGCGGCGACCCGAACACCGGCGCCCCGGCGTTTTTCGGCTTCATCTTCTCCCCCGCCGCCGAGGGCCAACCCGACCCGGACGACCTACGCGGCGGCGCGAGAGCCCGCCGGCGCTTCATCGGCTGGCAGACGTTCTTCGACTTCCGCGACGGCCAGGTGCGTACGAACAAGCGAATAGACACCCGGATCTCGACCCCCCTGTTCAACCTCCCCCTGGGCGCCATCGCGAGCGGCGATCCCCCGACCGCACTGCCGCAACGCAACCTGCTGAGGCACCTCACGTGGTCCCTACCGTCCGGCCAGTCGATAGCCAACGCGATGGGCATCCCCGTACTGGGCCAGGACGTGTTCCCGGAACTGCGACAGCTCGGCTTCGATGCGAGCACCCCGCTCTGGTACTACGTGCTGAAGGAAGCGGACGTCCTGGGCGACGGTATTTCCCTGGCCGGGGTGGGCGCCAGGTTGGTAGGTGAGGTGTTCATAGGCCTGCTGGAACTGGACCCGACATCGTACCTTTCGGTAGACCGGAACTGGCGCCCGACCCTCCCCCGCCGCACCGGAGCGACCGGCGACTTCACGATGGTGGACCTGCTCACGTTCGCGGGGGTGGACCCGACGAGCCGGGGGCAGTAAGCCCCAGCAGTTTGGTGACGAACCGATCGATCTGCGCCCCGAGCGGCGGCCAGGGCAGGTCGGGTTGGTTGACCCGCAACGACACGGCCCCATGCACGGCCGCCCGCAGATCGAGCGCGACGGCTTCCGGGTCGTCGACGAGGGCGAGCCCGGCGTCCATGCAGCGCCGCACGGCCTCCGTGGTGCGCTCACCCAGCCGGCGTTTGAAGGCCATGTCGTTGCGCTGGTTGAGCGTGCTCTCGTGCAACACCTTGTACAGCCCCGGATGCGCCTCCACCCAGGTCCCGAGGTAGAGCAGCCGAGCGCGAAGCCGTTCGACCGGATCCCCGACCTCGGCACTGTCAATGCCGTCCATCAACCCACGATGGGCCTCCTCCAACGCGGCGAGCACGAGCGCATCCCGATCCGGAAAGTGGATGTAGACAGAGGTGGCGGCGACCCCCACCGCCCGCGCGACGGCACGCATCGAGAGCGCCTGGTCGTCTCCCAACTCGTCGAGCAGCCGCAGAGTCGCCGCAATGATCTCCGCACGCAGCCGCTCACCCTGGCCACGGGGATTACGTCCACGCGTCATGATCGGCATTGTAGGGGGACAGTCGTTGCACTACAGTTGTAGCGCTACAGCTGTCCACTTAAGGAGTGACATGACGCTGGACCCGTTGTTCACCGAAATGGCCGCGGCGAGCGAACTGACGGAGTTGCCTGCCCGGGAACGAGCCCTGCTGAACGTGGTGGCGGACGTGTGCCAGCAGACCCTGGGCCAACCATTCGAGGAACATGTGCTGGCCGGCCACAAGGTAGGCATATCGGCGGACGACTTCCGCGAGCTACTGCGCTTCATCGCGTACGACAGCGGCTACCCGGCGGCGGCGCAGGCTTTACAGAGGTTGGTGGAGGTCGAGCAAGCTCATGGTCTACCCGACCCTACGGGTCAGGGCCACGACCTGGACCTGACCGGCACAGCGAGCCCGATCCCCGCGTCGACCCGCCAGGCCGTCCGCACGTTGGACGCGGGGTTCGCCGACTACATGGACCTGCAGTCGCGGATGCGGGCGGGCATGCACCTGATCACCGTCCGAGAACGCGCGTTCGCCACCATCACGGTCGACGTGCTGTACCAGACCCTGGCGGAAAGCTTCGAGGTCCACGTCTCGCGGGCACTGCGGACAGGCGCCACGCCGGAGGAGGTACGAGCAGTGGTGCGATTCGCGGCCCGCTTCGGGATGACGAAGGCCTGGCGGGCAATGCGAGTCCTGGACGGACTGCTCTCGGGCACGGGGACTGTCCTGCCATGAAAAAGCCGGGGTCTGCACGGCAACCCGCGCAGACCCCGACTGGGGAAGGTGGATTTGAGGAAGATGGGCTTGGGGGAGGCGGGACTTAAGGAAGGCGGGATTGGTGGGCGGGGCCTGGGGGAAGAGGGCTTGGCGGGCAGAACCTGGGGAAGAGGGCTTGGGAAAGAGGTGGGGCTCCGAGGAGGCAGAATTCAAGAAAGCGCGAGGAGGTGAGCCTCGCTGGCCATGGGGCTGGGAAGGACACGGGACTCGAGGGAGACGAGACCCAAGCGAGCGAACCCGAGGAGCCGAGGAAGCGAGGAAGCGAGGAAGCGAGGAAGCGAGGAAGCGAACCCGAGCCGAGTGCCTCAAGGAAGACAGGCCAAGAGAGGAGCAGCTAAAAGTCGCCCTCGCCAAACCCAACCCCGCTTGCCAACCCCCGACCACACCCCTCCCCCCGGCCCCCACCCGCCCCGACCCCGACCCCGACAGCCCCAGACCGCCAAGCCCAGCCAATCAGCGCTTAGCCTTCTCCCGCTTCCGCTTAGCAGCAGCCTTAGCCTTCGCCTTGGCAGAAGCAGCAGCAGCCTCAGCCGCCCGTGCCTCCTCGACCCGCTGCCGAGGAACACTCTTATCCGCCACAGTGTTCCGAAGCGCACTCAACAAATCCGCAGCCCCCTCCACCTGCGAAGAAGCCGCCGGCTGCACCAACTCGTTCCCATCGATCTTGGCCTGAACGAGCGCCTGCAACGCACTCCGGTAACTATCCGCATACCGCCCCGGCGCGAACTTCTCCGACAACGTCTCCACGAGATCGGTAGCCTCCCGCAGCTCCCGCTCCGAGATCGCCACCTCCTGGTGCAGGAAGGGGAACTCCGGCGTCCGGATCTCGTCCGGCCACAGCATCGTCTCCAGCACGATGACCTGGTCCCGCACCCGCAACACGGCCAACGACTCCCGCTGCCGCAGTGCGATCTTGACGACCGCCACCCGACCGGAGCGCTTCAGCGCCTCGGTGAGCAGCACGTACGACTTGACCCCGGCGGGCTCCGGCTCGAGGTGGTAGCTCCGCGCGAAGTAGATGGGGTCGATCTCCTCCACCTGCGCGAACGCCTGGACCTCGATGGCGCGCGACGTCGGCAGCGGCAGCTTCGCGAAGTCCTCCTCCGTCAGCACCACCGTCTCGCCGCCCGGCAGCACGTACCCGCGCGCCAGCTCGGACAGCTCCACCTCGGCGCCGTCGACCTCGCAGACCCTGCGGTGCCGCACCCGCCCGCCGTCGGTCACGTGCACGTGATGCAGGCCGGTCCCCTGCTCCTCGGTGGCGGCGTACGCCTTCACCGGGATGCTCGCGAGACCCAACCTGATCGTGCCGTTCCAGACGCTTCGCATAGACGAACCTCCCATTCGCGGACTTGTTCTATTCTACGCCGCGAAGGTGGCTCTGACCAGCTAAAAGCTCGTTTCGTTAGCAACGGATTCGAACAGGTGTCCACCGGCCGCGAGTGCCTCCGCCGCATGCGACGACGCGGCCGCCGCGGCCCGCAGGACCTCGACGAGCGCGGCCCGCTCCTCGGACACGGCGCCACGGGCGAGACGGCCGGCGAGCCCCAGGAGCGCGGCCGAGATGTGCTCCTGCCCGGCGACGAGATGCTCGACCGCCTCGGCCATGTCGGCCACCGGGAGCTCGGCGCCGGCCAGCGACTCGGCACACGCCGCGAGGTGTGCCGTCACCACGGTGGCCGGCAGCGCTGACTCGCTCACCCGACCACCTCCCGCGCGGCATCTTGCCACCCCGACCAGGAGGAGGAGGGTAGACACACCGCGCGGCACCAGCCCCGGCGCCCCGGCCGGGAAGGGCCACGTTCGTCGAACTCACCGATCGGGAGCGTTGGACACGCCGGGCGCCGGCGTTGGACACGCGAGGGCTACGCAAGTCAACGCAAGCCGTTGCAAGAGTTGTCGTAGACTTTCGCTCATGGCGCAACGACGGCTTTCTGAAGTGGCCAGGAAGGTCGGGGTCAGCGAGGCGACCGTGAGCCGGGTGCTCAACGGCAAGCCCGGGGTCTCCGAGGCGACCCGCCAGGCAGTGCTGACCGCCCTGGACGTGCTCGGGTACGAGCGCCCGACACAACTGCGCGGCGAGCGCGCGCGGCTGGTCGGGCTCGTCCTGCCCGAGCTGCAGAACCCGATCTTCCCGGCCCTCGCCGACGTGGTCGGCAGCGCGCTGGCGCAGCAGGGCTTCACCCCGGTCCTCTGCACGTGCACCGGCGGCGTGTCCGAACCGGACTACGTCGAGCTCCTGCTGGCGCAGCAGGTCTCCGGCGTGGTGTTCGCCGGCGGCAGCCACGCCGAGGAGGACGCCGGCCACGAGCACCACTACGAACTGGTCCGCCGCAAGCTGCCGGTCGTGCTGGTCAACGCCTCGATCGAGCTCGACTACCCGGTCGTGTCCTGCGACGACGCGGTGGCCGTCGAGCAGGCGTTCGGGCACCTCGTGGCGCTCGGGCACCAGCGGATCGGCATGGTCATCGGGCCGCGCGACCACATCCCCTCGCGCCGCAAGCTCGTCGCCTTCAGGAAGTGCGCCGAGCGGGTCGGGCTCGAGGTCGACGAGCACAACACCGGCCACACCATGTTCTCCATCGAGGGCGGCCAGGCCGTCGGCACGCGCCTCGTGCAGAACGGCGTCACCGGGCTCATCTGCGCCAGCGACCCCCTCGCCCTCGGCGTCATCCGCGCCGTCCGGCGGCTCGGGCTCAACACCCCCGAGGACGTCTCGGTCATCGGCTACGACGACTCCGCCCTCATGACCTGCACGGACCCGCCCCTGACCACCGTCCGCCAGCCCATCGAGGCCATGGGCCGCGCCGCGGTCGACCTGCTGGCGAGCCTGATCGCCGGCAACGAGGTCTCCATGGAGGAGCTCCTGTTCGAACCCGAACTGGTCGTGCGCGCGTCGGCGGCCCCGGCACCCAGGCGAGCCGCCCACACGCACTGATCGCGTTTTTGCAACAGTCTGTCGAACTCTTGCAGGATGAAGTCGGCGGGTCTTATTCTGCTGTGCACCTAATTTCCCGACCCCGGCGAAGGGGTGCGAAGCACGATGAAGTCCCGAACACTCGCGCTGTCACTGGTCGCGGGCCTGGCTGTCAGCCTGACCGCCTGCGGCGAGAGCGCCGACGGCGGCAGCGCGAACGGCAAGGTCACCATCACCGTCAACGGTCAGCCGCCGAAGACGCAGCCGTTCGAGCGCAAGATCTTCGACGCGGACGTCGCCGAGTTCGAGCGCACGCACAAGAACATCGACATCCAGCCCCACGAGGGGTTCATGGACCCCAAGACGTTCAACTCCAAGCTGGCGGGCGGCCAGCTCGAGGACGTCTTCTACGTCTACCTGACCGACCCGGCGAACCTCATCGCGCGCCGCCAGGCCGCGGACATCACCGACTACGTCAAGGACGTCCCGCACTACGACGAGCTGCAGCCGGCGCTCAAGGACATCTTCACCAGGGACGGCAAGGTGTACGGCCTGCCGACCGCGAACTACTCCATGGGCCTGATCTACAACCGCAAGCTCTTCGGCCAGGCCGGGCTCGACCCCAACAGCCCGCCGAGGACCTGGCCCGAGGTCCGCGAGGCCGCCAAGAAGATCACCGCGCTAGGCAACAACACCGTCGGCTTCGCCGAGTACAGCAAGAACAACCAGGGCGGCTGGCACTTCACGACCTGGATGTACTCCGTGGGCGGCGACGTCGCCAGGCAGGACGGCGGCAAGTGGGTCGCGGACTTCAACAACAGCAAGGGCAAGGAGGTCGCCCAGACCCTCCACGACATGCGCTGGACCGACAACACCATGGGCGACAAGCAGCTCCTGGTCATCGAGGACGTCCAGCGGATGATGGGCGCCGGCCAGCTCGGCATGTACCTCGCCGCGCCCGACAACGTGCCCGTGCTGGTCAACCAGTTCAAGGGCAGCTACGCGGACTACGGCCTCGCCCCGCTGCCCGGCGGCAACGGCACCCTGATCGGCGGCGAGGGCTACATGGTCAACCCGAAGGCCTCGCCGGAGAAGATCCGCGCCGGCCTGCAGTGGATCTCGTGGAAGTACCTGAACCCGGACCGCATGGAGTCCGACATCAAGCGCTACGCCGAACAGAACCAGCCCATCGGCCTGCCCGTCTCACCGCCCGCCGGCTCGGCCGACATCTGGACCGGCACACCGCGTGAGCAGCAGACCACGTTGCTGGCCCAGTACGCGACGATGCCGGTGGAGAACTACACGTCCTATGTGGACGGCATGGCCGAGCTGGACAAGAAGATCGAGCCGCCGAACGCCCAGCAGGTGTACGCGGCGCTCGACAACGTGATGCAGGGCGTCCTCACCGACCAGGACGCGGACGTGAACAAGCTGCTCTCCGACGCGGAGTCCACGGTGAACTCCGCGCTGGCACAGGTCAGGTGACCACGACCGCGGTGCTCGCGCCGGACGTCGAGAGGCGTCCGGCGCGAGCCGCCCGGCGCCCGACCGGACTGCGGCGCAAGGTCACGGAGAACCTGACCGCGTACGGGTTCCTGTGCGCGGCGCTGGTCTGCTTCGCGTTGTTCTCCTGGTACCCCATCATCCGCGGCATCCTGCTGAGCTTCCAGCAGGTCAACTTCGTGGCACCCGCGGAGTGGGTCGGGTGGCAGAACTTCGTGACGCTGTGGGGCGACCCGCTGTTCGGCGTCGCCTGGCGCAACACGTTGCTGTTCACCGGGCTCGCGCTGGTCGTCGGGTTCGCCGTCCCGTTCGCCGTGGCCATCGTGCTCAACGAGCTGCGGCACGCGAAGGCCTACTTCCGCCTGGTCGTGTACATCCCGGTGATGCTGCCGCCGGTCGTCGTGGCGATCCTGTGGAAGTGGTTCTACGACCCGGGTCCCGGCCTGTTCAACAGCTTCCTGCGTGCGGTCGGCCTGCCGCCGCTGGCCTGGCTGAACTCGTCGGACACGTCGATGCTGTCGCTGGTGCTCGTCGCGACGTGGGCGGCGATGGGGTCCGCGACGCTCATCTACCTGGCGGCACTGCAGACCATCCCCGGTGAGCTGTACGAGGCGGCCGAGCTGGACGGCGCGAACCTGTGGCAGCGCCTACGATATGTCACGATCCCGCAGACGAGGTTCGTGCTGCTGATCATGATGCTGATGCAGATCGTGGCCACCATGCAGGTGTTCACCGAGCCGTACGTGATGACCGGCGGCGGCCCGGAGGACTCGACGGTCACCGTCCTGCTCCTTCTGTACCGCTATGCCTTCTACTACAACGACTTCGGCACGGCGAGTGCGCTGAGCCTGATGCTGTTCATCGTGCTGGGCGCGTTCTCGGCGCTGTACCTGCGACTCACGAGGGGCCGATGAGAACACTGATCTCGCCGTGGGCGCTCAAGCGGAACCGCGGCAGAACCCTGTACTGGCTGGTGTTCACGCTGGTGATCGCGTTGTTCACGCTCGTGTTCGTCGTGCCGCTGCTCTGGATGCTGCTCGGCGCCATGAAGACCGCGCCGGAGCTCGCCCGGAACCCACCCACGCTGCTGCCGGAGAGCGCGAACATCGGCGCCTACAAAGAGGCGTGGGACTTCATGGACCTCGCCAGGTACTTCAGGAACACGGTGATCATCGTCGCGGGTGCGTGGCTGCTGCAACTCGCGGTCCAGGTTCCCGCGGCGTACGCGTTGTCGAAGCTGCGGCCGGTGCTGGGCAAGTGGATCCTCGCGCTGATGCTGGCCACGCTGATGCTGCCGGCGTCCGCACTCCTCGTGCCCACCTACCTCGCGATCACCGAGGTGCCGGTCGTCGGCGTGAACCTGGTGAACTCACCGGCGGCGATCTGGCTCCCGGCGGCGGCGAACGCGTTCACCATCTACCTGCTGAAGCGGTTCTTCGACCAGATCCCCACGGACATCCTCGACGCGGCCCGGATCGACGGCGCCGGCAGCGTGTCGACCATGGTGCGGATCGTGCTGCCGCTGTCCCGGCCGATCCTCGCCGTGGTGTCGATCTTCTCGATCGTGGCGGCGTGGAAGGACTTCATCTGGCCGCTGCTGGTCCTCCAGAACCCGGAGGTCCAGACGCTCTCCGTGGCGCTGCAACGTTTCGAGCCGGACACGCCGATCAACCTGATGCTGGCCGGCCTGGTCATCGCGAGCGTGCCCATGGTCGTCGCGTTCCTGATCTTCCAACGGCACATCCTCGCCGGTCTCACCGCCGGCAGTCTCAAGGGGTGAAATGAACAGCACATCAGAGTGGTGGCGTGGCGCCGCGATCTACCAGGTCTACGTGCGGAGCTTCGCGGACGGCGACGGCGACGGCACCGGCGACCTGGCCGGGGTGCGGGCCCGGCTGCCCTACCTCGCCGACCTCGGGATCGACGCGATCTGGTTCAACCCGTGGTACCCGTCGCCGATGGACGACGGCGGCTACGACGTGTCGGACTACCGGGACATCGAGCCGGCGTTCGGGTCGCTCGCCGAGGCGGAGAAGCTGATCGAGGAGGCCCACAACCTGGGCATCAAGATCATCATCGACATCGTGCCGAACCACTGCTCCGACGAGCACCCCTGGTTCCAGGCCGCGTTGAAGGCCGGCCGCGGCTCCCCGGAGCGCGAGCGCTTCTGGTTCCGCGACGGCCGGGACGGCGAGCCACCCAACAACTGGCAGTCCCGCTTCGGCGGATCGGCGTGGACCCAGGTCGCGGACGGCCAGTGGTACCTGCACCTCTACAGCTCCCGCCAGCCGGACCTGAACTGGACGAACCCGGCCGTGCACGCGGAGTTCGTGGACATCCTGCGGTTCTGGTTCAACCGCGGCGTCGACGGCTTCCGCATCGACGTCGCCGACGGCCTGGTCAAGCAGGACGGCCTGCCGGACGTCGCCGACCCGAACGGGCCGCTGCCGTACTCCGACCTCGACGGCGTGCACGACGTCTACCGCGAGTGGCGCCGGATCGCCGACTCCTACCCGGACAAGCGGGTGTTCGTCGGCGAGATGTGGCTGCCGGACCCGCAGCGGTTCGCCATGTACCTACGACCCGACGAGCTGCACTCGGCGTTCAACTTCGACTTCCTGTCCTGCCCGTGGGACGCGGTGCGGCTCCGCGAGGTCGTGGACGCGACGCTCGCCGCGCACGCCCCCGTCAACGCGCCGGCCACCTGGGTGCTGTCCAACCACGACGTGACCAGGCACGTGACCCGCTACGGCCGCGCCGACACGTCGTTCTCCTTCGCCGACCGGCAGCACAAGGCGCCGACCGACCTCCGGCTCGGCACCCGGCGGGCCCGCGCGGCCGCCCTCCTCGCCATGGCCCTGCCCGGCGGCGTGTACGTCTACCAGGGCGAGGAGCTGGGGCTGCCCGAGGTGGAGGACCTCCCGGACGAGGTCCGCCAGGACCCGGTCTTCAAGCGCACCGGCGGTGCCGACATCGGCCGTGACGGCTGCCGGGTGCCGTTGCCGTGGTCGGGTGTCACGTCGCCGTACGGGTTCAACGCCACCGGCACGTCGCCGTGGCTGCCGCAGCCGGCGAACTGGGCACGGTCCACTGTGGAGGCACAGACCGGCGACCCGGCGTCGGTGCTGGAGCTGTACCGGTCGGCGCTCCACCTGCGCCGCAGCGAGCCCGCACTGGGCGACGGCCCGCTGGTGTGGCTGAAAAGCCAGGCCGGCGTGCTGGCGTTCACCCGCGACGAGACCTTCGCGTGTGTGGTGAACCTGTCCAGCACGCCGACATCGCTACCCCCGCACACCGAGGTCCTGCTGGCGAGCACCGCCTTCGACGGCGCCGAGCTGCCCCCGGACACGGCGGTGTGGCTACGCACTCACCAGGCGACGACGCCTTCGTCGTCGTAGAAGCCGCCGGTCGGGCCGTCGTCGGCCAGGGTCGCCATCGTCACCGCGATGTGTGCGCCCTGGGCGGGCGTGCGGCCGTTGACCTCCGGGGCGCACCAGCCGGGGCACACCGCGTTGACCTTGATCGCGGTGTCCCTGAGCGCCTTCGCGTACTGCAGGGTCACGGCGTTGAGCGCCGCCTTCGACGGCGGGTAGCCGAGGGCGATCGGCATCTCGCTGGTGCCCATGCCGGTCAGGGTGCCGACACTGCTGGACACGTTGACGATCCGCGGGCGCGCCGACCGCCGCAGCAGCGGCAGGAAGGCCTCCGTCACGGTGATGACGCCGAGCACGTTGGTCTCGAACGCGAGCCGGACGTCCTCGAGGTCGGCACTCCCCGGCGCCTGCGCCGGCCCACCGCCGAGGACGGCGGCGTTGTTGACGAGCACGTCAAGGGAGTCGAGCGAGGCGGCCGCCTGACGTACCGACTCCGGGTCGGTCACGTCGAGCCGGACGAACCGGGCACCCGTGCCGGCGGCGGCCTTCTCGCCGCGTTCGGGATCTCGGGCACCCAGATACACGGTCAGGCCCCTGGCCATGAGCTGCTTCACGATCTCGAGGCCGATTCCCCTGTTGGCCCCGGTCACCAGTGCTGTGGTCACCAGGCGACGACGCCTTCGTCGTCGTAGAAGCCGCCCGTTGGGCCGTCGTCGGCCAGGGTCGCCATCGTCACGGCGATGCGTGCGCCCTGGGCCGGCGTGCGGAAGCCGCTGTGGTTGTTGAGATCCGTGGCGCAGTAGCCGGGGCACACGAGGTTGATCTTGATGGTCGTGTCCTCGAGCAGCCGGGCGTACTGCAGGGTCACGGCGTTGAGCGCGGCCTTCGACGACGTGTAGCCGAACGCGATCGGCGCCTGGCTGTCGAGCATCCCGTTGAGCGAGGCGGCGCTGCTGGAGACGTTGACGATCCGGCCGTGGGCCGACTGCCGCAGCAGCGGCAGGAAGGCCTCCGTCACGGTGACGACGCCGAACAGGTTGGTGTCGAACACCTCGCGCATCGACTCGGGCCCGTACGTGCCGCCGGTGATGGCCGCGTTGTTGACCAGCACGTCCAGCTGGTCGAACTGCGCGGCCGCCCGTCGCACGGACTCCGGGTCGGTCACGTCGAGCCGGACGAACCGGGCACCCGTGTCGGCGGCGGCCTTCTCGCCGCGTTCGGGGTCGCGGGCGCCGAGGTAGGTGGTCACGCCCTTGTCGACGAGTTGCTTCACGATCTCGAGGCCGATCCCCTTGTTGGCCCCGGTCACCAGTGCTGTGGTCATGCGTCCAGCCTGGGTGACGCCATGTCGTGCCGTCCAAGACCGGCTGGGTGCAGTGGCGATACTCTGTAGGTATGGATTCGCGGGAGCTCCGGTACTTCATCGCGGTCGCCGAGGAGCTGAACTTCGGTCGGGCGGCCAGCCGGCTCGGCATCGCCCAGCCGCCGCTGTCCCGCACGATCCAGCAATTGGAACGGCGGATGGGCGTGACGCTCCTCGACCGCACGAGCCGGTCCGTACGGCTGACGGAGGCGGGCGAGGTCCTGCTGCACGAGGGCCGCAAGGCGCTGACGGCCCTGACCGCCGCCGAGCGCCGGGCCCAGCGGGTCGGCGGCGCGCACCTGGTCCTGGCGATGAAGCCGGACAGCGACGCCGGCCTGGCGGAGAAGATCCTGGCGACCTACGGTGCCGACGTGGACCTGCGGATCTGCGGGATCGGCGAGCAGAGCCTCCTGCTCCGCGAGGGCCAGGCGGACGCCGCCCTCCTCCGCTTCCCCCACGACGACGCGACCGGCTTCGCGTACGAGGAACTGCTGACCGAACCGTCCATGGCGGTGCTCCCCCGCACCCACCGCCTGGCCGGGCGGCCGTCCTTGACCATGTCCGACCTCGCCGGCGAACAGTTCCCCCACTGGCCCGGCTACCCGGCGAACGGCGGGCCGCTGGTCACGGACAACGCCCAGCTCATGCAGCTGATCGCCCTGGGCCGCACGATCGCGGTGCTCCCCGTCTCCTGCGAGCCGTACCTCCGCACGGACCTGACGGGCGTCCCACTGACCGACGGGCCGATGTCCACTTTGGCCATAGCCTGGCCGGAGGACGCCCGGTCCCGCGCCCTGGCCGCACTGATCGACGCGGCGTGCTCAGTGCGGCCGGCGGTGACGGTCTAGAACACCTCGGCGAAGAAGGTCGTGCCCGCGGTCCAGCCCTGGCCGATCTCGACCGGGGGCTGGTTGTAGGTGCCGTCGTGCACGAGCCCGCCGACGTTGCGCCACGCGTACGCCGAACCGGCCACGTACGGCACGGAGATGATGTCGAAACGCTGGTCGTTGTCCAGGTCCGCGAACTTGATCGTCGACGGCTCGTAGTTGTTCCAGCCGATGCCGATGCGGACGGGGCCCTCGATGTAGGCGCCGGCGAAACCGTTGACGTTGCGCCACGCCCAGAGGTCGCCGTACAAGCCGGAGCCCTTCAGGGCGATGATCTCGTCCTTGTGGTCGCCGTTGAGGTCGGCGAACCAGGCCCATGGGGCGTCACCCCAGCCGGTACCGATCACCTGGTAGCCAGCCGAGTAGGGACCGTTGGGGTTGTTGAAGCCGTCGACGTTGCGCCACGCCCGGACCTCGCCGTTCCCGGTCTCCTGGAACGAGATGATCTCGTCCCGCCGGTCCCCGTCGATGTCGGCGAACTTCGTCGTCCGCTGCAGGAAGCCGACCGCGATCCGGCGCATTCCGTTGTAGGAACCGTGACCGTTGTTCGGCCAGGCCCAGACCTCGCCGTTGGAACCGATTTTGATCAGGTCGTCCCAGGTGTCGCCGTTGATGTCGGCGAAGGCGATCTCCTTCACGTCGGGCCATCCGCGCCCGATCTCGATGCCCGGGTTGGCGAACATCGGGCCGTTGAACCCGTTGACGTTGCGGTAGGCGCGGATGAAGCCGTTGCCGTCGGCGTTGCCGGCGATGATCTCGAAGAACCCGGACCCCGCCGCGGACGCGGTCGAGGGCAGGCCGACCAGTCCGGCGACCAGCGCGACCCCGACCGCGATCGCGCTCACTCCCTTGCGCAGCATGCCTTCTTCCCCCAGTGGATCGGTCCGAACACGACGTTTCGAACGTATACAGCAAAGATCGCCCAGACCACGCGTGACGGCGCGATCTGGACGATCAGCGCGGAAGTCGAGCCGATCAGTCGGTGACGGCCAGTTCGGGGACCGGCTCGAACTCCTTGATCTGGTCCAGGGACGGGCCCATCGCCGCGTTGGCCTCGCGTTCGACCATGATCTCGACCAGGACCGGGAGGGACAGGCGGTCGGACTCGGCGTCGGCCCATGCCAGGGCGGGGCCGATGTCGCCCGGCTGCTCGACGCGGCGGGCGGGGCAGCCGAACGCCGCCATGAGCTTCACGTGGTCGATGCCGCCCTCGCCGTAGTGCAGGTCCACCGCGTAGTTCATGTCGTACGGCAGCTCCGCCTGGCGAATCAGTCCCAGGTACTCGTTGTTGACCATCACGATCACGAACGGGATCTGGTACTGCGCGGCGACGGCGATCTCCTCCATCAGGAACTGGAACGAGTAGTCACCGGCCACGGCGACGACCCGCCGGGACGGGAAGGCGCACTTCACGCCCATCGCCGCCGGGACCTCCCAGCCGAGGGGCCCGGCCTGGCCGCACACCAGGTACCGGCGCGGCAGCGACGTGTGCTGGAACTGCCCCGACCAGATCTGGTACAGCCCGATGGCCGTGACGAACGTGGTGTCCTCGCCGTAGTGCTCGTTCAGCTCCCGGTACACCCGCGGCGGCTTGATCGGCACGTCGTCGAAGTCGTCGCGGCGGGGCAGCGACGAACGCAGGGACGCGACCCGGGACGGCCACGAAGACCCGTGCGGCACAAGGGAACGCGCGGCGCTCGCCAGGGCCGCGAGGGTCGGGCGGGCGTGTCCCACGATCCCGAGGTCGGGCTCGAACACCTTGCCGAGCTGGGTCGGCTCGATGTCGACGTGGATGAACTTCCGGTCACCCCGGTAAACCTCGAGATCACCGGTGTGCCGGTCGCCGAACCGGGCGCCGACGGCCAGCACCACGTCGCTCTCCAGGAACGCCTGGTTCCCCCAGCGGGTCTGCGTCTGGATGCCCGCCATGCCGGCGAACAGCTCGTGGTCCTCGGGAAACGCGCCCTTGCCCATCAGCGTCACCTGCACGGGAACATGCATCGCCTCGGCCAGCTCCCGGAGCTCGCCGGCCGCGTCCGCGATGATGACACCGCCGCCGGCCAGGATCAGGGGCCGTTCGGCGCCCGCCAGCAGCTCGACCGCGGCGCGGACACGCGCGGGATGCGGCTGGGGGACCTCGATGGGCAAGGGCGCGTCAAGCGCCGGGTCGTAGTTGCACCATCCTTTTTGGACATCGATGGGCAGGTCGATCAGCACCGGCCCCGGCCGTCCGGACCGCGCGATCCGGAACGCCTCCCGGAACACCCACGGCGCCTGCCCGGGCTCCTTCAGCTGCACGGCCCACTTCGTCACCGGCTTGGCGATCTCCACGATGTCGACCGCCTGGAAGGCCTCCTGGTGCAGCTTGGCCCGCGGCGCCTGCCCGGTGATGCAGATCATGGGGATGGAGTCGGCGAGCGCGGTGTACAGGCCGGTGATCATGTTGGTACCGGCAGGACCGGAGGTGCCGATGCACACTCCGACCTTGCCGGTGACTCGGGACCAGCCGTCGGCCGCGTGCGTGCCGCCTTCCTCGTGCCGCACGGTGATGTGCCTGATGCCGCTGGTGCGCAACGCCGCGTACAGCGGCAGGATCGCGGCGCCGGGGATGCCGAAGACGGTGTCGACACCCTCGGACTCCATCACGGCGACGGCCGCTTCCATGCACGGGATCACGCGGCACCCGCCTTCCCGGACAGGCCCTCGGCGACCTTCAGCAGCGCCGAGTGGTCCAGCTGGCCGTAACCCTGGGCGCGGGCCGACGCGATGAGCGCCGCGACCAGGTTGCCGACCGGCAGCGCCACCTCGGCGTCCCGGGCGGCGTCGAGGATGATGCCCATGTCCTTGTGGTGCAGGTCGATCCGGAAGCCGGGCTGGAACTCACGCGCCACCATGGACCTGCGCTTGAGCTCGAGGATCCGGCTGCCCGCGAGCCCGCCGGCCAGCACGTCGAGGCCGACCGAGGCGTCCAGCCCGGACGCCTCGAGCAGCACGACCGCCTCGGCCACCAGGGCGTAGGTGCCGCCGACCACCAGCTGGTTGGCGGCCTTCACCGTCTGCCCGGCACCCGCCGGTCCCACGTGGACGATCGTCCTGCCGAGCACGTCGAAGATCGGCCGGGCGGCCGCGAAGTCCGCCACGCCGCCACCGACCATGATGGACAGCACGCCGTCGACCGCGCCCTTCTCGCCGCCGGACACCGGGGCGTCCAGCACGCGGATGCCGCGCTCGCCACCGACCTCCGCGAGCCTGCGCGCGGTCTCCGGCCGGATGGAGCTCATGTCGATGTAGAGGGTGCCGGGCTTGGCGCTGTCGAACACGCCGCCCTCGCCGAGTGCCACCGCCTCGACGTGCGGGTGGTTCGGCAGCATGGTGATGACGACGTCGGACTCGGCGGCCGCCTGCCCCGCCGAGTCCGCCACCTTGCCACCAGCCGTGGAGAGCCGCTCCAACGACGCCGGCACCAGGTCGAACCCGACGACCTCGAAACCCGCGTCCAGCAGGTTCGACGCCATCGGGCCGCCCATGATGCCCAGCCCGATGAACCCGATTTTCGTCACCGCATAGCCTCCAACCAGGAGAAACTCTCTTCGCTTGGCCCGACGGGCTTGTACTCCAGGCCGACGAGCCCCTGGTAGGGGCTGGCCGCCAGCTGCCGCAGCAACGACGGGTAGTCGAGGTCACCGGTGCCCGGCTGGCCTCGGCCGGGCGCGTCCGCGATCTGCACGTGCCCGAACCGATCCGCGTGATCCTTGATGAGCGCGGACAGGTCCTCCCCCATCCGCGCGAGGTGGTAGAAGTCGGCGAGGAACGCCGTGCCCGGCACCTGGTCGACCAGCTGGAAGGCCTGCGCCGACGAGGTGATCGGGTACCGGGTGTTCTCGGCCGAGTTGAGCGCCTCGACGACCACGGTCGCCCCGATGCCGCCGGCCGCCTTCGCCGCCAGGGCGAGGTTCTCCAGCGCCAGCTCGGGGTCGGTGTCGTCGGTCGTGTTGCCGTACAGGGCGTTCAGGGTCCTACAGCCCAGGCGCTCGGCGAAGCCCACGGTCACGTCGATGTTGTCCCGGAAGCGCTGGCTCGTGGCCTTCGACGAGAGCAGGCCGCGGTCGCCGGACGGCATGTGGCCCGCGTCGAAGTTGAGCCCCGCGAGTTGGACGCCGGCCTCGGCGATGGCGCCCGCCAGCTGGTCCAGCTCCGCGTCCGCGGGTGTCGGGCCGTCGAACGGCCACCACATCTCGACGGCGTCGAACCCGGCACGGGCGGCCGCCGCCGGCCGTTCGAGCATCGGCAGTTCGGTGAACAGGATCGAGATGTTGACGTCGTAACGCATCAGGCGGTCCTCCTCAGGAGACCAGCTCGGCCAGGCTCGTCCTGGCCAGCTCGGCGGTTTCCGAAGGAGTCTTGCCGACTTTGACGCCCGCCGCCTCCAGCGCCTCCTTCTTGGCGGCGGCCGTGCCGGCGGAGCCGGAGACGATCGCGCCGGCGTGACCCATCGTCTTGCCCTCCGGCGCGGTGAACCCGGCGACGTAACCCACGACCGGTTTGGTGACGTTCTCCTCGATGAAGGCCGCGGCCCGTTCCTCGGCGTCGCCGCCGATCTCGCCGATCATGACGATCAGCTCGGTCTGCGGGTCGGCCTCGAACGCGGCCAGCGCGTCGATGTGCGTGGTGCCGATGATCGGGTCACCGCCGATGCCCACCGCCGTCGAGAAACCGATGTCCCGCAGCTCGTACATCAGTTGGTAGGTCAGGGTCCCCGACTTGGATACGAGCCCGATGCGGCCCGGACCAGTGATGTCGGCCGGGATGATGCCCGCGTTGGACTTGCCGGGGCTGATCACGCCGGGGCAGTTCGGGCCGATGATCCGGGTCTTGTCGCCGGTCGCCACGGCGTGCGCCCAGAACGACGCCGTGTCGTGGACGGGGATGCCCTCGGTGATCACCACGGCCAGGCCGATGCCCGCGTCGACGGCCTCGACCACCGCGCCCTTCGCGAACTTCGGCGGCACGAACACCACCGTGGTGTCGGCGCCCGTGTGTTCCATGGCCTCGGCCACCGCGTTGAACACCGGCAGGGTCACACCGCCGATCTCGGCGTGCTGGCCGCCCTTGCCCGGGGTGACGCCGCCGACCACGTTGGTGCCGGCGGCGAGCATGCGCGCGGTGTGCTTGCGGCCCTCCGCGCCGGTCATGCCCTGAACGATGATCCTGCTGTCCTCGGTCAGAAAAACAGCCACTGTCAGGCTCCCTTCGGCGTTGACACGGCGGCGAGCTCGGCCGCGGTACGTGCCGCTTCGTCCATGGTGTCCAGTCGCCGCAGGCCACCCAGCGCGGCCTCGTCGAGGATCCGGCGCCCGGCCGCGGCGTTGTTGCCGTCCAGCCGCACCACCACCGGCTTGTTCACCGTGCCGAGCAGCTCGAACGCCTGGACGATCCCGTTGGCGACCGCGTCACAGGCCGTGATGCCGCCGAACACGTTGACGAACACCGACTTCACGTCCGGGTCGGAGAGAATGATCTCCAGGCCGTTCGCCATCACCTCGGCGGACGCGCCGCCGCCGATGTCGAGGAAGTTGGCCGGCTTCACCCCGCCGAACTCCTCCCCCGCACAGGCCACGACGTCCAAAGTGGACATCACCAGCCCGGCGCCGTTGCCGATGACGCCGACCTCGCCGTCGAGCCTGACGTAGTTGAGGTGCCTGGCCTTCGCCGCGGCCTCGAGGGGGTCCTCGGCCTCGGTGTCGACGAGGCCGGCGTGGCCGGGGTGCCGGAACGCCGCGTTGTCGTCGAGGGTGACCTTCCCGTCGAGGGCGAGGATCGCGTCGTCCGGGTCGCGGACGAGCGGGTTCACCTCGACCAGCGTGGCGTCCTCGCCGACGAAGGTGTCCCAGAGCCTGACCACGACCTCGGCGGCCTGGTCGAGAACGGCCTCCGGGAACTGGCCGGCGGCGAGGATCTCCTTGGCCCTGGACAGGTCCACGCCCTCGTTGGGGTCGACGGGCACCTTCGCCAGCGCCTCGGGCCGCTCGGCGGCGAGCTTCTCGATCTCCATGCCGCCCTCCGCGCTCGCCATCGCGAGGAACGTCCGGTTGGCACGGTCGAGCAGGAAGGAGAAGTAGTACTCCTCCGCGATCTTCGAGGCGGGCGTGACGAGCACCCGCCGCACGGTGTGGCCCTTGATGTCCAGCCCGAGGATGCCCTCGGCCTTGGCCTGCGCGTCGTCCGGGTCGGTGGCGACCCTGACCCCACCGGCCTTGCCGCGGCCACCCACCTTGACCTGGGCCTTGATGACGACCGGCACGCCGAACCCGGCTGCCGCGTCCCTGGCCGCACCCGCGTCCGTGACCACTCGCTGACCGGGGCCGACCGGCACATCGTGCGCCGCGAACAAGTCCTTCGCCTGGTACTCGTACAGCTCCACGAGCCCGCCTTTCTGGGGTGTGACCGCCACCACGATGTGTTGTAGACTGTATGCAGTATGGAACTGGTTGTCTAGGGAGGGGTCCGTGATGAGCACCTCACCTGCGTCACTCGAATTTCTCGGCCGCCGCTTCGACGTGGGCCCCACCGCGGACGAGCTACTGGGCCGGTCCCGCACGTGGATGCTGCGGGCGTCCTGGGCCGCGATGGCCGCGATCGGGATCCTGCAGTACGGCTTCGGTTCACTGGCGCCGTCGCTGGTCGACCGGGGCTGGTCGCCGCTTTCCGTGTTCTGGTTGCTGGCGACGTGGACGGTGTTCCAGGCCGGCGCGGGCTTCCCGATCGCGTACCTGCGCGAACGCGACCGGATCGCCCCACGCACGGCCATGATCGCCGGCGCGGTGCTGGTCCCCCTGGGTCCCCTCGCCCTCGCGCACGGCTCGGAACTCGTCGCCCTGCTGGGCTACTCGGTGCTGAGCGGCACCGGCGCCGGCATCGTCTACGCGTCGTGCTCGTCGACCGTCGCGAAGTGGTACCCCGAACGGCAGGCCGCGAAGGTGAGCCTGGCGACGGGTGCGTTCGCGTACGGCTCGGTCCCGTTCGCCGTCGCGTTCCTGTTCGCGCCGGTGTCCTCGGCACTGACCATCACCGCGGTGCTGATCCTCGCGGTGATCCTGACGGCGGCCGCGTTGCTGGTGGACCCGCCGGCGCACTGGTGGCCGCCGGACGTGGACCCACGCGAGTGGATGCTCGACCGCCGCAGGAGCCCGGTGAGCGCGGTGCGGCAGTACTCCCCGCGCGAGGCGATGCGGACACCGGTGGCGCCGCTGATGTACCTGATCCTGTTCATCGCGAGCGCGGTGTCCCTGTTCGACGTGACGTTCCTGGCCACCATGGGCGCGTCCATCGACGCGGCGGTCGTGGTGGTCGCGGTGGGCACCGGGGTGCTGCTGGCGGCCAACGGCGCCGGGCGGGCGGTGGCGATCCGCGTGTCCGACCGCGTCGGCCGCGCCCGCACCCTGGCGTGGGTGCTGGGTGTGCTGGGGTTGGGGCAGCTGTGCCTGGCAAGTGCCGCAAGCACGGGTTCGGCCGCGATGCTGGTCTTCGCGACGGTGCTGGCGGGTGTGGGTGGCGGGGCGTTCTACCCGCTGTTCGCGTCCCTGGTCCGGGAGTTCTTCGGTGACCAGAGCGCGGGTGCCCGCCGCACCCACGCGGCCGTCTACAGCGCGAAGGCGTTCGGCGGCCTGCTGGGCGTGGGCGCCGCGGCGGCGGTCGTGCCGTCGTGGGGGTTCGCGCCGGTACTGCTGCTGGCCTGCGCGCTGGCGGTCGCGTCCGCGGGGCTGTGCGTGAAGCTCCGCCAGCCGGGCCGGTTCCTGAGCGTCCCGCAACAGCGGGTGCCGGTCTCCTAGGGCAGCAGGGCGTCGATGTCGGGCTCGCTCTGCAGGATCTTCTCCTGCTGGGCGAGCCTGGCGATCGTCTCCACCGAGTCCCGGTTGACCTCCGGCACCCACTTCGGCAGGACCAGCTTCGGGATGACCGTCTGGGGAATCTTCGTGTACGTCGGGAGGACCTGGCGCACCTCGTCCGGATGGCTTTCCGCGTAGGCCAGGGACTCCTTCATCGCGTCGGTGAAGCGGCGGGCCAGGTCCGGGTTGTCCGCCAGCATCTGCTCCGACGCGAAGTACTGGGCCACGCTCAGGTCCGGGGCCAGGTCCACGAGGCTCGACGTGACCGGACGCCCGCCCTGCGACAGCACGATCTGCTGGAACGGCTCCACCACGAACGCCGCGTCCACCTGGCCGCCGGCCAGTGCGGCCGGCATCTCCGGGAAGCCCAGCTTCACGTACTCGATCGAGTTCGGGTCGATCCCCGCCTTCAGCGCGGACGCGCGGACCGCCAGCTCCACCACGTTCTGGAGCACGTTCACCGCGACCTTCTTGCCCGCGAGGTCCGCCATCGACCTCACCGGGCTGTTCCCCGCCACCATCAGCGCGCCGAAGTCGGCGCCCTGCTCCCCCGTCGAGTTGTTGCCGTTGACCAGGATCCTGACCGGGAGTCCCTCCGACCGCGCGGCCAGCAGCGTCACGATGTTGCTGTAGCCGAACTCCAGGTCGCCGCTGAGCACCGCAGGAATCGTCTCCGTGCCGGCCTCCGCGGGCTTGAGGGTCAGGTCGATGTTCCGCTCGGCGAAGAAACCCTTCTGCTTCCCCAGGTAGATCGGCGCCACGTCGAGGATCGAGATCAGGCCGACGGTCACGTCGTCCCGCTCACCCGGCGACCCGGACGGCGGCTCGTCCGAGCCGCAGCCGGTGGCGGCCAGCGCGAGAACGAGCAGCACTACAGCGAGACGCTTCACCGTGACCCCCATGTTCGGAAAGCGAACAGCGGTTCTGCACCCGAACGCTATGGCCCAGCGCGGCACCCCGTCAACCGGCCACGTTTCACTCATCGAAACGGACGTCTTGTCGCAAGATCGGGGCTGCCAACAGCATTCCCGGCGTGACAAGCAACTCACGCGGCCTCGCCGGGCGCGTCTTCCGCGTCGACGAGTTCGGCGTGATCGCCGCGCTCGTCGCGCTGGTGCTCGTCATCGGGGCGTTCCACCCCGCCTTCCTCGAGCTGGCGCAGCTCGTGGACGTCGTCGAGCAGGCCGCGTTCGTCGGCATCCTCGCCTGTGGCATGACGTACCTGCTCGCCATGCGGGAGCTGGACCTGTCCGTCGGTTCCACCTACGCCCTGTCGATCATCGGGGCGGCCACGCTGATACAGGACGGGATCGATCCCTGGCTCGGGGCCGTCTGCGGCGTGGTGCTCGGCGGTTTGCTCGGCACCGTCAACGGGCTCATCGGCGAGGCCGTCAAGATCCCCTCGATCATCACGACCCTGGGGACGCTCTCGCTCTACCGCGGCCTCGCGCTCGCCGTCAGCGACGGCAAGAACGTCGCCGATCTGCCCCGTACGCACGACTTCTTCACCGTCGTCGGCGGCGACCTGTTCGGGGTGCCGGTGCCCGTGTGGGTGCTGCTGGTCGTCGCGCTCACGCTCACGGTCGTCCTGCGCAGCACGCGGTTCGGCGCCACCGTGCGGGCCATCGGGTCGAACCCCGAGGCCGCCCGGTTCTCCGGGATCTCCTTACCACGCACCAGGGTTCGGGTACTCGCCCTCTCCGGTGCGCTCGCCGGGCTGTCGGGCATGCTCACGCTCGCGTTCTTCGCGTCCGGCGACCCCACCATCGGCAACGGGTACGAGCTGCAGGCCATCGCGGCCGCGATCATCGGGGGCACGCCGCTGCGCGGCGGGTCCGGCACGGTGTGGGGCTCGGTGCTCGGCGCGGTCATCCTCGGCACCGTCGCGAGTGGACTCGTCTACTTCGGGGTGCCCATCAACTGGAATCTCTTCGCCACCGGTGTGGTGATCCTGCTGGCCGTGGCCATGGACAGCCTGTTGCGCCGGCGGCGTGCGGCGGCCAGCTTCCTGTAAGGAGAAGAGCAGTGCGGTTAGCGGCGATCATGGCGGCGGTGCTGTTGTTGGGTGGCTGCGGGGCGGCAGCCGGCGGGTCGGGCGCGAAGCTCGGGTTCGCCGTGGCCACGACCAGTGAGGACTTCGCCCAGCAGATGGCGGACGGCGGCAAGTACGCGGCGTCGAAGTTCGACGGCGTCGAGCTGCGGGTCAGCGGTCCACCGGGCGTGGACGGGCCGGCCGAGGTGAAGCTGTTCTCCGACCTCGGCCGCACGGCCACGGACGGCATCGCCGTCGAGAACCTCGCGCCGGACCTGTTCGTGCGGCCCATGGCGGACGTCGCCAAGAAGGACATCCCGCTCGTCGCCGTCGACACGGTGCCGCTCGACGGCAGTGACGTCAACACCTACGTGGGCAACGACAACGTCGGCATCGGCCGGATGCTCGCGGAGGAGGCGATCCGGCTGCTCGGGCCCGACGCCGGCGGCACGGTGGTCGTCGGCACGACCGTGCCCGGCGTGCCCGTGCTGGACCAGCGCGCGAAGGGCATCAAGGAGGCGTTCGCCGAGAAGCTGCCGAACGTCACGGTGCTCGGGCCGTTCGAGACCAAGATCGAGCCGACGCAGAACTTCGGCATCTGGAACGGCCTGGTGAAGGCGAACCCGAACGCGCTCGCGTTCCTGGGGACCGGCGACCAGGACAGCTACAACCTCGCCAAGATCAAGCAGGAGAACCACGGCACCTACCTGACCGCGGGCTTCGACCTCAACGCCGCGACCCTGCGTGCGGTCAAGGACGGCACGAACTTCGCCACGCTCTCACCGGAGCACTTCATGAAGGGCGCGGTCGCGATCCGCATGCTCGCCGAGGCCGCCACGAAGGACAAGGCGCTGCCGCAGGGCTGGGTCGACTCGGGCGCGCTGCTCGTCACGAAGGACAACGTGGACGAGATCATCGCGCGGCAACAGTCCGAATCCGCCAAGGACGAGTGGTTCGGGCCGAAGCTGGACGAGTTCTTCGCGGACCTGGACTCGCACACCCGCCCCCTGAAGGAAGCGAGCTAGATGTATGCGGCCCGGGGCGTACGCAAGCGGTTCGGTGGGGTCACGGCGCTCGCCGGGGTGGACTTCACGCTCGAGCCGGGGTCGGTGCACGCCCTGCTCGGCGAGAACGGCGCCGGGAAGTCGACCCTGGTCAAGATCCTTGCCGGCGCCCTCGCCCCGGACGCCGGCAAGCTCACTCTCGACGGCGCGCCCGTGGCGTTCGGCAGCACGCGGGCGGCGGCCCGGCGCGGGGTCGCCGTGGTGTCCCAGGAGCTCAACGTGTTCCCGGACCTCGACGTGCTGGCGAACCTCTTCCTCACCAGGGAGCCGCGGCGGGGTGTGCTCGTCAACCGGGCGGAGATGGCCCGGCGCGCGGCACCCGTGCTGGCGGAGCTGGAGCTCGACCGTCCACTCCGGACCAGGCTGGGTGACCTGACGCTCGCCGAGCGGCAGCTCGTGGAGATCGCGCGGGCCCTGCTGGACGAGCCGGCGGTGCTGATCCTCGACGAGCCGACCTCCGCGCTGCCGGTGGACCGGGCCGAGCACCTGCTCGGCATCGTCGACCGGCTGCGGAGCCGGGGCGTCGCCGTGCTGTACGTGTCGCACCTGCTGGCCGAGGTCATGCTCATCGCCGACCGGGTGACCGTGTTGCGGGACGGTAAGGTCGTCCTCGCCCAGCCGCGGAAAGAGTTGGCGGTGAAGGACATCGTCACGGCCATGGTGGGCACGGCGCCGGAGCGCACGGCGCCGGTGAAGCGGGACGTCGCCGGTGACACGGGGCTCGTGCTGGCGGACCTCAGCGTGCCCGGGGTGCTCGACGGCGTCACGCTGTCCGTGCGGCGCGGGGAGATCGTGGGCTGCGCCGGGAAGGTCGGCTCCGGCCATTCGGGTGTGCTCGAGGTGGTCAGCGGGTTGCGCGGGCTGGCCCGCGGGCGGGTCCGGCTGCCGTCCGGCGCCGCCGGGCCGCGGAACCTGCGTGGGGCCGTGCGGTCCGGGGTCGCGCTCGTGCCGGGTGACCGGGCGCGGATCGGGCTCATGCTGGACAAACCGGTGTGGGACAACGTGAGCCAGGTCAGCTCGGGCGCGCTCGGCCGGTACGGGCCACTGCCGGGGCGGCGGAAACTGGTGGCGGCGGCCGAGAAGCTGGTGCGGCGGCTGCGGATCAGGGCCGACTCGGTGCACGATGTGGTGGGGCGGCTGTCCGGCGGGAACCAGCAGAAGGTCGTGTTCGCGAAGTGGCTGGCCGCCGAGCCGGACGTCGTGCTGCTGGACGATCCGACGCGGGGTGTCGACGTCGGCGCCAAGGCGGACATGCACGAGATCATCCGCGAGCTGGCGGCCGCCGGCCGGGTGGTGCTGATCAGCTCGACCGACCCGGACGAGCTGGTCGAGCTGTGCGACCGGGTCGCCGTGTTCTACCGGGGACGGCTGTGTGCGGAGCTGTCGGGAAGCGGCCTGACGCAGGAGGCCCTGCTGCACGCCGAGGCTACTGGAGAGGTGGTCCCATGACTGTCGCGCTCGTCACCGGCGCCGCGAACGGGTTGGGGCAAACGTTTGCCGTCGCGCTCGCGCGGGCACGTTACCGGGTCGCGGGCCTGGACGTCGCCGACCTGGACGAGACCGAGGAGCTGGTCGAGGCGGCCGGCAGCGAACTGCTGCCGGTGCGCTGCGACGTCCGGGAACCGGAGTCGGTCGAGGCGGCGGTCGACGAGGTGGTGCGGGAGTTCGGCGCGCTGCACGTGGTCGTCAACAACGCCGGGATCTACCCGCCGATCCCGTTCGCGGACACCACGCTCGACGACTGGCACCGGATCATGCGGCTGAACCTGGACGGGCCCTTCCTCGTCACCAGGGCCGCCCTGCCCCACCTGCGGGCGGCGGGGTGGGGCCGGGTCGTGAACATCGTGTCGGCGGTCGTGTTCCTCGGGCCGCCCGAGCTGGTCGCGTACACGACGTCCAAGGCCGGGCTCGTCGGCTTCACCCGCGCGCTCGCCACGGAACTGGGCCCGGACAACATCACCGTCAACGCCATCGCCCCCGGGCTCACCCGCACGGCGACGGCGGCCAGGAGCACCGGTGCGGACGGCGGGTTCGAGCGCGTGCGCGACCTGCAGTGCGTGCCGCGGATCGAGGAACCGGAGGACCTGGTGACGACGCTGCTGTACGTGTGCGACAAGGGAAGCGGCTTCCTGACCGGGCAGACCATCAACGTCGACGGCGGATCGGCCAAGCACTGATGGCCTTCGGTGCGCAGGAGACCGCGGTGCTGGCCCGGTTCTGCGAGCTGGTGGTGCCCGGCTCGGCCGCCGTCGACCCGGTGTCCTATGTGGAGCGGGTGGTGGCCTCCTCGCCCGCCGAGGAGGACCGCGTCCACGCGGCGCTCGGGCTCGTCGCCCAGTACCTCGACGCGCCGGAGCGGATCGTGGACACCGAGGGCTTCCAGCTGCTGCGTGCCCTGGCGGTGGAGGCGTTCTACGGCGACTACGCGCCGCCCGGTCACCAGGGCCCGACCGGCCACGAGGTGATCGGTTACGCGCCCCCGCAGGCCCGGCGCCTACGCAAGGACTGGACCTTCCTCGACCTGCCCCGCCCTGAAAGGCGCGTTCAGGACGTTCAACGCCCTGAAAGGCGCTTTCGAGACGTTGAACGTCTCGAAAGCGCCTTTCAGGGCACCGGGGCGGAGGTGGTCGTGGTCGGGTCGGGGGCCGGGGGTGGGCTCATCGCCGCCGAGCTGGCGCGGCGCGGGCACGACGTGCTGCTCATCGAGGCCGGCGGCTACCACCCGGCCGAGGACCGGGTGCGCTTCGAGCTGGCCGCGCGGCACCAGCTCTGGTGGCCCCACCGCGCCACCGTGCCCCGGACCGATGCCGACGAGCCCGTCGCGCTGCTCGCCGGGCGGTGTGTCGGGGGCACGACGGTCATCAACACCAAGGTGGCCATGCGGGCCGCGGAGTTCGACGTCGAGCGGTTCGCCACCGAGACCGGCTCCACCCTCACCCTCGACACGCTGATCCCCTGGTACGAACGGGTCGAGGAGCGGCTGGGCGTGCGCGTCAGAACCGACTGGACGCCCAGCGTGCACCTCGTCAACACGGGGTTCGCCGCGGTGGGCGCCTTCCTCGAGCCCGTCCGCTCCTACACCGACTACAGCTGCACCCGCTGCGGCGCCTGCACCACCGGCTGCCCGACCAACGCCGGCCGCGACGCGCTCAACACCTTCCTCGCCCCCGCCATCGCCCGCGACGAGCTGCGGCTGTGGACGCACCGCACGGTCACCGAGGTCATGATCGACGGGTCGGCGGTGACCGGTGTGCGCTACCAGAACCCCGACGGGACGACCGGAACCGTCCGCGCCCCCGCCGTGGTCCTCGCCGCCGGCAGCCTCGGCACGCCGCAGATCCTCCTGCGCAGCAACGACTACGTCTCGTTGGACACGCCGAGCACGCGGCTCGTCGGGATGACGCTCGGCCTGCACCCCGCGCGGCTGGTGTACGGGTTGTTCGAGGAGCCGGTCGACTGCCACCTGGCCTACCCCATCACCGCGCACTGCCTCACCCACCAGCGGGACTTCGTCGTCGAGGGCACCACCATCCAGGAGCCGGTCAGCTTCGCGACGGGCATGGTCGACGAGCACGGCCTGCCGCTGTGGGGCACCGACCTGGCCGCCGTCGCACAGGCGTACCGCCACTGGGCGGGCCTGCTCGTCATGGCGAACGACGAGAACACTGGCACGATCGAACTGGACCCGGCGGGGCAGGCCGTGATCACGAAGGGTTTCTCGGCGGTGGAACGCGGGCGGCTCGACGACGCGCTCGCCTTCACCGGCGAGGTGCTGAAGGCCGCCGGCGCCCAGGGCGTGGTGTGGAGCGGGCTCTCGACCTCGCACGTCCAGGGCACGGCCCGGATGGGTGCGGACCCGACCCGCTCGGTTGTGGACGACCGCGGGCGGGCACACGGTGTGGACGGACTGTACGTGGGTGACGGGTCGGTCGTGCCGGCTTCGCTGTCGGTCAACCCGTCGCTGACGATCATGGCGCTCGCCGCGATGATCGCCGACAACCTGGCTGGAGAGCTGGTATGAGTCCCATGGAAGCGTTGCTCGAGATCCTTCGCGACGAGGGCGTGACGAAGATCTTCGGGAACCCGGGCACGACCGAGCTGCCGCTGCTGGACGCGCTGGTGAAGGCGCCGGACCTCGAGTACGTCCTGTCCGTGCAGGAGGCGTCCGCGGTCGCCATGGCCGACGGGTACGCCCGCGTCACCGGCCGGCCGGCGTTCGTGAACCTGCATATCGCGGCCGGGCTCGCCAACGGGCTGATCGGCATGCTCAACGCGAAGCGGTCACGCACTCCCCTGGTCGTCACGGCCGGCCAGCAGGACCGCCGGCACCTGCTCGAGGACCCGATGCTGGGTGGCGACCTCGTCGGCCTCGCGCGGGCCGCGAGCAAGCAGGCGGTGGAGGTGCACCACGCCCGCGACCTGCCGATCGTGCTGCGGCGGGCGTTCATGCTGGCCGCGCAGCCGCCGGCGGGCCCGGTGTTCGTGTCGATCCCGATGGACCTGCTGACCGAGGACGTCGAGGTCGAGGTGCCGCCGCGGTCGCCCATCTCGCCGCTCGGGCCGGCCACCGGGCTGGACGAGGCGGCCCGCCTCTTCGCGAGCGCCGAGCGCCCCGCGATCGTGGCCGGCGACGGGGTCGGCCGGGACGACGCGGTGGCCGAACTGGTCGCGCTGGCCGAGCGGCTGGACGCGACCGTCTTCCACCATCCCATGCACGATCGGCTGAACTTCCCATTCACCCATCCGCTGCACGCGGGCATGATCCCGCCACGGAACGCCGCCGTCCGGGAGGCACTGACCGGGCACGACGTGGTGTTCGTCGTCGGTGCCCACGCGTTCTCCCCGCACCACTACACGCCCGGCTCCCCCATCCCGGACGGCACGCGGGTCGTGCAGCTCGACGACGACCCGGCCGAGCCCGGCCGGAACTTCCCGGTCGACCTGGGCCTGGTCGGCGGCATCCGGGCGACGCTCGACGAGCTGGTGTCGCTGACGGGGTTCGTCGAGCGAGCGAGGCGGCAGTGCCAGGAGCGCCCGGCCGCCGACGGGGCGCCGGCGGACGTCCCGCTCGAGCCGATCGCCGCAGCCCGAGCCATCGCCGACGGGCTGCCCTCGGACGCGGTGGTGCTCGACGAGGCCATCACGGTCGGCGTGCTGCTGCGGCCGCTGCTGCGCCTCGACCGTCCCGGCTCGTTCGTGCACACGATCGGCGGCGGTCTCGGCTGGGGCTTCGGCGCGGCCGTGGGGACCCGCATGGCCCAGGAACGCCCGGTCGTGGCGGTGCTCGGCGACGGGTGCGCGTTGTTCGGCGTGCAGGGGCTGTGGAGTGCGGCCAGGTACCAGGTCCCGGTGCTGTTCCTGGTGATGAACAACGGTGAGTACCGGACGCTGAAGGACACGCTGGGGGCGTCCGGGCTGCATCCCGGCACCGACATCGGGCGGCTGGACTGGTCGAAGGCGGCCGAGTTCTTCGGCGTCGCCGCCCGCCGCGTGAGCAGCGACGCGGACCTGCGGGTGCTGGTGGCGTCGGTGGGGTCGTTGACGGGGCCGCTGCTGGTGGACGTGCCTGTGCGCTGATGCCATGATCGGACCATGGCCGAACCGCCGCCGAAGTCGGTCCTGGCTCGTGGGTTGTCGCTGCTGGGCGCGTTCGGGCCGACCGACGTCGAGCTGACGCTGGCGCAGCTGTCCGCACGGACCGGGCTGCCGAAGCCGACCGCCCACCGACTGGTGGCGGAGCTGCTGTCGTGGGGTGGCCTGGAGCGCACGGACGGCGGGTACCGGCTCGGGATGACGTTGTTCGTGCTGGGCCACCGCGTGCCGCGGCAGCGGAGCCTGCGGGAGGCCGCGCTGCCGTACCTGGAGGACCTGTACGAGGCGACGCACGAGAACATCCACCTGACCGTCTTCGACGCGACCGACACCCTGTTCCTGGAGAAGGTGACCGGCCGGCGCTCGATGCCGATCGTCTCGCGGGTCGGCGGGCGGCTGCCGGCCCACTGCACGGCCAGCGGGAAGGTGTTCCTGGCCCTGGGGCCGCCGGCGTACCTACGCCAGGTCGTCACGGCCGGGCTGCGACGCCTCACGCCCCGGACGATCATCCTGCCGGGACTGCTGCGGCAGGACCTCGCGCGGACGTTGGAGCGGGGGTACGGCATCAACCGCGAGGAGTCGGAAACCGGCGTGGTCGCGGTGGCCGCCCCGGTGCACGACCACCGCCGCCGGGTCATCGCGGCCGTGTCCATCGCCGGCTCAGCGCACCGCTTGGATTTGGAGCGGTTGGCACCCGCCGTCCGGACGGCGGCCCTGGCCCTGTCCCGCGAAATGGCCGCCAACCCCCGCTAACGCCCCGACCGCCCGCCCTGAAAGGCGCGTTCGAGACATCGACGCTGTCCCGAAAGGCGCGTTCGAGACGTTGAACGCCCCGAACGCGCCTTTCAGGGCGCGGCCACTGTCCTGAACGCGCCTTTCAGGGCACGGCCACTGTCCTGAACGCGCCTTTCAGGGCGCGGCCGCCGCGTCCAAAAGCAGCAGTCCGGTTCCGGCAAAGGCCGCCAACTCCCGGTGAACACTTGACAATCTTGAGAAACCGTCGTGTCCGGTTGTGATCTGCGCCTCATACGAGGTATCTATTGGACCAGTGGCCGCGGTCACTGACTGTGAAGGCGCTCACGAGCGCCGTAAACGGACACAGCGGGACTGTATGCTGTAGGCAGTCGACAACAAACTCGACACCGACACAGCAGGAACGTAACTCACCATCGTTGGAGACCACCATGCAGGAGTTGCCGAAGGAACTGGCGGCTCGCCGGATCGATCGGCCGGTGCCCCTGCGTGAACATGTCTACCAGGCCATGCAGGAGCTGATCATCTCCCGGCGACTGGCCCCCGGCCAGCACCTCGTGGAGAGCGAGCTGGCGCAGATGCTCGGGGTGTCCCGCCAGCCGGTACGCGAGGCACTGCAGTGGCTGAACAACGAGGGCTGGGTGGACCTGCGCCCCGGCTACGGCGCCTTCGTGCACCAGCCGACGCCGGACGAGGCCGACCAACTGCTCGCCGTCCGCTCCCTCCTGGAGAGCGAGTCGGCACGGCTGGCGGCCCTCCACGCCGACGAGGAGGGCATCGCCCGCCTGCGGGAGCTGAACAAGCAGGGTCTCGAGGCGCTGGCCGCGGACGACGTCGACAAGGCCGTCGCCCTGAACGCGGCCGTGCACCGGTGTGTCACGGAGCTCTCCGGGAACAAGGTGCTGCTCGACTTCGCGACCCAGGTCGATCGCCGGGTTCGCTGGTACTACACGCCGATCGCGCGCCAGCGGGGCAAGCAGTCCTGGCAGGAGCACGCGAAGCTGATCGACGCGATCGAGTGCAGGGACGCCGAAGCCGCCGCCCAGATCATGAAGGAACACACCGAGCGGACGCGGAAGTCCTACCTCGATCAGCGCGACGCCGAGGGTGAGCAGGAGCAGGTCATCGAACTGCCCGCCCGCCGTCGCCGCCGGGCGCCCGCCAAGGGCTGAGTTCCCCCAACACCAAGCGGGCTCGAGGCCCGCTCGATCAACCCTGGCCGCACTGACGCGATCATGGGTTCACCGATGCTGCCACGAAGGAGGTGTATACAATATGCGAAACTGGTTGCAGTCGCTGCGTGGCTTCCACGCCGACGGTCGCGTGCTCGGCCTCGGCCTGGCGGTCGCGATGGAGAAGCAGCGCCAGGAGGCCGCCCGCGAGGTGGAGCAGTACCTGCGTGAGCAGGCCACCGAGGGTGTGACGCCCGCCTCGGTCTAACGCTTCCCGGTATGGGGAACCCCGTAACTGTGGTTGAGAGAAGTAGGAACCGAGGCGCGGTCCGTGCGGCTCGTTTCCGCTTCCCAGGAGGTGACAAAGACGATGCGTAAGTGGCTTCGGTCGCTGACGGATTCGCCACGCGGGTTCGCGGCGGACGGCCGCAGGCTCGGCCTGGGGCTCGCGACCGCCATGGAGAAGCAGCGCAAGGACACGACTCGCGATGTCGAGGAGTACCTGCGCGAGCAGCCGCAGCCGGAGAAGGCAGCGGTCTGACACAAGCCCAGTGGGGCTGAGCCACGGTCCGTGTGGCTCAGCCCCACTGCTTTTTTGCCCCGCTGGGGGCAGCTTCCCAACATACCGGTCACGCGGGGTCGGCGTCCCGCACCGGCTCCTCGGCGGTCACCTCGTCCAGTTCCTCGGCGCGGTCCCGGTTGCCCTTCCACAGGCTGATGACCGCGGTCAGCGCGAGCACGCCGATGATCACCCCGAGCGACCACAGGATCGGGATCTCCGGGGCCCACGAAACACCGTGGTGGTGCAGGGTTTCCACGATCAGCTTGACGCCGATGAAGCCGAGCACCACGGCCAGCCCGTACGACAGGTACACCAGCCGCTCGATGAGCCCGCCGATGATGAA
>Ga0081539_10000468_pt1 | contig 85386 bp, 82 predicted proteins | sample TabmetS4T2R2_FD_71023 | JGI IMG/M metagenome (GOLD analysis project Ga0081539, IMG submission 71023) | Tabebuia heterophylla rhizosphere microbial communities from the University of Puerto Rico - S4T2R2 | ecosystem: Host-associated > Plants > Roots > Rhizosphere ...
TGGCGCTCGATCACCTGGCGCGCGTAGGCGGCGTTTTCCGACCCCGGCGCCGAGCGGTTGAGCAGGAATATGGAAGTGCGGATCGGCGCGAGCGGGTTGCGGAGCTCGTGCGACAGCATGCCCAGGAACTCGTCCTTGCGGCGATCGGCGTCGCGCAGCGCGGCGAGCGCCTTCTCCAGCCGGTGCGTGTGCATGACATTGCCGACCGCGATCGCCACCTGGTCGGCGAGCGCGGCGAGCAGGGCGCCCTCGCTCTCGCCGGAAGGCGCCTGGCGCCGGAAGATGGCGAGGAAGCCGCGCACCACGCCGGCGTCGATCACCGGCGAGGCGAGAAAGCGCTCCGGCGTGCAATCGATCAGCCGGCAGATCTTCCTGCCGAGGCTCTCGTCGAACGGCTCATCAAAGGCGCGCAGCTTGTCGGCGGCGATCCCGAGCGACGCCGGAATCGTTGCGCGGCCCCGCTCATCGGCGAGCAGCAGCATCGCCGCGTCGGCATCCAGGAACTCGGCCGTTCGCTCGACCACCAGGCGGAAGAGCGCGCGGTGATCGGTGGCGCTCGCGAGCGCGCGGTTGATGGCGACCAGCTCGACGAGACGCTCGACGGGCTGATTGCGCATATCAGGTCGCGCGGTCCACCAGCACGCCTTGCGAGGTGATGCGCAGCAGATGGCGGCGCAGGTCGTAGCCGCTGCCGCGCGTCTTGAGGATGCGGATCGTGCGCTGCATCTCGCCGTTGAGATGCGCTTCCAGGAGGAGGATGTTGTCGACCATGGCCGACACTTCGGGGGGGTATTGGCCGCCGCGCATCACCTCCATGGTGAGCATTGCTGTGATACCGAGCGCTGAGAAGCGCTGCGTCAGAGCGTAGGCGTAGTCGCGAAACCGCTGCATGTCGCGCGAGGCATTCATCAGGTCGCCCATGGAGTCGATCACCACGCGCTGCATCTTGTCCTCGGCGATGCGGTGGAAGATCTCGCCGACGATGGTGTCGATCTGCAGCTCGACCGGTGAAGTGTAGAGCAGATCGAGCCCGCCGCAGTTCGGCAGCTCGTCGGCGTGCCAGGAGATGTTGCCGCAGATGCGGTTGAGCTGCGACGGGTTCTCCTGGAAGGTGACCAGCAGCCCGCGCTCGCCACGGCGCACCCCTTCGCGCAGGAAGTGCAGCGCGAGCAGCGTCTTGCCCGCGCCCGAGGGACCGAGCACGAGCGTGCTCGTGCCGCGCAGCCAGCCCGTCTCGATCATGTCGTCGAGGCCGGCGATGCCGGTCGCGAGGCGGTCGATCGTCGTGCCGTAGCCCTCGCCGAAGGCCTCCGGCGAGACGAGCCGCGGATAGATGTGCAGGCCGGATCGCGCGATGCGGAACGCGTGGAAGCCGTCGAGGAACGTGCTGCCGCGCAGCTTGAGCACGTGCAGATAGCGGTCGTCGCGCGTGCCGGTCTGCTCGCGCGTCAGCTCGACGATTGCGTCGGCGACGGCGAACTCGGGTAGGCGCGCGACCATGTCCGCGATGTACTCGCCGATCCAGAACGAGGTCGCGTCGTAGGCCGTGAGCGTGCCGGCGAGCTCGTAGAGCACCTTGCGCCAGGAGGCGGTGTCGGGCATCAGGTCGCCGATCGCCTTGAACGAGTCGATGATGATGATCTTCGGCCGGTACTGCTTCAGGAGATCGGTGACGCGCTCGGGCAGCTTGCGCGGATCGTCGGTGATCGTGTCGGCGAGCGATTCGTAGACGATCTGCTCGCCGATCGCGTCGACGCGCGCGAACTCGAACTCCTGCAGGTACGTCACCACCTTCGCCAGGGGCTCCGACACCGTGGTCAGGTACAGGACCGGCCGGCCGCCGAGGTTCGCGAAGGCGAGCTGCTCGCAGAAGACGGTCTTGCCGCTGCCTGGCTGCCCCATGACGATGTTGATCGAGTGCGCCGGAAAGCCGCCGCCGAGGATCACGTCGGCCTGCTGGTTGCCCGTGCTAATGCGTTCCATGGACCATTCCTTTGCCGACCACCGGCTCGAGGAGCTTGCGCACCGAATCGACGAGCGCGAGATCGTTGAGCGGCTTGCGCAGGTAGCCGTCAGCGCCGGCCTCGCGCGCCCGGTCTTCCGCGGAGAGGATGCTGAGGATCAGGACGATGATCTTGCGCGTGGCGGTGTCGCTTTTCAGCATCCGGCAGACGCTCAGCCCGTCGCGCTTCGGCACGAGGATCTCGGCGATGATGATCGCTGGGACCAGGCGCCGCGCGAGCTCGATCGCCTGCTCGCCGTCGTCCGCGAATTCGACGGAAAAGCCGGCCTCTTCAAGGAAGTAGCGCTCGAGCGAGCGCACGTGCGGGTCGCGCTCGACGACCAGGATCAGCGCGCCGGAGTCCGATTTCGGCGCGCCCGGCGGCGCCCTGCGCTCCGTCGGGTTCGATGTGGTGGTTCCGGTGTCCTGCATCATGCGACAAAACCCAGCACGATCCGCGCCGGTTCTTGCTGCCGGCTGGCCTCGTCGGGGCGATTCCGACGAGTGTCAAATCGGGGACACGCTCACTGAAGTTTGTAGCCTGATTCCCTGATCACCGGGCCCCAATGCGCGAGCGCCGATTGCACCCATTCGCGTAATCCCGCGGGCGTGGTGGGTGCGGCCTCGAGGCCGAGCTGGCCGAAACGCTCCTTGACTTCCGGCGCCTCGAGTGCTGCGCGCACGGCGGCGTTGAAGCGCTGAACAAAATCGGTGGGCAGGTTGGCGGGCCCGAAGAAGGCGAGCCAGGGGTTCTTGTCGATGCCCATCAGCCCAAGCTCCTGGAAGGTCGGGATCTCAGGCGCGGATTTGGCGCGCTGGGTGCCGGAGACGGCGAGAACCTTGATGCGGCCGGCGCGGTGGTGGTCGATCAATTCGGTGAGGGAGCCGAAGCCGAGCGGCACTTGCGCGGCGATCAGGTCCTGCACGAGCGGCGCGCCGCCTTTGTACGGGATGGGCTGCATGTCGATCTTCAGCGCCTTGGCGACGATCAGGCCGGCGAACTGCGGCACGCTGCCGGCGGCCGGCACGCCGAAGTTCGCTTCGCTCGGATGCGCGCGCACCCAGTCTGCGAGTTCTTTGAGGTTGTTAGCGCCGGTCTTGGCGCTCACTGCCATGGCGTTGAAGTACTGCGCCACGCCACTGATCGGGGTGAAGTCCTTCAGCGGGTCGTAGCCCGGCTCCTTGAAGGTGAGCGGGATGATCACATGCGTGTGGTCGATGGTCATCATCACAGTCGTGCCGTCGGGCGCGGCGTTCTTCAGCGCTACCGCCGCCACCTGGCCGCCGGCGCCCGGGCGGTTGTCGACGATCACCGGGCGGCCGAGCGCTTCGCGCAGCTTGTCGCTCATGATGCGCGCGACGATGTCGGTCGAGCCGCCCGGCGGGAAGCCGACCAGCATGCGGATGGGTCGCGTGTCTTGCGCCGTGGCGTTCGATGCGATGAAGGCGAGGGCGAGGAGCAGGGTTCGGGTCATTGGGTTCGCTCCGGATGGAGGCTGCGCAGGCGCTCGCCGAGCGTCCAGACGTCGACGTAGCGGTGGTAAAGCGGGCTGACCCCGAAGCGCACGATGTCGGGCGCGCGGTAGCTCGCGACGATCTTCCCGGTCTCGAGCGCGCGCACATAGATCTCGGCTTCGCGATGGCGGAAGGAGACGAAGCCGCCGCGGCGTGCCGGGTCGCGCGGCGCGACGAGCATCGGGCGCGGCGCCGGCAGCTCTTCGATTACGCGGATCAGGAGATCGCTAAGCGCTTTGTGCTTGGCGAAGGCCGCCTGCGGCTCGATGTCGCGCCAGAGATCGAGCGCTGCTTCCATGAGCGCGTTGCCGGCGACTGGCGGCGTGCCCGCAAGATGGCGCTTCGCACCCGGCGCCGGCGTGTAGTGCGGATCCATCGCCATCGGCTGGGCGTGGCCCATCCAGCCCTGGATCACGCTCTCGGCCTGCGCCTGGTGGCGCGGCGCGACGTAGAGCCACGCCGGCGCGCCCGGTCCGCCGCACAGATATTTATAGCCGCAGCCGACCGCGAAATCGACGCCGGCGGCGGCGAGGCCGACCTCGACCGCACCGGCGGAATGCGAGGCATCGCAGACGACGAGCGCGTCCTGGGTATGCGCGCGGCGCACGAGCGACGCGAGGTCATGGCGGTAGCTCGTGCGGTAATCGGTGTGCGTGACGAGGACGACGGCGGTGTCGCGATCGATGCTCTCGGCGAGCGCCTTTGCTTCCTCCACGCGCACGAGCGAGCCGCCTTGAATCTGGTCACGCGCGGCGGACTCGGCGACGTAGAGGTCGGTCGGGAAGGCGCCCGACTCGGCGACGATGTTCTCCCGCTCGGGCCGCATGGTCATCGCCATGCGCAGCGCCTTGTACAGGTTGATCGAGGTGCTGTCGCACACCACCACCGATCCCGGCTCGGCGCCGAGGACCGGCGCGAGCTTGTTCCCCAGCCTGACCGGGGCGTCCAGCCAGTCCGCATCGCTCCAGCCGCGCCGGCGCAGGCGCCGCCATTCGTCGGTGATGCGGCTCATCGCCCGGTGGGCGCCGATCGGCATGGCGCCGATCGAGTTGGCGTCGAAGTAGAGCCACCCCGGCTCGCCGGGCGGAAATTCGTCGGCGATGCGCCCGAGCGGATCGCGGTTATCGAGCGATTCGCACTCCGCGCGGCTCAGGCTCCCCATGGCTCGGTAGCATACCCGACCGTGCCTTCCGTTCGCCTTGCCGCCGACATCGGCGGCACCTTCACCGACGTCGTCCTGCAGCGCGGCCGCCATCGCTGGACGAAGAAGCTGCTTACCACGCACGAGGCGCCCGAGCGCGCGATGCTCGACGGCATCGCTGCGCTGCTCGCTGATGCGCGCATCGCGCCGGCCGAGGTCGAGGTTCTGCTCCACGGCACGACGCTCGCGACCAATGCGCTCATCGAGAGGAAGGGGGCGCGCACCGCGTTCGTCACGACCGCCGGCTTTCGCGACGTGCTCGAGATGGGTTTCGAGAAGCGCTACGAGCACTACGACCTCAACCTGGAGCTACCGGCGCCGCTCGTGCCGCGCGAGCTGCGCTTCCCGGTCGCCGAGCGCCTGCAGGCGGACGGCACGGTGCTCGTGCCGCTCGACCAGGAGGTGCTCGAGCACGTCGCGATGGAGATCCGCAAAGCGCGCATCGAGTCGCTGGCGGTTGGGTTTTTGCATTCGTACGCGAACGATGCGCATGAGCGGCGTGCCGGGGAGCTCCTCAGCGCCTTGCTGCCCGGCGTGCCGATCACGCTCTCGAGCGCGGTGAGCCCGGAGCTGCGCGAATACGAGCGCTTCTCCACCGCCGCGGCAAACGCCTATGTGCGGCCGCTCATGTCGCGCTATCTCGAGCGGCTGGAGGCGGAGATGCGCCGGCGCGGCATGAAATGCCCGCTCTACCTGATGACCTCCGGCGGCGGCCTCACCACCGTCGAAGCGGCGCGGCAGTTCCCCGTGCGCCTTATCGAGTCCGGGCCGGCCGGCGGCGCCATCCTCTCCGCCGGCATCGCGCGCGACACCGGCGAGGACGAGGTGCTCTCCTTCGACATGGGCGGCACGACGGCGAAGATCTGCTTCATCGCGCAGGGCCGGCCCGAGCAATCGCGGCGCTTCGAGGTGGCGCGCATCTGGCGCAACCTCAAAGGCAGCGGTCTTCCTCTGCGCATCCCGGTCACCGAGATGGTCGAGATCGGTGCCGGCGGCGGCTCGATCGCGCGCACCGACGCCCTCGGCAAGATCGCGGTCGGCCCGCAAAGCGCGGGCAGCGAGCCGGGGCCCGCGTGCTACGGCCGCGGCGGTGCCGAGCCGACGGTGACGGACGCCGATTTGGTTCTCGGTCGCATTGACCCGGAGGCGTTCGCCGGCGGCAGCCTGCGGCTCGATCGCGCCAAGGCGGAAGCGGCGATCAAACGCCAGATTCAAGACCTGACCGCCGCTTGGGCGGCGGCGGGCATCTCGCAGATGGTGGAGGAGAACATGGCTTCTGCCGCGCGCGTGCATGCCATCGAGCGCGCGCGGCCGCTCGAACGCTGCACGCTGATCGCTTTCGGCGGCGCGGCGCCGCTGCATGCGGCGAGCCTTGCGCGCTTACTGGGTATCTCAAAAATATTGATTCCCAAAGACGCGAGCGTGGGCTCAGCCGTCGGCTTTCTGCGCGCGCCGTTCGCGTACGAGCTCGCGCGCTCGCTCACGCTGCGCGACGATCGGTTCGATGCTGGCGCGGCCAATCGGCTCCTCGCGGAAATGGCGGAGGCGGCGCGCGCGATCGTCGCGGCGGGAACGAAGGAGCCGATCGAAATCCGACGCACGGTGGAGATGCGCTACTTGGGGCAGGGGCACGAGATCGTCATCGCGCTGCCGCTACACGAACTGAAGTCCAGCGATGTGAGTGCACTGCGCGAAGCCTATGAGGCGCGCTACGAGGAGCAGTTCGGCCTGCGCGTGCACGGCGTGCCGGTCGAGTTCCTCACTTGGAACGTCGTCGCCACCGCGGCGAGTCCGCCGTGGGAAGAGCCGGAAGTCGCCAAGCCGATCGGCAAAGCGCCGCGCGAGCGCCAGGTCTTCGACCTCGACGCGGGAAATTACGTACGAAATACAGAATTGAGCCGCGACGCTCTCGTGCCGCTCGCGTGGCACGACGGGCCGGTGCTCATCGCCGAGCCGCAGACCACCACCGTCGTGCCGCGCGGCTGGCGCGTCAGGCTGGAAAAGAACGGGCATCTGCTGCTGGAATTCTGTACTTAGTACATATTTATCTGAGAGCCTTGCCATGACCGATATGCGTGAGACGCTGCAACGCCAGATCATCTGGAATCGCCTGATCGCGCTCGTCGAAGAGCAGGCGCAGGTGCTCTTGAAGACCGCCTTCGGCCCGATCACGCGCGAAGCGGGCGATCTCTCGGCGGGCGTCTACGACGCGCGCGGGCGGATGCTCGCGCAGGCGGTCACCGGCACGCCGGGCCATGTCAACACCATGGCGATGGCGGTGGCGCATTTTCTCGACCGGTTTCCGATTGCCAGCATGCGACCGGGCGATGTGTATGCGACCAACGATCCGTGGCTCGGCACCGGGCATCTCTTCGATTTCGTCATCGTCACGCCGGCATTTATCGAGGAGCGGCTGGTGGGCTTCTTTGCCTCCACCTGCCACGTGATCGACATCGGCGGCAAAGGTTTCTCCGCCGATGCGACGACGGTGTACGAGGAGGGGCTGCTGGTGCCGCATATGCGCATCGTGCAGGCGGGGGAGCTCAATCGCACCTTCTTCGATCTGCTGGCGGCGAATGTGCGCGAGCCGGAGCAGGTGAGGGGCGATCTGCTCTCGCTCATCTCGTGCAACGCGGTGGCGGCGAAGCGCCTTGGGGCGATGATGCGCGAGTTCCGCCTCGAGTCGCTCGATGCGATCGGCGAGTACATCGTCACGACCTCGCGCGACGCGATGCTCGCCGCCATCCGTAAGCTCCCGCGCGGCACTTGGCGGGCCGAGATGCCGCTCGATGGCTACGAGTCGCCGATCCTGCTGCGTGCGGCGCTCACGGTGCACGACGGCGGCATGCGCATCGACTACGAGGGCTCATCGCCGGCGTCGCGCTACGGCATCAATTCGCCGAAGTGCTACACCGACGCATATTCGATGTTCGGCGTGAAATGCGCGGTGGCGCCCGAGGTGCCGAACAATGCCGGCTCGCTCTCGGCGGTCGAGGTGGTGGCGCCGCGCGACTCGATCGTCAATCCGGACCGACCGCGCGCCGTCACGGCGCGCCACGTGATCGGGCAGATGCTGCCGGAACTGATGTTCGGCTGCCTGGAAGAGCCGCTCGGCGGCAACGTGCCGGCGGAAGGCGCGGGCAGCATCTGGGTGCTGGCGATGTCAGGCGGACCGGAGCTGCCCGGCGCGCCGGCCAACGCGACGCGCTTCAACGCGATGAGCGTCGGCATCGGCGGCATGGGCGCGCGACCGGCGAAGGATGGGCTCTCCACCACCGCGTTTCCGAGCGGCGTCGGCTCGATCCCGGTCGAGGTGACCGAGAGCCAGTCGCCGCTCATCTTCAAGCGGCGCGAATTCCTCACCGGCTCGGGCGGCGACGGCCGCACGCGCGGCGGGCTGGGGTCGATCATGGAAGTCGCCAACACGGAGGAGGCGCCCTTCGCCATTTCGCTCGGCACCTCGGATCGGCGGCGCTTCCCGGCCCGCGGCCGCTGCGGCGGCAAGGATGGTCGGCCGGGCAAGGCCTATCTGCTGAGCGGGAGAGAGATACCGGGCAAGCAGACGATCGTCGTGCCGGCGGGCGAGGCGATCGTGCTCGAGCTGCCGGGCGGTGGCGGCTACGGTAGTTCGGGGACATAGCCCGATCTATTCAGGCTCGTCCCCGATTAGTTCGGGCTCCGTCCCCGAATTAGTTCGGGCTCCGTCCCCGAACTCAGGCGGCTTGAATTTCCTGCTTCATCACGTAGCGCAGGACGTACTCGAGCGCGCCGCGCTCGTAGGGCTTGGTGATGTAGCCGTCGGCGCCGAGGCGAAGGCCCTTGGCGATGTCGTCGGGGGCGCTGCGCACGGTGACCATGATGATCGGCAACTCGGCGTAGGTGCGATGGCGTCGGAGCGCCGCCAGCACGTCGAAGCCGTTGCCGTCGGGAAGTTCGACGTCGAGAAAGATGGCGTCCGGCGCGGTGCTCTGGAGCTGCTGGTAGAAGGCTTTCACGTTTTCCGCGCCCACGACCTTGTAGCCCGCCGTGCTCAGCCGACGCACCGCGAGCGCGAGCTGGTCGGGATCGTCCTCGAGCACGAGCGCCACGGTGTCGCGGACCGGTTTACGGCACGGCGCGCGCCGCCCGACGCGCTCGTGCGAGAGATAGACGCCCAGGCGCGTCAGCGATACGTCGGCCCACGATACCTCGCTATCCAGCTCCGCGCCCGCCGGCGACTCCGCCGAGGCCGGTGCGCGCACGCGCTCGATCAGTCCATCGGCCTCGCATTTGAGGAGCCAGTTCTGCAGCGCGTCGGCTACATGATCGTCAAGGCGATCGAGTGCGCCCAGCAGTTGCGCGCCCTCGAGCGGCACCGCCACGCGCGCGCCGCGCGCCAACGCTGAGCGGCCCTTGGCTGTCAATCGGTAGGTCTTTTGTTCTTCGCTCATGCCCGCATCCCTCCCGTAGGGACCATATTAACCCGTAGTTCGGGGACGGAGCCCGAACCCGCTCGGAAAATGAGCGGGGTCCGCCCCGGAATTAATTCGGGCTCCGTCCCCGAATTCAGAGCTCGAGCTGCAGCTCCGGAATGTCAGCCATCGTGGCGCCGATCTCGCGCAGCACGCGCTCGGGACGCTGGTCGAGCGCCTCCGGCGGCCAGTTGAGCTCGGGCCGGGCGCGCGCCTCGATGTAGGCGCCCAGGCGCCGGGCGCGGCGCACGCAACGCCGGCCGAACTCGCCGCGCACCTCGGCGTAGCGCGCGAGCGCACGCTCGACGTCCCGCTCGATCTCGAGTGAGCGGCAAAGCGACGCGGCATCGAGCGCGGCCTTGGTGACGCCCATGCCGATATGCGGCCGCGCGACGAACGCGGCATCGCCGACCAGCGCCACGCGGCCCGCGGCAATGCGCGGCGTCTCGAGGTCATAGATCGCCTGGAAGAAGGGCTGCGTGTGCTCGACGACTCGCGCGATGCGCGGCGCGAGGCTCGCGTGCGCCACCTCCTTCAGCTTGCGCGCGACATCGGTGCGCACGAGCGGCGGCGGAATCGCCGGGCCGTGATGCCGGTCGGCGGCGTCGGTGCAGAGGTCGCGCAGCTCCGCATCGCCGAGCACCGGGCGATACCAGACGTAGTTCCAATAGCGCCCGGGCACCGGATAGCAGACCGCCATCTCGCCGGGCGGCAGCGCGAAGTAGTAGGAATTGCCGAGCTCGTCGCGAAGCCGCGCGGGGAGCGCGCTTTCATCGACGATGCCGCGCCAGCCGATATAGCCGGCATAGAGCGGCTGCACATCCGGAAAGAGGCAGCTGCGCACGGTTGAGCGCAGGCCATCGGCGCCAATCAGCAGATCCGCGCGCAGCGACGCGCCGTCGTCGAAATGCGCGACGACCTCGTCGTCGTCCTCGCTGTAGTCGACGAAGGTGCGGCGCGCGTGGTAGCTCTCCGGCGCGAGGCGCTCGCGCAGCGGCCGGTAGATTCTGACCCAGTGCGTCATCACGTGCGGCCAGGCGAGGCGATGCAGCACTTCGCCGCTCGGCGCGAGGCACACGCGATCGGGCAGGCGCACGCCGATCGCATCGTCGATGGCGATGCCGAGGCCGCGCATGACGTTGAAGAGCTCCTCGTGCGTGCCGATGCCGGCGCCGCGTCCCGCGAGGTCGTCGGCGACGCGCTCGCAGACATCCACCTGCCAGCCCGCGCGGACGAGCAGATTGGCGGCGAAGAGGCCGCCGATGGAGCCGCCGATGATTACGGCGCGCTGTTTCCTCACGGCGCGCGTTGCTTTCTCATAGCGTTGGGCGGATTATTGCCCCGGAGGAGGAGGTGCCGATGTTTCGTTCGCTCGCCGCGGCTGCGGCGCTTGTAGTCTCGTTGGCTGCTGCGGCGCAGCCCTATCCGTCGAAGCCGGTCCACATTTTCGTCACCATCGGGCCGGGCGCTGCCGCCGATGTGCTGACGCGCATGGTCGGCGAGAAGCTTGCGCCGCGACTTGGCCAGCCGATCATCATCGAGAACCGCGCCGGCGCTGGCGGCAACATCGCCGCCGACGCGGTGGCGAAGAGCGCGCCGGATGGCTACGCACTGCTGATGGCGTCCTCGAGCACGCATGGCGCCAATGCGTCGGTGTATCCCTCGCTGCCGTTCGATCCGATCAAGGATTTCGCGCCGATCGTGTTGGTGGCGAGCAACCCGAACGTGCTCGTCGTGCCGCCGGCGCTCGGCGTAAACACCCTGGACGAGCTGATCGCGCTCGCGAAGCGCAAGCCCGGCGAGCTCACCTACGCCTCCGGCGGCACCGGCACCTCGATGCATATCTCGGGCGAGGTGCTGGCGATGCTCGGCAACGTGAAGCTGCAGCACATCCCGTTCAAATCGACGCCGGACGCGATCAATGCGGCGCTCGCCGGCTCCGTATCGATGACTTTCGCGAGCGCGCCCACGGTGATGAGCCAGGTGAAGGCGGGCAGGCTGAAGGCGCTCGGCCTGACGTCGGAAAGACCCTTGTCATCGCTGCCGGAGGTCACGCCGCTCGCCGCGCAGGGACTGAGCGGGTTCGATGTCTCCGCCTGGTTCGGCCTCGCCGCGCCGGCCGGCACACCGGAGCCCGTCATCCAGCGGCTGAACAAGGAGACGCTCGCGGTGCTCGCGATGCCCGATGTGCGCGAGAAGTTCGCCTCGCTCGGCATGGAGCCGCTCGGCTCGACGCCCGCGGAATTCGGCGCCTTCATCCGCTCGGAGATCAAGCGCCTGGGCGAGGTGGTACGCGCCTCCGGCGCGAGCATCAAATAATTCGGGGTCAGGCACCGTATTAATTGGTGACAGTCACCAATCTCCGCCGCCGGCGGCTTCTCGTGGCGGGCGCCGCGCTGGCGGCCGCGGCGTGCGCGCGGGCGGAGGACATGCCGTGGCCGACAAAGGCGGTGAAGCTCATCCTGCCGTTCACGCCCGGCGGCTCGACCGACTTCCAGGGCCGCATTCTGTGCGACATGCTGTCGCGCCACTTCGGGCAGCAGTTCTACATCGACTACAAGCCCGGCGCGGGCAGCAACATTGGCGTCGCCGAAGTCGCGCGCTCGGCCCCCGATGGCTACACGCTCGGCTGGATCACGGTCGCGTCGCACGCGATCAATCCGACGCTCTACGCCAAGCTGCCGTTCGATCACATCCGCGACTTCGCGCCGGTGTCGATGATCGGCCAGTTTCCCAATCTGCTGGTCGTGAACAACGCGCTGCCGGTCACGACGGTGCCCGAGCTCATTGGCTTGCTTAAGCGCGAGCCCGGCAAATATGCCTTTGCCTCCTCCGGGGTCGGCACGTCCCTCCACCTCTCGGGCGAGATGTTCAAGGTGATGACCGGGACCGACATGGTGCACGTGCCGTACAAGGGCGGCGGGCCGGCGATCACGGACGTCATCGGCGGCCAGGTGCACATGACCTTCGGCAACATGCCGACCGTGCTGCCGCACGCGCGAGCGGGCAAGGTGCGCGCGATCGCAGTTACCTCGGGCGAGCGCTGGTTCAATGCGCCGGACATTCCGGCGATCGCGGAGACGGTGCCCGGCTTTCTCGCCATCTCCTGGCATGGCGTCGCCTTTCCGGCGCGCACGCCGCAACAGATCATCGACCGGCTGGCGAGCGCCATCCATCGAGCGCTCGCGACGACCGAAATGCAGGAAAAGCTCGCCGCCGGCGGCTCGAAGGCGACGCCGATGTCGCCTCAGGAATTCATCGCGTTCATCCGCGAGGACACCGAGCGCTGGGCGCGCGCGATACGCGCCGCGGGCGTGCACATCGACTAATCGGGGTCAGGCACCGAACTTCCAGCGAACTCCGCAATGTTGAATTCGGTGCCTGACCCCGAATTCAGAAAGTCAGGCGGCGAGCTGGCGGGCGATGAAAGCCTTCACCATCTCGTGCGCGCGCGTGGTTTGCGGACCGGGCTCGGCGACCCATTCGTGCACGCTGTCCTTGAAGAGCTCGTACTGCACTTCGCCGCCCGCCGCTCGGTAGGTCTTGGCGAATTTCTCCTGCACCGAGGGCAGGACGTTGTCGTCGAGCTCGCCCTGCATGATGAGGAGCGGGCGCAGCACGACCTTTTCTTTGCGCTCGAGCATCTCGAGCGGATTCGCCTCGTGGATCGTCTCCCAGGGCTGGAAGAAGGTCTTGCTCGCCTTGATCAGGTTTTCGTTCGGCTTGCGCTCGGCCTGCTGCCAGCGCGCGTACGGATCGCTGATCGGCGAACGCGTTGCGACGTAGGCGACGCTCGTGTCGCCCTCAAACGGAATGGCGTTGTAGCGCGCATCATTTGGCCGCATGGCGATCAGCTCGGCGACGTGTCCGCCACTCGAGCTGCCGTAAAGCCCGATCGTCGAGGCATCGCCTTTCCATTCACGCGCGCGCGCCTTCAGCCACCGCAGGCCGTAGCTCGCGTCCTGCACGCACGCCGGGTAGGGCGCCTCGCCCGAGATCGTCAGGTCGATCGCCACCACCAGCACGCCGCTCGCTGCGATCGCGCGGTCCATCGGCTCTTCGGCTTTGCGATCCTTTCGTTGCCAGGCGCCGCCGTGCAGGTCGAGCACCACCGGGAACGGTCCCGCGCCCACCGGCTGATAGATGCGCGCCAGCAGCTCGCGCCCGGCGGCGTTTTTCCGGTACGGCACCTCGCTCACCTTCAGCTCGTACTTCGCCTTCGGGTCGTAGCCGGCTTTGCTTTTGGCAGTGGCGATGCCGGTCATGCCGATCGCGGCCATGGCGCTCATCTCCTTCAGGAAGGTGCGACGTTGCATTGGCTGCCTCCTATGAAAATAGGGACCGTCCCTAATTATTGGTTTGGCTTCAGGTCTTCGTCGAGAAACTGCTGTACGGCCTGGAAGAGCTGCATGCGGTTCTTTTCCATGAGCACCGTATGCGTGCCTTCGCCGATCTGCACGTAGCGCTTGTACGGGGCGTTCGTCAGCTTCTCGAAATAGGCGTAGAGCATGTAGTTCGGCGTGTCCTGGTCCCACTCGGCGTGGGCGAGAAGCGTCGGCACGCGGATTTGGCCGGGGTCGTAGAGCGGCTTGCCGGTGGACCAGTACTCGCGGCTGTCGGCGACGACGCCATTGGGTGCGCGCAGCACCGGCGGATTCTGCCTTGCGCCCACCGGGTCGGTGGCGAAGGTCGCATCCGCCCAGGCTTCGAACCAGCCTGCGGGAATCAGCGTCGCCTTCTTGTCCTCGGGCACGCCGGTGAGCCAGCGCGCCTTGGCCGCATCTTTCGTGACGGTGCGATAGGCGGGCAGCTGGCCGCCGGTGTCGGTGAGCGAAGCGCTCTGGCGCACCCACGCCGGCGCATAGAGGACGAGCTTATGCACCTTGTCGTTGCGCTGCGAGGTGTACATGCCCATGATCGTCGTGCCCCACGACCAGCCGAGCAGCACCACCTTGTCGAGGCGGCGGCGCTGGCGAATGAAATCCACTGCCGTGCCGACATCCTTCACCGCGGTCTGCGTGCGCACGATCGGCTCATTCTCGGCGGCGGGCTTCTCCATCTCGGGCGGTCGCGTCGATTTTCCGTAGCCGCGCACATCGACGAGATACACGTCGTAGCCGCGTGTGGCGATGTAATCCATCCACGAGAGCCCGTTCAGCTGCAGATCGAACGACGTCTCGGCGGGATAGGTCGCGCCGTGCACGTAAAGCAGTGTGCGCTCGCCGCGGAAACGCTTCATCCCTTCCGGGTGCTTGTTGCGCACATAGAGGCTGATGCCGGGATCGCCGCTCGGGACCATGAAGTCTTCCATCACGATCTTCGCGTCCTGGGCGTGTGCGCTTAGGGAAAGGCAAAGGAAGGCAGCCGCCGCGAGAACTTTCATCGGATGCTCCGCGTGATGAGAAGGAGATGCCTCGGCCTGCATTCTAGATTGCAAGGTAGAAGAAAGGCAGCATGCCTACGATAGGTGCGCCAAAGGAGAGAGGAGGTCGAGCATGAGCGACAAACCGCGGCGCGATGCGCCTGCGCGACGGCGATTCTTCAGGCAGGGCACACTGCTCGTATCGGGAGCCGCCTCGGTGGGAATGGCGCGGCGCGCCGCATCGCAGGAGTTGGCAGGACATCCCTGGGAGCGTGTGTATGGCGCCGGCTTCCGGGGCTACGGGCAGCCTTCGCGCTTCGAGCAGGCGGTGCAACGCCATTACCTACGACCCTACGGCGAGCTCGCGCCGGGCACCGGCGCGGCGCTGGCGCCGATCGAGCATCTCGAGGGAATCATCACGCCGAGCTCGTTGCATAACGAGCGCAGCCACAGCGGCGTCCCGGAAATCGATCCCAACGTGCATCGCTTGTTGGTGCATGGGCTGGTCGCGCGCCCGCTCACCTTTTCGGTGGACTCGCTGCTGCGTTACCCGATGACCTCGCGCATCCTGTTCATCGAGTGCGCGGGCAACAGCAACCGCAATCTCACGCCGCAGCCGCTGCAAGTGCCCGCCGGTGCGATGCACGGCAACCTTTCCTGCAGCGAGTGGACCGGCGTGCCGCTCGCCGTGCTGCTGCGCGAGGCGGGACTGCATCCGCAGGCCAAGTGGCTGCTCGCCGAGGGCGCGGACTCGGCGCACATGAGCCGCAGCATCCCGATCGAGAAGGCGCTGGACGACGCGATCATCGCGCTCTATCAGAACGGCGAACGCCTGCGCCCCGAGCAGGGCTACCCGGTGCGGCTGTTGCTGCCCGGCTGGGAAGGCAACATGAGCGTCAAGTGGTTGCGCCGCATAAAGGCGACAGAGGGCCCGACGCACACCAAGGACGAGACGTCGAAGTACACCGACCTCCTGCCCGATGGGCGCGCGCTGCAGTTCACCTACGAGATGGGCGTGAAGTCGGTGATCACGAAGCCGTCGTCGACCATGAAGCTGCCGCGCCCCGGGCTCTACGAAATCTCGGGCCTCGCGTGGAGCGGCGCCGGGCGGATACGCCGAGTCGAAGTTTCGACCGACGGCGGCGCGACGTGGGCCGATGCGACCCTTTACGGCGACGAACGTCCGAAGGCGCTGGTGCGCTTTCGCGCGCCGTGGCAGTGGAAGGGCGAGGCCGCGGTGCTGCAAAGCCGCGCCACGGACGAGAAGGCGAACGTGCAGCCGGCGCGTAAAGTTTGGCTCGCGCGCTATTCGCCGGCGAATGTCTTTCACAACCATTCGATCGTCAGCTGGTCGGTCGATCCGGACGGGAGCGTGCGCAATGTCCACGTCTAGACAGGCTGGCGCCGCGGCGGCTTTCGTGTGGCTCGCCAGCTGCGCGACCCCCCCCGGGATAGCGCCCAAGGCGCCCGCGCTTGGCGAGCCGATCAGCGCCGCCGACATCGCGCGCTGGGATATCAGCATTCCTCCGAGCGGCGCGGGCCTGCCGAAAGGCAGCGGCACGGCGCGCCAGGGCGCGCTCGTGTACGAGCAGAAGTGCCAGTCGTGCCACGGGCCGAAAGGCGCTGGAAAACCGGCCGATGCGCTCGCCGGCGGTATCGGCAGCCTCGGCTCAAAGACCCCGGTGCGCACCGTCGGCAGCTATTGGCCCTATGCCACCACGCTCTTCGACTACATACGTCGCTCGATGCCGATCACCAATCCGCTTTCGCTAAGCGACGACGAGGTTTATGCGGTGAGCGCCTATGTGCTCTACATCAACGGCATCATCGGCGAGGATGTCGCCATGGACGCGCAGAGCCTGCCGCAGGTGAGGATGCCGAACCGCGATGGTTTCGTCAGCGACTGGCCACCGAAGTAGGCGGCACTCGCCGCGGCTTCAGCCCCCGAGGTGCGATGGCGAGGGCTTGAGCTCGCCGCGCTCGACCTTCTTCACGAGCTCGGTGAGCTTCACGTGGCTGGGCGCGGGCACGCCCGCCTCGGCGCCTTTGCGCGCGATGAAGCCGTTCATCTGCTCGATCTCGGTGCGGCGGCCTTTCAGGATGTCCTGCGCCATCGAAGGGCGCTGGATGTCGGCGCGCGGGTTCTCGCCCGCCTTGGGGATGAGCACGGTCTCAACGGCATTCAGCGATTCGCGGTCGCCCTCGGCTGCGCGCGCGAGCTTCTCGGGCTCGAGGCCGCGGATCTTCTCGAGCTGGTAGCCGAGGGCCTGGCCGACGCGCACACCTTCGCCCGCGAGCGCGATCTGGAAACGCCGGATGCGCTCGTTGCCAAGGCAGGCGGGCGAGGTGAGGCCGGTCGCGGCGGTGACGCCGTTCCCCATGCCGTTCTGCACGAGCTTCGACCAGCGCTCACCCCAGAGATTGGTGGTCGCCTTCGAGCTGTCGATGCCGCGGAACCATTCGACCAGCTCTTCCACGCGCGCGGTGACGCGTCCATGCGGCTCGCCGACGCGAAAGACGGTGTGCTTCTCGCCGCCTTTCGCCACCGTGCGGCGGATGCGGCCGGCTTCGTACATGTCCACCGAAATCAGGGAGGCGACGACGCCGACGACGCGGCCCCAGCCGACGATGCCGGCGATCGTTTCTTCGTTCAGGCAGTTCTGCAGCGAGACGACAAACCCCGTGGAGGAGAGATACGGCGCGATGAGCGCTGTCGCCCATGCGGTGTCGTAGGACTTGACCGACACCATGGCGATGTCGAACGGCGTCTTGGCAAGCGACTGGACTTCGGTGATGTGCAGCGCTTTCGTCTTCTTCACCGTGAAGCGCTCGGCCGGCGTCACGCCATCGAGCTCGAGGCCGCGCGCGCGGATGGTCTCGACGTGCTCGGGCCAGGCGTCGATCAGCGTGACGTCATGGCCGAGCTGCGCGAAGTTGCCGCCGACGTAGCCGCCCAGGGCGCCCGCGCCGACCACTGCGATGCGTTTCGTCATGGGCGGCAATCATAGGCGGAAAAAGTTGAGCCGACCCCATTTTCGCTACACTGCGCGCCATGCAAATCGAGCCGCTGGCGGGGGCGCTTGGCGCCGAGATACGCGGGGTGTCGCTGACCACCCTCGACGACGCTGGCTGGCGCGAGATCCACCGGGCGTTCCTGGACTACCAGGTGCTCGCGATCCGCGATCAGCGATTGGAGCCCGCCGATCTGATGCACGTCGGCAGCCGGTTCGGCGAGCCCTGCTTCTATCCCTTCGTCACCGGCATCGAGGGCTATCCGTACATCTTCGAGGTGGTGAAGGAAGAGCAGGAGACGACCAACTTCGGCGGCAGCTGGCACTCCGATACCACCTACCTGCGTGAGCCGCCGGCGGCGACGCTGCTCTATGCGATGGAAACGCCGGCATACGGCGGCGACACGCTCTTCACCAATACCTATGCGGCGTACGAGGCGCTATCGGAGGGCATGCGGCAGATGCTGAGCACCATGGTAGGCGTCAACAGCGCGGCGCTGAAATACGGCGGCGGGCGCGCGAAGATGCACAAGCAGATTGCCGGCATGAAGGTACACGACACCGAGCAGGCGGCCGAGTACGAGGCCGAGCATCCGGTGGTGCGCACGCATCCCGAGAACGGACGCAAGGCGCTTTATCTTTCGCGCTCGCACACGATCCGGTTCAAGGACATGACCGAAGCGGAGAGTCAGCCGCTGGTCGAGTTCCTGCAGGCGCACCAGACGCGCGCTGAGTTCACGTGCCGCGTGCGCTGGGAGCCGGGGACGCTGACCGTCTGGGACAACCGCTGCACCCAGCACGCGGCGATCAACGATTATCACGGGCAGCGCCGGCGCATGCGGCGGCTGACGGTGGGAGCGCAAGTTCCGCGCTAGGAGGGAAGAAGAATGAACAAGTACCACGCGCTCGCGCGCGCCCTGATTGTTGCGACCTCGTTCCTCGTCCTCGCGAGCTGCGCGACACGGCCGGATGCCGATCTCGCGCGCATCGAGAACATCGTGGTGATCTATGCGGAGAACCGCAGCTTCGATCACCTCTACGGTTTATTTCCCGGCGCCGATGGCCTGGCGCAGGCCACCGCGGAGCAGAAGACTCAGCTCGATCACGACGGGAAACCGCTCGCAAATCTGCCGGCGACCTACGACCCGGTGCAGAAGGGCAAGCTGCGCGAGGACCTGCCGACCGCCGGCTTGCCGAACGGACCGTTCCGCATCGACGCGCCGCCGATCAATCGTCGCTGGAACGAGCTGCTGCCGAATCCGATCCATAACTTCTATCAGAACCGGGATCAGATCAACGGCGGCGCGAACAACATGTTCATCGCCTGGACCAACGTCGGCGCCTGGACCATGGGCTATTTCGACGGCTCGCAGATGAAGCTCTGGCAGTGGGCGAAGGAATACACGCTGGCAGACCACTTCTTCATGGGCGCATTCGGCGGCTCGTATCTGAACCACCTGTGGCTGATCTGCGCGTGCACGCCGCGCGATGAGACGGCGCCGGCAACGGCGCGGCCGCAGCTCGACGAGCGCGGCCGGTTGCGCATGCGGCCGAATTCGCCGGCCTCGGTGATGGAAGGCGTGCCACTGCTCTTCGACGGCACGGTGACGCCGGATGGCTATAGCGTGAACACGACGCAGGCGCCGTATCAGCCAAGCGGCGTGCCGCCGGCGGCGGGCGGCAACTTGGAGCTCGCCGATCCGGCGCGGCACACGCTGCCGCCGATGAAAGAAAAAACCGTAGGCGACACGCTCTCGGCGAAGGGCGTCTCGTGGGCGTGGTACGCCGGCGGCTGGAACGCGGCGCTGCAGGACGGCCGGCGCGATCCCAAGGAGCCGCGGCAGGTGATCTACGCATCAAAGGGGCTGGCGTTCCAGCCGCATCATCAGCCATTCAACTACTTCGCGCGCTTCGCGCCGGGCACGGCCGAGCGCGCGCGGCATCTGAAGGATGGCGAGGATCTGATGCGCGACATCGCGAGCGGCAAGCTGCCGCAGGTGGCGTTCTACAAGCCGGTCGGGCGGCTGAACCAGCATCCGAGCTACACGAACCTTGCCGAAGGCGACGAGCACATCCACGATGTGCTCACGCGCCTGCGCGCAAGCCCGCAGTGGAAAGGGATGCTGGTGATCGTGACCTACGACGAGAACGGCGGCTTCTGGGATCACGTGCCGCCGCCGGCGGGCGATCGATGGGGGCCGGGGACGCGCATCCCGGCGATCATCATTTCGCCGTTCGCGAAGCGCGGCTACGTCGACAAGACGTCCTACGACACGACGTCGATCATCAAATTCATCACCCGGCGCTACGGCCTCGAGCCGCTGCCGGGCGTGCGCGCGAAGGCCGGCGATTTGACCAACGCGCTGGAGAAATAGGGATAGACCCTATTCAAATGGGCTCTGTCCCCATTTAAAGCGTCGCGCCCGGTTGCGCGAGCGCTTTCTCGGCGAGCTGCAGCACGATCCAGTCGTAGGCCTCGTCGACCGAGTCGGTGCGGAACATGAGGTTGATGTCCTCAGGGCTGATCATGCCGTGGTGCGCGAGCGCATCGAAGTCGACGATCTTGCTCCAGTACTCGGTGCCGAAGAGCACGGTCGGCATGGGTTTGCGCATCTTCCTGGTCTGCACCAGCGTCAGCAGCTCGAAGAGCTCGTCCATGGTGCCGTAGCCGCCCGGGAAGACGATTACCGCTTTCGCGAGATACGCGAACCAGAACTTGCGCATGAAGAAGTAGTGGAAGTGGAACGACAGCTCGCGCGTCACGTACGGGTTGTCGAACTCCGGCTGCGGGATGGAGATGGTGAGGCCGACGTTCATGCCGTGCGCTTCCGACGCGCCGCGGTTCGCCGCTTCCATGATGCCCGGGCCGCCGCCGGTGCAGACGACGAAGCGGCGCTCGTCCTTGCCGCTGAGCTCCTTCGACCAGCGCGTGAGGCGCGCGGCGAGCTCGCGCGCCGCCTCGTAGTACACCGACATCTTGAGCTGCATGCGCGCGATCTCGACGTCGCCGTGGCCGGCCTCGGCCTGGCGCACGAGCTCCTCGGCGTCCTCCTTCGAGCGGATGCGCGCCGACCCCATGAACACCACCGTGTCTTCGACCTTGTGATAGTCGAAGCGGCTCTGCGGCTCGAGGTACTCGGCAAGCATGCGCAGCGCGCGCGCATCCTTGCTGTTGAGAAAGCCGGTGTTGTGATAGGCCTTGGCGGGCCCGCGCGGTGCCGCGCTCTTCTCTACTCGGCTTTCGCGCCGGACTGGATCACGACCTTCGCCCATTTCTCCGTCTCCGCTTTGATGACCTTGCCGAAATCTTCCGGCGTTCCCTTGATCGGCTTGCCGCCGAGCTCGGCGTAGCGCTTGAGCATCCCCGGATCGGCGAGCGCGGCGTTCACCGTCGCATTGATCTTGTCGATCGGCTCGCGCGGGGTGCCCTTGGGCATGCCGATGCCGAACCACGCCGTCGCCTCATAGCCTTCCACTGTCTCCGCCACGGTCGGCACGTCGGGCAGCGTCGGATCGCGCTCGGCCGAGGTGACGCCGAGCGCGCGCAGCCGTCCGCTCTTGATATGCGGCATGGAGGAGGGCAGGTTGTCGAACATCACGTGCACTTCGCCCGCGATCAGCGCCGGCAGCGCCGGGCCGGAGCCCTTGTACGGCACGTGCAGCATGTTGCAGCCGGTCATCGACTTGAAGAGCTCGCCCGAAAGATGCACCGAGGTGCCGCTGCCGGACGAGGCGAGATTCACCTTCCCCGGATTCCCTTTGCACCAGGAGATGAACTCGGCCACGGTCTTTGGCGGCAGCGACGCCGGCACCACCATCACGTTCGGCGTGCGCACGATGCCCGCGACCGGCGCGATGTCGCGGATGAAATCGAACGGCAGGTTCTTGTACAGCGTGGCGTTGATGCCGTTGGCGGGATTCACGAGAAGCAGGGTGTAGCCATCGGGCGGCGACTTCACCACGGACTCGACGCCGATGTTGTTGCCGCCGCCCGGCTTGTTCTCGATGATGAACTGCTGGCCGAGCTTCTCCGAGAGCCATTGCGCCGTGAGCCGCGCGAGGAGATCCGTGGTGCCGCCCGGCGGATAGGGCACGACCCATTTCACCGGGTGCGTCGGATAGTCGGCCGCGAATAGGAAGCCGTTCGTGGCGAGCGTCAGAACGAAAGCGAGTGCGAAGCGTTTCATGATTCCTTTCGCAAAAGACCGCCGAGCCTACCGGCCGGCCAGCGCGCGGGCAAGCTGCGCTGGATCCACGGGCTTCACCAGGTGGATGTCGAAGCCCGCGGCGCGCGAGCGCTCACGGTCGGCGTCGTGCCCCCAGCCGGTGACCGCGATGATGCGGGGCGGCCGCTCGGCGCTGAGCGCGCGCAGCCGCTGCGCCACCTCGTAGCCGTCCATTCCCGGCATGCCGATGTCGAGCAGCACGACTTCGGGACGCCATTGCACCGCGAGCTCGAGTGCCTTCGCCCCGTTCGCCACATAGCGGGCATCGTGCCCGTCGGAGCGCAGGAGCTCGGCGAGGCTGCGCGCGGCGTCGACATTGTCGTCGACAAGCAGCACGCGCTGCGGCCGCATGGGCGCCGGCGCCGTTTCCTCCACTGCCGCGCGCGGCGCAGCATCGGCAAGCGGCAGGCACAGCTCGAACTCGCTTCCCGGGCCGGCGGGGTTGTCGCGGATCGCCATCGTGCCGCCGTGCAGATCGATGAGCGCCTTGGCGATCGAGAGTCCCAGGCCGAGGCCGCCTTGCGAGGCATGGTCCGCTTCGTCCAGGCGCACCAGCGCATTGAAGAGCGCCGGCCGCTTTGCCGGCTGGATGCCGGGCCCGGTGTCGCGCACCGCGAGGCGCGCTTCGCCGCCTTCGGTGCGCAACGCCAAGGTGATGATGCCGCCGTCCGGCGTGAACTTTACGGCGTTGTCGAGCAGGTTCGAGATCGCCTGCGAGAGGCGCGCGAAATCGCCGTCCACGATCACCGGCTGCGAGGGCAGCTCGCGCCGCAGCCGGTGCGAGCGCGCCTGCGCCCCCGGCGCCGCGCTCTCGAGCGCATGCTCCGCCACCGCTCGCAGGTCGATGCGGCTCCTCTGCAGGGAAATACGGCCGCTGCTGATGCGCGATACGTCGAGCAGATCGTTCACCAGGCGCGTGAGCTGGCTTGACTGCCGGTCGAGCATGTCGAGAACTTCGATCGGCAGCGAGTGGTCGCCGCGGCTGCGCATCAGCCGCAGGAGCGCGACGGCGCTGCGGATGGGCGCGAGCGGGTTGCGCAGCTCGTGCGAGAGCACCGCGATCGCCCGGTCCTTCATGCGGTTCGCGTCCGCGGCTTCCGCCTCGCGTGCCTCGGCCACGAGGCGGTTCTCGCGCTCGCGGCCCTGGGCTTCACGCGCCTTGATGGCGCTCTGCAGCGCGGCCTCGAGCTCCGCGATCTCATGCGTTCGTAGTCCGATCACGCGCGGCCGCTGACTGCGCGCGGCGGCGGCGAGGCTCGCGATCGAGGCGCGCAGCCGTGAAGCGAGACCGAGTGCGAGCAGCAGGCCGAGGAACAGCCCGCCGGCGGCGAGCGTGCCGCCCACCACCCAGGTCTCGTGCATGGCGCGCTCGACCAGGCTGCGGTCGACGCCGACGTTCACGCCCCAGCCGGTGATGCTCGAACGCGCGAACGCGTAGCGCATCTCGATGCCCTCGAGCGAGCGCCCGGTGCCGTTACCGGAGCCCTCCTGCTGCGAAATATAGGACCACGCGGTGATGCGCCGGCCGACGAACTTGTCGGCATCCTGCCAGCGCCCGACGATGAAACCGCGGCGGTCGAAGATCACCGCCGGCACGCCGTGAAACTCGCGGTTCTCCTGCAGGAGCCGCGTCATCACTTCCGGCTCGAAGGCGGCGTTCAGCACGAACTGCACTCTGCCGTCCTCGATGACCGGCACATTGACGGTAAAGATGAGGCGCTGCGCGACGATGCCGTAGGTGAGATCGGAATTATTCGCTTCGCCGGTCTCGAATACGCGCCGCAGATACGTTGGATCACCGTAGGGCGGAGCGTCGCCTTCCTGCTGTCCTGCGCGCGGGTCCTTAAAGGGCGTCGGCAGCGCTTCGCCGGCCCGCCGCAGCGTGTTGAAGACCTGCCGACCCTGGCTGTCGAAGAGCGAGACGAAGAGCGCGCCGTGCTGTTCGGCGACGCGCGCGGCGAGCGCGTGGAAGGCCTCCATCTCGCGCCGGCGCAGCACCTCCGATTGCGCGAGCGTCTCGAGCATGACGCGATGCGTATAGAGCTCGCGGTCCACCGCCACCGAGAGCGCGAGCGCCGTTTGCACCAGGCTTTTCTCCAGCGCCGCACGCTGCGCCTCGCTCTGGCGCGCGACCAGCACCGCCGCGATGACCACCAGCGGCACGACCGCGAGCAGGATGACGGCCACGAGATAGAAGCCGATGCCGTGCGCACCGGCGCGTGGCGTCACCTGCACCTCGTTTTCGGTAGGCGCGCGAATGTTACGTGCTAGCCGTACAGCTTCCAGCCGAAGCCTTTGCACTCGGCGCAAACCTGCGTGCCGATCTTGCCGGCTGCGTCGCAAGCCTCGCAAGCATCCCAGAGGACGGTAAGCGCGCTCTTATAGGTACCGTAGCAGCGGCGGTTGTTCACGATTGCGTTGCAGCGGTGATTGAGTAGCTCGTGACGGTGAGTCAGCGCATGGCAGACGTTGCAGTAGGCGAGCGGCTTCGGTCTTTTCTCCGCCCGCAACGGTCAGCGTTTCGGCGCCGGGTGGATGTTGTCCACCCAGTGGACTTCCTCGGGCTTTTCGACCACCGGAATATCGAGATTCACCACCACCGGTTCCTGGCCGCTGCGGCAAAGGACGCAGGAAAGCGGCTCGCTGTCGCTCGCATTGATTTCCTGGTGCGGCACGTAGGGCGGCACGTAGATGAAATCGCCGGGTCCGGCCTCGGCGACGAACTCGAGCTTGTCGCCCCAGCGCATCCGCGCCTTTCCCTTGACCACGTAGATCACGCTCTCCACCGGCCCATGGTGGTGCGCGCCGGTCTTCGCCTTCGGATGGATCACCACGGTGCCGGCCCAGAGCTTCTCGGCGCCGGTGCGTGCGTGCGTGATGGCGGCGGCGCGGTTCATGCCCGGTGTCTGCGGCGTGTTGATGTCGAGCTCGCTCGACTTCACGACGCGCACGCCGTCGTACTTCCACTTCGGCTTGGCGGATTCCATGCGGCAATTATCGCGCTCGTGCGATGCCAAGACTATTGCCAGTCCGCCGCGGAGAAATCGAAACGTTCGCCGCCCGCGCGCTGAAGCCACGCGCCGTTGGCACTGGTTTTGCACGCCCAGGTCTGCTGCTCGAACGGCGTGGCGAGCGAGAGCGCCGGGAGCGCGAGCACCGCGGCGCAGATGCCATCGGCGACACGCACGGCGGTATAGCGGATCCAGGCGACCGCGTGCTCGCGCGCGGCGGCGCCGAAGGCCTGCGTCTGGGTGTAATCGCTCCTGTGGGTCCAGGCGCGCGCCGCTTTTTTCCACGGCGCGCCGGTGAGATCGACGCACCGGCCGCGCACGCGCGCCTTGAAGAACGTATGCTCGGTATGGAGCGCCGAGTCGCGGAGCACCTCGCTATCCATGAGGAAGCGCCACTTCCAGTACGCCACCTCGCCGCAGGCGGTGCGCAGCTCTTCGGCGCCGTACCAGACCCCCGGATCGTGTTGCCGCCGAAACCGCGAGGGAAAAGGCGAGCGGTAGCGAAAGGGCGTGAAGAGCAGATAGTGCCGGCCGGCGGCTTCGGGCGGCAGTGCCGGCTTGCTCGCTTCCAGCAGCTCCTCCAGCACGCGCTGCTCGGCGGCGTTGTCGGCAAGGCGCATGGTGGCGACGACGTGCTGCGCCTCGACCCCGCGCCACAGCTCCGCTGTCTTCGTCCGCACGCCGCTCTCGAACCACGCGGCGCTCCACGCCAGCGTCACGCCGGCGCGCGCATCGCGTCCAGGTAGGCAACGACGCTGACAAGGCCATCGGCGCGCTGCAGGAGCTCGAGCGGCCGGCCGTTCAGCGCCCGGTTGGGGCTCCGCACCCAGGCTTTGCGCTGCGCGGCGTCGGTGCCGACCAGCGCATCGAGCGAGCGGTAAACGCGCACGAGCAGCAGTGCCAGCTCACCTTCCTTGCTTCCCGGATCAATCGTGCGGCTGCCGCCGACAAGGCGCGAAATGCTCGCTTCGCTGACGCCGAGAATGCGCGCCAGCACATTGCTCGGCAGCTCGAGGAGCGCCGCGGCGCGCAGCACCGCCTTGGTCAGCACGGCCTCGGGCGATGGCTGGGGTTGTGCTGCCGGTCGAGAATTGCGCGCCATGGGCCCGTCCTTGCAAATGAAAGGATACAGCGCTTTTCTTCCAAATGCCAGAAGCGGGGTCAGGTCTTGGATTAGCGCATTGGCATGCGTCAATTCGAGACCGGACCCCCCGGCTTAGAGGGGTGCCGCGAAGGCGGTATCGAGAAGACGCGGAGCGACTGCCCAGCGCTGCGGAGAATTGAGCAGGACGACGATGACGCGCGAGCCGTTTTTCTCGGCGGCGGCGATGACGCAGTAACCCGCGCGGCCGGTGGTGCCGGTCTTGACGCCGATCGCGCCGTCGTAGCGGCCGATGAGCGCGTTGGTGTTGCGCAGGTAGAAGCGCCGGCGGCCATCGACGGTGCGGATGGTCGTGTCGTGCATCGCGGCGATCGCGCGGTATTCGGCGTGCTGCAGCACCTGCTCGGCGAGGCGGGCGAGGTCGGCGGCGGTCGAGTACTGGCCCGGGTGGTCGTGGCCGCAGGGGTCGACGAAGTTGGTGTTGCGAAGGCCGAGCGCCGCGGCACGCTGGTTCATGCGCGCGACGAAGGTCGGGCCGCCGTAATCGGCGAGCGCGCGGCAGGCGTCGTTCGCCGAATGCATGATGGTCGCCGCGAGGAGCTCGCGTGCGCGCAGCTGCTCGCCGGCCCGCAGGCCAATGTGGCTGCCGCCCTCGCGGGCGGCGGCGCGGCTCACCACCACCGGCTCGTCCAGGCGCCCCTGCTCGAGCACCAGAAGCGCGGTCATCATCTTGGTGAGGCTCGCCGGCGCATGGCGCTCGTGCTCGCCGGCGGCCCAGAGCACGCGGCCGTCGCGCTTGACGACGTAAGCGCCGGCGACGCGCGGAAAGCGATCTTCGACCGCCTGCGCGGCAGTTACGCAAAGGAGCACGGCGAGTAGCGCACCGCACTTCAGCATTGTTCTTATCTCCCTCGCGTGAGTTTAGCATCGGCGCATGCTCGACCTCCTCATCCGCGGCGCCCGCATCTGCGACGGCGGCGGTGCGAAATCTTTCACAGGCGCGGTCGGCATCCGCGGCCATGACATCGTCGCCGTGGGCGAGACGGACGAGCCGGCGCGGCACAGCATCGATGCGGGCGGCCTCGCGCTTATGCCGGGCATCGTCGATGTGCACACGCACTACGACGCGCAGGTCACCTGGGATCCGACGCTCTCGCCCTCCGTCGCGCTCGGCGTGACGACGGTCGTGATGGGCAACTGCGGCTTCGGCATCGCGCCGTGCCCGGCGCCGCTGCGCGAGACCTTGCTTCGCAATCTGTCGGTCGTCGAGGGCATGGACGTCGACGCGCTCCTCGCCGGCACGCGCTGGGATTTCGAGACATTCGGCGAGTACCTGGCCTTCATCGAGCGCCAGCGTCCGCTCGCCAACGTGGCCGTGCTGGCGCAGCACTCGACCATCCGCAACGCCGTGATGGGCGAGGAGGCCTCGCTGCGCCAGCGGCCGAGCGACGCCGAGCTGCTCGCGATGCAAAGGCTGGTGGCCGAGGCGCTCGACGCCGGCGCGATCGGATTTGCGTCCTCGTTCTCGCCGAACCACAGCGGCTGGGGCGGCCGGCCGATGCCCTCGACGATTGCGAGCGATGAGGAGCTGCGCACGCTCGCCGGCGTGCTTGGCGAGAAGCGCCGCGGCATCTTCGTCATGGCGACCGGGCCGCGCGCGACACCCGAGTTCATGGAGTCGCTCGCCGCCGAGACCGGGCGGCCGGCTTTCATCGTCACGGTGCTCACGATGTACAACCGCGCGCAGCCCGAGCGCGCGCTGCAAATGTACGAGCAGTGCGCGCAGGCACTCGCGCGCGGGCGCGAGGTCTACATCCACGCGAATTGCCAGCCGCTCTCGTTCGACTTTTCGTTACGCGAGCCCTACATCCTGTATTCGCACGACGCGTTCGATCGGGTGAAGGCGGCGGCGCCGCAGGAGCGCGCGGCGATTTATCGCCAGCCGGCCTTTCGCGAGCGGCTGCGCCAGAACTTCCGACAGCCGAAGCAGGGCATCCTTTTCTACGGCGATTGGACGCAGGTCGAGCGCGACGGCGTCCCGGTGACCGAGCTCGCGGCGCGCGAAGGAAAAGATCCGCTCGACTATGTCTTCGACCTGCCGCTCGATGTGCAGCTGGTGGCTAAGCTTTATCAAAACGACGATGCGGGCGTGGCACCGCTGCTCAAGCACCCGGCGGGTGTCATCGCGCTCTCGGATGCCGGCGCCCATCTCATCTACTTCTGCGACGCGGGCTACGGCCTGCACTTCCTGGCTCACTGGGTGCGCGAGCTCGGGACCTTTACGCTGGAGGAGGGCGTGCGCCGCTTGACCAGCGATCCGGCGGGCAAGTACCGCATTCCGGGCCGAGGGCGGATCGCGGCCGGATACAAGGCCGACATGGTGCTCTTCGACGCGGCGACGGTCGGCGTCTCGCCGCTGCGCCGAGTAAAGGACTTGCCCGGCGGTGGCGGACGCATGGTGCGCGATCCGGTCGGCGTGCACGGCGTATGGGTGAACGGCGCGCAGGTGTTCGACGGGCGCGCCTACGCGGCCCTAACGTCGCGCGCAGGGCGGGTGCTCAGACAATACGAGCACTGACCAGCAGCGGAACAACCGGGCCGTTGTAACGCCGGACGGGGAATAATTCGGGCTCTGACCCCGAATTCCGATTCAGTTTCCCGCAGCGAGTTTCTGCAGCTCTTCGTCGCCGTGTTCCTGCCGATGTTCATGGCGGCGGTGGACCAGACGCTGCTTGCCACGGCGACGCCGGCGATCGCCGCGACGCTCGGGGGCTTGCGCGACACCTCGTGGATCGCGGTTGGCTATCTGCTCGCCTCGGCGACGATCGTGCCGGTGTATGGGCGCCTCGGCGATCTGCGCGGACGGCGCAATGTGCTGCTCTCGGCCCTCGGGGTCTTTGCGCTCGGCTCGGCGGCGTGCGCGGCGGCGCAGTCGCTGCCGCAGCTCGTCGCCGCGCGCGTGCTGCAGGGCCTGGGCGGCGGCGGACTGATGGTGCTGTCGCAGGCGCTGATCGGCGAGCTGGTGGCGCCGCGCGAGCGCGCGCGCTTCCAGGGGTACTTCGCCACCGTCTTCACCGCGGCGAGCATCGGCGGGCCGGTGCTCGGAGGCATCGTCGTCTCGCATACCAGCTGGCGCTGGCTCTTCCTCGCCAATCTGCCGCTCGCCGCGTTCGCCGCCTGGCGGCTCCTGCAATTGCCGCGCGGCCTCGCGCACGCCGGAGCACCGCCAAAGGCGGATTTGCCGGGCCATGTGCTCTTCGCCATCGGCGCGGTAAGCGCGCTCTTCTGGTTCACGTCGGTGGGGCATCGCTTCGCGCTCGCCTCGGGGGCGAGCGCGGCGCTCGTGGCGACGGCCGTCGTGACGCTCGGCGCTCTCTATTGGCATGAGCAGCGGCACCCGTCGCCCTTCCTGCCGGTGGACCTGCTGCGCGAGCGCACCATCGGGCTCTCGTCGGTCGTGGTGCTGCTCTTCGCCGCGTGCCTCTTCGCCGTGGTCTTCTTCCTGCCGATCTATCTGCAGCTCGGTCATCACGTGAGCGCGCAGTACGCCGGGCTCTTGCTATTGCCGGTCACGGGCGGCATGGTTACGGCCGCGGTGACTTCGGCCCAGATCCTGCGGCGCACCGGCCGGCCGCGCTGGATTCCGGTGATCGGGATGAGCGCGGCGGCGAGCGCGCTTTTGCTGCTCGGCGTGCTGCCCGATCACATGGCGCTGGTGATCGCGCTCGGGTTCCTCTGCGGCCTGGGCTTCGGCTGCGTCATGCCGACGATCCAGGTGACGATCCAGACGGTCGCCGGCCGCCAGCGCCTCGGCGTCGCCGTGGCGCTCAATGGCCTCGCGCGCTCGACCGGCGGCGCGGCGGGCGCGGCGCTCTTCGGCGCCGTGGTCTTCGCGCTCATCCCGGGCGCCGATCGCAGCAATCTTCTGCAGGGCGCGGACGTCGAGACGATCGTGCGCGCCTTTCATCATGCGTTTATCGTCGCGGCAGCGGTTGCCGCGATCGCCGCGATCGTCGCGAGCCGCATGCCGGATACGACGTTATGGGAACGGCCGGGGATTTCCTGACGACGAAAGCATGGGCGGCGCGAAACTTGCGACTTTCGACTTGTAGCTGCCGCACGCGTCGGCCCCTGCCGGCACGGCGACACTGCGGTTTTTTTCGTCTAGCGACGCCAACACCGGCATTGCGCCCGATGGAAAGCGCGGCAGCTCACGAGCGGGCCCGTTACGCACGGGCCCGCTTTTTTATGGGCGAGGAGGAGGAAGAAAGCCATGGCTGAAACCCCGGTAGTGCACGTCTCGCGGCTGCTCGATGAGCGCGGGATCAGCGGCTTCCATGTGCAGCTGATCGTCTGGTCGGTGCTGATCGCGCTCTTCGACGGCTACGACATCGCGGCGATCGCGCTCGCCGCGCCGCACCTCGTGCGCGACTGGCATGTCGAGCGCTCGGCGCTCGGCCCGGTGCTGGCAGCGAGCAATATCGGCGTGCTCTTCGGCTCGATGCTCTTCGGCTGGATCGGCGATCGCTACGGCCGCAAGAGCGCGCTCATCGGCTCGCTTCTCCTCTTCGGCGTGCTCACCTGGATCGCCGCGCACGCGACCAATCTCAACCAGATGTTCTGGCTGCGCCTCATCGCAGGCCTTGGCATCGGCGGCGTCATCCCGAACATGATCGCGATCAACATCGAGTCGGCGCCGCGGCGCTCCCGCGCCACGCTCGGCCTGATCGCCACCGGCCTCGTGCCGCTCGGCGGCGCGCTGCCCGGCTTCGTCTCCGCGACGCTCGTGCCGTCGCACGGCTGGCCGATCCTCTTCCTCATCGGCGGCGTCGTGCCGGTGGTGATCGCCGTCGCCGCGTTTTTCTGGATGCCGGAATCGATCAAGTACATGAGCATCCATGAGCCGAGCCGCGCCAAGCTGACGAGGCTCCTCGAGCGCCTCTCGCCCGGCATTCGCGTGCCCGAGGGCGCGCGCTTCGTGATCGAGGACGAGCGCCAGGCGCCAAGCTCCAATCCGAAGTACCTCTTCGGCGAAGGCCTGGCGGTCATCACGCCGCTTCTCTGGCTCCTCTTTGCGCTCAACCTGATGGGCTACTTCTTCCTGCTTCTCTGGACGCCGACGCTCCTGACGGCCGCGAAGCTGCCGCCGACGACCGCGGCGCTCACTTCGGCGTCGCTGCAGATCGGCGGCACCGTGGGAACGTTGCTTCTGCTCGGCTGGATCAACCGGCGGCAGTTCCTGGCGGTGTCGATCCTCCTCGTGATCGCCGTGCCCGTGGTCGGCTCGCTCGGCGCGATCGGCATCGGCGGCTCGCAGGCGGCGCTGCTCGCGGCGAGCTTCTTCGCCGGCTTCTGCGTGCTCGGCGTGCAATCGGGGATCAATGTGTGCGGCGCGCTCGTCTATCCGACGTCGCTGCGCGCGCTCGGCTCAGGCTGGCAGCTCGGGGTCGGGCGGCTTGGGTCGATCGTCGGGCCGCTGGTCGGCGCGCTCTTCGTGACGCTGGCGGTGGACAAGCTCTACATGTGGTCCGCGACGCCGTTCCTGATCGGCGCCCTGATCTGCTTTGCGGTGCACCGCCTCAATCAGGCTCGGATTCGCGAGCGCCCTTACCTCGCAGAAGGAACGACGGCCCCGGTTCGCTCCGCGGCGACCCGCTAGCGGGCGTTGCGAGACGCGCCTTTCGCTGCCGGCTCGCTTCGCGGCCGATCTGCTCGACCAGCTTTGCGTACTGGGTGACGTGGCCGCATTCGGCGCACTCGTAGTTCATGCGCGGGCCGACCTGCTCCTCGGCCGGAATCCTGAATTCCGTGCTGCCGCACGAGCATTTGGCGACGATCTGGCCGACTCGGAACTGCATGGCCGCAGAATAAACAACGGGGAGGCGCGGGGGCAGGAAGTACTTCCGCTTGCGGAACCCGGCGCCGCGACCGGCGTCAAATGGCACGGAGCGGAGGGTGAGGAGACGCGATGAGCAGCCTTGCCCATGGTCGTGACATACCCGGTGCTGCCCCGGACTCGGCAGTGCAACTCCGGCGGGCGGTCATCGCCGCCACGGTCGGTACCACCATCGAGTGGTACGACTTTTTTCTCTACAGCATCGTCACGGGCCTCGTCTTCGCGAAGCTCTATTTCCCGAAGTCCGAACCCCTCACCGGAACCCTCGAGGCGTTCGCGATCTACGCCGTCGGCTTCATCGCCCGGCCGATCGGCGCGGCCATCTTCGGCCACTACGGGGATCGCATCGGCCGCAAGTCGACCCTCATCGCCACCCTCATGCTGATGGGCCTCGCCACGTTCGCCGTGGCATTCGTGCCGACCTACGAAACCATTGGCATGTGGGGCGCGGTGCTCCTCACGATCCTGCGCTTTGTCCAGGGGGTCGGCGTCGGCGGCGAATGGGGCGGCTCGGTCCTGATGTCGATGGAATGGACCCGCACGAACGCGCACCGAGGCTTTGCCGCTTCCTGGCCGCAGTTCGGCGTCCCGGCCGGGCTTTTCCTCGCCAATCTGGTGGTCCTCGGCTCGAGCTGGATTTCCGGCCCGGCTTTCCTGACATGGGGCTGGCGCATTCCTTTTGCGCTCAGCATCGTGCTGATCGCCATCGGGCTCTACATCCGGCTGCGCATCCTCGAGACGCCGGTGTTCGCGCGCCTGGTCTCCGAGAAGCGCATCGAGCGCACGCCGATGCTCCAGGTGCTGAAGCGCCACCCGAAGGAAATCGTCGTTTCGGCGCTCGCCCGCATGGCCGAGCAGGCGCCGTTCTATATCTTCACGGCCTGGATCTTCAGCTACGCCACCGGCCAGCTGCACGTGACGCGCGACTTCATGCTCGCCGCGGTGCTCAGCGCCTCGTTCGTGTCGTTCTTTTCGATTCCGTTCTTCGGCCACCTGTCCGATCGCATCGGCCGACGGCGCATGTACCTCGTGGGCGCGATCGTTACCGGACTCTTCGGCTTCGCCTACTTCGGCATGCTCTCGACCGGCTCGACCGCGCTTATCTTCATCGCCGTGATCCTGTCGCTCGTGCCGCACGACATGATGTACGGGCCGCAGGCCGCGTTGATTGCCGAAGCGTTCACGCCGCGGCTTCGCTATAGCGGTGCGTCGCTCGGGTACCAGCTCGCCTCGATCATCGCCGGCGGGCCGGCGCCGCTCATTGCCGCGGCGCTCTTCGCGCACTACCACACCGGCTACGCGATCGCCTGGTACGTCGGAGCGTGCGCGGTGGTGAGCGTCATTGCGACGCTCTTGCTGCCCGACTACACCAACCGCGACGTCTCGGCCGAGTACGACGAGGCTATTTTTTCCAAGAGTCGCGTAGCGTCACCGTCCGGTTGAAGCCGCCGTCGCGGTCGCGCACGAAGTAACCGTGGCGCTCGAACTGAAAGCGCTCCTCGGCCCTGGCGCCGCCGAGCGAGGGCTCGAGCTGCGCCCGCACCCGCGTCATTGAGTCCGGGTTGAGATCGGCGAGGAAATCGTGCTCGGCGCCCGGCTCCGGGACGCTAAAGAGGCGGTCGTAGAGCCGCACTTCGGCGCCATGGGCGCGTCGCGCGCTCACCCAGTGAATATTGCCCTTCACCTTGTACTTGTCGGCGCTCGGCGTGCCGGAGCGCGAGTCCGGGTAGTACGTCGCATGCACCACGCCATCCCTGATTCCCGTGCACTTGATCACATAGCCGAAGCGCAGCCGCACGTCGTTCCCCGGATAGAGGCGGAAGTAGCCTTTCTCCGGCCGCTCCTGGAAATCCTCGCGCTCGATCCATAGCTCGCGGCCGAAGGGCGCGTCGCGCTTGCCCCAGTCCGGCTTCTGCGGATGGTTGGGAAGCTGCAGCATCTCCTCGTGTTCGGCGGGATAGTTGTCGAGCACGAGCTTGACCGGGTCGAGCACCGCCATGCGGCGCGGCGCGATCTCGTTCAGGTCCTCGCGCATGCAGTCCTCGAGCACCGAGAACTCGATCACCTGGTGTGCCTTGGAGACACCGATGCGCTCGGCGAACAAGCGAAAGCCACCCGGCGTGTAGCCACGCCGACGCCCGCCCGCGAGCGTCGGCATGCGTGGATCGTCCCAGCCGGTGACATGCTTTTCCTCTACCAGCTGGATCAGCCGGCGCTTGGACAGCACGACGTAGGTGAGATTGAGGCGCGCCATCTCAATCTGCTTCGAGAGCGGCTCCGAAAAGAAGCCGGCCTCGGCGACACGCTGGTTGAACCAGTCGTAGAGCGGCCGATGGTCCTCGAACTCCAGCGTACAGATGGAGTGCGTCACGCTTTCGATGCAATCGGAAGTGCCGTGCGCCCAGTCGTAGGTCGGATAGATGCACCACTTGTCGCCGGTGCGATGGTGATGCGCGTGGCGGATGCGGTACATCACCGGGTCGCGCAGGTTCAGGTTGGGCGAGCGCATGTCGATCTTGCCGCGCAGCACGTGGGCGCCATCGGCATGTCTGCCCTCGCGCATCTCGCGAAACAGGCGCAGGTTCTCCGCCACGGTGCGGTTGCGATAGGGCGAGTCACGTCCGGGCTCGGTGAGCGTGCCGCGACTCGCGCGCATCTCGTCGGGAGACTGCGAGTCGACATAAGCGTGGCCGCGCTCGATGAGGGCTACCGCGAACTCGTAGAGCCGCTCGAAGTAGTCGGAAGCGAAATGCTCATGCGGCTCCCAATTGAACCCGAGCCAATGCACTGCTTCCTTGATGGCGTCGACATACTCCTGCTCCTCCTTGGTCGGGTTGGTATCGTCGAAGCGCAGATGGCAGCGGCCGCCGTATTCCTGCGGCAGCGTGAAGTTCAGGCAGATCGACTTCGCGTGGCCGAAATGCAGGTAGCCGTTGGGCTCGGGCGGAAAGCGGGTCACCACCTCCTTGTATTTGCCTGAAGCGAGGTCCGCCTGGACGATCTGGCGCACGAAGTTGCTCGCGGTGGGAAGACCGGGTTTGTTCACCGCGCAATTTTACTGGCTGCCGGCAAAACCTCCTGAAACTAATCGGCTTTCCGTCCGGCGGTGGGTGAATCGATCACCACGCGCGTGTGCGCTACGAACAAGGCTCGCGGGGCGCGCAACGGCGTAGACTCCGCTGCCTCACCCCTCGGGAGGAGCAACCCATGAAATGGCAAGTGACGGTCATTGCATCGCTCTTCGCAGGTGCCGCGTTCGCGCACGATGACGATAGCGGCGCTCGCGGAACTCAGAAGGTCGGCAAGGTGAATTTCCCGAGCTCGTGCAGCCCGCAGGTGCAACCGCAGGTGCAGCGCGCGGTGGCGATGCTGCATTCCTTCTGGTGGCCCGAAGGCGAGCGCGCGTTCCAGGAGATCGCCGCCGACGATCCGGGCTGCGCGGCGATCGCCGCATGGGGATTCGCTTCCATCCTGATGTACAACCCGTTCGTCGGCGTCGTGCCGCCGAAGGACATCGAGCGCGCGCAGGGCGCCATCGCCAAGGGCCGCGAGACCGGCGCCAAGACCGAGCGCGAGAAGGACTATCTCGAGGCGGTCGCCGCCTATTGGGACGACTACGCCAACCGCACCGAGCGCCAGCGCGCGCTGGCGCGCTCCGAGGCGTACGGCAAGCTTGCCGCGAAGTATCCGAAGGACGATGAGGCGCAAATCTTCAATGCGCTTTATCTCATTGCCATCCAGCAGGCCTCCGACCAGACCTACAGCAACTCGCTCAAGGCGGCGGCGATCCTCGAGAAGCAGTTCGGCAAGTATCCGGGTCACCCGGGTGTCGCGCATTACCTCATTCACGCCTACGACGCGCCGCCGATAGCGCAGAAAGGCGTGCCCGCGGCGCGCCGCTACGCGAGCATTGCGCCCGATGCGCCGCATGCGCTGCACATGCCGTCGCACATCTTCACGCGCGTCGGCGCGTGGCCCGATTCAGCCACGACCAATCGCCGCTCGGCGGACGTGGCGCTGAAGGGCAAGGAGGGCGACGATGCGTTGCACGCGCTCGATTACGTGGTGTATGCCTATCTGCAGCTCGGCCGCGACAGCGAGGCGCGCGAGACGGTGAAGGAGGCGAGCGGCATCCCCGGCCACACACCGCGCTTCATCGCGCCGTACGCGCTCGCCGCGATGCCGGCACGGCTCGCGATCGAGCGGGGCGCATGGCGCGAAGCGGCGCAGCTGCAACCGCAGCAAAGCAAGTTCCCATTCACGGAGGCGCTCACCCATCAGGCGCGTGCCATCGGCGCGGCTCGTATGGGCGATGCGGCCGCGGCGAAGGCGGAGGTCGAGAAGATCGCCGAGAAGCGCGACGCGCTGCGCGCGGCGAAGAACGACTACTGGGCGACCGAGGTGGAGGTGATGCGCCTCTCGGCGGCGGCGTGGAGCGCGCTCGCCGAAAACAAGAACGACGAGGCGCTTACGCTCGCCCGCCAGGCCGCGGACCTCGAGGACAAGAATGAGAAGCATCCGGTAACCCCGGGCCGCCTGCTTCCAGCGCGCGAGCAGCTGGGCGATCTCCTGATGGAGGCGAAGCGCCCCGGCGAGGCGCTGAAGGAGTACGAGCAATCGATGAAGCGCGAGCCGGAGCGCTTTCGCGGTTACTACGGGGCCGCGCTCGCCGCGGAGATGTCCGGCGATGCGAAGAGCGCGCGCAAGTATTACGGCAAGCTGGTGCAGATGGCCGGCAAGGGCGAGCCGCGCGCCGAGCTTCAGCTCGCACGCACGTATCTGTCCCAGTAATCCGATTCCGGGACGCAGCCCGAACTAATTCGGGCTCCGTCCACGATCTAGGTGGCGGCGCGACGCTCGAAGTCGCTGTCTACGCCGAGCACGTAGCGCGCGAGCTCGTCGCCGAGGTCGCGCAGCCGGTCGGCGGTGAGGCGGAAACGGCGGCGGCCGGGCCGCCGCACGTTGACGAGCTCGATTGACACGGTGAGCGCATCGTAGTCAGCCTGCAGTTCGATTTCGCAAAGGAGCTTGCCTTTGACGGTGAACGAGGCGCGGCGCGGCTCACCGAAGTCGGTGCGCGACTCGACGTGCAGGCTATAGTCGGCGCCGAGCGATTTCAAGTGCTGTTCGCAGCGCACGATGTCGCCGCCGATCAGCGTCACCGGCGTGGGCGGCTGCGGATTCACCCGGTAGCGCAGGTAGATGTGGTCGCAGCACTCGCGTCCCGCAACGCGCTTCGGCCGCGTGTCTATCCACGCATCCGAAAGCGAGACGATGGGCATGCGCCCGATGTAGAGGACGTCATAGGGCGAGCTCGTCTGCGGCCGCACCGCGTTCACCTCGGCGCCGAATTCGGCGAGGTAGCCGTACGCGGCGCGCAGCTCCTGGTCCAACAATTCGATCGTCTTGCCACGGGAGAGCGCTGGATCCTCGTGCCCGGGGCGCACGTCGCTCGCCTGCTTGCGCAGCGCCTCTAACGCGCTCGGGCGGCGCGCGGCGCTCGGCGCTTGAGCAGCGCTCTGCGCTGCCGCCTGAGCGGTGCGCTGGGCTTCGACTGCGGCGCGCTTCTTCGCTTCCTCGGCCGCCCGGCGCGCAAGCTCCTGCTCCTTGCGCTTTCGCTCGGCTTCCGCCGCGCGCAGCATCGCCTGCTGCTCCTCGTCGATGCGCTTGACGAAGGTGTCGAGGTCGTCGATCAGCTGGTTGCGCATCGCGTCGACCTTCACCGTCTTGTCATAGGCATGCCCGACGCCGCTCGCCTCGCGCGCCGCCTTGCGCAGGTCCTGCGCCATGTCGGCAGCGCGCGCGTAGCGATCCTGCGGCTTCTTCGCGAGCGCGCGAGCGATGATGTGGTCGAACGCCGCCGGCAGCGTCGCGTCCAAGTCGCGCAGTGCGCGGTGCGGCTCGAGCGAGATGCGATGCATCACCTGCAGCGGCGAGGTGTCGCTTTCGCGCACGAACGGATTCCTGCCGGTAAGCATTTCGTAGAGCACGACGCCGAGCGAGAAGACGTCGGCGCGACCGTCGAGCGGCGCGCCCGAGACCTGCTCCGGCGACATGTATTTCGGCGAGCCGAGCGTCGCGCCGGTCTGCGTCATGCTCGAGGTTGGCACATAGGCGATGCCGAAGTCCGTGATCTTGCAACGCCCGGTGGCGCCGACCATGATGTTGCCGGGCTTGATGTCACGGTGGACGATCTTGTATTGCTGCGCGTGGTCGAGCGCGTCCGCCACTTGCGTGGCGATGTCGGCCGCCGTGCCGTGCGGCAGTCGCGGCTGGTGGCGCAGCATCTGCTGCAGCGACCGGCCTTCGAGTAGCTCCATCGCGATGTAGGCGACGCCGGCGTCCTCGCCGACGTCGAAGATGGTGACGATGTTGGGGTGGTTCAGCCGGCCGGCCGAGCGCGCTTCGCGCAGGAAACGCTCGCGCACCTCATTAAGGAGCTCCGCCGGGATATCCGGCAGCAGCGTCTTGATGGCGACTTCGCGCTCGATCAGCGGATCGACCGCGCGGAAGACCGTCCCCATCGCGCCGCGGCCGAGCTCCCCCAGGATGCGGTAGCGCCCGAGTGTTTTTTGGTTCTGCACGCGCCCCCCTTGCCGAAGCTATGATGCCCGTGCGGCGGAGGAAATGCCAATTCAGCGGTGGTTAAAGCTGCTTGCCCTCGGAGCGCTGTTGTGCGCGACCGTCGCTGCGGCGCAAACGCAAACTTTTCCCTCCCGGCCGATGCGCATCCTGGTGCCGTCCGTCGCCGGCAGCTCGCCGGACATCCGCGCCCGGCAGATCGCCGAGAAGCTTGCCCACGCCTTCGGCCAGCCGGTGGTGGTAGAGAACCGCCCCGGCGCGAATGGCGTCATCGCGCAGCGCGAGGCGGCGAAGTCGCCGCCCGACGGGCACACGCTCTTTCTTGCGCTTATCAACAATGCCGTCGCTGACGCGCTGAGTCCCGATCCGTGCTGTCGGCTGGGCACGCAGCTCATCCCGGTGTCGCGCTTCTCGATGACACCGCTTCTGATGGTCGTGAATCCCGCGGTGCCGGCGCAAACGCTGGCGGCGTACCTCGCGTACGCGAAAGCGAACCCCGAGAAACTCTCCTATGCGTCGCACGGACCTGGCAGCGTGAGCCAGCTTGTCGGCGAGATGCTGAAGCTCGAGCGCGGCGCGAAGCTTCTCGAGGTCCCGTACAAGGGCGTGAACTCCGAGCTCCCGGATCTCCACGCCGGGCAGGTGAGTACGGCGTTTCCGGTGCCGCAGGTGGTGCTCGCCTCGATTCGCGCCGGCAAGCTGCGCGCGCTTGCGGTGATGGGGCGTGAACGGCTCGCTGTCTTGCCCGAGGTGCCGAGCGTCGCCGAGCTCGGCCTGCCGCAGCTCGAGGCGATTGCCTGGAACGGCATCTTCGTGCCGGCGGGCACGCCGGCCGCTGTCGTGCAGACGCTGCACCGCGAGCTGGTGCGCGCGTACAACGCGCCCGAAGTGCGCGAGCAGCTGCGCGCCGGCGGCTCCTACGCCGCCGCCGATACGCCGGAGGAATTTGCCGCATTCGTGCGCGCGGAGCAGGACAAGTGGTCGCGCGTGATCCGCGAGGCGGGGATCAAGGCGCCGTAACGCCCATTTAACAGGCGCGGCGACATTCTCTGTGGGCCATGACGGGGCGCGCTGCCCCGTACGGGGGCGTAACGTCGGCCACGTACCGTAGGCAGCGAATTCACCTGCGACCACCATGGGCCAAAGACTGCTGCCGCAAACCCTGATCGAACTGTACGCGCACGCGCTCGCCCTCGAGCGCGAGGCGTTCAAGCGCTTCGTCGAGCTTGAGCGCGTGATGCGCGATGCCGGCGTCGACCACATCGCCGAGGAATTCGGGCGTATCGGCCGCGAGGAGCAGGAGCAATACGAGGCGCTCGCGCTCGGCACCGCCGAGCGCGAGCTGCCGGAGATCGCGCCGTGGGAGTACGCATGGCACTACCTCGGCTCAGGCGCCGACAGGGTGAGCGCGCCGAAGAACGCCCGCGAGGCGCTCACGCTCGCCCTCAGCACCGAACGGCGCGCACAGAGCTTCTACGTCGATGTCGCCGAGCATGCCAGCGACGACGCGGTGTGCGCCTTCGCCGCCGAGATGGCGGCCGACGAGCAGCGCCACGTGCAGCGGCTCGAGCAACTCCTCGCGCGCGAGCCGGAGCCCGTCAAGATCACCGGTAACGGCGTCCAGACCGCCCGCGGCTAGCAGCTAAAAGGAGCTCGGCGCGAGCGAAGCACCGGTAGCGGCGGGCGTCGCCGCCGGCTGGGCGCCAAGGCCCGCCGCGAGCACTTTCTCGGTCTGCTGCACCAGCTCGACCGCGGTGGCGTTGTCGTAGAAGAGACTGCCGCCGCGCGCGGTGATGCGCATGCGCGTGGCGTGCTTGGTGATCGGCTCGAGCTCGATCTCGATGTCGCGGTTCGGCGCCCGCGCGCGAATCACCTCGCCGCTGTCGAGGCGCTCGGTCGCCTCGATCGAAAGGCCCATGCGTTCCGCTGCGGCGAGGGAAGCGCCTTTCACCACCGCCGCCGGCGCGGTAAAGGTGCGCGCGGCGATGCCGTCGAGGTTGTAGCGCAGGATCGTCCCGGCACCGCCGCCCAGAACGGCGAGGGCCGCGGGCTCGCATGCCACGAGCAGCGGACAGACGGCGAGGGCGACGAGCGAGCTGTAAAGCGCCATAGACGAAACGCTGCGCGTCACGAAAAGACGCATCCACCGGCGCCGCCTAGTTCGCGAGGGCGTGACGCGCCAACCCGACAGTACCGGCCGGTATAGTCCGCCGATGGTCGGACTCGCGCTGCTCTTCAATTCCCGCCGCCCGCGCGCGCGCCTGCTCCTGTCGGTCATCGGCATCGCGCTCGGCGTGGCGCTCGGCTACGCGGTACATCTCGTCAATCGCGCCGCAGTCGCCGATGTCGCGGCGGCCGTACGCGCCGTGGCGGGCGAAGCCGACATCGAAGTGCGCGGCGGCCGTACGGGGTTTCCCGACGCGCTGTACCCGGCTGTCGCTCGCCTTCCCGGCGTTCGCACGGTGAGCCCGGTGCTCGAGCTCGATGTCGGCCTTGCCGGCACCGAGCACACGCTGCGGGTGGTTGGCCTCGACATCCTGCGCGCCGCGCTGCTGCAGCCGACGCTGGCGGTCGAGGAGCGCTTCGAGCTCCTCGCGCCGGACAAGGCGCTCCTTTCGGCGGCCGCCGCCGCGGCTCTCGGCCTCGGCAAGGGCGAGCGACTTCGGCTGATCGTCGGCCAGCGTGCCGTCGAGTTCACGGTTGCGGGCGTCCTCTCCGGCTCGGCGCTGCGCGGGCACGCGGCGCTCGTCGACATTGCCGCCGCGCAATGGCGCTTCGAGCGCCTCGGCCAGCTGAATCGCCTCGATGTGCGGCTCGCGCAAGGCGCCGACCGCGCCGCAGTGCTCGACCGCATCCAGGCACTCCTGCCGCCGGGCACGCACGCCGCCGCGGTCGAGACGCTCGAACAGGCGAGCGCGTATCCGTCGCGCGCCTACCGCGTCAATCTCAACGTCCTCGCGATGGTGGCGCTCTTCACCGGCGGCTTTTTGGTTTTCTCCGCCCAGGCGCTCGAGACCGCCCGCCGCCGCGGCGAGCATGCGCTGCTGCGCGTGCTGGGCCTCGAGCGGCGCGGCATCGCGCGCCTCGTCCTGCTCGAGGCGTGCGCGCTCGGCGCCTTGGGCGCCACGCTCGGCGTCGCGCTCGGCTATGCGGCGGCGCTCTTTGCCGTGCGCCGCTGGGGCGGCGACCTGGGCGCGGGCCAATTTCGCGACATCGCGCCGCACGTCGGCTTCGCGCCGCTCGCGGCGCTCGTCTACTTCGCCGCCGGCATTGCCGTCGCCGTCGTCGGTTCATGGCTGCCCGCGCGCGACGCCGCACGTACGCCGCCTGCACGCGCGCTACGCGCCGGGGACGAGCAGGCGATGTTCGATCGCGCGGCGCCGGCGCTGCCGGGCGTCGCGCTGATCATTGCGGGAGTGCTGCTCGCCCAGCTCGGTCCCGTGCACGGACTGCCGCTTTACGGCTACGCGTCGATCGCGTGCCTCCTGATCGGCGGCATCGCGCTCATGCCGCGCATCTCGCGCGCGGTTTTCCATGTGCTGCCGCTTCCCCGGAGCCCACAGCTTGCGCTGGCGCTTGCGCAACTGCGCGCGGCGCCCGGCCAGGCCGCGGTGAGCCTCGCGGCGATCGTCGCCAGCTTCTCCCTCATGGCCGCGATGGCGATCATGGTTGCGTCGTTTCGCCAATCGGTCGACGACTGGCTCACCACCGTGCTTCCGGCAGACGTCTACTTTCGCACCACGCATGCGGGCGACACCGGCGTGCTGGAGCCCGCCTTCGTCGAGCGCGTGCGCGCGCTGCCACAAGTGGCGCGTATCGACTTCCTGCGCAGCGGCCGCGTGATCCTCGAACCGGCACGCCCGGCGCTCGTGCTCGTGGCGCGCGATCGCGCGGCGCTCGCCTTTCCGGTCGTCGCACGCATGAGCGCGCCGCCAGCGCCGTCGGCGTGGGTGAGCGAGGCGGTGCAGGACATCTACGGTTATAAGCCCGGCGACACCGTGGAGCTGCCGATCGCCGGCCGCGTGCATCGTCTCACCGTAGCAGGCGTGTTCCGTGATTACGCGCGCCAGCACGGCGCGATCCTCATTGACCGCGGCCAGTACGTGCGTCTCACCGGCGATGAGCGCGTCAACGACGCCGCGGTGTGGCTCGCACCCGGTGCCGCCGCCGCCGACCTCATGCAAGCGCTGCGTGCTCTGCCGGGCGGCGAAGAGCTCGACATCGCCGATTCGGGCGAGATCCGCGGCGTCTCTTTGCGCATCTTCGACCGCAGCTTCGCGGTCACTTACGCCATGGAGGCAGTCGCGGTCCTGGTGGGACTCTTCGGCCTCTCATCGAGTCTCGGCGCCATGGTGCTCGCGCGCCGACGCGAGTTCGGCATGCTGCGCCATCTCGGGCTCACCCGCGCGCAGATCCGCGGCATGCTGGCGGCGGAAGGCGCGCTCCTCGCCGCGCTCGGCGCGGTTGCGGGGCTTGTCTGCGGTATCGCCATCAGCCTCGTGCTCGTCTATGTGGTCAACCGGCAGTCGTTCAACTGGACGATCGACTTCCATCCGCCGCTCGCATTTCTGGCCGCGTTGATCGTCGTCCTGCTGGCGCTCGCGGTGCTGACGGCCGTTCTTTCGGGTCGCGAGGCGATAGGCATGGGCCCGGTGCGCGCCGTGCGGGAGGATTGGTGAAGCGCCGCGCCTTTCTCGCCTGCACGCTCCTGCCGCTCGCCGCACGCGCGGCGAAAGTGCACTACCCGCAGGTCGTGCCGCGGCCGCTCGTCTTCCCGCGCGATCACGGCGCGCATCCCGATTTCCGCACCGAATGGTGGTACGTCACCGGCTGGCTCGATGCGCAAATGAGGGACCCGATGGGGTTCCAGATCACCTTCTTCCGCGCGCGGCCGGAAGAGCAAAGCGACAACCCGAGCAGCTTCAACCCGCGGCAGATCCTCTTCGCGCACGCCGCGCTTTCGGATCCAAAGCGCGGGCGGCTCATCCACGACCAGGTCGCGGCGCGCGTCGGCCACTCGCTCGCACAAGCCGAGACCGAGCGCACCGGCGTTTCGATCGATCGCTGGGCACTCTTCCTCGAAGGCAATCGCTATCACGCGAAGATCGCAGCGCGCGAATTTGAGTTCGATTTCACCCTCGCCGTCCCCGGCCCACCCGTGCTTCAGGGCCAAGCAGGTTTCAGCCGCAAGGGACATCGCCCAGAGGAGGCGAGCTACTACTACAGTCAGCCGCACCTCACGCTGACCGGCAAGGTCAACGGCCGCTCGACAAGCGGCAGCGCCTGGCTCGATCACGAATGGTCGAGCGCCTATCTCGCGCCGGAAGCGGCCGGTTGGGACTGGGCGGGCATCAATCTCCATGACGGCCGCTCGCTCATGGCCTTCCAGATGCGCGCGAAGAGTGGCGGCATCCATTACGCGCCGCCGGACGTCAGCATGCGGCCGCTGCGGTGGTGGCGCTCGCCGCGCACCGGCGTCGAGTATCCCGTGTCGATGCAAGTGAACGACCTGCGCCTCGAGCCGCTGATGGACGACCAGGAGCTCGATGCGCGCGCGAGCGTCGGCACGATCTACTGGGAGGGCGCGGTGCGCGCATACAAAGATAAAGGCGAGGTGGGGCGCGGCTACCTCGAGCTTACGGGCTACTGGCAGCCGATGAAGCTTTGAGGGCACCATATCGGCTGGACGCTAAAAAGGAGAGTTCATGAGCTGGTTCGCGCTGGCGACGTATCGCACGGCCGGAAAGGGCGAGGCGCCCGCGGTCGTGGTCGACAACCGCATTTACGACGCACGGCAGGCACTGCCCGGCGGCCTCGCCGCGGCGCTCGCCGATTGGCCGCGCGCGAGCTCGCAGATCCGGGAACTCGGTGAGCAGGCGCGCGCCGGCAAGTTACCCGCCGTCGCCGAAGGCCTGCAGGCGCTTACGGCGCCCATCCGTCCGATGCGCATCTTCTGCGCCGCGGCCAACTATATCGAGCACGCGAAGGAGATGGGCTCGGCGCTCGCCGCGAAGTCGCAGAGCAAGCCGTACATGTTCCTAAAGCTGCAGGACACAGTCATCGGCCCGGGCGACGACATCATCAAGCCGCCGGAGACGGCGAAGCTCGACTGGGAGGTGGAACTCGGCGTGGTGATCGGCCGGCAGGCGCGCCGCATCGGTGTCGCGCAGGCGCTCGACTACGTCGCCGGCTACACCGTGGTGAACGATGTCTCGGCGCGGGATCTGAACTCGCGCAGCGACTATCCGTTCAAGTTCGACTGGTTCCAGGGCAAGTCATGGGACACGTTCGCGCCGCTCGGGCCGTGGATCGTGCCGGCGTGGCTGATCGCCGACCCGCAGGCGCTGAACCTCAAGCTCACGGTGAACGGCGAGGTCATGCAGCAGGACAGCACGGCGCACATGATCTGGAACGTCCGCGAGCAGGTGAGCTATCTCTCGCAGATTCTCACCCTGCGTCCCGGCGACGTGATCGCCACCGGCACGCCCACGGGCGTCGGTATGGCGCGCGGGGTTTTCCTGAAGCACGGAGACAAGGTGGAAGCCACGGTCGAGGGCATCGGCACGCTCGCGAACCGCGTGGTGGACGAGAAGCGCTAGTCTTGCGTTCGAACGAGGAGGAGAGACCCATGAGCATCCGTAACGTCGTTGCGCTCGCCGTAACGCTAATTGCGGCGCCGGCGCTCGCGCAGGAGAAGGTCACCTACAACATGGCGTGGCTGCCGCAGGGCAGCTCGATCGGCGTGATCGTCGCGCAGGACCGCGGCTACTTCCGCGAGCTTGGCCTCGAGACCAACATCGTGCGCGGCTACGGCGGCAACCGCACCGCCAACGAGCTCGACCAGGGCCAGTTCGAGTTCGGCTACGTCGACCCGATCAGCCTGATCCTCAACCGCTCGAACGGTGGGCACATCAAGATGGTGGGCGCGATCAACACCCGATGGCCCGCGGGCGTCTGCTATGTCACCAAGCGCAACCAGCCGAAGTCGATTGACGATCTCAAGGGTCTGACGCTCGGCGGCGGCGCCGGCTCGCCGGTGCACAACGTCGTGCCGGCCTGGCTCGAGATGAACGGCAAGCCGCGCGACTTCATCAAGCTGGTGCGGCTTGACCCGGCGGTGGTCGACGCTTCGTTCATGGAAGGGAAGACCGATCTCGCCGAATGCTGGCAAGCGAGTAACCGCCCGGTGCTCGCCAAGCTCGCCAATGCGGCCGGCGTGCAGGTGGGCTGGCTCAATTATGCCGATTACGGTCTCAACGCCTATGGCAGCGGCTTCGCGACGAGCGACGCCCTGATTCAGAAGAAGCCCGACACGGTGCGCAAATTCCTGCGCGCCTCCTATCGGGGTTTCCAGGAAGCATTCGCCAATCCCGAGGCGGCGGCGGACATCCTGGTGAAGATGTTCCCGGCCTCCGATCGCGCGATCGCGCTCGCACAGATCAAGGAAACCGCGGACATCATGAGCGACCCGCAGGCGAAAGCTCAGGGACTTGGCTATCTGCGCGAAGACCGGATGGCGGCGACGCTGGACTTCGTCGATAAGGCCTACAGCGTCAAAGGCAAGGTGATGCTCGGCGACATTTACACCAACACCTTCCTGAAATGAGCAGCCGCCCGCGTCCGCGCAAGATGGGCCACCTGGTGCTCATGGTGCGCGATATCCAAAAATCGGCGAAGTTCTACACCGAGATCGTCGGCCTGCAGGTCTCCGACTGGATCGAGGACCAGATGGTGTTCCTGCGCTGCGGCACGGATCACCACGATCTCGCGCTCGCGCAGCTGCCCAAGGATGCCGAGCACTTCGACAAGCTCTACAACCCATTCAGCCGGCCAGGCACCGAGCACTTTGCCTATGAGCTCGGCTCCCTGGCGGAAGTCGAGGCGGCGGCCGCATATCTCAAGGAGCAGGGCGTCGAGATCGTGCGCGGCATCGGCAAACATGGCCCGGGCGAAAACGTGTTCCTCGTCTTCAAAGACCCGGACGGCAACCACGTCGAGTTCTACTGCGACATGGTGCAGATCACACGTGAGCGGCCGTATGAGTCGAAGGTGCATGCCAACACGCTGGATGCCTTCGACCAGTGGCACTTCAAGCGCTTCGTGGTGCCGCCGCCGGACTGGGGCCCGCGCCAGTGAAGTGGCGGGAGATCGTCGAGCCGGCGATCGTCTTCGTCCTGCTCGCGCTCCTGTGGGAAAAGGCAGTCGCGATCTTCGGCATCAAGCGCTACCTCCTGCCGCCGCTTTCCGAGGTGCTCGCCACGCTGTGGCAGGGCCGCGCGATGATCCTCAGGGAGGCGTGGATCACCAGTGGCGAGATCGTGCTCGGCTACTTCTGGGCGATCTTGGCGGGACTGCTCCTCGGCCTCGGCATCTTCGCCTGGCCGACCATGCGCCGCACGCTCTACCCGTTGATCGTGCTGTTTCAGGGCCTCCCCAAGGTGGCGCTCGCGCCACTGCTCGTCATCTGGTTCGGCTACGGCCTCACCTCGAAGGTGCTGATGGCGTTCCTCTTCGCCTTTTTTCCGGTGGTCGTGGCGACGCTCGGCGGGCTCGCGGGCACGCCGGACCACCTGCTCGAGCACTTTCGCGCCATCCGCGCTTCGCCGATGACGACGTTCGTGCGGCTGCGCATCCCGGCGGCGCTGCCGTCGATTCTCGATGGCTGCAAGACCGCGATGCCGCTCGCCGTCATCGGCGCCATCGTCGGCGAGTTCGTCGCCTCGGAGCACGGCCTTGGGCACCTGATTCTGGAAGCCAATGCCAATGCCAAGACCGATCTCCTCTTCGCGGCCCTCATCGCCATCTCGATCCTCGCGGGCGTCCTCTACGTGCTCGTCGAGCTCGCTGCCAAGCGGGTGTGGTGGCGGGCCCTGTAGCGGGCCAGCCGGCCATCAGGCTGCGCGAGGTCAGCAAGACTTTCGCTGGCGCGCAGCGCGTGCAGGCGCTCGGCGCGGTCACGTTCGACGTTGCGCAGGGCGAGTTCACTTCCGTGCTCGGGCCGAGCGGCTGCGGCAAGAGCACGCTCCTGCGCATCATCGCCGGCCTGATCTCGCCCGATGGCGGCGCATCGGTCGAAGTCATGGGACACCCGCAAAGCGCGCCTTCCGACGATGTCGGCGTGGTGTTCCAGACGCACAACCTCCTTCCCTGGCTCACCGTGGAAAAGAACATCCGTCTCGCGGCGGAGGTGCGGCGCCTGCCGGCGGCGGAAATCGAACGGCGCGTGGCGTCGATCCTGCCCGTGCTGCGGCTCGACGGCTTTCGGCGCGCCTATCCGCATCAGCTGTCGGGCGGCATGCGTCAGCGCGCCGCGCTCGGCCAGATCCTGGTGCTGCTGCCGCAGGTGCTGCTCCTCGATGAGCCGTTCGGCGCGCTCGATGCGCTGACGCGCGACCAGCTCAACGTCGAACTCCTGCGCCTGTGGCAGGAGCTGCGCAAGACTGTCCTCCTTGTCACGCACAGCATCCCTGAAGCCGTGTTCCTCTCGGACCGCGTGCTCGTCATGTCCGATCGCCCTGGCCGGGTCATCGAGGACGTGCCGATCGAGTTGCCGCGGCCGCGCGATCCGCAGGCGACGAAAGAGCGGCCGGAGTTCGCCCGTTATGTGATCCATCTGCAGAAGTTGATGGGCGTCGCATGAGCGCGCTGGTGCAGCCTTTCGACGTGCGCGGCAAGCGCTTCCGCAACCGCCTGGTGCAGGCGCCGATGTGCGCCATGTACGCCGCGCCCGACGGCAGCGTGACGCCGCAGGTGGTCGAGTATTACCGCGCTCGCGCACACGGCGGTGTCGCGCTCGTCATCGTCGAGATCACCTTCACCGACCGCTTGGGCAGCCGCGCCTTCCACGCGCAACTTGGCGCGCACGACGACACCATGATCCCGGGCCTCGGCGAGCTGGCGAGCGCCATCAAGGACGCCGGCGCCATTGCCGGATTGCAGCTTGGGCATTGCGGGCCGCAGCGGGTGGTTGCCGAGCCGCCGGTGGTCGCGCCGTCGCCGATTCCGTGGGCGCCGGGGAAGCGGGTGCCGCACGAGCTCACCCTCGAGGAGATCGAGGCGATCGTCGACGACCATCGCGAGGCGGGCCGGCGCCTCGCGCAGGCGGGATTCGATCTGGTGGAGCTGCACGGCGCCCACGGATACCTGCTGAATGCGTTCCTCTGCCCGGCAACCAACACGCGAACAGACCGCTACGGCGGCTCACCGGAAAACCGGTTGCGTTTTCCGCTGGAAGTCGTGCAGGCGCTGCGCGAGGGCGTCGGCGCCAAGCGTCTCATCTCCTTCCGTTTGAACGGCGACGATCTGCTGCCCGGCGGCCTCGGCATCGATTCGTACCGCCTCATCGCGCGCGAGCTCGCGCAGGCCGGTGTCGACATCCTGCACGTCTCCGGCGGCACCTACCGCGTGATGGAGCGGCGCATTCCGCCGATGTATCTCCCCGAAGCGCCCTTCGCCGCCTATGCGCGGCCGATCCGCGAAGCGGCGGGCGTTCCGGTCATCGCTTCAGGGACGATCCATGATCTCGAGCTTGCCGAGCGCCTGGTGCGCGACGGCGACGCCGATTTCGTCTCCATGGCGCGACCGATGTTCGCCGATCCGGCGCTCGCGCAGAAAGTTGTCGAGAACCGCTGCGCAGACATCCGGCCCTGCATCCGCTGCAACACCTGCCTCGCGCGCGAGCAGGGCGGGCTGCGCGGCTACTGCGCCGTGAATCCGCGGACCGGCCGGGAGCACGAAATCGTGCCGCCGGCGATGCGCAAGAAGAGCGTCGCGGTCATCGGCGCCGGCCCCGCCGGGATCGAGGCCGCGCTTACCGCCGCGGCACGCGGCCATGCGGTGACGCTCTACGAACGCGCCAATCGCATCGGCGGGCAGATCGCGGCGGCGGCGAAGCTGCCTTTCAAGAGCACGCTGCCGCGGCTCCTGCGCTACTACGACCGGGCGCTGCAGCAAGCGAAGGTGAAAGTCGTCTGCGAGGCGAGCCCGCAGCCTGGATCGATCGACGCCGAGTCGATCATTCTCTCGACCGGCAGCCGCTGGCCATCTGGACAGAGCAGCATTGGCTGCATAGATGCGCTGCTACGTCCGGAAGCGCTCGGCGAGCGCGTCACCGTCGTCGGCGCGAATACGCGCGGCGCGGAGATCGCGTGGTGGCTCGGCGGACTGGGCAAGCGCGTCACGCTGGTCGAGCGTGACGCGGAATTCGACGACGACGTGGACCTGATCCAGCGGCTCGTGCTGCCCGCCGCGCTGGCCGAGGCAGGCGTGACGGTGCTCTTCGATACCGAATTTGCGCCAGGCGGCGATGGCGAAACGATCGTGTTTGCTTGCGGTGCTGAACCGGAGGTGCCGGGCTCCCTCGACGCTTGGCGTGTCGGCGGCAGGCAGGTAGAACTGGCGGGCGAATGCGCCGGCGCGCGGGCCCTGATCGGTGCGACGACCAGCGGCTACCAGGCCGCGTTGCGACTCGGCTGAGTCAGCGCGTGCCCTGCCAGCCCTTCTTCGAGATGTCGAAAATGACGCCGTCCGGGTCCTTGAACTTGCGCTCGAAGTTCTCCTTCTCGGCGTCGTTCCCGAGGTCGAAGAAGAACTTGCCGCCCGCGGCCTCGATCCGCTTCTGCGTCTCGGCGAGGTCGTCCACCTGGACGCCGAAATGGTGCGCGCCGACGAAGTCCTTGGCGTTGGCGAGCCCGGACCCCCGCTCGCCCTTGTAGTTGAGTAGCGCGAGGTTGATGACCCCGTCAGTCAGGTAGACGGCAGAAGCGAAATCGAGCGTCTCCTCGCCGACTCGTTTCAGCTCGAACACGCTCTCGTAGAAGCGCGCCGCCTTCTGCAGGTCCTTCACCACGATCGCGAAATGTCTCAGTCTCGCTGCCATTACTGTCTCCCGAAATCCCTAGCTTTGATCATACAAGTTCGGGCTCCGTCCCCGAATTGCCGAGGACAGTGCTACCCCGCTGACGATGAGCGCGATGCCGGCGAAGTGGTACCAGCGCGGATATTCGCCGAGGAAGATCACCGAGAGCACGACGCCCAAGGCGGGCATGAGATGCAGCGTCACGCCGGCGCGCGCCGGGCCGAGGCGGGCCACGACGTAGCTCCAGCCGGCGTAGGCGAGAACGAGCGAGCCGATCGCCGAATAGAGCACTGCCGCCGCGCCTTCGCCGGTTAGCGCGAGCTTCGCGCCGAGCGCCGCTTCGACGGCGAGCCACGGCGTCATGAAAAGCGCGCCGAACGCGCACACCATGCAAAGGAGCGCGATGACGCCGAGTGGGTCGCGGCGCAGGCGCAAGAGCACCGTGTAGCCCGCCCACATCATCATCGACATGAGCGCGAGCAGGTCGCCGATGTTGAAGGAGAGCGATTGCGGCGCGCCGTGCGTGGCGATGAGAAAGACGCCGGCAAAGGAGATCGCCACCCCGATCCATTGCCGCGCGCGGATGCGCTCGCCGAGCGCGATGGTCAGCAGCAGAATGAAGATCGGCGTCGTCGAGAGGTAGAGGATGCCGCTCGCCGCCGTGGTGTAGTGCAGGCCAAGCCATTGCAGCGCGAGGTGCGGGCCGCCGCCAGTGAAGCCGAGGCCGCCGAGCACGAGCCAGTCGCGCCGCTCGAGCCGGCCGAGCTTCTGCGCGAGCTCGCGCCAAGCGAACGGCGCGAGGAGCGCGAGCACCACCACGAGTCGTCCGATCGTCGCAAGCCCGGGCGAGATCTCATCGCGCACCGCACGCGCCACGATCCAGTTGCCCGACCAGAGGAGGAGCGTGGCGACGAGCACGAGCCAGGTGGCGGGCCGCATGAAGGCAGCGGATTATCGCGTGCTAAATTCGCCGCATGCCTTTCACGACCGCGGCGGGTCGCAGGCTCGCGTACGAGTGGGTCGGCGAGCCGCAAGCGGGCAATCCCACGCTCGTCTTCCTGCACGAAGGCCTCGGCTCCATCCGGCAATGGCGCGACTTTCCGGCGCACGTGGCCGCCGCGAGCGGCTGCTCCGCGCTCGTCTACGATCGCTACGGCTACGGGCAGTCCGACCTGCTGCAGGAAGAAAGGCGCGAAGTGAGCTTCATGCACGAGGAGGCACTGGTCAGCCTGCCGGTGCTCCTCGATTCATTGCATATCGGGAATCCGATCCTGATCGGTCATTCCGATGGCGCCTCGATCTCGCTGATCCATGCGGGTGCGCACAATCCGGTGCGCGGCGTCATCGCCATGGCGCCGCATGTCTTCATCGAGCCGGTCTGCCTTACCTCGATCGAGAAGGCCGCACGCGCGTTCGAGAGCACTGATCTCGCGTCGCGCCTCGGGCGCTACCACCGTGATGCGCGCAAGACCTTCTACGGGTGGGCGGACGTGTGGCTCGATCCGCAGTTCAAAGGTTGGGACATCCGGGAGGACTATCTGCCGCAGATCGGCTGCCCGGTGCTCGCGATCCAGGGCTACGAGGACGAGTACGGCACCATGGCCCAGCTCGACGAAATCGGGCAGCGCGTGAAGGGCCCGTGCGACCTATTGAAGCTGGAGAACTGCGGCCACGCGCCGTTTCGCGATCAGCCGGAAAAGACGCTGCAAGCGGTGGTGCAGTTTGTGAATCGCAATCGGGGTCAGAGCCCGATTTAAATAGGGCTCTGACCCCGATTTATTGGGCGTACTTGATGCCGCGGCGCTCGAGCATGCGAAGGAGCGCCGGCCAGTCCTTGTGCGCCGCCGGGCGCATCGGGCGCTGCAGCGCCGCGGTTGATTTGTCGGCCGCCTCCTGCGACATGGTCTGGACGTTGTGCAGGCCGCCGGCGAGCGCATCGACCTGGATCTGGCAGGCGCAGTCGAGGTAATACATGATCTCGAACGCTTCGCGCACCGTCTCGCCGAGCGCCAGCACGCCGTGGTTTCGCAGGATCATCGCCTTCGACTTCGGTCCCAGGTCGCGCGCCATGCGCTCCTGCTCGTCCTTGTAGAGCGCGACGCCCTCGTAATCGTGGTAGGTGATCTCCGCCTGCACGCGCATCGCATGCTGGCTGATCGGCAGCAGGCCGCACTTCATCGCCGACACCGCGACCCCCGCGCGTGTGTGCGTGTGGATCACGCAGTTGATCTCCGAGCGCGCGCGGTGCATGCAGCTATGGATGACGAACCCGGCCTCGTTCACGCCCATGTCGAGCGGATCGTCCTTGATCTTGCCCTCCCAGTCGACCTTGACGAGGCTCGACGCCGTGATCTCGTCGAACATCAAGCCGTAGGGATTGAGGAGGAAATCCTCGGTGCCCGGTACGCGGGCCGAGAAATGCGTATAGATGAGGTCGGTCCATTTGAAGAGCGCCGCGAGCTGGTAGGCAGCGGCGAGGTCGACTCGCATCTGCCACTCTTCCTTGCTGACGCGGTCGCGGACGTTAGGGCTGGTGACGGTTTTCAGGTTCGCGCTCATGGCGGCCAATGATACGCGCCTTCGCCCTCAGGCATCGATCTCTTCGCGCGTTTCCACTGCGTCAAGCGCTTCGAGCAGGAGCTCCGGATCGTCGTGCCGCAGCCTTTGCGCATCGGAGAGCAGGCGCCGCCAGAGGCGCGCCCGCGGCAGGCCGTGATACAGCCCGAGCATGTGCCGCGCGATCGCGCGCAGCGGCACTTCCGGCTGGCGGCGGGCGTAGGCGACCATCGCCTCCACGACTGCCGGGCGCATCTTGCCGGCGTCGGCGAGCACCCAGGGATCGTGGTACGCGGCGCGCCCGAGCATCACGCCGTCGACCCGCGCCAGATGGCTTTCCATCTGCTCGCGCGTCGTGATGCCGCCGTTGATGACGAGCTCGAGGCGCGGGAAGTCGCGCTTCAGCTGATAGACATAGGGATACTTGAGCGGCGGGATCTCGCGGTTCTCCTTCGGCGACAGGCCTTTCAGCACCGCGTTGCGCGCGTGGACGATGAACGTACGGCAGCCGGCGTCGGCCACCGTGCCGACGAAATCGCGCACGAAACCATAGTCCTCGCCCCGATCGATGCCGATGCGGTGCTTCACTGTCACGGGCTTGGCGACCGCATCGGCAATCGCGCGCACGCATTGCGCGACCAGGCCGGGCTCGGCCATCAGGCAGGCGCCGAACGCGCCGCGCTGCACGCGCTCGCTCGGGCAGCCGATGTTGAGATTGATCTCGTCATAGCCGTACTGGGCGCCGAGCGCCGCGCAGCGCGCGAGCTCATCGGGCTCGCTGCCGCCGAGCTGCAGCGCGACCGGATGCTCTTGCGGGCTGAAGGCGAGATGCCGATCGACGTCGCCATGGAGCAAGGCGCCGGTGGTGATCATCTCCGTGTAGAGACGCGCCTCGCGCGAGATCTGGCGCATGAAGTAGCGGTAGTGGCGGTCCGACCAGTCCATCATCGGCGCCACGCACAGGCGATGCGGTGCTAAAGTCACCGACGGAGTTTACTGCACGACCCATGAGCAACCGGCCGCCCATCGGGCAACGCCTGAAGGAATTCGAGGAGCGCGAAGTCGAGCGCATCCTCGGCGCGTGCACGCGATGCGGCAAGTGCTACGAGGTGTGCCCGATGGCGCAGTACTCCAAGGCGCCCTCGAGCGATAGCAAGGCCGTGGTCGGCGGCGTGCTCGCCGTGCTGCGCGGCGAAGCGGGAACGCCCGAAGCGCTCGGCTGGATCGGCGTGTGCACGCGAAGCGGCGTTTGCGTGCCAGCCTGTCCGGAGAACGTGAACCCGAAGATGATGATGCGCCTGGCGCGCATGACGGCGCTCGGCGGACGCGGCCAGCCAGCGCAGTTGCCGGTGAAGGAAGACCCGGATTACTTCGATCGCGTGCGCGCCTTTGCCAAGCTGCAGCTCACGGACGATGAGCTGAAGGAGTGGACATGAGCGAGCCCGTCACTTTCTGGTACGGCTGCAATGTGCTCCGGCACGGCGACATCATTCATGCCTGCCTCGACATCCTGCACGCGCTTGGCTATGAGCCATCGCCGGTCGGCGGCGTCGACTACTGCTGCGGCACCGTAAAGGACGCGAATCAGACCGCGGCCGCCGGCATGGCGACGCGCACGGTAGGAAAGCTCAACCAGCGCGGCGCGCCGGTCGTCGTCTGGTGTCCATCGTGCCATTCGCACATGCACGAGTTCATGGGCCGCACCAACGAGCAGCGGTTCGACATGACGTACCTCGTCGAGCTGCTGCACGCGAAGCGCGACCAGCTACGCCCGCTCCTAGTACACGATATGCCCATGCGCGTTTTCCTGCACCAGCACGTCGGCTTCAACGATCTGGTGCCCGTGAACCGCATGGTGCCGGAACTCCTCGGCCTCATCCCCGGCGTCGAGGTGCTGGAAGCGACGTACACGGCGCCCGGCTACATGTGCGCGTCCTTCGCGCCGTTGCCGAAAGCGCTCGAAGACATCCACAACAACACCGTGCACGCCGCGAAGGCGGGCGGCGCTGACGCGGTCGTCACCATCTTCCACCAGTGCTATCGCGAGCTCGTCGGTCTCGATGCCGCGGGCGCCATTCCCGTCTACAACTACATCCACCTCCTCGCGCGGTCGATGGGTCTGCCGTATCGCGACGAGTACAAGGAGTGGAAGCGGGCGGGCGAGGGCGCGGGCGAGCTGATCGGCGCCGAGCGCATCGCCAAAGTCGGCGTGCAGTTTTATGAGCGGGCGGTCCTGCCGGAGCTCAAAAAGCGCCCGAACCTGCGCTAAATCGGGGTCAGAGCCCTATTTCGCCCGGTTAAGGGCGAGCCAGATTCCGCCGCCGATCAAGAACCCACCGGAAAGTCGCGACACGAGCCGCACGCGGCTGCGCGAAAGGAGCGCACCGGCGCGGCCGGTGAGGACGGCATAGCCGCCGTCGGAGATAAGGGCGACCGCCATTGCGGTCACGCCAAGCAGCGCGATCTGCGCGACGTAGTTAGCCTGCGGATTGATGAACTGCGGTATGAAGGCGCCGAACCAGAGGAGCGCTTTCGGGTTCGACATCAGGACGAGGAAGCCCTGCAGCAGGAACCCGCCGCGAGGTGCGGGCGCCGCGTCGGCGCTCGCCAGAGTGTCGGGCGAGCGCAGGAGTTTCCAGCCGATCCACACGAGATACGCGGCGCCGGCGAGGCGCAGCCATTCGAAGAGCCAGCCGATCGCGGCGATCACCGAGCTCAAGCCGACGAGGAGGATCGCCATCATCAGCGCGAGGCCGAGCTGCGTGCCGGCGACGTTTAGGAGTCCCGCGCGCGTGCCGTGCTTGAGGCTGTTGGCGATGATCACTGTCACCGTGGGACCGGGAACGACAGCGATGAGGGCGCAGGCGAGTACGTAGGTGACGTAGAGCTCGATAGTCATCGATATTGTCCCGTCGCTTGCGCGCGCGCCTGGATCAGGCCGAAGAGGCTCTCGGTATAAGGCGCGTTGACGCCGGCCTTGCGCGCGATCTCGAGCGTGCCGGCGAGGAGCCCGTCGATCTCGAGCGGCTTGCCGGCCTCGAGATCTTGCAGCATCGAAGTCTTGAACTTGCCGAGCGCCCGCGCCATGTCGATGCGCGCCTCCGGATCGATGTCGGCATCGACGCCGACCGCGCGGCCGACCTCCAGCACCTCGCGCATCACGTTCACCATATACGCCTTCACCTGCGGATTCTGGATCAGCCGGTCGGCGGTCGACCGGGTGAGCGCCGAGACCGGGTTGAAGCTCACGTTACCAAGGAGTTTCACCCAGAACTGCTTTTCAATCTCGGCGGTGACGATGACCTCGAAACCCGCGGCCTGCAGCGCGTCGGCGATGCGCTTGGTGCGCGCGGTGTTCTTGCCGCCCGGCTCGCCGATGATGAGCTTCTTGCCCATGTTGTGGCTGATGAGGCCCGGTTCGGGGGTCGAAGCGGCGAGGTGAATGACGCAGCCGACGATGCGCTCGGTCGGGATCGCGCGCGAGAGCTTGCCGCCGGGATCGAGCGACTCCAGCCGCTCTTTGCCATTGCGGAAGGGCAGGCGATCGAAGAACCACCAGGGCACGCCGTTCATTGCCGTTACGATCGAAGTGTCGGCGCCGATTAGCGGCGCGATCGAATCGGCCACCTCTGTAAGGCTTTGCGCCTTTACCGCGACCAATACGTAATCCTGTGGCTCGAGCTCGCGCGCACTGGCGGTTGCGCGGACGGAAAAGCTGTGAACTTCGTCGCCGCTGCGCACTCTCAGTCCGGCGCGCTTTATCGCTTCGAGATGCGCGCCGCGCGCGACGACGGAAACATCATGACCGGCGCGCGCGAGCCACGCGGCCATCAAGCCGCCGACCGCGCCGGCGCCGTAGATGCAGAGCTTCATGTGCTTATTTTGAGCGAAAATTCCATAACCACCGAGAAAGCAAAGGAGCGCCCATGTTCTCGTTCATGAAGAAGATGACCAAGCTGCTGCCGGCGAATAGCACGCTGCCGGGACGCGAGCAGCCGATGTCGGTGCCGCCGAAGCACTTCGTCAACGGTCATGCGCTCAAGCCGCCGTTTCCCGCTGGCATGCAGCAGGCGGTCTTCGGCATGGGCTGCTTCTGGGGCGCCGAGCGTCTCTTCTGGCAGCGCCCGGGCGTCTATTCGACCGCAGTCGGTTACGCCGGCGGCGAGACGAAAAACCCGACGTACGAGGAAGTGTGCACCGGGATGACCAATCACACGGAAGTGGTGCTGGTCGTCTTCGATCCCAAGTTGCTGAGCTACGACGAGCTGCTCAAGGTCTTCTGGGAAGGCCATGACCCGACGCAGGGCATGCGCCAGGGCAATGACGCCGGCACGCAATATCGCTCGGCGATCTATTGCTACGGCGATGAGCAGCTAAAGGCCGCGCAACGATCGAAGGAGACGTTCCAGGATGCGCTGAAGAAAAAGGGCTTCGGCGCCATCACGACCGAGATTCGGTCGGCGCCCGAGTTCTACTACGCCGAGGATTACCACCAGCAGTATCTCGGCAAGAACCCGGCGGGCTACTGCGGCCTGGGCGGGACGGGCGTTTCGTGCCCAGTGGGAGTCGTCACCAGCGCCTAGATGCGCCTGGACAAATGGCTCTGGGCTGCGCGCTTCTTCAAGACGCGCAGCCTCGCGCAGCAGGCGGTGGTCGCCGGGCGCGTGCAGCTGAACGGCGGGCGGACCAAGCCGGCGCATGAGCTGAAGGCGGGCGACATGGTCGACGTCCGGGTCGGCGATTGGCGCTGGGAGGTGAAGGTAAAGGCGCTCGCCGAGCGCCGCGGCCCGGCGGAGGAAGCGCGCCAGCTCTATGACGAGACCGAGGCGAGCCGCGCCGAACGCGAGCGCCGCCGCGACCTTCGCCGCTGGGGAGCGGAGCCCGCGGCGGCGCTAAAGGGCCGGCCGACGAAGCGCGACCGGCGCCAGATCGACGACTTCACAACGCCCGAGGATGGCTAGCGGTTCGCGACCCAGGAGCCGCGGCAGCGCGTCCGGGCAGGGTACGTTGTCCCGCCGCAAAAGCTCCAGGTGCCCGAACGAGAAGGGCGAGAAATGCGTGAAGTCGCATACATGGCTCACCAGCCGGGCGAGCCAAGGTGCGACGCTTACTCTCCAGGCGGCCTTGCCGCCGCGCAGCGCCGCCAGGTATTCGCCCATGGTCGGCGCCGCGCTGCCGCCAAGCTCAATTTCGTTTTCCTCCGATTCGCGCTCGCATAGCGCGGCGATCGCCTCGCCGAGATCCGTGACTGCCATCACCGCGATGCGCCCGCGCGCTTCCGTCGGCACAAAGTGCACCGGCCAGCGCGCGAACCAGTGCAGCCAGCGGGTGCCGTAGCCGCTTTCGCCGTCGAGGAGCGAGGGGCGCACGAGGCTGTAGCGCGCCCCGCTCGCGGCGATGGCGCGCTCGCCCGCGAGCTTCGAGGTGATGAAGCGGCTGCGCGCGCCGTCATGCAAGCCGAGCGCGGAGATATGAACGAGGCGCCGGCCGCCGAAGGTGCACGCCGCGGCGAGCGCCCCGGGCGCGAGATGATGCACGGCGTCGTACGTCTCGGCGCCGCGTTCGCGGAGGATGCCGACGGCGTTCACGACCGCGTCGTAACCGGCGAGGAGGGGGTGCCAGCTCGCCCGTTCGGTCAGGCGCTCGAAATGTGCCTCGTGCAGCTCACAGTTGCGAAGGTCCGCAGGCAGGCGTTGCCGCGCCCGGCGCGGGTGGCGGGTGCCGATGCCCACCGTATGGCCGCGCGCGGCGAGCGCCGCGGCGACATGCCGGCCGATGAACCCTGTGCCTCCCAGCACCAGCACTCGCATGGCCGCCTCCAGTTCCTTTATTTCTGTCTTGACAGAAATGTATGACGGTACTAGCCTGCGGTCAATGGCCGCGGTGCAAAAGATGGTCGATCCGCTCGGCGACGCGCTCGGCGCCGCCGGCCGGCGCTTCGTGCTGCACTGGGGCGAGATGGGCTGGCGCTGGGGCGTGAATCGCACGGTGGCGCAGATCCATGCGCTCCTGTTCCTGCTCGGCCGGCCGCTCAATGCCGAAGAGATCACCGCGCTCCTCGGCGTCGCGCGTTCCAACGTGAGCAACAGCCTGCGCGAGCTCGAAAGCTGGAAGCTGGTGCGCGTCGTGCACCAGGTCGGCGACCGGCGCGACCATTACGAGACGGCCAAGGATCCGTGGGAGCTCCTGCGCATCATCGTGCGCGAGCGGAAGAGCCGGGAGTTCGATCCCACCCTCGCCGTCCTGCGCGATTGCGTCGCCGAGCGCGACTTCTCGCGGCTCGAGCCCGAGGCGCAGAAGCGTCTGCGCGAGACGCTCTCGCTCATGGACAATCTCTCGGCATGGACCGACCAGATGCTCGCGCTCGAGCCGGCGACCCTCACGCGGCTCATGAAGCTCGGCGCGCGCATCCAGGCGTTGCTCGGGCGCGGCGCCAAGGCGCGCGCATGAAGCGGCCGGTCGCCTATCCGCTGACGATCTTCTATGACGCGTCGTGTCCGTTGTGCGCGACGGAGATGCATGCGCTGCGCGAGCTCGACCGGCACGCGCGCATCGAGCTCGTCGATTGCTCGGCGCTCGAGTTCGACGACGAGGGCCTGCTCGCCGAAGGCATCACGCGCGAGAAGCTGATGCGGCTCATCCATGCGCGCGACGCGCGCGGGCAGTGGCTCGTCGGCGTCGATTGCTTCGAGGCGGCCTATCGCGCCGCCGGCCTCGAGGGCGCGGCGCGCCTGTGGGGCAACCCAGCCCTGCGCCCGCTATGGCAGCGCATCTATCCGTGGATTGCGCGCCACCGGCAGGTCCTTTCGCGCCTGGGCGTCACCCCGCTCGTGCGGCGGGTCTTTCCCAAGCCCATGCGTCACGCCGAGCATTGCGACGCCTGCCGGCGTTAACGCAGCGTCTGCCAATCCTCTAGTCGCACGCGGCCGATGATTGCCGGGCCGTTCGCGGCGTCAGGCTGCACGACGGCGATCTCCCCCTCCGCGAGATAGGGTGGCCCAAAGAGCGCATAAAACGGGTTGCCGTGGCTGGCGATGATCGCGTTCTGCCTCGTGGGCGGTGAAGTCGCAAGAAGCCGGCGCAGCGGCTCGTAGCGCGCGACATCATTCGTTGGCCCGCCGCGCGCCTCGTTCAGGCGTTCAGCGCGCCCGAAAGCGAGCCGCGCCGTCTCCATCGTGCGGCAGAACGGGCTCGCGTAGACTGGACCGACGGGAATTGCCAGGCGCTTGAGGTGTTCGCCGAGGGCACCGGCTTCCGCGCGCCCCTTGCCGGTGAGGTTGCGCTGGTTCGCGCAGTCCTCATAACTCGACATGCGCGCGTCGTTCTGGCTGAAGTCGGTGGAGGTGTGGCGCAGAAAAAGGACGTAGCCGCCGTGGCGGAGTTTCTCGAGCAGCGACGGGTCGATGTCGGCGAAGGCCAGCGTCGCCGCAAGAAGGAGTGAAACGGCGAGGCAGATGCGAGGCAGCATTCGCGGTAGCCTAAGACAAATGAGGAGATGGCTGGGGGGAATGGCGCTCGCCGCCGTGTGCGCGGGCGCCGGGGCGCAGACACACGAGACGGTCGTCGTCACCGCGACGCGCGCGCCGCAATCGACGCTCGAGGTGCCGGCGTCTGTCGATCGCATCTACGGCGACGGGATCCGCGAGGATCGCCCGCAGGTCAATCTTTCCGAAAGCCTTGGGCGCGTCCCGGGCATCGCGGTGCAGAATCGCCAGAACTACGCGCAGGACCTGCAGATCCAGTCGCGCGGCTTCGGCGCGCGCTCGACCTTCGGCGTGCGCGGTATCCGCCTCATCGCTGACGGCATCCCGGCGACCATGCCTGACGGCCAGGGGCAGGCTGCGACCTTTGCGCTCGGCTCGGCCGAGCACATCGAGGTGCTGCGGGGGCCGTTCTCGGCGCTCTACGGCAACTCTTCGGGCGGCGTGATCGCGCTCGAGACGATGGATGCGACGCCCGAGCCGGAAGGCGAGGCCGATCTGCTCCTCGGCAGCTATCGCACGTGGCGCGCCGGGCTGAAATTCGGCGGCCAGTTCGGCGCGCTCAATGCGCTCGGCGACGTTTCGCGCTTCGAGACCGACGGCTACCGGCAGCACAGCGCCGCGGTGCGGGACCATCTCAACGCGAAGTTCAAGCTCGGCTCGTTCACCGTCGTCGCGAACAGCCTGCGCCAGCCCGCCACGCAGGATCCGCTCGGTCTTACGCGCGCGCAGTTCGAGCAGGATCCGCGGCAGGCGACGCCACAGGCGCTGCAGTTCGACACCAAGAAGAGCGTGTCGCAGGACCAGGTCGGCGCCACTTATCGCCAGCCGCTTGGCGCGGGTCGCGTCGAGGCGATGGCGTACGTCGGTCAGCGCAACGTGCAGCAGTTTCTCGCCATTCCGGTCGCGACGCAGAGCGCGCCGACGCACTCCGGCGGCATTGTCGACCTCGATCGCAACTATGGCGGCGGGGCGCTGCGCTGGTTCGGCGCTCCCGGGGCCGTGCGCCTGTCCGCCGGCCTCGAGTACGACGCCATGTACGAGCGGCGCAAGGGCTTCATCAACAATAACGGCGTGATCGGCGCGTTAAAGCGCGACGAGGACAATACTGTCAACACCACCGCGCTCTACGCGCAGGCCGAATGGAAGTTCGCAGAGCGTTGGTCGCTGCACGGGGGCGCGCGCCATACGCGGGTGAACTTCTATTCCAACGATTACTTCGTGACCGCGGGCAACCCGAACGACAGCGGCAGCCGCGCGTATCGCGCCACGACGCCGGTGGCCGGCCTGCTCTTTCGGCCGAGCGAGACGCTCAGCGTCTATGGCAACCTAGGCCGCGGTTTTGAAACGCCGACCTTCGTCGAGCTCGCGTACCGTCGTGACGGTAGCGGGCTCAACTTCGATCTCGATGCGAGCCGGAGCACGCATGGCGAGCTCGGGGTAAAGAGCGTGATGCGTGAGCGGGCGCGCGTGAACGCCGCGGTGTTCAAAATCGTCACCGCCAACGAAATCGTGGTGGATACGAATAACGGCGGCCGGGCGATTTTCAAGAACGCGGGCCATACCGACCGCAAGGGCTTTGAGGTGGGTGCGGAGACGCTGATGGCCGGCCCGTGGCAGCTGCGCGCGGCGTACACCTACCTCGATGCCACTTTCCGCGAAGGGTTCGTCACGTCGATCACGACGACGGCGGCCACCGTTGCGGTGCCTGGCGGCGCGACGCTCCCCGGGGTGGCAAAGAACCAACTCTACGGCGAGCTGCGCTATCGGCGGCCGGCGTGGCACGCGAGCCTCGAGACGCTGCATCGCTCGAAGGTACCGGTGAACGACCCGAATACCGACTTTGCCGACGCCTTTACGGTGTGGAACCTGGCGGCGGGACTCGTCCAGAAGCGCTCGCGCTGGCGCCTCACCGAGTTCGTGCGGCTGGATAACCTCACCGACCGCAACTATGTCGGCTCGGTGATCGTCAACGAAACCAACTTCCGCTACTTCGAGCCCGCGCCGCGGCGCAACATGAGCGTTGGCTTGCGCGCCTCACTTCAGTTTTAATAGACGTCCCCACGGAGGAGCGACCCATGAACCGAATCGTCATCGCAGCGGCCGTCGCGGCCGCGTTTGTCTTACCGGCACTCGCGCAGGACAAGCCCGCGCCGCCGTCGTGGCAGCAGGGCAAGCCGGCGGCCCAGTCCGAATCGACCCTGCACCCGTTCGCGATCGAGATGACCGGCAAGGCGTCGAAGGATCTGCCGGTCGACAAGCTCAAGGTGCCCTCAGGCTTCAAGGTCGAAGTGTGGGCCGAGGGCATGCCCGGCGCGCGCTCGATGGCGATGGGCGACAAGGGCACGCTGTTCGTCGGCACGCGCCAGCTGAAGGATGTGTATGCCGTCGTCGATCGCGGCGGCAAGCGCGAGGTGAAGACGCTGCTCAAGGGCCTCGATTCGCCCAACGGGCTGGTGTTCAACAAGGGCACGCTCTATGTCGCCGAACGAAATCGCATCACGCGCTACGACGGCATCGAGAACAACCTCGATAACCCGCCAGAGCCGAAAGTGATCGTCGACAACCTCGACCCGAACAAGGCGCCGGGCCACTTCTGGAAGTTTCTAGCCCTCGGCCCCGACGGCAAGCTCTACTTCAACATCGGCGCGCCGGGCAACATCGTCATGCCGACGTACAACGAAGCCTCCATCATGCGCGTCGACCCGAATAGCGGCACGCTCGAGACGGTGGCGCTTGGCGTGCGCAACTCCGTCGGCATGGACTTCCATCCGAAGACCAAGCAGCTCTGGTTCACCAACCATGCGCGCGACTGGCTCGGCGACGATTCGCCGCACGACACGCTGCATCGCGTGTCGCGCAAGGGAATGCACTTCGGCTACCCGTTTTGCCACCAGGGTGACACGCCGGATCCGGAGTTCGGCAAGAACCGCTCGTGCAAGGAGTTCGATCCACCCACGCTCAAGCTCGGCGCGCACATTGCGCCGATCGGCATGCGCTTCTACACCGGCAAGATGTTCCCGGCCGAGTACCAGGGCAACATCTTCATCGCCATGCGCGGCTCGTGGAACCGCACGGAGAAGCAGGGCTACAACGTGATGCGCGTGGTGCTGGACGAGAATGGCAAGATCGCGAAGTACGAACCGTTCCTCACCGGCTTCCTGCTCGACGCCAAGGCCGATCCACCGATGTGGGGCCGGCCGAACGACGTGATGGTCATGAAGGACGGCGCGCTGCTCGTCTCCGACGACCAGAACGGCATCCTCTACCGGGTCAGCACGGCGAAGTGATCGCTGCGTTAAGGAACGCGACGGCGCTCACCGTCGCGTTTCTCTTTTCAGCGGCCGCCGCGGCCGCGGATCCGAATGCCTGCGCCGCCTGCCACGGCGAGGGCGGCAATTCGACCAATCCTGCCGTGCCGTCGATCGCCGGGCAGCCGGCGAAGTTCATCTCGACTGCGCTCTACATGTTCCGCGAGGGCTACCGCAAGGATCCGCAGATGACGCCGATGGCGGCACAGCTCTCCAACTCCGAGCTGAACGAGCTCGCCGCCTACTTCTCGAAGCAGCAAGCGGCGCCGCCGAAGCACCGCGCGAGCGCGGAGAACGCGAAAGCGGGGCCGGAGCTCGCGAAGAAGTTCAATTGCACCCAATGCCACGGGCCGCGGCTCCTCGGGCAGGAGCAGATGCCGCGCCTCGCGGGGCAGCAATACGATTATCTCGTCGCGCAGCTGCGCGCCTTCAAGGCGGGCAAGCGCGGCGAGCTCGACGGCAACATGACCGCGGCAGCGCAAGCGGTCCCGGACAAGGAGATGGCCGCCCTCGCCGATTACATCGCCGGCCTCGGCGCGCAGTAGCGCGGCGCTTGTAGAGGCGAGGCGAGCGGTCTAGAGTTACCACGCCCACACCACCACGCGGAGCACGCAGATGATTCGCCTCACCATCAACGGCAAAGCACACCAAGTCGACGTCGATCCGAACACGCCGCTCTTATGGGTGATTCGCGAGAATGTCGGCCTGACAGGGACCAAATACGGCTGCGGCGTCGCGCAGTGCGGGGCCTGTACCGTTCACATCGACGGCGCCGCAGTGCGCTCGTGCTCCTTCCCGGTGAGCGGTGCGGCGGGCAAGAAGATCACGACGATCGAAGGACTCGCGCAGGGCGCGACGCTGCATAAGGTGCAGCAGGCGTGGATCAACAACGACGTGCCGCAATGCGGCTATTGCCAGTCGGGAATGATTATGGCGGTTGCGGCGCTGCTGAAAGAAAAGCCGAAGCCGACGGACGCCGACATCGACGGTGCTATTACCAACATCTGCCGCTGCGGCACCTTCCAGCAGGTGCGCGAAGCGATCCACGCCGCCGCCAACGCCACCGCCAACGCCAAGGCCTAGGGAGGACGCCATGCAAATGAATCGCCGCACGTTCATCGTCTCTTCCGCCGCCGTCACCGGCGGTCTCGCGCTCGGCCTCCGGCTGCCCTTCGGCGGCCCGAGCATCGCGCGCGCGCAGGACGGCTCGCCCGAGGTCGGCGTCTGGGTCGCGATCGGTCCGGATGACACGGTCAATATCCGCGTCGTTCGTTCCGAGATGGGGCAGGGCACGATCACCGGTCTCGCGCAGCTCGTCGCCGAAGAGCTCGAGTGCGACTGGTCGAAAGTGAAGATCGAATATCCGACGCCGGGCGAAAGCGTGAAAAGGAAGCGGGCCTGGGGCGACTTTTCCACCGGCGGCAGCCGCGGCATCCGCGAGTCGCACGAGTACGTGCGCAAGGGCGGCGCCGCCGCGCGCCTCATGCTCGTGCAGGCCGCCGCAAACCAGTGGAAGGTACCCGCCGCGGAATGCACCACGGCAAACAGCGTGATTACGCATGCGCCCAGCAAGCGGCGCACGACGTACGGCAAGGTGGCGGAAGCCGCCGCCCGGCTGCCGGTGCCGCAGGACGTGAACGTGAAGGACCCGAAGGACTGGAAACTCGTCGGCAAGCCGGTGAAGCGGCTCGATACCCGCGACAAGGTGACCGGCAAGATGGTCTACGGCATCGATCTCAAGATGCCGGGGCTGCTGAATGCGGCGATCAAGGCCTGCCCGGTGTTCGGCGGCACCGTGAAGAGCTTCGATGCCGACGCAGTGGCCAGCATGAAGGGCGTGCGCAAGGTGGTGCAGGTTGGCGATAACGCGGTGGCGGTGGTCGCGCAGACGTGGTGGCAGGCGAAGAGCGCGCTCGACAAGCTGCCGATCGTCTGGGACGAAGGCCCGAACGCCAAGGTTTCGCAGGAAACCATCAACGAGATGCTGAAGGCCGGCCTCGACGCCGACCAGGCCTTCATCGGCAACCAGAATGGCAATGCCAAGGAAGCGCTCGGCAACGCGGCCAAGAAGGTCGAGGCGGTATACGCGTATCCGTTCCAGAACCACGCGTGCATGGAGCCGATGAACATCACGGCGCGTTACACGCCGGAGAAGTGCGAGCTCTGGGGACCGACGCAGAACGGCGAAGGCGCGTTCGCGGCGGCGCTCGCGGCCTCGGGATTGCCGGCGGAAAAGGTCGACGTCTACAAGACCATGCTCGGCGGCGGCTTCGGCCGGCGCGGCGCCTATCCAAACGATTACGTCACCCAAGCGGTGCTGATTGCGAAGCAAATGCCCGGCACGCCGATCAAGCTTCTGTGGTCGCGCGAGGAGGACATGCTGCAGGGTCGCTACCACCCGATCATGCAGTCGCGGCTGGTGGGCGGTCTCGATGCGAACGGCAATCTCACTGGACTGCATATGCGCATCTCCGGCCAGTCGATCCTCGCAGCCGTGCGGCCGGAGGTGGTCCAGGCGCAGAAAGGCCGCGATCCGCTCTCGTTCCAGGGTGTCTTTGAGAGCGGCGAGCACGCCTTCACCTACGATATCCCGAACCTGCTCATCGATCACGCGATGCGCAACACGCACGTGCCGCCGGGCTTCTGGCGCGGCGTGAACATCAACCAGAACGCGATCTTCATGGAATGCTTCATGGACGAGCTCGCGGAGGCGGCTGGCCAGGACGCGCTGGAATTCCGGCGCAAGCTTCTCGGCAAGAGCCCGCGCGCGCTCGGGGTGCTGAACGCGGTAGCGGAAAAGATCGGCTGGGGCACGCCGGCGCCGAAAGGCGTCTATCGCGGCCTTGCGCACCTGAAGGCGTTCAACAGCTACGTCGCCGGGGCGGCTGAGATCTCGGTCACCGACGGTAACAAGGTAAAGGTGCATCGCATCGTCGGCGCCACCGATCCAGGCTACGCGGTGAACCCCGCGCAGATCGAGCGCCAGGTCGCGGGCTCGTTCGTGTACGGCCTCTCGGCACTCTTTTTCCAGGAGTGCACGGTGAAGGACGGCCACATCGAGCAGACGAATTTCCACGAGTACAACTCGATGCGCATCGCGCAGATGCCGAAGGTGGAGACCGTCATCCTGCCGACGGGCGGCACGGTCTGGGGCGGCATCGGCGAGCCGACCATCTGCGTCGCCGCGCCCGCGGTGCTGAACGCGTTCTACCGCGCGACCGGCAAGCGCGTGCGCTCGGTGCCGCTCAAGAACCATGGGATCGAGCTCGTGTGACCGGCTGGGCGCTCGCGCTGTTTCTCCTCGCGGGCGCCCGTGCCGACGAGCTACCGGCCTCGTTGACCGGCGCCAAAGGCGACCCGGCGCGCGGCCGCTCGATCGTCGCGAATCGCCAGGTGGGCCTCTGCCTTCTTTGCCATAGCGCCCCGATTCCCGAGGAGCGCTTCCAGGGTAATCTCGCGCCCGACCTGCGCGGCGTCGGCGCGCGCCTTTCGGAGGGCGAGATCCGGCTGCGGCTCATCGATCCGGCGCGCGCGAATCCGCAGACCATCATGCCCGCGTACTTCAGGACCGACGGACTCAATCGGGTCGCGCCGTCCTATCGCGGCAAACCGGTGCTCTCCGCGCAGCAGATCGAGGACGTGGTGGCCTATCTCGTGACGTTGAAATGACGAGCCGCCGCCGATTCATCGCGCTCGCGGCCGGTGCATTCGCCGCCGGCAAGGCGCGCGCGCAGCTCGATCCCAACATCGCGGCGAAGCGCCGCGCGGCGCTCGACGCGGCGCTGCGCAAGGTGACGGGCGGCGCGCCGGTTCGGCCCGGCAAGGTGAAGCTCGAGGTGCCGCCGCTCGTCGACAATGGCAACGCCGTGCCGGTGACCGTGACGGTCGACAGCCCGATGACGCAAGCCGAGCACGTGAAGGCGATCCATCTCTTCACGGAAAAGAATCCGCAGCCTTACGTACTCTCCGCGCAACTTGGCCCGCGCGCCGGGCGCGCGCGGCTCGCGACGCGCGCGCGCATCGCCGACAGCGGCAAGGTGATCGCCATCGCCGAGCTCGCCGACGGCTCGTACTGGTCGCACGAGGTGTCCGTGATCGTGACGCTCTCGGCCTGCCTCGAGGACGGGCTCATCTGATGGCGCGCGTCGCGGTGACGGTGCCGGCGAGCGCGAAGCGCGGCGAAGTGATCGAGATCAAGACGCTCGCCGAGCATGCGATGGAGAACGGCTTCCGGCGCACGCAGACGGGTGAGCTGATCCCGCGCGACATCATCACGCAGTTCAGCTGCAGCTATAACGGCGTCGAGGTGTTCCGCGCCGAGCTCCATCCCGCGGTGGCGGCGAATCCGCTCATCACCTTCACCACGGTGGCCACCGAGAGCGGCACGCTGGAATTCAAGTGGACCGGCGATAACGGCTACGTCGCTACGCACAGCGCCAAGATCGCCGTCGCTTGAGACTCGCGCCGCTCCTCCTTGCCGCCGTGTGTGCCGCGGTGTACGCGGGCGAAATTCCGCTCGCCGAGCGGCGCTCGGGCTACGAATTCATGGGGCCGCAGACGCGCGCCATGCAGGACGACGAGGCGACCAGCCCGGCGCTCTTCTGGCTCATGGACGGCGAGACGCTGTGGAACGGCGGCCGCGCATCGTGCGCCAGCTGCCATGGCGATGCTCGCGAGAGCATGAAAGGCGTCGCGACGCGCTACCCACGCGTAGTCGGCGGCAAGCTCGTCAACCTGGAGCAGCGCATCAACGCCTGTCGCGTCGAGCGGCAGAAGGCGGTGCCGTATCCGTACGAGAGCAAGGAGCTTCTCGCGCTGACCGCCTATGTCGGACGGCAGTCGCGCGGGCTACCCATCGCCCTCGAGGCCGATGCCGCGACCCAGCGCTACATCGATGCGGGGCGCGAGCGCTTCGAGCGCCCGCAGGGCCAGCTCAACCTTGCCTGCGCGCAGTGCCACGACGACAACTGGGGAAAGAGCCTCGCCGGCACGCCGGTCCCCCAGGCGCATCCGACCGGCTATCCGCTGTACCGGCTCGAATGGCAGAGCCTCGGCTCGCTCGAGCGGCGGCTGCGCAACTGCATGATCGGCGTGCGCGCCGAGCCCTACGCCTACGGCGCGCCGGAGATGGTCGAGCTCGAGCTCTACCTCATGTGGCGGGCGCGCGGGATGAAGCTCGAGACGCCTGCGGTGCGCCCCTAGTCGCGGGACTTAGCCGGAGCGCGAGCGCCGTATGAACCGGGCTGTCCGTCGGCACGGCCGCCGGGCGCCGAACTGCCGCCGCCTGAATGCTCATCGGCGCGCCGCGGTTTGCGCTCAGTCTTTGCCGCTTCCGTGCGCAGGCACTGCGCACGCTCGGCACCGGTCAAGCTTTCGCAGCGCGCCGAGCCATCCTGCTGGGCGCTCGCCGAAGCCGGCGTGCGCGCCGGCTCACGCTCGCCGGACTGTGCGAGAGCAGCGCCGCCCAAGGTGAGCGACACCACCGTGCACAAGGCGAGCGTGGGTGTCATCGCATTCTTCTCGCCAAGGACTGCTCGATCTGGCGGGCGTTCAGCCACGACAGGTCCTTCGGCAGCTCTTCCGCCACCAGCTTCTGCACCTCCTTGCCGATTTCCTTGCGCAGCTGGCCGAGGAACTTCGGCGCCGCGATCAGATGCAGGCGGTCATAGCGCTGCGCGGTGCGCGCCTTGTCGAGGTAGTCGGCGACACGCTTGGCGAAGAGCTCGGTGGCGTGGTCTGCGGCGCTCAGCTCCTCGCGGTCGCTCCCCGGGCCGCGCGTGCCGTGAAAGCGCGTATGCGCATCCGAGATGAGCTCGCGGTCGTGCACCCGGCCCTCGGGGTTCAGGAGGTCATCGAGCTCCTCGAGGTGCTCGTCCCGGTCCGTAACTTGCAAGATTCTTGCGCGGCTCGAGTCGGCCGCGATGATCCAGGTCGTCGTCATGACGGGACCCCAAGCAGGTTTCTTGCCGAGGAGAGGTCAATGAACCGGATTCTTTACAGCGCCGTGGCTGGCGCGCTGGCCATGTATTTCTTCGATCCGCAGGGCGGCCGGCGCCGCCGCGCGCGCACGCGGGACAAGATCGACCACGCGGCGCGGCGGCTGCGCGACGCCTATGACGTGACGGCGCGGGACACGCGCCAGCGCGCGCTCGGCATGAAGGCCGAGCTGCGGGCAATGAGCGACCGGTTCCTTCACCGCGGTGACCCCGTGTCCGACGAGACGCTGGTCGGCCGCGTGCGTGCCGTGCTCGGGCGCTACGTCTCGCATCCGCACGCCATCGAGGTCACCGCCCATGGCGGCGAAGTGGCGCTTACCGGCCCGATCCTCGCGCACGAGGTGCCGGGGCTCCTCAAGGCGGTCAAGGGCGTGAGCGGTGTCGAGCGCGTAGCGAACGAGCTTGTGGCGCACAAGGAGCCCGGCAACGTCTCGTCGCTGCAGGGCGGGCTGCCGCGGCGCGGCCAGCAATGGGAGCTCCTGCAGGACAACTGGTCGCCAGCGGCGCGCTTGGTCACCGGCACGCTCGGCCTCGCGCTGCTACTGCGCGGCGGCGTGATCGGGCGCATCGGCGGCGCCGCGCTCCTTGCGCGCGCCGTCACCAACCTTGATTTCGCGACGCTGGTTGGCATGGGCGAGCCCGAGGATGGCATCGAGGTGCAAAAGACGATCTGCGTAGCCGCCCCGGTCGAGCAGGTATTCGCCTTTTGGTCGGACTACCAGAACTTCCCGCGCTTCATGTCGAACGTGCGCGAGGTGCGGGTCGATGGCGATCGCTCGCACTGGGTGGTGAGCGGTCCGGCCGGCATGCCGGTCGAGTGGGACGCGGAAGTGATGCGCATCGAGCCGAATTCCCTAATCAAGTGGCGTTCGACGCCGGGCTCGGCGGTGAAGCAGGAGGGCGAGGTGCGCTTCGCGCCGATGGCGGACGGTGGCACGCGCGTCACGATCCAGATGTGCTACCTGCCGCCGGCAGGCGCGCTCGGCCACGCGGTGGCGCGGCTCCTTGGTGCCGACCCGAAGAGCGAGATGGACGCCGATCTCATGCGCATGAAGAGCATGATCGAGACCGGCCACGCGCCGCACGACGCCGCGCAGCGCGTCTGAATTCGGGGACGGAGCCCGAATTAAATCGGGGACGGAGCCCGAAATAGATCGGGCTCCGTCCCCGAACTCGTTAAGCGGCCTTCGCTTTCGTCGCGCCGGCGCGGCTCATCAGCTCGCGCAGCACGAAGGGCAGAATGCCGCCGTGGTTGTAGTAGTCGACCTCGATCGGCGTGTCGATGCGCGACTTCACCGGCACCTCGGCCACGCGCCCGTCGGCGTAGTTGACGCGAAGCTTCAGATCCTGCTGCGGCCGGATCTCGTCCATGCCGAGCACATCGACCGTCTCGTCGCCTTTCAAGCCGAGCGACTGCGCGGAATCCGTGCCGGTGAATTGCAGCGGCAGCACGCCCATGCCGACCAGGTTCGAGCGATGGATGCGCTCGAAGCTTCGCGCGATCGCCGCTTTGACGCCGAGGAGCTGCGTACCCTTCGCCGCCCAGTCGCGCGATGAGCCGGTGCCGTACTCTTCGCCGCCGAACACTACGGTGGGCGTGCCGTCGGCGATGTAGCGCATGGCCGCATCGTAGATCGGCATCTCCTGACCCTTGTAGAGCGTGAAGCCGCCTTCCTTGCCGCCGAGCATCAGGTTCTTGATCCTGACGTTGGCGAAGGTGCCGCGCATCATTACCTCGTGGTTGCCGCGCCGCGCGCCGTAGCTGTTGAAGTCGGCGACCGCGACGTCGTTCTCCTGCAGGTAGATGCCGGCAGGCGAGGTAGGCTTGATGGAGCCCGCGGGCGAGATGTGGTCGGTGGTGACCGAGTCGCCGAGCACGGCGAGGATCTTCGCGCCGGCAACATTCACCGGCCGCGCCGTCTGCATCGTGAAGTCCTCGAAGAACGGTGGCTCGGCGATGTAGGTCGATGGCGGCCAGCTGTACACCTGGCCGCCCGGCGCCGACACCTTCTTCCACAGCGGATTCGCTTCGGCGAGGTTCGAATAGAGCTTGCGGAAGGTCGCCGGATCCATGGCGAGGCTCATCAGCGCCTGGATCTCGTCATGGGTGGGCCAGATGTGGCCGATGTAGACCTCGCGACCGTCTTTGGTTTTTCCTAGCGGCTCGTTGCGGAAATCCTTCAGCACCGTGCCGGCGATCGCGTACGCGACCACCAGCGGCGGCGAGGCGAGGAAGTTCGCGCGGATGTTCGGATGGATGCGTGCCTCGAAGTTGCGGTTGCCCGAGAGCACCGCTGCGCACACGAGATCGTTCTTGACGATCGCGTCGTCGATCGCAGGCGCGAGCGGCCCGGCATTGCCGATGCACGTCGTGCAGCCGTAGGCGGCGAGCGCGAAGCCGAGCTTCTCAAGGTACGGCAGCAATCCGGCTTTGCGCAAATACTCGGTGACCACCCGCGATCCCGGCGCAAGCGACGTCTTCACGTGCGGCTTCACCGTCAGTCCGAGCTCCACTGCCTTCTTCGCCAGCAGCCCCGCGGCGAGCAGCACGCCGGGGTTGCTCGTGTTGGTGCACGAGGTGATGGCGGCGATCAGCACGTCGCCGTTCTTCAGTTCGATGCCGTCGTAGGTCTTGTACGGCTGGCGCAGGTCTTCGGCCTTCTTGCCGAAGCCGTTCTCCTTCGGGGCCGCGGTGAAGAGCTTGCCGAAGGTGGTCGAGACCTTGTCGAGGTCGATACGGTCCTGCGGCCGCTTCGGGCCCGCGAGCGAGGGCTTGATGCTCGAGAGATCGAGCTCGAGCTCCTGCGAATAATCGATCTCGCCTTTCTTCGGGATGCCGAAAAGGCCCTGCGCCTTGAAGTACTCGGCGAAGCGCGCGACGGCTTCGTCCGTTCGGCCGGTGCCGCGGAAGTACTCGACGGTCTTCTGGTCGACTGGGAAGAAGCCCATGGTGGCGCCGTATTCGGGCGCCATGTTGGCGAGCGTCGCCCGGTCGGTGACCGAAAGCGAGGCCGTGCCTTCGCCGTAGAACTCGACGAATTTGCCGACGACTTTGGCCTTGCGCAGCATCTCGGTGACGGTGAGCACGACATCGGTGGCCGTGAGCGCGGGATGGAGCTTGCCTTTCAGATGCACGCCGACCACGTCGGGCGTGAGGAAGTACACCGGCTGGCCGAGCATGCCGGCTTCCGCCTCGATGCCGCCGACGCCCCAGCCGACGACGCCGATGCCGTTGATCATCGTCGTGTGGCTGTCGGTCCCCACCAGCGTGTCCGGATAGCAAACGCCCTCGGGCGACTTGTGCACGCCGGGGGCGAGATACTCGAGGTTCACCTGATGCACGATGCCGATGCCCGGCGGCACGACCTTGAACGTATCGAAGGCCTGCATGCCCCACTTCATGAACTGGTAGCGCTCCTCGTTCCTCTTGAATTCCAGCTTCATGTTCAGGTCGAGGGCGTTCTTGTTGCCGTAATGGTCGATCTGCACCGAGTGGTCGACCACCAGATCGACCGGCACGAGCGGCTCGATCATCTTCGGGTCCTGGCCCATCCTCGCCGCCACGCCGCGCATCGCGGCGAGGTCGCAAAGGAGCGGCACGCCGGTGAAGTCCTGCAGCACGATGCGGGCGACGACGAACGGAACCTCGTCGCTGCGGGGCGCCACCGCCTTCCAGTGGGCGAGCTCGCGCACGTGGGCCTCGGTCACCTTCTTGCCGTCGCAGTTGCGCAGCACCGACTCGAGCACGATGCGGATCGATACGGGCATCCGCTCGATCGGCACATTGAGCGCGCGGCCGAGAGCGGGCAGCGAATAGAGCTGCCCGTGCTTGAATTTCTGCAGCGTGTTGAATGCGTTTTGCGGCATGGGTCTTTCCTTTCTTAGTCGCTGCGTCCGCCGTCATGGCCCCAGCGTGCCTGCGGTGGGCAGGCCTCGCGCTCGAGCTCGGCGATGATCTTGGCGCGCTCTTCGAGCAGCGCCGGCAAATGCTGATCGCAGCGCGCGATCGGGCCGGGATAGGTGCGGATCTCTTGGTTCAGCTCAGCGAGTTTGCGTTCGAGGTGGGCACTCATATGTGGTCTGCAATGGAGGTCGGTCTTGTAATCTTGATCCGCCCCCCTTTATTTCGCGAAGCGCGCTAGGCCTCTGTTTCTGGTTGCGTTCCGGTGCTCATATCACCATGAGGTCGACGAATTCATGGACCGGCGTCGCCTCGAGCCGTCTTGCGTCCAGGCACAGATCGAGGATCGCCTTCTGCTGCTTCGCCGGGAAGCGCCGGGCGAGGTTGCGCTCAAACTTCTCCACCAGGAGTGGCATGCCTTCCTTGCGGCGGCGCTTGTGGCCGATCGGGTACTCGACCAGGACTTCCGCGAGCTTCCTCCCGTCCTTGAACTCGACGGTCAGGCCGTTGGCGATCGAGCGCTTTTCCGGATCGAGATAGTCGCGGCTGAACTGCTTGTCCTCGACGCAGACCATCTTGTCGCGCAGTAGATCGATACGCGGGTCGTGCGCCACCTCGTCCTCATAGTCGGCGGCCGTCAGCCGGCCGTAGAGGAGTGGCACCGCGACCATGTACTGGATGCAGTGGTCGCGGTCGGCCGGATTATTCAGCGGTCCCTTCTTGTCGATGATGCGCACCGCTGCCTCGTGCGTGCGGATGGTGATCTGCTTGATGTCCTCGATGCGGTTCTTCACCACCGGATGGAGCGACATCGCCGCTTCCGCCGCCGTCTGCGCATGGAACTCGGCGGGGAAGGAAATCTTGAAGAGCACGTGCTCCATCACGTAGCTGCCGTAGGGGCGCTGGAACTTGAACTCCTGGCCGCGGAACGAGACGTCGTAGAAACCCCAGGTCTTTGCCGTCAGCACCGACGGATAGCCCATCTCGCCCGTTTTCGAGATGAGCGCCAGTCTGACCGCCCTTGCTGTCGCGTCGCCGGCCGCCCAGCTCTTCCTCGAGCCGGTGTTCGGCGCATGCCGATAGGTACGCAGGCTCTGGCCGTCGACCCAGGCCTGCGATACCGCGTTCACCACCTCGTCGTACGTGCAGCCGATCATATGCGCGAGCACTGCGGCGGAGGCGACCTTGACCAGCACCACGTGATCGAGGCCGGCGCGGTTGAAGCTGTTCTCGAGCGCGAGCACGCCCTGGATCTCGTGCGCCTTGATCATCGCGGTGAGCACGTCGCGCATCACGAGCGGTGTTTTCCGGCTGCGCGAGAGCCAATCGGCGGTCATGAGAATGCCGCCGAGGTTATCCGAGGGATGTCCCCATTCGGCGGCGAGCCAGGTGTCGTTGAAGTCGAGCCAGCGGATCATCGCGCCGAGGTTGAACGCCGCCTGCACGGGATCGAGCTGGAACGCGGTGCCGGGCACCTTGGCGCCATTGGGAACGACGGTTCCCCGCACGATCGGGCCGAGCAGCTTGGTGCACGCCGGATACTCCAGCGCCTCGAAGCCGCAGCCGAGCGTGTCCATCAGGCAATAACGCGCCGTCTCGTATGCCTCGGTGCTGCGCACTTCGAACTTCGTGGCGTAGTCCGCGATGTCGGTCAACACCTTGTCCGGCGCCGGCCGGACGTTGGAGATCGGCGCCGACATCAGGGCGCTTTCAGCAGCGTGTCCGCATCGTGGGCGGCGGCCGGCGCGTTGTCGTCGGGCTCGAACATGTACTCGGCGCCGCCGCCCTCCGGTATCGGCGCGAAGATGTGCTCGTTGCCGCCGGCGCGCGGCGCGTGGCGCATGGAAGGCGCCTGCGCGCGCTCCTCGGGCTTCTTGTCCCACCAGATGGCGCGGCCCTTCTTCTGCGACTCAATCTCTTCCGGATGCTGCGCGAGGAACTCGCGCATGAATTTCGTCAGGTCAGACTCGTACATTACCTCTGCTCCAGCGGGACCCACTTGCGGTCCTCGGGTCCGACATAGTTCGCGCCCGGGCGGATGATCTTGCCGTCGGCGCGCTGCTCGATCACGTGCGCCGACCAGCCGCTCGTGCGCGACATGACGAAAATCGGCGTGAAGTGCAGCGTCGGCACGCCCATCTGGCTGTAGGACACGGCGCTGTACCAGTCGAGGTTGGCGAACATCTTCTTCTCGTTCCACATCACCTGCTCGATGCGCTCGGCGATGCGGTACTGCACCATGTTCTCCTGCTCCTTGGAGAGCCGCTCGGCGACGGCCTTGATGACCTTGTTGCGCGGATCGCCGGTGGTATAGACGGGATGACCAAAGCCGATGACGATCTCCTTGCGCGCCATACGCGCGCGAATGTCGGCTTCCGCTTCGTCCGCGTTCCGGTAGCGTTTCTGGATCTCGTCCGAGACTTCGTTGGCGCCGCCGTGCTTGGGGCCGCGCAGGGCACCGATGCCGCCGGTGATCGCGCTATACATGTCGGAGCCGGTGCCGGCGATGACGCGGCAGGTGAAGGTGCTGGCGTTGAATTCGTGCTCGGCGTACAGGATGAGCGAGGTGTGCATCGCCCGTACCCAGGAGGCCTGAGGCTTCTTGCCGTGAAGCAGATGGAGGTAATGGCCACCGATCGAGTCATCGTCCGTTACGGTCTCGATCCGCCTGCCGCTGTTCGCGTAGTGAAACCAGTACAGCAGGATCGAACCGAAGCACGCCAGCAGTCGGTCGGCGATGTTAAGCGCGCCCTCGGCGGGATGCTTCTCGTCTTCGGGCTCGAGGGTGCCGAGCACCGAGCAGCCGGTGCGCATGACATCCATCGGGTGCGCGCTCTTAGGCAGTTGCTCGAGGGCTTTCTTCAGCGGCTCGGGCAGGCCGCGCAGGCCTTGCAGCTTGCGCTTGTATTTCTTCAGCTCGTCCCGGGTCGGCAGCTTTTCGTGCACCAACAGGTACGCCACTTCCTCGAATTCCGCCTCATCGGCGAAGTCGAGGATGTCGTAGCCGCGATAGTGCAGGTCGTTGCCGCTGCGGCCGACGGTGCAAAGCGCGGTGTTGCCGGCCGGGACGCCGGAGAGGGCGACCGATTTCTTCGGCTTAGGAGCGTCCGCGGGCAAAGAGCTCATCGAGTTTCTTTTCGTAGTCGTGGTAGCCGATGATGTCGTAGAGCTCCTCGCGAGTCTGCATCTCGGGGAGCACGGCTTTCTGCGTGCCGGTCTTACGCACCGTCTCGTACGTGCGCAGCGCCGCCTTGTTCATCGCGCGGAACGCGGTCAGCGGGTAGAGCACCATCGCCACATCGGCAGAGCGCAACTCGTCGACCGTGAAGAGTGGCGTCTTGCCGAACTCGGTGATGTTGGCAAGGATCGGCACTTTCACCGCCGCGGCGAACTGCTGGTACATCGCGAGCTCGGTGATCGCCTCGGGGAAGATCATGTCCGCCCCGGCGTCGACATAGGCGCGCGCCCGCTCTAGCGCGCGCTGCAGGCCTTCGGATGCCAGTGCGTCGGTGCGCGCCATGATCACGAAGCCTCGATCGCTGCGCGCATCGACCGCCGACCTGATGCGGTCGCACATCTCCTCTTTGCTCACCAGCTCCTTGCCCGGCCGGTGACCGCAGCGCTTGGCGCCGACCTGGTCCTCGATATGCATGGCGGCGGCACCGAACTTGACGAGCGAGCGCGTGGTGCGGGCTACGTTGAAGGCGCTCGCGCCGAAGCCCGTGTCGACATCGACGAGCAGCGGCAGATCACACACATCGGTGATGCGGCGAATGTCGGTCAGCACATCATCCAGGTTGGAAATACCGAGATCCGGAAGCCCGAGCGAGCCGGCGGCGACACCACCGCCGGAGAGATAGATGGCGCGATAGCCGACGCGCTTCGCCATGACCGCGTGGTAGGCGCAGATCGTGCCGATGATCTGGAGCGGACGCTCCTGCTTCAATGCCTCACGGAACTTTGCCCCGGCGCTCATTTGCCGAGCAGCTGCCGCACGCTGTCGCGCTCCTCGTGGAGTTCCTTCAGCGTCGCCTCCATGCGCTTCCTGCTGAACTCGCTGAGCTCGATGCCTTTCACCACCTGGTAGCTGCCATTGCGGGTGGTGACCGGATAGCCGTAGATCACGCCGTCCGGAATGCCGTAGCTGCCATCCGATGGCACGCCCATCGTCACCCAGTCGCCGTCGCGAGAGCCGGAGATCCAGTCGCGGATGTGGTCGATCGCCGCGTTCGCGGCGCTCGCGGCGGAGGAGAGGCCCCGGGCGTCGATGATCGCGGCGCCGCGCTTTTGCACGGTGGGGATGAAATGGTTCTCGAGCCAGGCCTGGTCGTTAATCATCGGCCAGAGCTTCTTGCCGTCGGCTTCCGCTTGGAAGAGATCAGGGTACTGCGTCGCCGAGTGGTTGCCCCAAACGGTGACTTTGCGGATCGCGGAGACCGACTTCCCGACCTTCTGCGCGAGCTGCGTGACGGCGCGGTTGTGGTCGAGCCGCATCATGCCGGTGAACTGCGAGGGCTTGAGGCTCGGCGCGTTCCTCATGGCGATGAGGCAGTTGGTATTCGCCGGATTGCCGACCACGAGGACTTTCACGTTCCTGTCGGCGACGCGGTCGAGCGCCTGCCCCTGCGGCGCGAAGATCTTGCCGTTCGCTTCCAGCAGATCCTTTCGCTCCATGCCGGGTCCACGCGGGCGGGCGCCGACCAGCAGCGCCACCTGTACATCCTTGAACGCCACCATCGGGTCGGACGCCGGCACCGTGCCCGCGAGCAGCGGAAACGCGCAGTCGTCGAGCTCCATCATCACGCCTCTTAGCGCCTTTTGCGCCTTCTCGTCGGGAATCTCGAGGAGCTGCAGAATCACCGGCTGGTCTTTGCCGAGCAGGTCGCCAGCGGCGATGCGAAAGAGCAGCGAATAGCCGATCTGACCTGCCGCGCCGGTGACGGCGACGCGAATGGGGGCTTTAGACATCGAGCGCTCCGCGGGAAAGTGGCTTTCGATTTTACAGCAGCGAGTTGCTGCGCTGCGACGCTATAATCGAATCGCCCTCAATGTCCAGCGCGGCTGCGAAGAAAACCCGTCCGAAATACCTGAGCCTCTCGGCACTGCTCTTCGAAATCCGGCTGCCGTCCACGGCGTGGGTTTCGGGACTGCACCGCATCTCCGGCGCATTGCTGTTTTTCCCGTTCGTCGCGTGGTTGCTTTACCTGCTCGATACCAGCCTCGCCTCGGAGCAGGGCTTCTCGCACGTGCGCGACGAGTATCTCAAGCTGCCGCTCGCGAAGCTTGGCCTGACGGTGTTCATCTGGGCCTACGCGCATCACTTCTGCGCCGGCATCCGCTTTCTCCTGCTCGACCTCAACAAGGCGATCGAAATCCGCAAGGCGCGCATCACGAGCTACGTCGTATTCGTCGCGAGCATTCTGCTGACGATCGCCTTCGCTTGGCGCGTATGGTGAACCGGGTCGTCGTCGGCGCGCATTACGGCCTGGGTAGCTGGCTCGCGCAGCGCATTACAGCGGTAATCATGGCCATCTACAGCGTGATATTGCTGGCGGTGTTCATGACCGGCGGCGCGCTCAACTACGGCGCCTGGCGCGAGCTCTTCACGCACGGCTGGATGCGCGTCGCAACGCTCCTATTCGCCATCAGCCTCGGCTGGCATGCGTGGGTCGGCATGCGCGACATCCTCATGGACTACGCCAAGCATGATGGGCTGCGGCTCGCGCTGCAGGTGATCACCATCCTTGTGATCGCCGCTTACGTCGGCTGGGCGGTACAGATCCTATGGCGCTGAACGTCCGGCGTTTCGACGCGATCGTCGTCGGCGCCGGCGGCTCGGGCATGCGCGCGGCGCTGGAACTCGCACGCGCCAACCTCAAGGTCGCGGTGCTCTCCAAGGTATTCCCGACGCGCTCGCACACCGTCGCCGCGCAAGGTGGCATCGCTGCACCCTTGGCCAACAGTACGGAAGATAACTGGCACTGGCACATGTACGACACGGTGAAGGGCGCCGATTACCTCGGCGATCAGGACGCCATCGAGTACATGTGCCGCCGCGCGATCGAAGTGGTAGTCGAGCTCGAGCATATGGGCATGCCGTTCGATCGCCTCGAGAACGGCAAGATCTACCAGCGGCCCTTTGGCGGCCATACGCAGGATTACGGCGGCGCCAAGATGGCGATGCGCGCCTGCGCGGCGGCCGACCGTACCGGCCACGCCATGCTCCACACGCTCTATCAGCAGAACGTGCGGGCGAACACCCAGTTCCTCGTCGAGTGGATGGCGCTCGACCTCATCCGCGACCCGCAGGACGGCGCCATCGTCGGCGTCACCGCCCTCGAGATGGAGACGGGCGAGCTCTACATCCTGCAGGGCAAGGCCGTGCTCCTTGCGACAGGTGGCGCCGGCCGCATCTATTGGGCTACGACCAACGCTTTCATCAATACTGGCGACGGCCTGGGCATGGTCGCGCGCGCCGGACTGCCCCTCGAGGACATGGAGTTCTGGCAGTTCCACCCGACCGGGGTGGCGGGCGCGGGCGTGCTCATCACCGAGGGCGTAAGAGGCGAAGGTGGCTACCTGCTCAATAAAGACGGCGAGCGCTTCATGGAGCGATACGCGCCGAACGCCAAAGACCTTGCCAGCCGCGACGTGGTCTCGCGCGCCATGACAACCGAGATCAAGGAAGGGCGCGGCTGCGGCGAGCATGCCGACCATGTGCTTCTGAAGCTCGATCACCTCGGGCCCGAGGTGATCATGCAGCGGCTGCCCGGCATCCGCGAGATCGCCATCAAATTCGCCAACGTCGACCCGATCCGTGATCCGATCCCCGTCGTACCGACGGTGCACTACCAGATGGGCGGCATCCCGACGAATTACATGGGGCAAGTGGTGGCGCCGGAGGGCGCGAGCAAGGAAGCGATCGTCCCCGGGCTCTACGCCGCCGGCGAATGCGCCTGCGTATCCGTCCATGGCGCGAACCGCCTGGGCACCAATTCGCTCCTCGATCTGCTCGTCTTCGGCAAAGCCTCCGGCGAGCAGGTGATCAAGGACATCCGCGCGCAACCGGCCCCCCATCGCAATTTGCCGAAGGATGCGGGCGAAGCGACCCGCTCGCGCGTCGCGCGGCTCGACAGCGCCGGCAAAGGCGAGCGCGTGGTCGATGTGCTGAACGAGCTGCGACGCACCATGCAGGCGCATTGCGGCGTCTTTCGCTTCGGCGATGACCTGAAGAAGGGCGTGCAGATGGTGGAGGAAATCGCGGCGCGCGCCGGGCGCATGTTCATCGCCGACAAGTCGAAGGTCTACAACACCGCGCGGGTGGAGGCGCTCGAGCTCGAGAACCTGGTCGAGACCGCCGTATCGACCATGGTCAGCGCCGAGGCGCGCAAGGAAAGCCGCGGCGCCCAGGCGCGCGACGATTACCCTGATCGCGACGACCAAAACTGGATGAAGCACACGCTGTGGTACAAGGAAGGCAACCGGCTCGACTACAAGAGCGTCCATCAGCGGCCATTGACGGTACAAACAATGGAGCCGAAGGTGCGGACCTACTAATGAAGCTGACCATCTACCGCTACGACCCGGACAAGGACGCGAAGCCCTACTACCAAGACTACGACGTGCCAGTCGACTCGCACGACCGCATGCTGCTCGATGCGCTGGTCAAGGCGAAGGCGATGGACGACTCGCTCGCCTTCCGGCGCTCGTGCCGCGAAGGCGTCTGCGGCTCCGACGCGATGAACGTCAACGGCAAGAACCGCCTTGCTTGCATCACCAAGCTCGCCGAGCTCCCCGAGCACGTGACAATCCGGCCGCTGCCCGGCCTGCCGGTGATCCGCGACCTGATCGTCGACATGACGCAGTTCTTCAAGCAGTACCACTCGATCAAGCCCTACGTCATCAACAATGACCCGCCGCCCGAGCGCGAGCGGCTCCAGTCGCCTGAAGAGCGCGAGCACCTGAACGGCCTCTACGAGTGCATCCTCTGCGCCTGCTGCTCGACCTCGTGCCCGTCGTGGTGGTGGAACCCGGACAAGTTCGTCGGCCCGGCGGGTCTGCTTCAGGCCTACCGCTTCCTCGCCGACACGCGCGACCAGGCGACCAACGAGCGCCTCGACAACCTCGAGGATCCGTATCGCCTGTTTCGCTGCCATACGATCATGAATTGCGCCGACGTCTGCCCGAAGAACCTTAATCCGACGAAGGCGATCAACCACATCAAGGAGCTGCTGGTTAAGCGCGCCGTCTGATGAACCGTGTCGAGCGGGAAAAGCTCAAGTGGAAATGCCGCCGCGGGCTGCTCGAGCTCGACATCGTGCTCAGCCGCTACCTGGTGGGCCATCCGGAAGATGGCGAGCTCACCGAGCTTCTTGAGCTGCCCGACAACGACCTGTGGGACATCGTCGCCGGGCGTAGCGACAACTATGCGCCCCACCTGAGGCAAGTGGTCGCGCGCCTGCGCGCGGCGTAAAGGAAAAGCCATGTCCGACAAGAACGCGACGCTGAAATTGCCCGACGGAAAGTCGCTCGAGTTCCCTGTGCTCTCGGGCACCACGGGACCCGACGTCGTCGACATCCGCACGCTCTACGGCAAATCGGGCATGTTCACCTACGACCCCGGCTACCTCTCGACCGCGAGCTGCAGCTCGTCGATTACCTATATCGACGGCGATGCCGGTGTACTGCTCTACCGCGGCTACCCGATCGAGCAGCTCGCGCAGCACTGCGACTTCCTCGAGGTGTGCTACCTCCTGCAGTACGGCGAGCTGCCCAATCGCAAGCAGAAGGACGAGTTCGTCGACATCGTCACCCACCACACGATGGTGCACGAGCAGCTCGCGCGCCTGTACCAGGGGTTCCGCCGCGACGCGCACCCGATGGCGGTGATGGTGGGCGTGGTCGGCGCGCTCTCGGCCTTCTACCACGACGCGCTCGACATCACGAACGAGCACCACCGCGTCATCTCGGCGTTCCGGCTGATCGCCAAGATGCCGACGATCGTCGCCATGTCCTACAAGTACTCGATCGGCCAGCCGTTCGTCTATCCGAGGAACGATCTCTCGTACACGGCGAACTTCATGCGCATGATGTTTGCCGTGCCCGCCGAGGAGTACAAGGTGAACGAGGTGCTGGTGCGCGCCATGGACCGCATCTTCATCCTGCACGCGGACCACGAGCAGAACGCGTCTACCTCCACCGTGCGGCTGTGCGGCTCCTCCGGCGCCAATCCCTATGCGTGCATCGCCGCGGGTATCGCCTCGCTCTGGGGCCCAGCCCACGGCGGCGCCAACGAGGCGGCGCTGCAGATGCTGGAGGAGATCGGCGATGCCTCCAAGGTGCCGGAATTCATCCGCAAGGTGAAGGACAAGCACTCGGGCGTGCGTCTGATGGGCTTCGGCCACCGCGTGTACAAGAACTACGATCCGCGCGCAAAGCTGATGCGCGAGACCTGCCACGAAGTGCTGGAAGAGCTCGGCCTGCACAACGACCGCCTGTTCAAGCTGGCGATGGCGCTGGAGAAGGTCGCCCTCGAGGACGATTACTTCGTCAGCCGCAAGCTCTACCCGAACGTCGACTTCTACTCGGGCATCGTGCAGCGTGCCCTCGGCATCCCGGTGGCGATGTTCACCTGTATCTTCTCGCTTGCGCGCACCATCGGCTGGATCGCCCAGTGGCAGGAGATGATCACCGACCCCGAGTACAAGATCGGCCGGCCGCGCCAGCTCTACAAGGGCGCGACCAAGCGCGACGTGAAACCGATCGACCAACGATGAAATCGGGGTCGGAGCCCTATTTAAATGAGGCTCTGACCCCAATCTATAAGGTGGGCCAATGGCAAGCGTAATGCGCCAGTTTCTCGACAACTCGTACCTCTTCGGCGGCAATGCGCCGTTCATCGAGGACCTGTACGAGAAGTACCTGATCAATCCGCAGTCGGTGCCGGATGAGTGGCGCGACTACTTTGATCGCCTGCAGGTGCTGCCCGGCAACGCGGTGAAGGACATCGCGCGCGCGCCGGTGGAGGAATCGTTCGTGCAGCGCGCGAAGCGTGGCGAGCTGGGAGGAGCGGCGCGCACGTACCCGACCGAGCCCGTGGCGCCCGAGCGCCTGCAGGTGGCGGCGCTGCTCCTCGTCACTGCCTACCGCATCTCCGGCGCTCGCTGGGCGACGGTGGACCCGCTGAAGCGCATGGCGCGCCCGCCGCAGCCCGAGCTCGAGCCCGGCTTCTACGACCTCACCGAAGCCGATCTAGACCAGACGGTCAACGCCGGCTCTTACGTCGGCCTCGATCGCACCTCACTTCGCAATCTGTTGCAGGCGCTGCGCGACACCTACTGCCGCAACATCGGCTTCGAATACATGTTCATCTCCGACCGCGTGCAGCGGCAGTGGATCCAGGAGCGCATCGAGCCCACGCGCGGCGTGCCGCAGCTCAGCAATGAGCAGCGACTGCATCTCCTGCAGAAGCTCACCGAAGCCGAGCACCTGGAGCGCTATCTGCACACCAAGTACGTCGGGCAGAAGCGCTTCTCGCTCGAGGGCGGCGAGAGCCTGATTCCCTGCATCGACGACCTGATCCAGCGCGCGGGCTCGAGCGGCGTGCAGGAGATTGTCATCGGCATGGCGCACCGCGGCCGTCTGAATGTGCTGGTGAACGTGCTCGGCAAGATGCCGAAGGATCTCTTTCTGGAATTCGAAGGCAAGGCGCCAAGCGAGCTGCCCTCGGGCGACGTCAAGTACCACAACGGCTTCTCCTCCGACATCACGACCGCCGGCGGGCCGGTGCATATCTCGCTTGCCTTCAATCCGTCGCACCTTGAAATCGTCAACCCGGTCGTCGAGGGCTCGGTGCGCGCGCGCCAGCGCCGGCGCGACGACAAGACGGGCGACCAGGTGCTGCCGATCCTGATCCATGGCGACGCCGCCTTCGCCGCGCAGGGCGTGGTAATGGAGACGCTCAACCTCTCCGGCACGCGCGGCTACGGCACCGGCGGCACGGTGCACATCATCGTCAACAACCAGATCGGCTTCACCACCTCCGACCCGCGCGATGCGCGCTCGACGCTCTACTGCACCGATGTGGCGAAGATGGTCGAGGCGCCGATCTTCCACGTGAACGGCGACGATCCCGAGGCGGTGCTGTTCGTGACGCAGCTCGCGCTCGACTTCCGCGCCCAGTTCCACAAGGACGTGGTGATCGACATCGTCTGCTTCAGGAAGCTCGGGCACAACGAGCAGGACGAGCCGGCGATCACGCAGCCGCTGATGTACAAGAAGATCATCCAGCACCCGGGGACCCGGAAGCTCTACGCCGATAAGCTAGTGACGCAGGGCGTCGTGCCGGCCGCGGAGCCGGAGGCGATGATCAAGCGTTATCGCGACACGCTCGATGGCGGCCAGCAGACGGTGAGCCCGGTGCTCTCCAACTTCAAGAGCAAGTTCGCGGTCGACTGGGCGCCTTTCCTCAATTCGAAGTGGACCGACGCTGCCGACACGCACGTGCCGCTCGCCGAGCTGCAGCGGCTCGCCGAGCCGCTCAGCACGGTGCCGATGGAGTTCAAGGTCCATCCGACGGTCGGGCGGGTGATCGACGCGCGCCGGCAGATGGCCGCCGGCAAGCTGCCGGTCGACTGGGGCATGGCGGAGATGCTGGCGTACGCCTCGCTCCTCTCCAACGGCTACGACGTGCGCCTCTCCGGCCAGGACTCGGGTCGCGGCACCTTCGCGCATCGCCACGCCGTGCTGCACGACCAGGAGCGCGAGCGCTGGGACGAGGGCACGTACATCCCGCTGCAGAACATCTCAAAGGACCAGGGCGACTTCGTCGTCATCGACTCGGTGCTCTCGGAAGAGGCGGTGCTCGGCTTCGAGTACGGCTCCGCCACCGCCGAGCCGAATGCGCTGGTGATCTGGGAAGCGCAG
>Ga0081539_10000469_pt1 | contig 85316 bp, 76 predicted proteins | sample TabmetS4T2R2_FD_71023 | JGI IMG/M metagenome (GOLD analysis project Ga0081539, IMG submission 71023) | Tabebuia heterophylla rhizosphere microbial communities from the University of Puerto Rico - S4T2R2 | ecosystem: Host-associated > Plants > Roots > Rhizosphere ...
GAGGGCCGGCGCCCGGGGGTGGGCAGGCTGGTGTCTGCATAACGTGCCTCGGGATGGAGCTCGCGCGCTGACCTTGTTCGCGAGCGCGATTCCGCCGAGCGGAATCGCGCCGCTCGGATCCCCGCCCTGACGGGCGGGGCAGATCCCTGAAGGCCGACGCTCATGCGTCGGCAGCCCCGTATCCGCGTAAAGTGCCTCCTGGATGGAGCTCAGCTCGCTCGCCGCCGTCGACCCCTTCAGGACGAAGGACGGCTCGACGATTCGGGAGCTGCACCACACGGCCGCGCAGTCGCTCGCAGAGGCGACGCTCGAGCCCGGTCAGGCGACGCAGCGCCATTATCACGCGCGGTCGGAGGAGATCTACCTCGTCACGCACGGCGGCGGCGTGCTCGAGGTGGACGGCGAGACGCGTCCGGTGGCCGAGGGCGACGCGGTCGTCATCCCGCCGGGCGCGTGGCACGTGCTCGTCGCGGGCCCGTCGGGCACGCGGCTGCTCTGCATGTGCGTCCCGCCGTACTCGCACGACGACACGTACTTCTCGTAGCGCGCTACACGCGCCGGCGTGTCCGGCTCGAGCCCCACCCGCCACGGCGGCGCGAGGAGTAGACGAGCTTCGGCGCGGCGCTCCGCATCCCGGTGCTCGCGAACGTCTCGTGGTGCCCGTTCAGCCGGGCTACCCGGCTGACGTCCGCCTGCTGCTCGGGCAGGACGAGCGTCACGCCGGTCCCGGAGCGTCCGGCGCGGCCGGTGCGGCCCACACGGTGCGTGTACGACTTGCCGTCCTCGGGCGGATCGAAGTTGATCACGTGGGTGACCTCCTCGAGGTCGAGCCCGCGCGCGGCCACGTCGGTCGCGACGAGCGTCGAGGCGTTGCCGCTCTCGAACCGCTCGAGCGCCCGCTGGCGCTGCCCCTGGCTCAGATCGCCGTGGAGCGCGAGCGCCGTGACGCCGTGCTGGCCGAGCTTGCGCGTGAGGCGATCGGCGCCACGCTTCGTCCGCACGAACACGAGCGCCAGGCCGCGCTCGCCGCGGAGGAGCTGGACGAGCGTCTCGACCTTCGTCTCGGCCGTCACGGGCACGAACCGGTGCTCGATCTCGCCCGGCGCGTGCTCGCTCGGGAGCTCGGCCTCGATCCGCGCCGGCAGGTGCGTGTACGCGCGCGCGAGCTCGCCGACCTCGCCGTCGAGCGTCGCGGAGAAGAACATCGTCTGGCGCTCGCGCGGGAGGCGCTTCACGATCCTGTCGACCTGCGGCTTGAAGCCCATGTCGAGCATCCGGTCGGCCTCGTCGAGAACGAGGATCTCGACCGCGTCGAGCGCGATCAGCCGCCGATCGACGAGGTCCTGCAGCCTGCCGGGCGTCGCGACGATCACGTGCGCGTCGCGCGCGCGGTTCGCCTGCGGGCGGAGGGGGACGCCGCCGTAGACCGACGCCACGACGAGCCGCCGGGCGGCGGCCAGCGCCTCGATCTCCTCGGTCACCTGCACGGCGAGCTCGCGCGTGGGGACGAGGACGAGCGCCGCCGGCCGTGCGTCGTCGCGCGGCACGCGCTCGGCCAGCGGGATGGCGAACGCGAGGGTCTTCCCCGAGCCCGTCGGGGACTTCGCGAGCAAGTCCGTGCCGGCGAGCGCCGCGGGAATCGCCCGCGACTGGATCTGGAAGGGAGTGGTGATGCCGCGCGCGCCGAGCGCTGCGGTCAGCTCCGCGCTCACGCCGAGCGCGGCGAACGTGTTCTGGGTCAAGGTAACTCCTGTGTTCTGGTGAACTGGCTCGAGACCTACGACCTTCGAGCCCACACGAGGAGTCGAACGAAGCGGATCTCACAGGCCGACCGGGTGGACGACCGTGCGACGAACGGTAGCAACAGGTGCGGCCGCCACCCGCCCAGATAGGCTCGTGCGATGGCGCCGATCTCGTTCGCGCGCGGCGCGCCGGCGCCGGCCTGTCTCGACCCGGAGCTGATCGCACGCTGCGCGGAGGCCGTCCTCACGCGCGACGGGAAGACCGTGCTCGCCTACGGCCCCGGCGGCGGCTACGCCCCGCTCCGCGAGGTGCTGTCCCAGCGGCACGGCGTGGACCCGGACCGCGTGTTCCTCACCACCGGCGGCCTCCAGGGGTTCGTGTTCTACTCCGCCGTCCAGCTCCAGCGCCGGCCCGGACGCGTGCTCGTCGAGGCGCCCACCTACGACCGGCCGCTGAAGCTGCTCGGCTGGCAGGGCGCCGAGGTCGTGCCGCTGCCCATGGACGAGGAAGGGCTCGACCCGGAGGCCCTCGAGGCCGAGCTCGAGCGCGGCGGGGACATCTCGTTCCTCTACACGATCCCGACCTTCCAGAACCCGAGCGGCCGCACCCTCGGCGAGGAGCGCCGGCGGCGCATCGTCGAGCTGTGCCGGGCACACGCCGTCGACGTGCTCGAGGACGATCCGTACGGGCTCGTGCGGTACGAGGGAGCGGCGCCGCCGTGGCTCCACGCGCTCGACGGCGGGGAGGGGGTCACGTTCACGTCGTCGTTCTCGAAGACCGTCGCGCCGGGCCTCCGGGTGGGGTGGTTCGTCGTCCCGGAGGCGATGCGGGCCGCGTACGACGACCGCGCGGTCTCGACCTACATTACGCCGCCGCTCCTCTCGCAGGCGATCGTCCACGAGCTCTTCGCCGAGGGGTCGTTCGAGCCGAACCTCGAACGCGTGAAGGGGATCTTGCGCGCGCAGCGAGACGCGATGTTGCAGGCGCTCGACCGCGAGCTCGCCGGACGGGCGACCTGGAGCCGGCCCGAGGGCGGGTACTTCCTGTGGGTCGACTTCGGCGAGGGCGTGGACGCGGCCGAGCTGCTCCGGCGCGCGACGGAGGCGGGTGTCACGTTCGTCCGCGGGGCGGACTTCTTCCCGCACGGCGAAGGCGGTGCGAGCTCGGCCCGCCTGGCCTTCTCGTACGAAGCTCCCCAGCGGATCACGGAGGGCGTGCGCCTGCTGGCCGGCCTCCTACAGGGCTAGGAGCGCTTCTGCCGGCCGCGCCACCAGCGCGGCAGGATCTCGGCGAGCCCGGCCCCGAGCAGCATGCTCAGCAGGATCAGCCAGATCAGCCGAGTGCGGATCGTGAAGAAGACGAAGCTGACGTCGGTCCGCTCGTCGTTCAGCAGCAGGAACACGACGGTGTAGAGCGCGATCGCGACCCAGGCGACCAGCCGCCAGGGGATCTCCCGGGGCCTGTGCTCCGAGTGATCCCCTCGGGGAGGGCGGGGCGCGTCGCTCACGCGACGATCCTAGACGGTTACGTGCTCGCGACGTACACGTGGGGGATCGGCGAGCGGACGATGAGCCGCGGCTGCGTCGGAGGCGTGAGGCGGCCCACAGTCGCCTCGCGGAACGTCGGACACGGCGTATTGCCCGGGAGAGCACAGAGGCCTTCTCTGCGGAAGTAGCAATCGTCGCATGTCGAAGCCCGTCGCTTGCTCATGTCTCTCGCTGGCACCGCCGCCGATCCCCTGATTGACAGCGGCCATTGTCATCCTCAACGACCCGTCCTTACAACCCCCGTTGCGACGAATTCCTCGCAATTTGCGGGCGTCGCCCGGAGAGGCAAAATTCCTGGAAATCGCCTATTTCTGGGGCAGTGTTTGCAGGGCGTGCAACGCCTGTTCAAAACTCTCCACAGGGATGACCCGCATCCCTCCTGCATACCGCCGCGCCGTGCTTGCGTTTTCCCCAGCCGGCACGAGGAAGATGTCGGCGCCGGCGGCACGTACGCCGAACGTCTTCTGCTTGATCCCGCCCACGGAGACGATGCCGCCGTCGAGCTCGATCTCCCCCGTGGCGGCGACCTTGTAGCCGCGATCCACGTCGTTTCCCAGCTTCTGGTAGATCTCGAGCGCGAACGGGAGCCCGGCGGACGGCCCGCCGACGCCGCCGAGGTCGATGTCGACGTCGACCGGGAGCGAGATCTTCGCCTCCTGCGAGACGCGGATGCCGATGATCGCCCGTCGGCCGTCGTCCGGCGCGGGCACGGTGCGCACGGTCCGCTCGACCACCTTGCCGGCCCGCCGGAGCCGCAGCCGCACAGGGTCGCCCGGCTGGAACGACCTGACGGCGTCCCGGAGCGCGTCCGTCGTGAGCACCGTTCGACCAGCTGCCTCGACGATCACGTCACCCGACTCGAGCGAGCGCGCCGCGGGGACGTCCACCGCGACGGACTCGACCAGCACGCCACGGGGGATCGCCTGGACGCCGAGGCCCGCCGCGCGGAGCGCCACGGCGGCGGCGATGCGCTCGGAGCGGTTCATCTCGAGACGTGCCTCGGCGATGCGCTCCTTGAATGTCTCGCCGGGTGCGGTCACGGCGTGGGCGGGCACGAGCGAGGCCCCACCCGGCCGGACGAACGGGACGAGCCGCTCGAGCCACGATGCCCGCTTGACGGTCACGTCGACGTAGTAGATCGCGCCCTCGTCGGGCCGGTTCTTGCGCCCTTCGACGACGACCTTCTCGGTGACCGGATGCGCGCCGTTCGGGACGTAGAGGTAGTCGTCGGACGAGAGGGTCGCCGCCGCGAAGACGACCGCCGCGAGCAGCGCGGCTCCCGAGAGCAGGAGCCAGCGCGGGGCTCCTCTCACAGGAGGAAGCGGGTGATGCCGCCGTCGACGGGAACGACGGCGCCGGTGACGTAGGCCGCGGGCTCGGAGGCGAGGAACGTGACGACGGCGGCGATCTCGTGTGGCGTGCCCATGCGCCCGAGCGGGATCCCGGCGAGGTCGCTCTCCTCCGGAACACCGCCCGGGCCGTAGAGCTCACGGAGCCGGTCGGTGTCGATGCGTCCGGGGGCGATCGTGTTGACCGTGACCCCGTCGGGGCCGACTTCGTGTGCGAGTGTCTTCAGCCAGCCGACGACGCCGGGTCGCACGACGTTCGACAACACGAGGTTCTGCAGCGGCTCACGAACGGTCGACGACTCGATCGCGACGATGCGACCCCGCCCGCTCTTGCGGAGATGCGGCAGGCAGTGGCCGACGAGGGTCACGTGGGAGGTGAGCAGGAGCGAGACGGCCTCCTCGACGTCGTGGGCGGTCAGCCCGACCGCCGAGCCCAGCGGCGGCCCGCCTCCGTTGAGCACCAGGATGTCGATACCGCCGAACGCGTCGACGGCGACGCGGACGAGGCGCTCGAGGTGCTGCGGGATCGTGAGGTCGCCCTGCACGGCGAGCGCGCCGAGGCGCTCGGCCTCGCGCTCGAGCAGGTCGCGCCGCCTCGCGAACATCACCACGTTGGCGCCCTCGGCCGCGAGCGCCTCCGCCACCGCGAGCCCCATCCCGGACGAGGCCCCGCACACGATCGCGGTGCGTCCCGCGAGTCCCAGATCCATTGGCGGAAGGCTACCCGGGTGGCGGGTCAGCGCCGCTGGAGGCCGTGGCCGAAGCGGCCACTTGAGAGGAGACACCGATTCTGTCGACCCCAAGCTGTGCCAATCGTGTGCCGGTTTGCCAACCGCTGACTCGGCGCACCTACGACGTCGTGGTGAGCACCTGGACGACGTCGCGCACCGCCGCCGCCGACTCCCGCAGCATCTTCTTCTCGTCCGCGCTCAGCTTCAGCCGGAGGATCTCCTCGACCCCGCCCGCCCCGAGCTTGACGGGGACGCCGAAGTAGAGGCCGTCGACCCCGTAATCGCCCTCCAGCAGCGCCGTGCAGGGCAGGACGCGCTTCTGGTCGAGGCAGATCGCGTCGACCATCTGCGCGGCGGCCGCGCCAGGCGCGTACCAGGCGGACGTGCCCAGCAGGCCGACGAGCTCGCCGCCGCCCTTCCGCGTGCGGTCGACCATCTTCGCGATCTTCCTCTTCGTCGTCAGCTGCTCGAGCGGGATGCCGCCGACGGTCGTCGCCGAGACGACCGGGACCATCTGATCGCCGTGGCCGCCGAGCACCATCGCCTGCACGTCCTTCACCGCCGAGCCCGTCTCCCACGCGATGAAGGCCGAGAAGCGGGCGGTGTCGAGGATGCCGGCCATCCCGACGACCCGTTCCTTCGGAAGGCCGGAGACGGCGAGGGCCACGTGGCACATCGCGTCGAGCGGATTCGACACGACGACGATCACGCTCTTCGGCGACCGGCGCACGACCTCCTTGGTGACCGAGGCGACGATCGCCTCGTTCGTCGTCACGAGGTCGTCGCGGCTCATCCCGGGCGAGCGGGGCCGCCCGGCGGTGATGACGACGACGTCGGAGCCCTTCGTCTCGTCGTAGCCCTCGCTGCCGACGATCGTCGGCTCGTACCCGGTCACCGACGCCATCTGGTTCATGTCGAGCGCCTTGCCGGCCGCGAAGCTCGGGAGGATGTCGACCAGGACGACGTCCGCGTAATCACGCCGCGCCACCTCCAGCGCGCACGTCGCGCCGACGTTCCCCGCACCGACCACCGTTACTTTCTTCCTGCCGTTCACGTCATGTCTCCTTGGGTCTCGCCCGGCGTCAGCGCAGGCGCTCGATGATCGCGTCCGCGTATTCGGACGTCCCGACGGCGGTCGGGTCGTCGCGGGTCGGCTTGAGGTCGTAGGTCACGCGCTCGCCGTCGGCGATCACTCCGGCGACGGCCTCCTCGAGGCGCCGCGCGGCGTCGCGTTCGCCGAGATGCTCGAGCATCAGCTTCCCCGAGAGGATCATCGCGGTCGGGTTGACCTTGTTCTGGCCTTTGTACTTCGGCGCCGACCCGTGCGTCGCCTCGAAGACGGCTGCTTCCGTGCCGATGTTGGCGCCCGGCGCGACGCCGAGACCGCCGACGAGCCCGGCGGTGAGGTCGCTGACGATGTCGCCGTAGAGGTTCGGGAGGACGAGCACGTCGAACTCCTCGGGCCGCTGGACGAGGCCCATGCAGAGCGCGTCGACGAGCGTCTCCCACGCCTCGATCTCCGGGTAGTCCTTCGCGACCTCGCGGAACACCGCGAGGAAGAGGCCGTCCGTGTGCTTCATGATGTTCGCCTTCGTGATGCACGACACGCGACCGCGGCCGTTGGCGCGCGCGTAGTCGAACGCGAACCGGATGATCCGCTCGGATCCCTCCGGGCTCAGCGGCTTGATCGAGATCCCCGAGCTTTCGGCGATGCGCTTCGGCTGGCGGGCGTTGAGGAAATCGATCACGGCGTGCGCGTCGTCGGTTCTCGACTCGAACTCGATGCCGGCGTAGAGGTCCTCGGTGTTCTCCCGGACGACGACCACGTCGACCGCGTCGTAGCGCGAGCGGACGCCGCGGTACGTCTTGCAGGGACGGACGCACGCGTACAGGCCGAGCTCATGGCGAAGCGCGACGTTCACGGAGCGGAACCCCGTTCCGATCGGCGTCGTGATCGGCCCCTTGATCGCAGCACCGTTCCGCTTGATCGACTCGAGCGTCGCCTCGGGCAGCGGCGTGCCGGCCGCGTCCATCACGTCGACGCCCGCCTGCTGCACGTCCCACGAGAACTCCACGCCGGTCGCCTCGAGGACGCGGCGGGTCGCCTCGGTGAGCTCGGGCCCGGTGCCGTCGCCGGGGATCAGGGTGACCGCATGCGGCATCCGGCCGGAGGATAGTGACAGGGCCGAGAGCCCCTGGTCAGGTACCGTCAGGTCGGGAAACGGCCCCGGATGCAAGAGGAGTGCGATGACCGAGTTCAAGCCTGGTCTCGAAGGCGTCGTCGCCGTCGAGACCGAGATCGCTGAGCCCGATCGCGAAGGCGGGGCCCTTCGGTACCGCGGCGTCGACATCGAGCAGCTCGTCGGGCACTACCCCTACGAGAACGTCTGGGGGCTCCTGGTCGACGACGACCTCGACTCGAAGATGCCCGATCCGGAGCCGTACGAGCCTGCCCGCCTGACGGGCAACGCGCCGGCCGACCTCCAGGCCGAGACCGCGCGCCTCGCCGGCGAGTGGAAGCTCGGCAAGCTGAACGAGATCTCGGACGAGCAGGCGCGCGAGGACCTCGGCCGCCTCTCCTCGCAGATGATGGGAATCGTCGCGCGCTCGGCTCGAATCGCGGACGGGCACACGGATGTGATCCGCGACGACGTCGTCGCGAACGGTGCGACGGCCGCCGAGAAGTTCCTCCTTCGCTGGCGCGGCGAGGCCGACCCCCGGCACGTGAAGGCGATCGACACCTACTGGATCTGCACGGCCGAGCACGGTCTCAACGCGTCGACGTTCACCGCGCGCGTCACGGCGTCGACCGGGGCGGACTGCGGCGCCGCGCTCTCGTCCGCGGTCGGGGCGCTCTCCGGGCCGCTCCACGGCGGCGCGCCGGCCTACGTCAAGCCGATGCTCGAGGAGGTCGCCGCGATGGGCGACCCCGAGCGCTGGGTGCGGGAGAGGCTCGCGGCGAGGAAGCTGATCATGGGCTTCGGTCACCGGATCTACCGCGCCGAGGATCCCCGCTCGCGCCTGCTCAAGCAGACGGCCAGGGAGCTCGGGGCAGCCAACATCGAGGTCGCCGAGGAGCTCGAGCGGGTCGCACTCGCGGCACTCCAGGAGCGCCATCCGGAGCGCGTCCTCGCGACCAACGTCGAGTACTACTCGGCGATCGTGCTCGACGTCGCGGAGATTCCCCCGCCGCTCGCCCCGGCCATGTTCGCGTGCTCGCGCGTCGCGGGATGGTCCGCCCACATCCTCGAGCAGAAGCGGACTGGACGCCTGTTCCGACCGTCGGCCCGCTACGTCGGGCCGGCCGAGCGCTCGCTGTCGGCGGTCTAGGGACGTGACGCTCGCGGAGGCCGCGGCGCGCGCCGAGGAGCTCGCGCGCGGGACCGGGACCGAGCGCGAGCTCGCAGCGCTGCGCGTCGAGTGGGACGACGAGATCGAGGCGGCGGCGAGAAACGCGGACTACCGGGTCCGGGGCGTCGCCTTCCGCGCGATCGCGCAGTTTCGCTTCCGGCAGAAGCTCGAGCTGCTTCGACGGGGTCTCGAGGACGAGAGCGCGGGCGCGCGCGGCTCGGCCTTGATCGCCCTGACGACGCTGTCGGCGGACCATCCGGGGGACGTCAACAAGTTCCGGCCGCTGCTCAACGAGATCGCGGCGCGTGACCCGAACAACGCCGTTCGCCGGCTGGCGATCCACTGTCTCAGGAACGGCACGCCTGACCGCGGGTCGATCCAGCTGCTCGAGGGAATCGCCGGCGACGACGAGACCGACCGTGACGTCCGCGAGGCGGCACGCGCGGTGGCCTCGGTGCTCCTGAAGAAGTCCCGAACCAAATAGGCTCGTCACGTGGCGCAACCGCTCGTGGGCCTGATCATGGGGTCGCGCTCCGACTGGGAGACGATGCGTCACGCCGCCGAGACGCTCGAGGAGCTCGGGATCCCGTTCGAGCAACGCGTCGTCTCGGCCCACCGGACACCCGACCTGCTGTTCGAGTACGCGGGCTCCGCCGAGGCGCGGGGGCTCAAGGTCCTCGTCGCCGGGGCCGGCGGCGCAGCCCACCTGCCCGGCATGGCGGCCGCGAAGACGACGCTTCCGGTGCTCGGGGTCCCAGTCGAGTCGAAGGCGCTCTCGGGGCTCGACTCGCTGCTCTCGATCGTCCAGATGCCGGCAGGCGTTCCCGTCGGCGCCCTCGCGATCGGGAAGGCGGGCGCGGTGAACGCCGCGCTCCTCGCGGCCGCGATCCTGGCGGGCTCGGACGCGGGGATCGCCGACCGGCTCCACCGCTTCCGCGCGGCCCAGACGGAGGCAGTTCTCGCCAGCTCGGATCCGGCCGGCTGTCAACGCTTGTCTTGATTCAACACAAGCGCATCGCATCGCCCGACTGATGCTGGTGGGCTGCATCGGCGGCGGGCAGCTCGGCCGCATGCTGGCGCTTGCGGGGTTGCCGCTGGGAATCGGAATGCGCTTCCTCGACCCGGCGCCGGACGCGTGCGCCGGGGCGGTCGGCGAGCTCGTCGTCGCCGACTACGGCGACGCGGACGGGCTCGACCGCCTGGCCGACGGCGCGGACGCCGTCACCTACGAGTTCGAGAACGTCCCCGTCGAAGCAGCCGCGCGCGTGGGCGCCGTGCCGGGCGTACGGGCGCTCGAGCAGGGGCAGGACCGCCTGCGCGAGAAGGAGCTCTTTCGTGCGCTCGGCATCCCGACAGCGCGTTTCGGGAGGCTCGAGGAGTCCGGTCTCCCGGCGATCGTGAAGACCCGGCGCCTGGGGTACGACGGCAAGGGCCAGCGGCGCGTCGAGACGGAAGAGCCGCTCGCGGACGACGAGCTCGCCGAGGAGCTCGTCGCGTTCGACCGCGAGCTGTCCGTCGTCGGCGTTCGCGGGCGCGACGGCGAGATGCGGTTCTGGCCGGTCGCCGAGAACGTCCATCGCGACGGAATCCTGCGCGTGTCCCGCGCACCCGCCGTGGACCCGCCGCAGCGTGAGGCCGAGGCGATCGGCACCGCGCTGCTGGACGCCTTCGACTACGTCGGGGTGCTCGCGGTCGAGCTGTTCGAGGTCGGCGGCAAGCTGCTCGCGAACGAGCTCGCGCCGCGCGTGCACAACACGGCGCATTGGACGATCGACGGCGCCGAGACGAGCCAGTTCGAGAACCACCTGCGCGCGATCCTCGGGCTCCCGCTCGGGGCAACCGCGGCGCGCGCCCCATCCGTGATGGTCAACCTGGTCGGCGCCGCGCCGGGCCTCGATCAGCTGCTCGCACTCCCCGACGCGCGCGTGCACCTGTACGGGAAGACGCCCCGCGCCGGACGTAAGCTCGGGCACGTCACGCTTGTCGATCCCGACGAGGAAACCGTCGCGCGAGCGGTCGCGCTGGCCGACGCCGCGTCCGCCGCTGCCTGACTCAGCCGGTCTCGGGCGGGCGCTCGCTGCGCCGTCGCGCGTGCGGGTGGGCGCGGAAGTACGCGTCGCGCCGGTGGCGGTCGGAGACGTGGGTGTACCGCTCCGTCGTCCCGACGTCCGCGTGGCCGAGCATCTCCTGGACGCTGCGGAGGTCGGCGCCGCCCTCGAGCAGGTGCGTCGCGAAGGAATGGCGCAGGAGGTGGGGATGGACGCGCCCCGGTTCGAGGCCGGCGCGGTCGGCGAGCCGTCGGAGGATGAGGAAGGCGCCTGCCCGCGTCAGCGCGCCGCCGCGGGCGTTGAGGAACAGGTCGGGGCGGTGGCGGCGGTCGAGGTGCGGTCGGCCGAGCGCCATGTAGCGCCGGAGCGCCTCGGCCGCGGGCCGGCCGAGCGGGACGAGCCGTTCCTTGCCGCCCTTGCCCAGCACGCGGACGATCCGGTGCTCGAGGTCGACCGACGCCTTCACGAGCCCGATCGCCTCCGAGACACGGAGGCCGGCCCCGTAGAGGAGCTCCACGAGCGCACGGTCGCGGATCGCACGCGGCGTCGATCCCGTGGCCGCCTCGACGAGCTTCTCCGCCTCGGTCGCGGACAGCGTCCGCGGAACCGTCCGGGGGCGGCGAGGGCCGGCGACCGAGGCCGCCGGATTGTCGGCTCGCGTGCCGACGAGCGTCAGGTGGCGGAGGTAGGCGCGCACCGCGGCCAGCCGGCGGGCGATCGTGGCCGGCGCCCTGCCGTCGGCGCGCATGGACGCGAGCCAGCGCTCGATCTGCTCGGTCGTGGCATGTGCGACCGGTCCGTCGAGCGTCGCCCCGAACGCTGCGAGATCGCGTCGATAGGCGTCCACCGTCCGCGGCGAGCGGCTGGCCGCGAGCAGGAGCAGGAAGCTCTCGACGTCGGGGTCGTGGCTGTCGCGCATCGCGGGTGGACCCGATTCGGCGACGACGGTCAGCCTCCTGCGCGGCTGCCAGCGGTATGCGGGGCTCTGCATGGGCGTCACGAGCGTGGATGCGAGCGGTCGTAGATCCGGCGCAGACGGCGCGCGTCGACGTGGCTGTACACCTGGGTCGTCGACAGGGACGCGTGCCCGAGGAGCTCCTGGATCGTGCGAAGGTCGGCGCCGCCCTCGAGCAGGTGCGTCGCGTAGGCGTGACGGAGCCGATGCGGGTTCCGGACGAGACGCCGCAGCACGCTCGTGTCGAGCCTCCGACCGCGCACCGAAATGAACAGCGCGTCGCACGCCCCGCGGGCGAGCGACGGACGGCCGTCGCGGAGCCACCGCGCGACGCGCCACGCCGCCTCCTCGCCGATGGGCACGAGCCGCTCCTTGCCGCCCTTGCCCCGCACGTGCAGGTGCTCCCGGTCGAGGTCGACGTCACCGAGGTCGAGGGCGACAGCCTCGGCCGACCGGAGACCGCAGGAGTAGACGAGCTCGAGCAGTGCGGCGTTCCGCAACCCGAGCGGTTCGTCTCCGTCGACCGCGTCGACGACCCGCTCGATCTCCTCCGTCCGCGGCGTCTCGGGCAGGCGGCGCGATCTCCGCGGTGCGAGCGTAGCCTGCGGGACACGCGACGGCCCGAGCGCATGGCGCACGAGTGCGCGAACCGCCGAGAGCCGGCGCGCCACCGTCGCGGGGGCAAGGTTCCGTCGCGCGCGACCGAGCTCGGAGGTGTACGCGGCGAGCGTCCGCACGTCGACGTCGTCCAGCGAGAGGCCCTCCGAGTGGAGCCAGGCGGCGAAGTCGCGGAGATCGGCCCCGTAGGCGCGTCGCGTCGAGGAAGAGAGGCTCGGGCTTTCGAGGAACCGGTCGATCGCGACGGCGGCGTCCACGTCTACCATTTCCCGCCCTCCGCCGGGACGCCTGCATGCGCGTGACCCTCGCCCTCGTCATAGCGGTCGTACTCGCGGCCGCGGTGTACGCGGCCGTTCGCTTCGACGAGCCGCCCGTCGCGGATGTCGGCGCCGTGACGCTGGTCGGGGACTCGCTCAACGTCGGGATCGAGCCGTATCTCCGCGACGAGCTGCCGGGCTGGACGGTGGACGCGCACGACGTCGTCGGCCGCTCGACCGCCGACGGGATCGCACAGCTCGGGCAACTCCGAGCCGACCTCGCGCCGGTCGTGGTCGTGAGCCTCGGGACGAACGACCCCGACGGGTCGGAGTCCGCGTTCGAGTCGCTGGTCGAGGAGGCGATCGCGATCGTCGGTCCGCGCCGGTGCCTCGTCTGGGCGACCATCGTTCGTGACGGTGCCGCGCGCGTGCCGTTCAATCTCGTCCTCGAGCAGGCACGGTCCGAGCGCTCGAACCTCCGGCTCGTGGACTGGGCGCGAGCGGTCGCGGACGACCGTTCGCTCCTCTCGGGCGATCTCGTCCACGGAACCCCAGGCGGCTACGCGCGCCGCGCCGAGGACACCGCGCGCGCCGTCCGCGCCTGCGCGTGACGCTCTACCGGCTGCTCCGCGCGCTCGTGGGGCCGGCGCTCCGGCTGGCGTGGCGCCTGCAGGTCGAGGGCGCGGAGAATCTCCCGGCGTACGGGCCCGCCATCGTCGTCGCGAACCACGACTCGCTCGCCGACCCGTTCGTCCTCGGAGCGGCGCTGGGCCGGCCGCTGCGCTTCCTCTCGAAGCAGGAGCTCTGGTCGAACCGGCTCGTCGGCCGGATGATGGACGCGCTCGGCGGGATCCCGGTCGCCCGCGCCCGGGGCGCCGTCGGCGCCGTCGCGGCCGCCGCACGCGCGCTCGACGCGGGAGACGTCGTGGCGATCTTCCCCCAGGGAACGACGCTCGGGCCGCCGGACCGGCCGTGGCAGCGCGGCGCGGCCCGCCTCGCGTCGACCACGGGGGCGCCGCTCGTCCCCGTCGCGCTCGTCGGCACGAGGGAGGCGCTCGCGCCGGGCTCCCGCTTTCCGCGCCTCCGCGCGCGCGTGCGCGTCGTCGTGGGCAAGCCGATCGTCGTCGAGCGCTCGGCGCCGACGATCCCGGCGACCCGCGAGCTGACGGCGCGCCTGCGCGCCTCTGTCGAGGATCTCGCGAGCCGCGCGACCCGCTGACTCGCAGGCACACTCGATTCGTGCCAGGTCATCGCTTCGACACCTTCTCCCGAGACGACCCGCCCGAGCGGCCGGCCGACCCCGCGGTGCGGAAGGCGAACCTCCGCCGGATCATCCGGCTCTTCCGCCCGTACGGTGCGCGCCTCGCGCTCGTCTCGGGGCTGATCGTCGTCTCCGCGGGCCTCGGCGTGGTCTCGCCGTTCCTCCTGCGCGAGGTGCTCGACACCGCGATCCGGGTCGACCCCTCGAGCGGTGAGGCGACCGTCCGGCTCGGGCTGCTCACGGCTCTGGTCGCGGGGATGGTCGCGATCCCGATCGTGACGGGCGCGATCGCCGTCTGGCAGACGCTCCTCTCGAACCTCGTCGGCCAGGCGGTGATGCACGACCTGCGCACGTCGGTCTACCGTCATCTCCAGCGCCTCTCGCTCGCGTTCTTCACCCGTACGCGCACCGGCGAGGTGCAGAGCCGCATCGCGAACGACATCGGCGGCATCGAGAACGTGGTCACCTCGACCGCGACGTCCGTCCTCTCGAACGTGACGACGGTGCTCGCGACCGTCGTCGCGATGCTGCTGCTCGACTGGCGCCTCGCGGCCTTCGCCCTCGCGCTGTTGCCGCTCTTCGTCTGGCTCACGAAGCGGGTCGGCGACCAGCGCAAGAAGGTCGCCGCCGAGCGCCAGGCCTCGCTGGCGGACGTCTCGTCGATCGTGCAGGAATCGCTCTCGGTCTCTGGGATCCTGCTCGGAAAGACGATGGGCCGCGCGGGCGACCTGGCCGAGCGCTTCGAGACCGAGTCGCAGCGGCTCGCGGGCCTCGAGGTCCGGAGCCGGATGACCGGCCGCTGGATGATGGCGGCGATCCAGACGACGTTCGGCGTGATGCCGGCGCTCGTCTACCTGTTCGCCGGCTGGGCGATCTCGTCGGGGAGCGGGTCGATCACGATCGGAACGCTCGTCGCCTTCACGACCCTCCAGGCGCGCCTCTTCTTCCCGATCGGGGGCCTCCTCGGCGTCCAGCTCGAGGTGCAGAGCTCCCTGGCGCTGTTCGACCGGATCTTCGAGTACCTCGACCAGCCGGTCGACATCGTCGAGGGTACGAGGACGATCGAGCGCCCGCGCGGAGACGTCGGCTTCGACCGCGTGTGGTTCCGGTACGACTCGGACGCCTGGACCCTCCAGGACGTCACGTTCGACGTCCCGTCTGGCACGAAGACGGCGCTGGTGGGGGAGACGGGCTCGGGGAAGACGACGTGCGCCTACCTCGTCGCCCGCCTCTACGACGCGACCGAGGGCGCGGTGACGATCGACGGGATCGACGTGCGGGAGCTCACGTTCGAGTCGCTCGCGTCGGCGGTCGGCGTCGTCAGCCAGGAGACCTATCTCTTTCACGCGAGCGTGCGCGAGAACCTCCGGTTCGCGAAGCCGGACGCAACCGACGAGGAGATCGAGGAGGCCGCACGAGCGGCGCAGATCCACACCTTGATCGCATCGCTTCCCGACGGCTACGAGACGGTCGTGGGGGAGCGTGGATACCGGTTCTCGGGCGGGGAGAAGCAGCGGATCGCGATCGCGCGGACGATCCTCCGGAACCCTCCGATCCTCGTGCTCGACGAGGCGACGTCCGCCCTCGACACGCAGACGGAGCGCGCGGTGCAGGAGGCGCTCGAGCGCCTCGCAGAGGGCCGCACCGTGATCGCGATCGCGCACCGGCTCTCGACCGTGCGCGACGCCGACCAGATCGTCGTCCTCGATCGGGGACGCGTCGTCGAGCGCGGCACGCACGAGGAGCTGCTCGTGTACGGCGGCCGGTACGCCTCCCTCGTCGCGAGGGACGCGGACGTCGACGTCGTCGTGCCGAGCCCGAGCTGACGACGACGCTGCCGCGGCGGCGGTTTTGCGACTACGGTTCCCGGCGCAGGATTCGGGTAGCGCTGCCGCGACCGGGCGCGACCGACCGAGGAGGCCTTCGATGATGACCGCGACGACGACCGAGACGGGGCTCGAAGGACACGGGATCAGGCCGTCGGGCGACGTCCTCCGCAACCCGACGACCTCGCAGCTCTACACGGACGCCCTGCGACGGGGAGACGGGCGCCTCGCCGAAGGAGGGCCGCTCGTCGTCGACACCGGGCGGTTCACGGGCCGCTCGCCGACGGACAAGTTCGTCGTCCGCGAGCCGGGCTCGGAGGAGCGGATCTGGTGGGGGGAGATCAACCAGCCGATCGAGGACGCCGGCTTCGAGAGCCTCCGACAGAAGGTCGTCGACTACCTGTCCGGGCAGAGACGCCTCTACGTGATCGACGCCTTCGCGGGGGCCGACCCGGCGCACCGTATCGGCGTGCGCGTCGTCACCGCCAGCCCGTACCACGCGCTGTTCGCGAAGACGATGTTCATCCGCCCGCTGCCGGAGGAGCTCGACGCCCACGAGCCCGAGGCGCTCGTGCTCCACGCGCCCGAGGTCGAGGCGGATCCGGACGCCGACGGCACGCGCACCGGCACCTTCGTCGTGCTGCACCCGTCGCGGGCGGAGGTTCTGATCGGCGGGACGTTCTACGCGGGGGAGATCAAGAAGTCGATCTTCACCGTGATGAACGACCGGCTTCCGCTCGAGGGCGTCTTCCCGATGCACTGCTCCGCGAACGTCGGGCCTGCCGGCGACGCCGCCGTGTTCTTCGGTCTCTCCGGCACGGGCAAGACGACGCTCTCGGCGGACCCCGCGCGCAGCCTGATCGGCGACGACGAGCACGGCTGGGGCGAAAACGGCGTCTTCAACTTCGAGGGCGGCTGCTACGCCAAGGTGATCCGGCTCTCGGCGGAGGCGGAGCCGGACATCTTCCGAACGACGCACACGTTCGGGACGATCCTCGAGAACGTCGCCGTCGACGAGCGCGGCGTCGTCGACCTCGACGACGACTCGAAGACGGAGAACACGCGCGCAGCCTACGAGCTCGAGCAGATCCCGAACGCCCATCCGACGAAGATGGCCGGGCACCCGCGGAACGTGGTCTTCCTGACCGCGGACGCGTTCGGGATCCTGCCCCCGATCGCCCGCCTGACCCGGGAGCAGGCGCAGTACTGGTTCCTGTCCGGGTTCACGGCGAAGCTCGCCGGGACCGAGATCGGGGTGACAGAGCCCCAGCCGACGTTCTCCACCTGCTTCGGCGCGCCCTTCGTCCCGCAGCGACCCCGCGTCTACGCCGACATGCTCGCCGCCAAGCTCGCCGAGCACGACGCGAGCGTGTGGCTCGTGAACACGGGCTGGACGGGCGGGCCCGTCGGCGTCGGTCACCGCATGCCGATCACGGAGACCCGCGCGCTGCTCTCGGCGGCGCTGTCCGACTCGCTCGCGGACGTCGAGTACCGCGTCGACCCCGTCTTCGGCTTCGAGGTGCCGGTCGCCGTGCCCGGCGTCGACAGCGGGCTGCTCGAGCCGCGCTCGACCTGGGCGGATCCGGCCGCATACGACGTGAAGGCGTTCGAGCTCGCCTCGATGTTCCGCGACAACTTCGACGCGCGGTTCGCCGCGGACGTCGATCCGGCGGTCGCGGCAGCAGGCCCGCGACAGGCGTGAGCGTCCGCCAGCTCCGGCTGGTCGTCACGGTCGACGACTTCGACGAGGCCGTGCGGTTCTATCGCGACGTCCTCGGGCTCGACGAGATCGGCGCGATCTCGGGCGACCACGGCTCGGTCGTCATCCTCGACGCCGGACGCGCGACGCTCGAGCTCTCGGATCTCGCGCATGCCGAGTTCATCGACGAGGTCGAGGTCGGACACCGCGTCGCCGGTCACGTGCGCGTCGCCTTCCAGGTGGAGGACGGAGCGGAGGCGACGCGACGGCTCGCATCCGCGGGCGCGACGGTGCTGGCGGCGCCGCGGACGACGCCGTGGGGCTCGCTCAACTCCCGTCTCGAAGGCCCTGCCGGTCTCCAGCTGACGCTGTTCGAGGACCGGCCCGGCGACGCGGGCGAGCAGTTCGTTCCATAGTCGGGCCAAGTGGAGGGCCGCGGCTCAGGCGGCATCCGATAGTTTCCAAGCGATGGACGCACCCTTCGACGTGATCGTCGTCGGTGCCGGCTGCGCCGGCATGCGCGCTGCGATCGAGGCCCATGACGCCGGCGCTCGGGTCGCGGTCGTGTCGAAGCTCCACCCGACGCGAAGCCACTCGGGGGCCGCCGAGGGCGGCATCAACGCGGCGCTCGGAAACAAGGCGGACGACGATCCCGAGACACACGCGTTCGACACGGTCAAGGGCTCCGACTACCTCGGCGACCAGGACGCGATCGAGATCTTCACCCGCGAGGCGCCGGGCGACATCTACCAGCTCGAGCACTGGGGCTGTTTCTTCTCGCGCAACGCCGAGGGCAAGCTCGACCAGCGGCCGTTCGGCGCCGCCGGGTCGCCGCGTACGGTCTACGCCGCCGACATCACGGGCCATGTCCTCATCCAGGTCCTCTACGAGCAGCTGCAGAAGCGGATGGATCAAGGACTGGTCGTGCTGGAGGAGTACTTCGCGTTCCGGCTCGTCGAGGACGGCGGACGCTGCGCCGGTGTCGTCTGCTGGGACCTGCTGAACGGCGGCGTGAAGATCGTCACCGGCTCGGCGACGATCCTCGCGACCGGAGGCGTCGGCCGCCTGTACCGGGCGACGACGAACGCCTACGCGTGCACGGGGGACGGCATGGCGATGGCGCTCCACCTCGGCCTGCCGCTCAAGGACATGGAGTTCATGCAGTTCCACCCGACGACGATGTACCCGTCGGGGATCCTCATCACCGAGGGCTGCCGGGGTGAGGGTGCCTATCTCATCAACAAGGACGGCGAGCGCTTCATGAAGCGCTATGCGCCGAACGCGCTCGAGCTCGCGTCCCGCGACGTCGTGTCCCGCTCGGAGACGACGGAGATCGAGGCAGGCCGAGGGGTCAACGGCTCGGTGCTGCTCGACATGCGCCACCTCGGCGCCGAGAAGATCATCGCCAAGCTGCCCGGCTCCCGCGAGCTCGCGATGACGTACGCGGCCGTCGATCCGATCTTCGAGCCCATCCCCGTCCGGCCGGGGGCGCACTACCACATGGGCGGCGTCGACACCGACGAATGGGGGCTCACCGAGCTCGAGGGGCTGTATGCAGCCGGCGAGGCGGCCTGCATCTCGGTGCACGGCGCCAACCGGCTCGGCGGCAACTCGCTGATGGAGACGATCACCTTCGGCCGCCGCTCCGGCAGGCATGCCGCCGAGTACGCGCTCGGGCGCATCTCGCGCAATGGGCACCTCGAGGCGGCGCGTTCCGACGCGGAGTCGTGGATCAAGACCGTCCTCGATGTCTCGACCGGCGAGCGCCCCTGGCGGATCCGCGACGAGCTCGGGCAGTCGATGCTCGAGAACTTTGGCGTCTTCCGCTACCCGGATCGCATGGAGACGCAGCTCGACCTCCTCGGTGAGCTTCGCCGGCGGTACGAGCGCGGCGTCGTGGTCGAGGACAAGGGCAACGTCTTCAACAGCGACCTGACGCAGGCGATCGAGCTCGGCTACCTGCTCGACCTCGGCCTCGTGATGCTGCAGGCCGGGATCGCGCGCAAGGAGTCGCGCGGTGCCCACTCGCGTCCGTCCGACTACCCGGAGCGCGACGACGAGAACTTCCTCAAGCACTCCATCACGCGCTGGGTGGACGGCGCGCCCCAGCTCTCCTACAAGGACGTCCGCATGACGAAGTGGCAGCCGACGGTGAGGACCTACTGATGCGAAGTCGGCGCGAAGTTGGCACAGCCATGTTGCATTTTCAGGCAACAGAGCCGATAGAATTGACAGTGGGTGGTGGGTTGGGGTGCCCCGACGAATCGCCACTCACCGCCACTGGGAGCAGCCGTCAGTGAAGGTCGAGCTGAAGATCTGGCGCTACGACGCGTCGACCGGGGAGCGCGCGCTCCGGCCCTACGAGGTCGACGTCTCCGAGGAGGCGACGCTCCTCGACACGCTCGACGTGGTCAAGGACCAGGTCGACGGGACGCTCGCCTACCGGAAGAGCTGCCGGATGATGATCTGCGGCTCCTGCGGGATGCGGGTCGACGGCGGCGCGGTGCTCGCGTGCAAGACCCGCATCGCCGACCTCGTCGCGGACGGCCGCGTGCCGGTGGTCTCCGCGATGGGGAACCTGCCGATCGTCAAGGACCTCGTCGTCGACATGGATCCGTTCTGGCAGAAGATGCGCGCGATCCAGCCGTACCTCGAGCCGCGCCTCGACCAGGCGACGGAGGGCGAGAACGTCGTCTCGCAGGAGCGGATGGACGTGATCCACAAGGAGTCGCTGTGCATCAACTGCGGTTGCTGCGTCTCGGAGTGCAACTCGATGGAGTCCGACCCCGACTTCCTCGGGCCGGCCGCGCTGGCGAAGGGCTTCCGATTCGTCGGCGACCCGCGCGACAACGCGTCCGTGGAGCGGCTCGAGCGCTACAGCGACCCGCACGGGATCTGGGACTGCACGCGGTGCTACTTCTGCAACGAGCGCTGTCCGAAGGGCGTCGACCCGCGCGACGCGATCGCGAAGCTCGGCGCCGAGGCGATGAAAAACGGCATCGATCGCGACATGGGGGCGAAGCACGCGAAGTGGTTCGTCACCTCGGCGAAGACGACCGGCTGGCTCCGCGAGACGGAGCTCGTGCCCAAGACCCAGGGCGTCGTCAAGGCGATCAAGGAGATCAAGTTCGCGATGACGCTGCTGCCGAAGGGCAAGGTGCCGCCGCCGATCCCGCCGCACGTCGCCGCCGACGTCGAGGAATCGCGCGCGTTGTACGACCTCGTCAAGACGCAGGGCCGTGACGGCGCGTCGGGGATCGTGCAGGGCGAGAAGGCCCTCGCCAAGCTGGAGCACCATGCCTCGGTCGGCGGCCCGACGCACGATCCGGCGGCGTACCCGACGCCGTACCTACCCGACGACGAGCCGGAGGAGCAGGCGTGAAGCAGGTCGCGTACTACAAAGGCTGCCTCGCGAGCCTGTCCGCGAAAGAGCTCGACACGTCCACGCGCGCGCTCGCGCCAAAGGTCGGCTACGACCTGATCGAGCTCGAGTCCGTGACCTGCTGCGGCGCCGGCGACATCCACGAGGCGGAGCCCGACTACTACCTCCACCTGAACGCGCGGATCCTCGCGTACGCGGCGGCCACGGGTGCCGACACGCTGATGACGGTGTGCAACGTCTGCACCCTGAACCTGCGCCAGGCCAACTACCAGCTGCTGAACGACCCGGCGCTTCGCGAGCGGGTGAACGACAACCTCGAGCGCGTCGGGGCACCGCGGTACGAGCAGGACGTCGAGTGCGTCCACTTCCTCTGGCTCGTCGCCGGCGAGAGCTTCCCGAAGCTGAAGGAGGTCGCCCACAAGGGCCTCCGCGGCCTCAAGATCGCGCCGTTCTACGGCTGCCAGATCCTGCGCCCATCGAAGCTGATGGGCTTCGACGACCCGGACAAGCCGGACTCGCTCGAGCGGATCATCACCGCCTGCGGCGGCGACCCGATCGACTACCCGGCGAAGATCAAATGCTGCGGGTTCCCCATCATCCAGGCGCGCGAGGACACCGCGCTCGGCGAGCTGGTTCAGCCGATCGAGCAGGCGAAGGAAGCCGGCGCGGACGCGATGGTGACCCCCTGCCCGCTCTGTCACCTCTCGCTCGACGCCTGGCAGTCGAAGCTCAAGAAGCAGACGGGCAAGGACTTCCAGATGCCGATCCTGCACCTCTCACAGCTGATCGGCGTCGCGGCGGGCCTGCAGGACTCGGAGCTCCGCTTCAGGCGGCACGTCGTCTCCGTGCAGCCGGTGCTGGAGAAGCTGGCGATCTAGCCGAGGTCGTCCCTGCGCGCCGGCGGCGGATCGCCTCATCCCACAGCACGAGCGCCACGAGCGACCAGCCGAGCAGCTCGAGCCCTTCCTTCGCGACGATCTGGTACTCCGCGATCGGCTCCCCACGTGCGGCCTCGAACCGCCGCGGGTCGAGCCGGTCGAGTGCGTTCACGAAGAACGACGCCCCGAGCGCGCACGCGGCCAGTGCGATGGTGACGCGAGAGCGGCCGTTCCACCCGCCGGCCGCAACCGCGAGGAACACCGCCGCGAGCACGACGACCGCGATCACGAGCCATCCGGCGAGAGACGAGGGATGAGGGCCTTCGTGGGCCGCGTCGGCGGAGGCGAGCACGGCGAGCACGACGGCGAGACCGGCGGCGAGCGCCCGCTCGCGCCCGCCGGCGACGACCGCGAGCGCGGCTGCGCCGACAGCGGCGACCCCGAGCACGAGCGTCGAGACGACATCCGGAACGCCGTTCGAGCGGTCGAGGTCGAAGAGGCTGCCGAACCGGTCGTGACCGACGCCCGTCGTGAGGTGGAGGATCGACTGGACGACACAAGCGGCGATCGTGACCGCGATCCACCCCGTGAACACACCGCGACGCACGCCTGACACCCCCCACCCCATGGCCGCAGCGTAGTGAGTCCGTGGTGGGGCGTCTCTAGGGTGCGCGGATGCTCCTCGCCACCGCAGTCGCGGCAGCGGCCGCCGTCGTAGCCCTCATCGCCTATGCCTGGTTCGAGGCCGGCTGGCTGCGCACACGAGTCATCGAGGTGCCGATCCCCGGACTCCCGTCGGCGCTCGACGGGCTCCGCATCGGCCACCTCAGCGACTTCCACTTCGGCGCCCCGCTCTCGCGCGGGAACCGGGCGAGCGAGCGGGCCGCCGAGTGGGTTGCCGAACGGCGACCCGATCTCGTCGTCGTCACGGGCGACCTCGTGTCGCACCCGCGCGGAGAACGGCGTCTGCGCGCAGTCCTCGGGCGGCTCGCGCGACCGTACGTCGTCCTCGGTAACCACGACGTCGCCGTCACACGTGACCCCTTTTCGCGGGCCGCCGAGCTTCGCGATCTCGAGCGCGCACGACTCCTGCGCGACGAGACGGAGAAGATCCTCCTGCGGGAGGTGCCGGCGTCGCTGGTCGGCGTGGATCCGGTGAGCTACCGAGCCCGCACGGCCCGCCCAGACAGGCTCGTGCACGCATCCGCGGCGCTCCGGGTGCTCCTCTGCCATTTTCCCGGCATCGTCCGGTCGCTGCCCGCGGGCTCCTTCGACCTGATCCTCACGGGACACCTGCACGCGGGCCAGATCTGCCTGCCCCTCCCGGGCCGACGCGTCACCCTCGCGCACCCACGGGCGCGCCTGGTCGCGGGCATGTACGAGACCGAAGCCGGCCTCATGCACGTGAGCCCCGGTACGGGCACGACCTTCCTGCCGCTGAGGCTCTTCGCCCGGCCCGAGGTGACCGAGCTCGTCCTGCGATCCGCGCCGCCGGCGGCCTAGACTGGCTTGTCGAAGGGCGACGATGAGCACGAGCGTCTCAGGCCTCACGCGCGGCACCGTCCACGCAGCCCCCGCGGTCTGCCAGGGCTGCGTCTGGTGGCAGTCGCGCGGCAACAAGACCGCGTCGAAGGAGCGCTGGATGGAGCGCGCGGAGGACGACTGGGGCGCGTGGGGGACGCTGTATCTCGACGAGGGCGACCGCCTCCTCGGGACGCTGCAGTACGGGCCGTCGGGCCTCTTTCCGCGCGCCGCCGATCTCCCGGCGGGGCCGGCCTCGGAGGACGCCGTCCTCGTGACCTGCTCGTACCTGACCGGGGACGGAGCCGAGTGGGTCGAGAAGTCCCTTCTGCTGGCGGCGATCGGGGAGGCGCGCGACCGCGGCGCCAAGGCGCTCGAGGCCTTCGCGTACCGCTACCCGGAGGGCGAGTCCGTCACCGAGCGGTTCCTCGTCCACCGCACGGTCTTCCCGCGCGACTTCCTCGAGGAGTTCGGCTTCGCGACCGTGCGCCGCCAGGGGCGCGTCGAGCTGTGCCGCCTCGAGCTCGGCGGCCTCCAGCCGGTCGAGGAGGGTCGTAGGGCGAAGGTGCTGCGGGTCGTGCAGGAGGCGTTCACGCCAGCGCCGGCGCCCGTTCCGCGACCCTAGCGGAGGACCCTTGCCGGCACCCCGGCAACCGTCGCGCCGGGGGGGACGTCGCGCGACACGACCGCGCCCGCGCCCACCAGCGCTCCCGCTCCCACGCGAACGCCGCCGAGAACGATGCAGCCCGACCCGAGCGACGCGCCGCGCTCGACCACCGTCTCGAGCATCTTCCAGTCGTCCGGCCCCTGCAGGGCGCAGTCGGTCGTCGCCCGGGGTGTCTTGTCGTTCACGAACATCACTCCGTGGCCGACGAAGACCTCGTCCTCGATCGTCACGCCCTCGCACACGAACGTGTGGCTCTGGATCTTGCAGCGCGCCCCGATCGAGACGCCACGCTGGATCTCGACGAACGGGCCGATCCGCGTCTCGTCGCCGATCGAGCAGCCGTAGAGGTTCGTGAACGGCGCGACGACCACGTCGGCGCCGAACTCGACGTCCTTCAGCAGTCGCAGCTCGGAGACGCCGTCTCGCTCAACCACCGGCGAACCAGGAGGTAACCGCGTCGCTCACTGCTTCGATCTGCTGATCCGTGATGCCGGGGAAGATCGGAAGCGAGAGGCACTCGCGCGCCCAGCCCTCGGAGACCGGGAAGGCGCCCTGGCCGTGGCCGAGCGCGGCGAACGCAGGGTTCAGATGCACCGGCACGGGATAGTGTCGGCCGACGCCGATGCCGGACTCCCGTAGGTGAGAGGCGAGTGCATCCGGCGAGGCCGTCCTGACGACGTAGAGATGCCAGACGTGGGCGTCGCCGGGATCCTCCGGCAGGACGAGATCGCCGACGCCGGCGAGAAGCTCGTTGTAGCGCCGCGCCGCCTGTCGACGCTCCTCGTTCCAGCGGTCGAGATGGGGGAGCTTCAACGACAGGAACAGGGCCTGGACGGTGTCCAGCCGCGCCGTGAAGCCGACGAGCTCGTGGCGGTACTTCTCGCGCTGCCCGTGCTCGCGAAGCGCGCGGACGATGCCGGCGACGCGCGGGTCGTTCGTGACGAGCGCTCCCGCGTCCCCCATCGCGCCGAGGTTCTTCCCCGGGTAGAAGCTGAATGCGGCAGCGTCCCCGTACGCGCCCGCCTTGCGGCCGTCGCGCTCGGCGCCGTGCGCCTGCGCGGCGTCCTCGAGGAGGAGCAGGTCGTGGCGCTCGGCGACCGCCCTGAGCCGCTCCATGTCCGCGAGCCGCCCGAAGAGGTGCACGGGCATCAGGAACCGCGTGCGCTCCGTGACCGCGGCCTCCGCGGCCTCGGGGTCGAGGCACGCGCTGATGTCCTCGACGTCCGCGAGCACCGGCACGCCTCCCGCTTGGAGCACGGCTTCGGCGGTCGCCACGAAGGTCTGCGCCGGGATGACGACCTCGTCGCCGGGCTCGAGGCCCATCGCGATCAGGCCGAGGCGGAGCGCATCGAGGCCGTTGGCGATCCCGACGGCCTCCGACACCCCGCACCACGCGGCGAACGTCTGCTCGAACTCGGCGACCTGTGGCCCGTTCGTGAACGCACCGGACGCGAGCAGCGCGTCGACGCCTGCCAGGACGTCGTCCCGCAGGGCTGCATGCGATGGCGCGAGGTCCACGAACGGGACGCGCACGCGTGGAGGTGCCGCACTCATCTCGACCCACAGCATATGGACGGAGCTGCGAGCGTCATCCCGTGCCACCGCCTCGGCGCCTCCTTCCGGCCACGTTCGTCGTACCCCCTTTTGGGTAGTCCGAATGGCATCGCCGGTGCCGATGTCGCGATGAGAGGGGATTCGCTCGCAGGAGAGAAGTGCCAGCGAGGACAATGTCGGCCCAACCACGCCTCGAGCTCGTGACGTCGCAGGAGGACCTCCCGGAGGAGGTCATCTCGCCTGAGCTCGTCCTCGTCGATCCCGAGCTCGCGGAACGAGCGCGGGCACGCCTGGAGCTGCCTTCCCATCCCGTTCCGCGGCACGTCGTCCCCCGGGCGCTCCCCCTGCCCGCGCCCGTTCGTCTCCGCCGCGACCTGGTGCCTGCAGTCGAGGCGCCGAAGCCGAGTCCCGTCGTCGTCGCGCTTCCCCCGCCCGCGCCCACGCCGGCCCCCGACGCCGAGGTCCCTGCCCTCGCGCCGCCCGTTCCGGTCGTCGAGCAGCCCGTAGTGCCTCGCTCGCCGGTCGCCGAGCAGCCTGCCGTGGTGCCTCCCTCGCCGGTCGTCGAGCGGCCCACGCAACTCGTGGCACCGGCTGCACCTCGACGTCGCGGAAGCGGGTGGGCGGCCAAGCTTCGTCTCCTTGCCGCCGGCGTCGCGATCGGAGTGGTCGGCGGCATCGTGGCCGCCGATGTGTGGATGCCGCCCGGCGCGCCTGGCCCGGTCGTCGCGCCGACCGTCCCCCCGACTCCGAACGAGCCGGGCGCGCAGGCGGCTCCTCGCGCGAACAAGGGATCGAGCGCGTCGAAGGCCCGGGCGCAGCCCGCCGCGAGCACGCCGACGTCCGGAGGACCGGCGTTCGTCTGGGTCGCGGTCCCGCGGGCTAGCCGCTACGAGGTCGTGTTCGAGCGCGGCGGGAAGATCGTGTATCGCGCAACGACGAGCCGGACGCGGCTCCAGCTGCCGCGCTCGTGGCGGTTCCAGGGAGCGACCCACAGGCTCGAGCGCGGCCGTTACCACTGGACCGTGTGGCCGCTGGTCAAGGGCAAGCGTGGCCCGGCGGTCGTCAGCTCCGACTACACGGCCTGAGAGGGGTCTATCTACGGCCGGGCGAGTGCGACTCGTGCGCCGACCGCCGACGATTCGTAGGCAGCTTCGATGACGGCGATGATCTCGCGCGCTTGTCGGCCGCTCGAAGGCGGCTCGCCCCCGTCGCGAAACGCGTCGAGGGACCTCGTCAACAGTGTCTCCGTCGCGCGCGCGGTCATTCCACGTGGGCTCCGCGCAAGGTTGCTCCGGCGCAGGCCCTTCTCGACCCACGCGAGCCCACCGGCGCCGACGTCGAGCCGAACGCCGGTCTTCTCGGCCCGCTTGCGCCCGACCTGGATCACCGCTCGGCCACCGAGCGATGCGCGTAACGAGGCGCGCTCGCAATCCGCCCGGAGCTCCATGTAGCGCGTCCCGCCCCTACAGAGGCGGTCGATCGTGATCTGGCCGAGCCGCCGTGCAGTGAACTCGAGCGTCACGAGTTGCACCGCGTCCGCGTCGGGATCGTCGTGGAACCCCGACGAGCGTTGCGCCGAGACTGCGACCGGCAACTCGCCGAAGAGCGCGACGAGCAGGTAGACGAGGTGTACGCCGCCCTCCAGAAGCGTCCGACCGGCCATGGCTGCTCGCCAGGGTGTCGGATCGTCCCAGGGAGCGAGATCCATCAGCTGCCAAGCCTGGGCGAACGCCAAGCGTCCGTGCTCTCCGCTCTGAGCTCCGTCGATGACCGCGCGGAAGATCGGCGTCTCAGTGAACTGATGGTTGACCGCGATCTGACGTCCCGCCGCTTTCGCTGCCGCGAGTACCCGATCGGCCTCGGCGACGGTTTGCGTGAAGGGCTTCTCGACGATGACATGGACGCCCTCGCCCAGCGCGCGAACGCACAGCTCGGCGTGGGTCTCGGGCGGCGTGGCGACGATGACGACATCCGGGGTGGTTCGAGCGAGGAGCTCGTCGAGGTCGGCGTAGGCATCCATGCCCGTCTCACGTGACCACGCCTCCCGAGCGGCCGCGACCGGGTCGAAGCCGCCGACCATCGAGATCCCGCCGATGCGTGCAAGGGACGGAAGGTGATAGAGGCGCGCCGCCCGGCCGAGGCCCAGGAATGCCACACGCGACACGCTCGAAGCGTTGCTCATGGTCCGTCCACGTGGATTCAGTCGGCCGGGGAATATGCCGCGACGGCGTCGCCTCTGTCACACCGCCGTGTGAGATGCCTGACGACTCCGACCGGGACCGCCGCGACCGAGACGAGGTGGTGAGCTGCGTGAAGGATCACCCCGGCGGCCGCACCACGAACTCCCATCCGCTGCAGCAGGAGGTTGTAGAACCGGCGGTTGAGGACTACGAGCGCGCCTCCCGATACGACGACGGCGGCTGGTTTTCTCGCCGCAAGACCGGCAGCTGCGACGACCGCCGCAAGCGCACTGACTCGGTGCCGCCAGCCCAGATTCAAGACCGAGGATGAGCCACCGTGTCGGAGCACGAGCTCAACCCACGGGACTCCGCGGCCGACGAAGTCGGTCTTCACCATCCCAGTGAAGCTCCAGTGCTTGAGATGGGTGCCTTGGATCGACGGGTCGAGCTCGATCCGGCCGCCTTCGTCTGCCAGCCTCATGCCAAGATCGATGTCCTCCAGCCACTCGAGTGAGGCGTCGAACCCGCCGACGCGCTCGAATGCCGTCCGTCGGACCGCGCCCAGACCGGTCCAGAAGGTCGTCGCTTCACCCGGCGACTCCTGGTGCACGTGATGGTGGAGGAGGTTCCTGAACTCCGAGACCATCCCCTTGGACGCAGGCGTGTCGTCGTACGACCCGAACAGCGCATCGAGAGCCGTGTTGCGCTCGAAGGCGTCGCGGACTCGCTGTGGCGCGCTCGCGTGTACTTCGACGTCGGCGTCGACGAACAGCAGGAGGTCACCCGTCGCTTGGCGAGCACCAATGTTGCGAGCCTCTGCCGGGTTCGCCTCGCGGGGCGACGTGACGACGATTATCTCGTCGACGCCCGCTCCGTTCTCGAGAGCGTGCACGCACCGCTCGAGGGTCGGAGGACGGTCTGTGGCCGGGACGATTGCAGAAATACGCAGCATCGCGCCAAAGTCTAGGAAGACGCCTCCGGTCCCTCCCCCCTCCGTCGTCTAGGTCTGTCGGATACCGTCGTCGATGCCTTATTGCTCGTAGACTCCGAGTGTGCTCGAGTGATGGCACCAGCGCCGACCATCGACGTGCAAGGCGCCTCACGGTCGTACGGCCGCACCATCGCGGTGGACCGCCTCTCGCTCGTCGTCCAGCCCGGTGAGATCCACGCCCTTCTTGGCCGCAACGGCGCGGGCAAGACCACCGTCCTCCGCATGATCACGGGGTTGGTGGCACCGACAGCGGGCGTCGTCCGCGTGCAAGGCGTCGAGGTGAGCGGCGACGTTCGCGCGGTCTGCACGGTCGTGGGACTCGTGCCGTCCGGCGACCGGTCGTTCTACCTCCGGCTCTCGGCCGTCGAGAACCTGATGTTCTTCGGTCGGCTCCATGGGTTACGCAAGGGGCATGCTCGGCAGCGCGCACGCGATGTCCTCGCCGAGGTCGGCCTCTCGGAAGCCGAGATCCGGCGCCCGATGAGCGGCTACTCCCACGGCATGCAGAAGCGGGTGTCCGTCGCACGGGCGCTGCTCACCGACCCGTCCGTTCTGCTGGTCGACGAGGCGACGCACGATCTCGACCCTGACGGAGCGACGACCGTGCGCTCACTCGTGCGAGCCGCCGCGGACCGCGGCGCGGCCGTGCTATGGGCGACCCAGCGCGTCGAGGAGGTACGCGGCTTCGCCGACCGGGTGACCCTCCTCGAGGGCGGCAGCGTCTGGTTCTCGGGAACCGTCTCCGAGTTGCTCGCCCGCGCGGGAGCGCGACGATTTGTCGTCGCGCTCGCCCCCAACGGCGTGGGTCGACTCCCGCCGGTCGCGGACCTCGCCGCCGTCCTCCGGGACATCGGCCACATCACCGCGAGCGGTGCCGACGACGCCTCGTACCTCCTGGCGCTCGACGACCGGACGACGCTCGGCGACGCCCTTGGCGCCCTGCTCGCCACGGGAGTGACCGTCGTCGGCTGCCGGCACGAGCGGCCCGAGGTCGAGGAGGCGTTCCTGCAGATCCTGCGTGAGCCGGAGACGACGACTTGACGACGGCCGCCCTCATGCTCGGCGAGGCTGCGAAGCTCCCAGCCTTTATGCGTCGCGACCTGCTCGTCGCCCTGAGCTACCGCACGGCGTTCGTGGGCGACCTGCTCGGTCTGCTGACCCAGGCGCTGCTCTTCTTCTTCGTCGGCAAGATGGTCGCGGACGAGCACGTCCCGCGCTACGGCGGCGAGCAGGCGTCCTATCTGGCGTTCGCGGCAGTGGGCGTCGCGGTCGGCGTCTACCTGCAGTTCGCGCTCACGCGGGTTTCGGCGGCGATCCGTCAAGAGCAGCTTCAAGGAACGCTCGAGTCGATGCTGTCCACCCCGACCGCTCCCTGGACCATCCAGCTCGGGCTGGTCGTCTTCGACCTTGTCTACGTGCCCGTCCGGACGGCAGCCTTCCTCGGGGTAATGGCGAGCTCGTTCGATCTCGGCTTCGACGCCTCGGGTCTCGTCCCGGCGCTGCTGGTCCTTGTCGCTCTCACACCGCTGGTTTGGGGGATCGGTGTTCTCGGCGCCGCGGGAATCCTCGTCTTTCGGAGGGGGACCGGGATCGCGGCGCTCACCGGGGGCCTCGTCGCGCTCGGCTCCGGCGCTTACGTGCCCGTCGGCGTGCTGCCCGACTGGGTGCAGCGGGCGGCCGAGTGGAATCCGATCGCGATAGCGCTCGAGAGCATGCGCTCGTCGCTGATCGCCGGCCCCGACTGGGGAGAGACGGCCGCCGACCTCGCGCGCATCGCCCCCTTCTCGGTGATCGCCCTCGCGGTCGGTCTCGTCGGATTCCGCGTGGCGCTACGTCACGAGCGCGTGCGAGGGACACTGGGGCTCTACTGATGACCACTGCCGACATCGCGAGCGCACGGGCCGACAAGACAACCATGTTCGGCGCCCATCCATGGACTGGGGTGCGCCGGCTGCTCGAGCGGGCGCCCGGTCTCGAGGAGCTCCGCGCCCACCGGCTCCAGCTGCTCGAGGCGCAGCGGCGGCGCGAGGAGGGGCTGGAGATTCCGGGCGATCTGGCCGAGGAGGCCTCGAGTGCGGTGCGTTCGACGCTGCTTGCCCGCGCCGTCCTCGCGCGTGTCCGCGAGGCTTGCGAGGGGGAGGTGCTCGTTCTCAAGGGCCCTGAGGTCGCCGCTGCCTATCCCGCTCCCTGGCTGCGTCCGTACATCGACGTCGACATCCTCGTCCGCGACGCCCAAGATGCCGAGCGTCGTCTCCGCGCCGCCGGGTTCGTCGGGGTCGGCCGCGCGATGGACTGGGAGACGCTTCACCACGTGCAGCGGCTCGCTGCTCCGGACTCCCCGGCTTCGGTCGAGGTGCACCGACGGCCCAAGTGGTTCCGGGACGGGACACCGCCGACCATCGACGACCTCCTCTCGGAGGCCGTCCGGTCGACGACGGGAGTGGACGGCGTGCTCGCCCCCTCGCCGCGCTTCCATGCGGTTCTTCTCGCCGCGCACGCCTGGACGGAACGTCCGCTCGGCCGTCTCGGCGACCTCGTCGACGTCTCGGCGATGCTCGAGGCCGGGTCCGCCGAAGCGGAGGCGATCGCAGCCCGGTATGGAGTGGAACGCATCTGGCATGCGACGCTGCGAGCGATCGACGCGCTCCTGGTCGACGAGCGTCCGATCTGGCCGACGCGGACGTGGGCTCGTCATCTGCCCCGTGTCCGTGAGCGGACCGTGCTCGAGGTGCATCTCACCCGAGCGCTCGAGCCGTTCGCGTCACTTCCCCCGTTGCATGCGCCGGCCGGCATGGTTCGCTCCATGCGGCGCACCGTCCTCCCCGATGCCGGCGAGCCGTGGAGCGAGAAGCTTGCTCGCTCCTGGCGCGCGATCCGGTCGCCTCGCGCTCGCGCGTCGGGGTACGACGAGTCCGTGCATGGCGCTGACGGACACGAGCGGTGAGCCGCCTGCGGCTTCGGCGCGAGGGCCTGCATTGGGTCGAGGCCGACGGGGAGGTCCTCGCGCTCGACGATCGCTCGATGCAGTACCTGAGCGCGAACCCGGTCGGCGCTCTCATATGGCGCGCGCTCGCCGAGGGCACGACGCGCAACGAGCTCGTCGGGCGGCTCGTCGAGGAGTTCGACGTCGACGAGCCGACCGCTGCCAAGGACGTCGATGCGTTCGTCGCCGAGCTGTCGAAGCTCGACCTCCTGGACGCCTGAGTGGCCCGCCGGCGGTCGCTGACCGGGCACGACGTGCGCGGCATCGTCTGGGCCGCACGCGCGGTCCGCTCGGTGCGGCGCCAGCTCCGGCGGAGTGGCTACGTCGGAATCGTTCTTCCGCCGCTTCCGCGCCGACCCGACAAAACCTCCCGGGGAGTTCGCTTCGTGCTGCGCAGGCTCCCGACGACGTGCCTCGAACGGGCGATGATCGAGCAGCGCTGGCAGGCGGCGAACGGGAACCCGCGGGACGTGCTCGTCGCCGTCCGCGGCCCCGCGGCCGGCTTTCGCGCGCACGCCTGGCTCGAGGGCGACGAGCCGCCCGCGGACGAATCCGGCTACCGCGAGCTGCTCCGTATCCAGCCGTGAGCCCCGCTCGGCAGGACGCGCCTCTCACACCGCTGGACGTCGCCTCCGGGCTCGTGTTCGGCGTCGAGGGACGCCCACCCATGCTCGGACGGGACGACGTCCAGTCGCCGCGGGCGGCGCTCGAGGCCGCCGTGCTCGACGCGCTCCGACGGCCGCCGTGCGTGGTCACGTTCTCGGGCGGCCTCGACTCGTCCGTCGTCCTCGCGGTGGCGTCGCACGTTGCGCGCCGCGAAGCGCTCGAGCTCCCGGTTGCCGCCACGCTGCGCTTCCCGGGGCGACCCGAGGCAGACGAGTCGTCCTGGCAGGAGCGTGTCATCGGGCGCGTTCCGGTCACGGACTGGCAGCGTTTGGACGTCGAATCCGAGCTCTCCGTCGTCGGCCCCGTGGCGACGACCGTGCTCCGCGAGCACGGGCTGCTGTGGCCGTTCAACGCGTACGTCCACGTGCCGCTCTTCGATCTCGTTCGCGGTGGATCGGCGCTGACGGGCTTCGGCGGCGACGAGCTCTTCCTCCCGTCGCGGTGGGACCGCCTCGCAACACTGCGCTCGCGACACGAGCGACCACGGGCCGCAGACGTCAAGCGCGCGGCGCTCGCCGTCGCGCCGTCGCCCCTCCGTGCGTTCGTGCTGAGGCGCCGCGGCGGCGGTCCTCGGCTCGACTGGCTCCGACCGGATGCCCAAGCGGCGCTCACTGCGGCGTGGGCGAGCAGCGAGGCGGCCGCTCCGATTGGCCCGCAGGCGCGCGGCCTCTGGAGGCTGACCCTGCGCTCGATCCAGATCGCGGGCCGGAGCCTCGAAGCGCTGGCGACGAACCGCGCCGTGAATCTCGTGAATCCATTCACCGCGCCCGGCGTCGTCGTCGCCTTTGCACACGACCGCGCTCATCCCACGGCGGCGCGGGCGGAGCGCCTCCGGACTGCAGTCGGCGACCTTCTTCCCCCGGCGCTCTTCGAGCGCCGCACGAAAGCGGGCTTCAACGCCGCATTGTGGGGTGAGGACGCACGGGCGCTGGCGGACGAGTGGTCTGGGGAAGGCGTGGATCCGTCGCTCGTCGACCCGGACGCAGTCAAGGCGCAGTGGAGCGCCGAGGCGCCCGACGGCCGCACCTTCACGATGTTGCAGGCCGCGTGGCTCAGCCGTTCGAGTCGACAGGGAACGGCGCGCGAAGAAGCCGAGCTGTCTCCGCCAGCGACTCGAGCGACGCCGGGCGACGGATGACGAACCCGGGGTAGGAGGCGAGCCGAAGCAACGACGTCGGATCGGGCGGCCGGCGACGGATCATCCGCTGGGCTCCGAGCCGCTCCAGTCGCTCGCTCGGTGACGTCGGCTCGACCGAGAACGTCGCTCCCCACTCGAGAAAGATCCAGCCGCAGAGCGGCAGCGCGCTCTCGACTGGAGACAGCCGGAACCGCCACCGGCTCCTGGTGCCGAGGACGCCGAGCGGCTCGCCGACGCCGAGCACGGCGGATACCTCCGCGCGGAGGTCGATCGCGCGGGGGCCGGCGAGAGCAGCGTCCTGATCGACCACGAGCAGGTCGTCGGCGACGATCGGGACGCCTTCGAGCGCAAGCTGCGCGAGCGTTGAGCTCTTGCCGCCGCCCCTGTCGGCGATCATGCCCCACACGCCGCCGTCATGGACGTACCCGCCGGCGTGAAGCGCCTCGCGTCCATGCCAGTGCGCGAGCAGCCCGGCCACCGGTGAGAGGTACGGGTGGATCACTGCCTCCACGCGAGGCTCTCCGGCGAACCGGAAGACGGCCTTCGCGGGCTCGCGCTGGATGTGAGCGACCGCGTCAGCGAACCGCACCGTGCCGCCGGCCTCGTCCGCGTACTCCCGCGCGTCCTCCACGAGGCCCTGTTCGACGACGATCGCGATCGTCGGCCAGAGGTCTGGTGCTGGGACGAGGAGCTCTTGGCCAAGGTCGAGACCCGTCAGCGCCAGGCCGTACACACCTCGGCTCACGTGTCTGGGACGCCCAGATTGACGACGGCGGTGGCGGCCAGTACTGTGAAGGAAGTCACAGAGGGGATTGCCGTTAGCGGGCCATATGTAGTGAGGGGAGGACCCCGTGCGGGGGACGGACAACAAGAAGCGTCCGTACAAGGCTCCGGCCGTGAGCGTACTCGGCTCGCTCCATCAGCTGACGCTGCACACGAAGACCGGCGCTCATTGCGACATCACCTGCTATCACCACGGTAGCGGGTAGCCGTTCGGGCAACGTCAGAGTCAACATTGGGTGCCGCCCCGCCGGGCCAGTTCGTCGTGTGCGGTGAGTACCGTGACGTCGTGCTCGCGGCACCATGCGGCAACGACCGGGAAGCCGGTCTCCAGCTCGTCCGCACGGTGCACGAGGTCACCAGCGAGGAGCCACGTCCGGTTCTCGCCCAGCACGACGAGCGAGGTGTGTCCAGGCGTGTGCCCGGGCGTTGGCACCAGGCGCAGGCGACCGTCGCCCAGCACGTCGTAGCTCCGCGCGAAGGGTCCAATGCCGGGACCCCTGAGCGCCACCGGTGTCACTGAGACCTGCGGCGGCCAACGGCCGGGGATGTAACCGCGTAGGCGCCCGCCGAGCCCCTGGGCATGACGCCACTCGCCCTCGTCGACAAGCACGGTCGCGTTCGGGAAAGCGTGGACACCACCCATGTGGTCGTTGTGCAAGTGGGATAGGACCACGACGCCAACGCTTTCGGGAGGCACGCCCACAGACGCGAGCTGAGGGCCCACCTCGTCGGCTTTCTCGAGCTCGAACCGCGCGAGACGAACAAACGGATGCCAGGACGGCAGGTAGCCGGGCTCTGCGGCATCGCTGGTCTGGCCCGTATCGAAGAGCACGCGGGCACGCGGGTGGTCGATGAGATAGGCGTTGACGGGAAGGGCGTCGTCCTCCCAGTCGTCGATGACGTACCGGAGGCGGCCCCGACTTGCCCGACGCTGTCGCGCGACCCCGGTCGTCAGTCGGCGAACGTGGATCGACCCGTTCACCGACGCTCTGAGCTGGAGACAGGGCTCACCAGCCCAGTGTAGGAGAGCGCCGATCGTCGCACGCTCATCCTGGCGTGCGCGCAAAGGGGTATCGCCCGACCGAGGGAAGCGGCGCCGCGATGCCCGAAAGGGGGATGAGGTGCCTCGGGGGTCCGACGATGAACTAGGCGCCGCGCACCCCCAGCAGGAGCCGCCCAATGCCTCTGACTCGTCCGCGCGCACCGCAGCGCGTGCCGCTCGTCATTCTTGCTCTCGTCATCGCGTTCGGATTCGTCGCCTCCGTTGCTCGCGGACGCGACAAGCAGCCTCCAGCCGTTCCCACCAATCTCTCGCTCATATCGGTTGGAGTGACGGAGCTCGGCCTGTCGTGGAGCCCGTCCCCTGGAGCGGACGGCTATCAGTTGTTCGTCGACGCGCGTCAGGTTGCAACCATCGACGCGCGGCAGGTCGGGCCGACGGGGTCGCCGGAGTACGTCTTCACCGGGCTCGCATGTGGCAAGAGCTTCGAGCTCGGCGTCGCCGCGACGGAGCATGGGATCACGGGCGTCATCTCCGATCGCGCGCGCGTCGTGGCGGCCACAGCGCCCTGTCGTGACGTGCAGCCGCCGACCGCCGTGACGGGCCTTCGACAGGTCAGTGGAGACGCGAAGAGCATCACGTTTGCCTGGGATCCGTCGACCGACAACGTCGGCGTCGCGGGCTACCGCGTCCTCCTCGCCGGCACGACGATCGCAACCGTCCAGACGACGTCGTTCACCTACACTCCGTCGCTCCTCCTCTGCGACTCGACCTACGAGTTCGCCGTCGAGGCGTTCGACGCGTCGGGCAACCGGGCGCCTGCATCGGTCGTCGTGCTGAGGAGCGCGGCGTGCGGTGACAAGACCGCCCCGACGGCCCCCACGGGACTTCGCGTGGTCAAGACGACGCAGACCAGCCTCTCGCTCGCGTGGACCGCGTCGCAGGACAATGTGGGAGTCGAGCGGTACCTGATCACCGGCGGCGCTTCGCCTGGAACCGCGACCGGTACGACATACGACGCCCTCGGCCTGAAGTGCGGTACGTCGTACAAGCTTCAGGTCACCGCTCGCGACGCGGCGGGGAACATCTCGTCGCCGGCGGAGGTCGTCGCATCGACAAGCCCGTGCCCGACCTCGTCCAGCGGAACCGGAGGCGACAAGCAGGCGCCGACCGCGCCGACGGGTCTCGTGAGCAGCGGGGCGACGGCGTCGAGCGTCCTGCTCGCCTGGACGAGCTCGACCGACAACGTCGGCGTGACCGGCTACGCCGTGTTTCGCGACGGGACGCAGGTCGGGACGACGCCCGTAGCCGGGTACACCCTCGGAAACTTGACGTGCGGCAAGAGCTACACCGTCGGCGTCGAGGCATACGACGCTGCCGGGAACCGCTCGCCGCGGAGCCAGGCCGTCGTCTCCACGACACCGTGCCCCGACTCGACCAAGCCGACACCGCCACAGGTCTCGCTCGCCGGCAAGACGGACACCACCGTTTCGCTCGTCTGGAAGCCTGGTGCCGACAACGTGGGTGTCGTCGCGTATCAGCTCTACAAGAACGGAGCCGGTTTCCACAGCAACCGGGTGGTCGGGACGACGTACACCTTCACCGGTCTCCAGTGCGCAACGGCCTACAACCTCGGGGTCACTGCCGTCGACGCGGCAGGAAACGAGTCCGCCCCGTCGTCGATCACCGTCGCGACCGACGCGTGCGCCGCTGCCGTCAAGCCGCCCGCGCCGACCGGCCTCACCATCTCGAACGTCACGCCGACGTCGTTCACGGCGTCGTGGACATCCGGCGGCGGCACCACGGCCGGCTTCGGTGTGTACCTCGGTGCCACCACCGTCAAGAGCGCGCAGACGGGAACCACCTACGCGTTTAGCGGGCTCACGTGCGGCACGTCGTATACGGTCGGCGTCGACGCTTACGACGCGGCTGGCAATCGCTCGACGCGCCTCACGCTCGGCACGGCGACCGCCGCGTGTGCCGGCTCATCGCCTCCGCCGTCCTCGTCCGGTGGTGAGCTCGCCGTCGCGCCCAATGGCGCAGACACGAACCCGTGCACGCAGGCGCTACCCTGCCGCACCTTTGGGCGGGCCTACAAGGTCGCCGCTCCCGGAGCGACCGTGCTCGTCATGGCAGGGACGTATCCCGGTCAGGAGATCTCGGACGATCCGGCGAAACCGAGCGGCGCGCCCGTCGTGTTCCAGCCGTCGGGTGGGGCCGTGACGGTGAACGGCACGCTCGACTTCGGCCAGGACCAGTTCGACCGCAAGGGCCCCAAGGGCGTGACGGTCAAGGACATGACGATCACGTATCTCCGAGCGTGGTCAGGCTCGGAGCGGCTGACGTGGGAAAACATCGATGCGGTGCATTTCGACATGGACGCAATCGACTCGACCGTGCGCGGCGGCGACTACGGGCCTTGCGAGGCGCCCCGCCAAGATCCGTCGTGCCTGTCGCGGATTCTGGGGTCGTCGCGCAACGTCACTGTCGAGAACGCGTCGTTCCACAACATCACCTCGACCGACCTCGCGAACTACCACGTCGACGGGTTTGGCGTCTTCTCCGGTGCAAACGTGACGCTTCGCGGCAATACCTTCTACGGGAACATGATCACGAACATCAGGGTGCAGAACTGCTGCGGGAACCCGCCGATAAGCAATCTCGTAATCGAGAACAACTGGTTCGCACCGCCGCTTCAGGGCGACGGCGTCAGCACCAACTCGAATGGCATCGACATCGACAGCACCATTCCGGGCTTGAGGATCCGTTTCAACTCGTTCGCCGAGGGCGGCTATGTGCAGTTCAACGGGTCGCAGAGCGACGCGGAGCTGACGGGGAACCTGATGACCCAGGCAACGTGCGCCGGCGGCGTCACGTACTCGTACAACGTCTTCAAGCCGTGGAGCGACGCGCTGGGTCAGAGCGCCTGTGGCTCGACCGACAAGAAGGTGTCCACGCTGGGCTACGCCTTTGGTGGGTTCGCACTCTCGTCCACCTCGCCGGCGATCGACGCGGTACCGTCCTCTGTCGGGTGTCCGCAACAGGACATCCTGGGCACGTCACGTCCGCTCGGGGCGGCGTGCGACGCGGGCGCAAACGAGGTTCGCTGAGCCCAGCCGTGTTTCTGCCCGGATCGACGGAAGCACGTCGGTCCGGGCAGGTCAGCGTGACCCGCAGCGACCGATTGTGTCGCCCGCGCGCAACCTCTTCTGGACGGCGTGGAGGGCCACGAGCACACTGGTCTTCCGGGTCCGTTTGCCGACCTTCTTGCGCCGGCAGACCCACGCCTCTTGCCGTTCGTAAGCGCCAGCGTCGCACTTGAGCCCGCGCAGGCGCGGCTTGCCGCGGATATCACGGGCGGGGCAGTCCGCAGGATCGCCTGCAGAAAAGGCGGGGGAGTCGGGACGCAACCGGAGATCGAATCCGGCGAGGTTCTCGTATCGGAAGTCGGCGACTTTTCGGTCGGTCGAGTGACACGGACTCTGCCCGATTGTCGAGCTGAAGGGGATGTAGACGTTGTGTGAGTAGGACACGCCGGGAGCGCACGCTGTCGTCCCGATGAGGTTGCCGACGATCCGGCTTCGTGTGTACGCGGTTCCAAGGAGCTGCACCCCGCTGTTCGCGAACGAGTTGTTCCGGATGACGAGGCTGTCCATGTTGTTGTCGATGTCGATCGCATCGAAGCGCGGCGACACCCCATCGCCCTGAAGCGGTGGGCTGAACCAGTTGTTCTCGATCAGCAAGTTCGCGTTCTTGCAGCAGGGCTGTTCCTGGACGCGGAGGTTCGTGATCATGTTCCCGTAAAACCGAGAATTCCGGATCACGATGTCCCTTCCCCCGCGGATGAACATGCCGTCGACGTGGTAGTTCGCGAGGTCAGTGGAAGTGACGTCATGGATCACAACGCCGTCGAGCACGATCCGCGCAGACGTTCCGGCGATGCGAGACACGCAGGAGGGGTCGTCGCGAGGCGCCTGGCAGGGACCATAGTCTCCGCCAAGGACCACGATGTCCGTCGCGTCGAAGATGTCGAAATGGGCGGCGTCGATTCCCTGCCAGACGAGATCGCGCGATCCCTCCCACGCGCGGAGGTATCCGACCCGCATCCCACGAACCGTCACGTGTTCGGGTCCCGGCGTTCCGAACTGGCCTTGACCAAAGTCGAGCAGGGCTACGCTGACCACTGCGTTGGGTGCCGGGGCGAACACGACCTTGTCGACCGCTCGCTTCGATGGGTCGCGCGCCAGCAGCTGGTAGCCATAGTCGCCCGTGGCCACCTCGACGGTGGCCCCTGGGCGCGCGATTTGGTACGCACGCTGGAAGGTCAAGACCGGAGCCGATGCGGTGCCGGAGTTCGTGTCGAGGCCCGTCGGCGCGACATACACCGTGGGAACAGGCGCAGTTGCGAGGGGGCCGAAGACGTAGCCGACGACCAGTGCTGCGGCTGCAATGACCGCGAGCGCCGCGCTCACTCTTGTTGCCCCGGCGGCACGAACCATCGATAGCGCGCGTTCAAGCGGCCGATGAGCGGCACGCGCATCAGCACGCGCTTCACGGCCTGCTTGCGTTCGACGCGTCGCCAGAAATCTCGCCAATACTGTTCCTTTTCCGGAGTGGTCTTGGCGTAGTTTGGGCCGCCCGCGTGGAGCACCTTGAGATCGTCTAGATACGCAGCCCGATATCCGAGCTTCTCGATGTCGGCGATGTACGCAGCGTCCTCGAGCCAGAAAACCTGCTTCTTGTTCTCACGAAAGCCACCCACGCGGTCATGAAGCTCACGTGAGGTCATACTGCAGCCGCCGCCGGTGGGTCCGAGCTTCAGACGAATCCCGTTCTCCTCCTTGTACGAATAGAGATGCGGGTTCTGGTGGTACATGACGTGCGCGGTTGTGTCGAGGGGGTTGTCGACCAGGTTGGCCGCGAGAAAACCGATGTGCGGCAGCCGGCGGAACGCGTCCAAGAGCGTGGCGTCCCAGTTCTCAGGCGCAGCGACGATGTCGTCGTCCAACTCGACCATGTAGGGCGCACGGGTGAGTGGGAAGGCGCGCGCATAGGCGCTTTGGCCGATGTTCTGGTCGTGGTGGACTACGCGGATCCGGTCGTCGCGGAGGGCATCCAGATACGGCCCGGTGCCGTCGGTCGAGGCGTTGTCCCAGATCAGGATCTCGGTCGTCTGCGACGAGGTTCGACGAAGCACATTCTCCACGCACTGCTCGAGCAGGTGAGCTCTGTTGTAGGTCAGTACGACGATCGCGACGTCGCCGTTCGGACGCATGGTCGACGCGTCGCTCATCGCGCCTTCGTCATGGCCCGCTCGTACGCTGCCAGCAGCTGAGGCTCGGAGTGCTCCCACGCGAGGATGTTCTCTGCGCGCTGGCGCCCGGCCGTTCCCATCCGTGCCCGTAGGTCGCCGTCGTCAAGAAGCCGGTTGAGGCAGCGAGCCAAACCCTCGATGTCACCGGACGGAGCGTAGACGGCCGCATCGTCGGCCGTGAACCGGGTCTCCGGGAGGTCGTAGGCCGCGATCGGTTTGCCCATTGCCATGTACTCGCCGAGCTTGATCATCGTGGACACGTCGTTCGACGGACTGCTCGGCTCGGGTGCGATGCAGACGTCCGCGCGACCGATCGCCTCGACGACCTCGCCTTGCTCGATCAACCCCGCGAAGGTCACCGACTGCGATAGACCCAGATCGTCGGCCAGAGTCTGCATCTCCCCCAGAATCTCCCCATCACCCACGAACAGCGCAGACCAATCTTGTCTGATCCCTCGGAGGATGGCGAGGGCCTGCAGTGCTTGGTCGACGCCATCCTGTGGGCCCATCATGCCGACATACGCTATGCGGTAGCTCCGGCCGCCGGCCCGTGGCGCGCCCGACTGCGGCCGGAACCGGTCCATGTCCGGCCCGTTCCGTACGACGAAGACGTCGCCGGGGTCTTTCCTGCCGCGCGTGAGCGCCACACGACGATAGGACTCGTTGGTCGCGATGACGACGTCCGCCAGCCGGAAGGACAGCCGCTCGAGCAGAAGCAGCACCCGGTAGAGCAGATCCTGCCGACCCCCGAACCTCGAGAGGTAGAGCTCCGGCGCCAGGTCATGATGGTCGAAGACGAATCCGGTACCGCGCCGCTTCAGCGGGAGGGCTGCGAGGAGCAGCAGATCGGGTGGGTTGCAAGCGTGCACCACGTCGAACCGGCCTTGCCGGCCGAGCCGTCGGACGAGTCGCGCCGTCCGCCACAGCGCTTGCGCGTACTCCCGCGCGAAGCCGACCGCCCCACCGCGCGAAGGGTCGAGCGGAAACCGATGGATATCGATCCCGTCGATGCGCGCGAAACGCTCTCTGTCGCGGTCGCGTCCCTGAGGGCAGACGACGACTACCTCGTATCCCGCCCGTCGCAGCGAGACCGACTCCTGCCAAACACGACGATCGAGCGGCACCGAGAGGTTCTCCACGAGGATCATGGCGCGACGGCCCTCGACGGCGCCCATCAAAGCGTTCGCGGCTCGGCTATGACGTCGTCCCCACCGGGGCGCGCGAGAAGTCGTAGCTGCAGAGCAGCGAGGCTCCGCCGTGCGTGCACCCGAGCTGGGCGCCATGCCGATCGGCCTCACTCAGAAGCTCGATCTCAGTGCGCGGGAAGAAATGTGTGAAGAGAAGCCAGACGCGTCTCTTGCCCTTCAGTCGCTCGAGGTCGCCTGCGTAATCTTCGCCGACCATCAGGGCCGGCGACTCGGAGACAATCGCGGCCGTCGTTTGACGCTGCCCGCCCGCTGTCGGGTGAGACGGCCACAGCCGGCTGATGATCCGCGAGATCGGCCCGCACTGCTCGCAGTCCGAGTAATAACGAAATGCGTACTGCGACTCCCGGTAGAGATACAGGCGGTCGCCGGGACGCCAATCCGTCGCCAGCTGCTGCAGCAGTGGCTTGATCTCCTCTCGCATCGGCGGAGCCACCAACCGCTTCGCCGCGCCACCGACGACGGGCACCAGGATCAGCGCGATGATGCCGATGAGCAGGCCAGCGGCGATCCGCCGCGACGGCAGACGTGCGACGCGGGCGATGCCCTCAGCGAGGCACAGAATCGTGATCGGCAGCAGGAACACGATGAAGCGCTGGCCGACGGGATACGCGCCGACGAAGCCGGCTGTGAGGAGCGACACAGCGGTTGCCCCGAAGAGCACCACAACCCCAGGACGACGCCGCCACAGATAGATGACGCCGACGAGCGCGACCGCAGCCGCGAGGCCGACGGCCGTGCGGGGAAAGCCGCCCGGGTCGTTGAAGATCGTGTAGAGGTTCTTGAGCCTGCTGCCCGAGCTCGAGCCAAAACCGCGGACCGTCTGCTGGAGGTCGCGAAGGTCGCGAACCGCGACCAGGTACACGACGAGGAACGACAGCGCCCAGACGCCGTACGCGACACCCTGATGGATCAGCGCTCGCGTTCCCCGGCGACGAAGCGCGAGATACAGCCCTGCGGCAGCGACACCGGAGAGTACGAATACAGAAGGGTGGGAGAACGCCACTGCGAACGGTCCGGCGAGACAAAGGAGCGCCGTTCGGCGGGCGCTCCAGTCACCATCTTCGACACAACGGACGAAGAGGTACACGAGGGCTACCGTGACGAGGATGTCGAACCCGTACTGCTTCACCTCGGCCGAGTAGCGGACGAAGGGCTCCATCGTGGCGAACAGGACGACTGCGAGGAGGCCCGCGGCCGGGCCCAGCAGCTCCCGCGCGAGAAGGACGAACAACGCGAGCGACGCCAGGCTCGCGATCAGCGGCAGGAATCGGAGCGCCCTCTCGCTGTCGCCGAGGAGATCCAGCATCAGGCGCTCCGACCAAAGGAAGCCGACCGGCGCGCCCTGGTTGTAGTCGAGCGTCTTCACGAGGTCGCCGTACGACCGCGTCATCAGGTTGATCGTCAGCAGCGACTCATCCAGCCATAGGGACCGATCCGCGAGGTACCGCACGACGCGAAGCGCGGCGCCGAAGGCGACCACGCCGAGCGCCACGCGCGGAGAAAGCAGAACGGCGCGCAGCGAAGCCGCTCGAGCGAGCGTCCTCGTCGTCCCCGGCGCCACCGATACGAGATCCACCACCCGCATCAAAGGATCATGGCGACTGCGCCGAGTGTCGATCCCCGCACCGCGCAAATCTAGCCCTTCGGCCAGTGGGCCACGATCACGCGCTCGCGGACCTTTCGCCGGGCGCTTTGCTAGCCGATCGGCTAGGGACGGGCCGAATACCGTCGCGGGTCGGAAGGGCCTCGTTAGGGTGGGAACCAGGATGTGCGGGATTTGTGGGGTGGTGCAGGTTGGTGGGTTGGCGCGTGAGGTGCTGGCGCCTGGTGTGTTGGATCGGATGACGGATTCGATGGTGCATCGGGGGCCTGATGATCGGGGGACGTTTGTGGCGCCGGGTGTGGGGTTGGGGGCGCGGCGGTTGTCGATCGTGGATGTGGTGGGTGGGCATCAGCCGGTGCGGAGTGAGGATGGGCTGGTGTGGGCGGTTCAGAATGGTGAGCTGTACAACCATGTGGGGTTGCGGGGGGTGTTGGAGGGGGAGGGGCATCGGTTTGCGAGCCGGTGCGATACGGAGCTTCTGCCGCATTTGTATGAGCGGGAGGGGGTGCGGTTCGCGGAGCGGTTGCGGGGCAAGTTCGCGGTTGCGGTGTGGGATGGGGCTGAGCGGCGGTTGGTGGTGGCGCGTGATCGGCTTGGGGTGAAGCCGGTGTATTGGGCGCGTTGTGGGGATGTGGTGGTGTTTGGCTCGGAGTTGAAGGCGGTGTTGGCGAGTGGGTTGGTCGAGCCGCGGCTGGATTACGAGGCGATCGACGCGTTTTTGACGTTTGGGTTTTTGCCGGGGCCGCGGACGCCGCTTGTGGGGGTGCACAAGTTGTTGCCGGGGCATCGGTTGGTGGTGGATGCGAAGGGTGTGCGGACTGAGGCCTATTGGCGGTATCCGAAGCCGGCTCCGGATCGGAGTCTGAGCGAGGGTGAGCATGGGGAGCGGCTGCTCGGGTTGTTGGAGGAGTCGGTGCGGTTGCGGTTGATGAGCGATGTGCCGCTTGGCGCGATGTTGTCTGGTGGGCTTGATTCGAGCCTGGTGGTTGCGTTGATGGCGCGCAACATGGGTGAGCCGGTGAAGACGTTCAGTGTCGGCTTCCGCGAGGCGGGGGAAGCGAATGAGCTGGCGGATGCGCGGTTGGTGGCGGAGTTCTTTGGCACCGATCACCACGAGCTCGAGCTGAGCCTGCATGACCAGCAGCTCGATCTGGCGCAGCTGGCCTGGTATCTCGACGAGCCGCTCGCCGATCTGAGCGCGCTCGGTTTTCTCGGGTTGAGCCAGCTCGCCAGCCAACACGTCACCGTCGCGCTCTCCGGCCAAGGCGCCGACGAACTCCTCGGCGGCTATCCGCGCCACCGGAACGCCTGGGTCACGAACGCGTGGGCGCGGATGCCGCGCGCGGCACGCGCGCTCCTCGCTGCTGCGGCGAAGCGCGGGCCCACGCGCGCGCGACGGGCCGTGGACGTGCTCGCAGCGCGGACGGCGGCCGACCGGTACGTCGCGCAGCAGTCGCAGGTCGACGACGAGCTCCGCCGAGGCCTGCGGCACGGGCCGCTCGCAAGGTTCCACGCGACAGCCGAGGACCTCGTCGGCTGGAGGGCGGACGGGCTGCCGGCGCACGGACTCGGGACGGTGCTCAGCCTGGACGCGCAGCTCGGGCTCGTGGACGACATGCTCCACTACTTCGACCGCGCCTCGATGGCGCACTCCCTCGAGGTGCGCGTCCCCTTCCTCGACCACGAGCTCGTCGAGTACTGCGCAACCATCCCCGACGATCTCAAGGTCCGCCGCGGCCAGACGAAGTACCTCCTCAAGCAGGTGGCTCGCGGGATCGTGCCCGAAGCGGTGATCGAGAAGAAGAAGGTCGGCTTCTTCAACACCGCCGTCGAGGCGTGGTTCCGCTCGCAGACCGACGGGGTCGTCTCCGACTACCTCCTCGCGCCCTCGCCGAGGTACGAGGAGTTTCTCGATCGAGCGGAGGTGGCGCGGCTCGTGTCAGCCCACAAAGCGGGCGCGACCGGTCACCAGCACCTGTTGCTCTCGGTCCTGATGCTCGAGGTGTGGCTGACCGACGTGCTGCCCCGCGCGACCGCATCCCACGCCGTCCGCGCCGCGGGGGCCGTGCCTGCATGAGCAGCTCGCTGCTCCGCTACGTCGTCGTCACGCCCGTCCGGAACGACGAGCACAACCTGCGCACCCTCGCGGGTGTGCTGACGGCGCAGACGGTCCAGCCGGAGCGCTGGGTCGTCGTGGACAACGGATCGACCGACGAGACGACCGCCGCAGCACGCGAGCTCGCGTCAGCGCACTCCTGGATCCAGGCGCTCGAGGTCGAGGCTCCGGGCAAGATGATGCGGGGCGGGCCGATCGTCCGGGCATTCCACGCCGCGCTGGAGCAGCTCGACTTCGAGCCCGACGTCGTCGTCAAGCTCGACGCCGACATCACGTTCGAGGCAGATCACTTCGAGCGCGTGCTCGCAGCGTTCGAGGAGAATCGGAACCTGGGGATCGCCGGTGGAGCCGGCTACGAGCGCGACTCAAACGGCGCGTGGCGTCAGAGGCACGGCACAGGCGCGGGTGTCTGGGGAGCGAACCGCGCCTACCGATGGGCGTGTCTCCAGGCGATCCTCCCTCTCGAGGAGCGAATGGGCTGGGACACGATGGACCTCGTCAAAGCACACGTCCACGGCTGGGACGTTGAGGTGCTCTACGATATCCCGTTCCGTCACCACCGCCCGGAGGGCCGGCGCGACGGTGCCAGGGCGCGGACTTGGGCGATTCAGGGTGCGGCGTCCCACTACATGGGCTACCGCTTCTCGTACCTGCTCGTGCGGACGCTTTACAGAACGCTTCAGGAACCATCGGCGATAGCACTCCTGTGGGGCTACCTCACGGCGGCTGCGAGGCGCGAGCCGCGCCTTGCCGACGCTCACGTGCGGGCGCACGTTCGCCGGGAGCAGAGCCTGCGGCGCCTGCCGCGGCGGATCCGAGAGGCCCGCAGACCACGGGCGGTATTCGATCGCGACTAGGAGCTCGCGGGTCCGGCGGTGGCGACGCCGCGAACCCCGACCTTGGGCTCGTCGATCGCCGTGATCTGCTCGAAGCCGGAGCGGCGGAACCAGCCGATCACCTCGGCCTCGGTATGGCGGGTGTCGTACTCGGGCGACAGCGCGTCGAACCACGTCAGCCGAAGCTCATTGACGGTTCGCGGCCGAACCAGCAGCCTTCCCCGAGTCGAGCGCGGCCTCAGTCCCGGTATCCGCCTGATCGCCCGATAGAACGCGAGCATTCCCAGCGAGACGTATGCGAAGGCCGTGGCGATCCGTAGGAGAATGGGCTCGGGCAGGCGAGTCACGCGAAGCACGTCGAGGACGTCCTTCGTGAACCTGAATGGGCTGAACCGCTTGGCGTACACCCAGACGTAGAGGATGCCCCCCGGTCGGACGAGCCTGCTCAGAGCCTCGTGCGCGCGTGCGGCGTCCGGCGTGTGGTGGATGACGCCCTGCGACCACACGAGATCGAACGCGGGCTTCCGGAACGGCAACGCGAAGACGTTCGCCTGAACGATGTGCACATTCGGCAGCTCGGAGGTGGTGGCAAACGCCTCGTCGACGGCTTCGTTGATGTCGACCCCGACGACGGTGCCGGCGCCGTGCTCCGCCATCTGCCGCGTCGGTCGACCCGACCCACAACCGGCGTCCAGGACGGTCCTTCCCGCGAGGCCGACCTCGTCGAGGCCGGTGGCGTGCTGGAAGTACGCCCAGTCCTCCTCGAGCGTGTTCCCGAACAGCGTGTCGTCCTCGAGCTTCCCTTCGTGATGCGCCTTCCACTCGAAGCTGAAGGTCTGGGCGACGCGCTCGAGGCCGTCCATCGCCACGTTCATGCGCGGAACGCCACGGACGATGGCGTAGTGCTGCCGGCATGGCTTGCAGGCCAGTGAGCCCGACACCACGTGGTCGCCTGACCACGACTCGAACCTCGGCTCCAGTTCGCCCGCGCAGGTAGGGCACACCATCAGGTCGAGAAGCTCGGCGCGCATACGACGACGGAGTGAGGGTCGGGGTCAGCCGCGTGCGCGTGACCAGCGGCCGACGGCGGGTTGGGGTTGTTCGGTGGGGGTGAGTGGTTGTGGTTCGGTGAGAGGTTCGGTGCTGGTGAGGTGTTGTGGGGTGGGGCGTTTGAGGTTGTCGAGGGTGAAGATGAGGGCTGCGCAGGCGGTGAGGACGGCGAAGAAGATGAAGACGGGGCGGGTCTTGCTGCGGCCGACGATCAGGGGGGGTGGGCTGGGTTGGTCGAGGATGTGGAGGATGACGCGTTTGCCGGGCGCGATCTGGCTGGCGGCTTGCTGTTGCTGGATGTAGTCGATCAGTGAGCGTGTCGCCCAGCTGGTGGCGTGTTGGGCGGCTTTGGCGGTGGTGCCGGTGCCTTGGATCTCGACGAGGGGGAGGATGATGCCGGGGTTGCGTGGGTCGGTGCCGGCGGCGGCGCTGACGCTGCCGTAGGGGGGTGCGCCTTTGCGCATCTCGCGGCGCAACAGGTCGCTTGAGGCGATCTGGGCGTATAGCTGGGCGTAGGAGGCGAAGCGGCTTGGGTCGTTGAAGCGCGAGACGCTGGTGGTGTCGCTGGTGGGGATCACCTCGTCGTAGATCGAGCGTCCCAGCGGGAACCCCTTCTGGGTGACGAACACGGTCGCGTTGCTTGCCCAGCGCTCGCTGCCGCGGTAGCTGACCGTGCCAGCGGCGAGATCGATCCTGACCAGCGACAACAGCGCGAGCACCGACGCCAACAGCACGCCAAACACGACGATCACCCAAAACCGCCTCATCACACGCAGGTATTGGCTCAGATCCATATGTCAGCTGGCGCTCACCCGTCGCACCGGAAAACGCGCGTCGCAAGCCGCGCAGCCCCTCACCCACGCTTCAGACACCCACAGATCATAAGTCCAACCCCACACCGGGCAACCCGACGATCGGCCAGGTCACCCCCACAAGACAGGCCCGTAGGGTAGGGCGGAGTCCCACGTCAACATGGGACGGGGTCAAAATGCAGATGAGCGAAGAATCCGATGCGATAAGTCGTCCGACGACAGAGCCTCCCGCGAGCGAGGCCGAAGGTCTGCGGGCGCTCGTGGTCCGCGGGATCGCGTGGAAGGGTGTGTCGCAAGTCGGCATCCAGCTCACGCGAGTCGCCCTCGCAGTTGCGATCGCGCGGATCCTCGCTCCGGAGGAGTACGGCATCGCTGCGATGACGCTGATCTTCTCGGGCTTTGTGCTGATCTTTGCCGACCTTGCGCTTGGCCAGGCACTCGTCCAACGTGCCGTGCTGACTGCGGCAGACAAGGCGACGGCGTTCTGGACGAGCGTTGCTGCAGGAGCCGCGTTCACCGCGCTCGGTGTCGCCGCCGCCGACCCGATTGCGCGGTTTTTCGGCGAGCCCCGCCTTGAAGCCATGATCGTGGTCCTCTCGCTGACATTTCTGATCTCGGCGGTCGGAACGACGCAGAGTGCGCTGCTCGTACGGGAGATGAACTTCCGTGCGCTTGAACTGCGAGAGCTCACGGCGACCATCGTCGGCGCCAGCGTCGCACTCGCCGGTGCGCTGGCCGCCTTTGGCGCCTGGGCAATCGTTGCTCAGCAGATCGCGGCCAGCGCAACGACGACGATCCTCGTGTGGCGGTACTCGCCGTGGCGTCCCACGATCGCGTTCTCCGGCGCGAGCCTGAGGCGGTTCGCTGGCTTCAGTGCGAACGTGTTGGGAACGCAGATGCTCACGCAGCTGCGCGTCGCTACGCCTAACGCGATAATCGGGCGTGCCCTCGACTCGAGCGCGCTTGGCATCTACTCGCTCGCTTTCAACATCATCCTCGTGCCGTTCAACCGGATCGCGATTCCGGTTTCGCAGGTGCTCTTCCCCGCTCTGTCGCGTATCCAGGACGAGCAAGCACAGCTCGCCGAGTATTGGCGCCGGTCGATCCGCCTGCTTGGCGCCGGCGTCATGCCCTCGCTGGTAGGACTGATCGTCGTCGCGCCCGAGTTCATCGAGGCGACGCTCGGGTCGGACTGGGAGAAGGCGGGGCCTACTGTGCGGCTGCTCGCAGTCGTCGGGCTGTTACAGACGCTCCAGTTCCTAAACCCCATCGTGCTCCAAGCGCTCGACCGCACGACCCTGCTGCTGTGCTGGTCTCTGTTCTCCTTCGCCGCCGCAGTGGTCGCGCTGGTCATCGGGCTCCGTTGGGGCATCGTCGGCGTGGCGGCGGCGCTTGCAGTCTCCTCCGCGATCACCGAGCCCGCATACGCCTGGCTCACGGGTCGTCTACTCGGCGTTGGGTTCGTGCGTCTGCTCAGCGACATCGCCGGCATCGCACAAGCGACCGCGGCGATGGCGGCCCTCGTTCTGATCGTTCAACTCGGCCTAGCCGACACGGGACTGGTGGCGATCGTTCGCCTGCTGATCCTCGTGGCACTCGGTACCGTCGCGTACCTCGCCTGCCTCCTGTGGCGCGCACCGGACGTCGTGCGCGATGCGCGGAGTATTCGGAGCGGCCGGCGCGACGACGCAGCTGCGACGAGCTCGTACTGACCGATGACCAGCGTCCTTTTCCTCGCGTACCACTTCCCGCCAGTCGGCGGCGGTGGCGTGCAACGCAATGTCGGCTTCGTCAGGAACCTTGCGTCTCTGGGATTCCGCTCGATCGTTGTCACCGGAACCGAGCAGCCTCGAGGTCACTGGGCGCCGCCCGACAAGTCGCTCGGCGAGAGGTTCCCCGCGGGAACCGAAATTCACCGGCTCGAGGGGCCACAGCCGGAGGACAGCGGCGTCTGGCGAGCGCGCTTCGAACGGCGTCTGATGCTGCGTTCGACCTTTACACGCTGGTGGATCGAAGGCGCCGAGGCGGCGGGGCAGAAACACGGTCGTCTCGCCGATCTCGTGTACGCCTCCATGATTCCGTACGAGACAGGCGAAGCTGCGGTGCGCGTTGCCCGCGCATTGGACAAGCCACTCGTGATCGACCTCCAGGATCCATGGGCGCTCGACGAGATGTGGATGTACCCGACCGGCCTCCATCGGAAGGTCGACGTCGGCCGTATGCGCACGGCGCTGCGAGCTGCCGACGCAATCGTGATGAATACTCACGAGGCGGTCGTCCGCGTCCACCGAGCGTTTCCGGAGCTTCGGCGCAAGCCGATCGTCGCTATCCCGAACGGCTTCGATCCACATGATTTCGCCGGGGAGACCGAACTGCGGGCGGATGGCCGCTTTCGCATCGTGCACACGGGCTATCTCCACACCGCTGATGGACTTCGACTCAGGAAAGTGCGCCGCGCACGGCGCCTTCTCGGGGGGACGTACACCGACGTGGACATCCTCACGCGGTCACATGTCTACCTGATGCACGCGATCCAGCGTCTCCTGACTCGCGACCCATCGCTCGCGTCAACGCTCGAGCTCCACCTCGCGGGAGTCCTGACTCGTGAGGACCGTGAAGTCGCGGCAGGGTCTCCCGTCGTGAGGATGCCGGGCTACGTGAGCCACGACGAGTCCGTCGCGCTCGTGCGGTCCGCCGACCTCCTCTTTCTGCCGATGCAGGATCTGCCGCGAGGCACCCGAGCCGGGCTCGTCCCAGGGAAGACCTACGAGTATCTCGCGTCTCGACGTCCGATCCTGGCAGCCGTGCCGGAGGGAGACGCGAGGGACCTCCTCGTGGAAGCGGGAAGTGCCTTTGTCTGCTCACCCAACGACGTAGACGCAATGGTGCGCATCCTCGCCGAACGGCTGGATTGCTGGCGACGGGGTGAGCCCGCACGCGAGCCGCGGCCGGAGGTCGTCGCGCGGTATGAGCGTCCCGCGCAGGCTCGTCAGCTGGCCAGACTGTACGAGCGGGTGCTCAACGAGACGTCTCGGTAACAGGGATCGCAACTTGGGTCGGCGGCTCGAATGGCGGCCGCTCGAGCGCAAGCAGCGTCCGCAACGCGCGCCTAGACGCGACTCGTCTACCCTTTGCGCCGCCCTCGGGCGCAACAGATCGAAGTGCGTACCGGACCGCGTGAGCACCGACGAACATCGCGCGGTGGAGCGGCGAAAAGTGCTTCCGTGCGTGCAGCAGACGCGCGTAGGCGTTTTGAGCTTCTAGTCGCGCGTCGATCCCCGCTCGGCCGGCGTGATGAACAATTCTCATCGTCGGGAGGTGCCGGACCGACCAGCCAGCCTTCTTGATCCGAAGGCAGAGGTCAGGCTCCTCGCCGTAGACAAAGAATCGCTCGTCGAATGCACCGGCACTCTCGAGCGCCTCGCGCCGAACGATCAGGAACGATCCGGACGTCCAATCGCAGTCGACCTCAAGTTCGTACCGGTGGGCGTCAAGCTCCCTTTCGCCAAGCCACGTCGCGGAAACTGGGAGCCGCTCGACCCCAAAAGCCTCGCCGAGCGCGCGGAGAGCATTGGGGAATCGCCGGATCGAGAGCTGCAGGCTGCCGTCAGAAGCAATTTGGACGACTCCGGCAGCGCCGACCTCCGGGCGCTCGTCGAGCGCGGCGATGAGCGCGGCGAACGTGCCCTCGACAACCTCCGTGTCGGGGTTGAGGAAGAGAACGTAGCGGGCATCACACGTTCGGCGGGCTTCGTTGTTCGCGCTCCCGAAGCCTCTGTTCTCGAGCCGGAGCGCACGGACACTCGAGAACTCGCGCTGGACGAGATCTGCGGCACCGTCCGTTCCGTTGTCCGCGACGACGACATCGAGCCGAAGCACTCCAGCGTTGTTGAATATGCTCGAGATGCACGGAACGAGCCACTTTGCGTCGTTGTGCGATACGACGATGATCGCAAGATCGTCCACGCTCGGACCTAACGCGTCAGACTGGGTTCGACGAACTCGGTTGTTGCGTGATCGACTCTTTCGACTGCGCCCTTGTCGGCAACCCACCGAACCAAATCCTCCATCCTCTCTTCGAGCGTGACGGAGGCCCGGAAGTCAAGGTTCAGAGATAGTCTGCGCACGATCACACAACTAGCGGAACCCTCAGCGCAAGGCAATCGCCTCGTGTCAGGAACGACAGGAGGCTGACCTTTTGGGGAGCGTGGTCGCAATCCCGAAGCCGGCCGCGGGGCGTGCTCATCGCACGCGGCCGCAACGACCTGGAGCGTGCGGCACTGCGTTGGTGCACGGCCGACGTCGAATACGCGCGTCGCCAGGGCGATTGGTCTGTTCATCGCGACCGAACATGCGCATTTTGTTGCCCATCTCGCTCGTTTAGCCGTAATCTTCGAGGTGGGGATGGGCGACCTATCTCGAGCGGTTTGCGGGGCTGCGGCATTCGCCGGCGTCGCGTTGTGTCTGGTGTCGGGAGGAGCCGCGCGCAGCCTTGCCGGAAGCATTGCGTGGACGGCCGTGGGCACCGGTGTCGCAGCCGACTCGGGGGACGGGGGTCAGGCGCGCGAGGCGGCCATCAACCTCCCGCGCAGCGTCTTCCCGACGCCTGACGGAGGGCTCGTTTGGGCGGAGCCGTGGTCGAACCGCGTTCGCAAGGCTGGGCCGGACGGGATTGTGTCCACCATTGCAGGAACGGGGGCACAGGGGTTCGACGGCGATGGTGGCTCGGCGACAACCGCCGTGTTGAACTTCGTCCACAGTGCATCGCCTACTGCGGACGGCGGCTACCTGATCGCGGACACGCAAAACAACCGGATCCGCAAGATCTCACCATCCGGGGTGATCACAACGGTCGCCGGGACAGGGGTGGCGAGCTACGGAGGTGACGGCGGCCCCGCCACCGCGGCGGAGATCAACAATCCTCGCGGAGTCGTCGCGCTCGCGGACGGCAGCTTCTTGATCCCCGACACGAACAACCATCGCGTTCGCAAGGTTTCCCCGAGCGGAATAATCGCGACCGTCGCGGGAACCGGGACGCAGGGGTTCGGCGGAGACAACGGACCGGCGACGTCGGCGAACCTCTCGATCCCATTCGGGGTTGCGCCGACCCCGGACGGCGGTTTCCTGATCGTCGACGTCGGCAACCAGCGAATCCGAAAGGTAACCGCCGCGGGCACGATCACGACGGTCGCCGGCAACGGCACAAGTGGCTTCTCCGGTGACGGCGGTCCGGCGAGCTCCGCCGCGCTCTGGAACCCCCACAACGCCGTCGCTGATTCGTCCGGAGGCTTCTACATCGCCGACGCCTCCAACGAACGCGTCCGCTACGTCTCGCCGGGAGGCACGATCTCGACGGTCATCGGGAACGGCACGCGCGGGTTCACGGGCGACGGTGGGCCAGCCTCAGCCGCGCAGATCTCCGTGCCCAAGGCTGTTGGGCTCACAGCGTCGGGGGACCTCGTCATCGCCGAGGAGCAGAACAACCGCATCCGCTTCGCCGGCTCGATCGTCGCGCCGGCGAGCACGAGCGCCCCGACCGTTTCGGGTCCGGCGAGGCAAGGTCAGCCGCTTAATGCGGCGGCGGGCGGCTGGTCGGGCACAGGCCCTGTTCCCTCGTACGCATGGGAGCGCTGCACGCCCGGTTGTACAACGATCTCGGGGGCAACGGCGAAGACGTACGTTCCCGTCGCGGCGGACGTCGGCGCCACACTGCGCGTGACCGTGACGGCTTCCAACCCGGCAGGCACCGCCAGCGCCAGTTCCGCCCAGACAGAGACCATTGCCGCCATGGTCGTGCCGCCGACGAACACTGCGCCGCCCACGCTCTCCGGCTCCGCGGTGAACGGCGGCACCCTGACGGTCGACGAAGGAACGTGGTCGGGGACGACACCGTTGGCGTTCTCCTATCAGTGGCGGCGCTGTGACACCGCAGGCAATGCCTGCATCAACATCGGCGGTGCGACGGCGAAGACATACAACGTCTCGAGCATGGACGTCGGCTCGACGCTCAAGGCGCAGGTGACGGCGTCCAACGGCGGCTCCGTCTACGCAACGGCCGTGACCGCCGACTCGCCCGCCGGCTTCTGGCGCTTCGGCGGCGACGGCGCCCTCACGGACACCGTGGGCGGCTCCAATGGCAGCTTCGTCGGCAGCCCCACCCTCGGCGCCCCTGGGCTGCTCGTCGGCGATCCGGACACGTCCGCATCATTCAACGGGACGAATCAGTACGCGGACGTCCCTGGCTCCAGCTCCTGGACGCCGACGACGTTCTCTCTCGAGGTCATCGTCCGGCCGACGGCGACGCCCGACAACCGGACGATCTGGTCGGCCCAGGGGTTGTTCACGGGCTGGTGGCTCAACACCGGCTCGACCGGAAATGTGCGCATCTTCATTGGCGACGGAAATGCCTGGCGATTCGGCTCTGACGGTCCGTTTCTTGCACCAGGAGCGACACACCACGTCGCCGTAACGTATGACGGGTCGAACGCGCGCCTCTACGTCGATGGTGCACTCGTCTCGACTGGCCCGTCCGTCGCCATGGCGCCGAACGGGGGTGCGAATGTCATGCGCTTCGCAGCCTACTCGGCCGGCCCAGGTCAATACTGGCCGGGCACGATCGACGAAGCCAGCTTCTACCCGGTGACGCTGTCCGCCACCCAGATCGCGGCCCACTACCAGGCGTCGATCACCGGGAGCCTCGCGACATCCGCCGCCAGCCCCGTGGTGGCGGCGGCGCCGCCTGTCAATACGGCTCTGCCGGTGGTGTCGGGGGTGGCTGAGGTTGGGCAGTCGTTGTCGGTGTCGGATGGGTCGTGGTCGGGGTCGGCGCCGATGTCGTTTGCGTATCAGTGGCGGCGGTGTGATGCGGCGGGTGCGGGGTGTGTGAATGTTGTGGGGGCGACGTCGAGTTCGTATGTGGTGGTGGCGGGGGATGTGGGGTCGACGTTGCGGGCGGTGGTGACAGCGTCGAACAGCGCGGGGTCGGCGTCGGCGACGTCGGCGCAGTCGGGGGTTGTGGCGGCGCAGCCGTCGTCGGGGACGATGACGTTCAGTGTGCTGGCGGGTGGCGATGATGGTGATTTGACGCAGAGGAGCCCGCAGTCGCAGGGGTATCCGCCGACGGGGTCGGTTGATGCGAATTCGACGGGGGCGGTGTTTACGGCGGGGCGTCGGTTGGCGTTCAACAACTACACGGTGTATGTGCCGTTGGTGCGGTTTGACACGTCGGGGTTGCCGGATGGGGCGACGATCACGTCGGCGACGTTGAAGGTGTTCGTGACGGGTAAGGCGGATGCGGACAACCGGAGCTTGATGGCGGAGTGGTATCCGGCGTCGAGCTGGCCGATCGACGCGGCTGATTTCTCGTTGGATTCGACGGGGAGCGCGTTGGCGGGCAGCGACATCACGGCGATCACGACCGGTCAGGTGAACAGCTTCTCGTTGGTCGGCGTGTCCGCGGTGTCGACGACCGGCTTCACCGCGCTGCGGCTGCATGTGAGCGGGGGTGTGCCGGCCGGGGACAACCTCGTGCAGATGGCCGCGTTCGAGAACGCAAGCCCCGAAGTCCAACTCGTGGTTAGCTGGACGCTTCCCTAGCCACCGATTCACGTGAGACGTCTGAGCGTCGATTCGACGCTCGAAGCGAGAGTAGAGCGCTACCGAAGACAGCCGCGCACGACCGCCGCGAGCCCGGAAGCGGCCGGCAAGTAGAGCAGCACCGCGTTACCTCGAGCAACCAGACGGTAGCGATCGCGCGGCACACGGAGCAACTCGAGCAGGAACTGCGCGTCGTCTGCGTTGCGGCTGAGAGACGCGCCCACGACTGCAGATCCCTTTCGTGCCTGCCACGACGTCTTTTGGGCGAGGTCCCGCAGTGCCCGCAACCGTCGGTCGATCGGCTTGATCGGGGCGATCGCGACCCCCTCTTGCCGAAGGCACGCCACCGTCGGAGCCTTGCGATAGACCTGTGAGGCGCCGGATCCGCCGACGCTCGACGCCGCTGTACGCGGCGTCAAGCCGACACCGCCCGCGACGATGGCGAAGAGCGCCGCCGCTGTCGCGACCGACGTTGTCGCGCTAGAGAGCGGTCTCCGCAGCACCATCGAGCACATGGTAGTAGCGCTTCCCCAGCGCCGAGCCTAGTCATCCGGTTAGTTCGGGCTGTGCAGGTCGTCGTGGTCTGGCTGTCCGCTCCGAGCTCGACATAATTAGTTTTGTGAAAGCTGTCCCGTCCTTGGCCGGCGCCAACGTCCTCGTTACCGGTGGCGCAGGCATGATCGGCTCGAATCTCGTGCGTCGGCTGCGCGAGCTGGACGCGCACGTGACGGTCGTCGACAACCTCTTCCGAGGGCGGCTCGACAACCTGCGCGACGACGACGGGCGGCCGTTCATCGATCTTGACGCCGACTTCCACGAACTCGACCTGACCGTGCCTGGCGCGCTCGACGACCTGCTGCCGTCCACAGACCTCGTGTATCACCTCGCGGACATCGTCGCGGGGATCGGCTACGTGTTCAACAACCAGGGAAGCATCTTCCGTCAGAACCTCATGATCAACTCGAACGTGATCACCTCTGTGCGAGCCCACCCTGTTCGAGGCTTCGTCTACGTGGGAACAGCGTGCAGCTTTCCGGCCCACCTGCAGAGCGGCGTCGACGCAACCCCGCTGAAGGAGAGCGATCTCTACCCGGCAAGCCCCGAGTCCGCCTACGGGTGGAGCAAGCTGATGGGTCAGTACGAGACCGACCTCCTGGAGCAGGAGTCCGGGATCCCGGTCTCGGTGCTCATGCTCCACAACGTTTACGGCACCCCAACCGACTACACAGCCGAACGAGGGCAGGTGATCCCATCTCTCGTGCGAAAGGCACTTCGCTATCCCGACGAGCCGTTCGTCGTGTGGGGCAGCGGCGCTCAAGGACGTGCGTTCGTCCATGTCGACGACGTTGTCGACGCGCTCGTCGCAGCCGCGGCTCGTGGACTCGGTCAGGGCGTTATCCAGATCGGACCGGACGTGTGCACATCCATTCGAGAGGTGGCCGAGCGTGTTGTAGCGATCTCCGGCAAGAGCATCGAAATTGAGTTCGACCTATCGGCTCCCGAGGGCGATCGGGGACGCTGCGCTGACTTCTCCAAGGCAAGTTCGATTCTCGGGTGGACACCGCGGGTCTCGTTGGAGCGCGGGCTCGACGAACTCTACGGCTGGATGGAGCCCCGATTGCTCACGGCCGCAGAGACCGCCTGATCGTCGAGACTAGCGAGATCTTCCGCGTCTCTTGCGAGCGCGGCGGGTGCGGGTGGGCGTTGCGGTACCGGCGAAGCCGAGCCGTTTCTTCGAGAGCGAGGTAAGGGATAGGTGCGTCAAAGCCGTTCCGGCGGCCGCGGCCCCGGCCGCACCCGTTGCGTCGAACGGCGGTATCAGGACGAGCGAGAGAACGATGCCTGCGCCGGCGCCAAGGCTAACGCCGCGGGCGAAGTCGGCTTCGTGGCCGGTCATGACGAGCAGGAGGCCTGAGAATCCGAGGATCACCTTTACGAGCTCACCCAGCACGAGTATCCGAACCGCAGTCGCCCCGCCCCGAAACTCTCCTCCGAAGAGCCCGAGGAGCGGATCGGGGAAGACGGCGATCCCGATAGCGACCGGCAACGAGAGCACGAACACGATCAGTGCTGCCCGGTGCACCGTTGCGCGCATGGCTTCCAGGTCCCGGAGCGAGTGGAGGCGTGCGACCGCCGGCATGAGCGGATATGTCGAGGCGAGGAAGAGGAAGCTCGCGAAGGTACTCAGCCGGAGCGCCAGCGCGAAGATGCCCGTGTCCTCGGCGCCCGAGAGTACACCGAGGAGGATCGTGCCCGCCTGCGCGCTGACGACGCCCACGACGCCAATCAGGATGAGCGGCATCGCGCTCTTCGTCCAGCTGCTCGATTCGTAGCGTGGCGCAGCTGCGGTGACGCCCCGAGGCAGCGAACGGGCAAGCAACACCGTGCCGACTCCGAATGCCACCAGCGTCGCGATGACCATCAGGGCGACCGCCGAGCTCGCGGAGAAACCGTCCCACGTGAGTCCGACGACGGCTGCGAGCAGGAGGAACAACCCCGGTGCGACGATCGACTCGGGAATGCGACCGAGAACGACTAAGCCGAGCCCCTGCATGGTCGACTGGCGCACGATCACTAGAGCCGTGGGCATGACGAGCCCGAGCCCGATCAAGAGAGGCCAGAGGAGCGTCTGTCGGTCGAGGAGCAGCCAGGCGCAGAGCGCCGCGATCGCCATTGTGAGCAGCGAGGTGCAGGCAACCAGGGTATTGGACCAGCGAAGGAGACCACGGAGTCCCGGCCAGTCCTGTCGCGCGTGCATCGAGGCGACATGGCGCACGACGAGCGGACTGACTCCCAACCCCGCAACGGACGACAGCACCATCGCCCACGCGAGCGCGAACGAGAACGCCCCGTACCCGTCTGCGCCGAGCAGGCGTGCCAGCGCGAGCGCGAGCACGAAGTTGAGCACGGTCGTGCTGACATTGAGACCGAGCGTCCCCACCACACCGCGGGCCAAGCCGCGCTCCCCTGGCGCGAGCCGCAGCGTGCCGAAGAGCTTGGCGCGGCTCCCCGCTGACGAGGTCGTCATGCCGGGCTCGACGCTCACAACCGACACCAGCGGTCCGGAATCACATCACCGGCATCGCCTGCCGCCCCCCAGTCTCTTGGTGCCACGACGATCTGATCGTCGGAGGAAGCGAGCCAGGCGCCCCACCAGCTGAACGAGCTGTTTGCGATCACGTGGTGTCGACACAGGCTCATGAGGCGGAGGTCATCGTGACCTTTGCCCTGATTGTGAGTGACGAAGGTCGTCGGCCCGCCGAGGTCGAGGTGCGTGCGGCACCAGCCAGGATCGTCGGAGAAGACGAAGAACTGTGCGTCGGGGACACGATCGCGCATCAGCTGCGCCGCGGCCGCGTAGTAGTCGAGCGACAGCGTTCCGAGGAACTTCCGCGCTCCCGGGTCCGTGACGTAATCACCCCGACGGACGTGCACTGCGACGCAGGTCGCAGCGGCGATTTCGCGGGCGACGGCCGCATTCCTGCCGTCGAGAGGTTGTGGGAAGGCGAAGTCCGCACGAATCACGGCCGCGTAGTCCTCGAAGTACTTCTCGCTCTGCCAGTAGCCGAGGAGCCGTGTGCGTTTGGGCAGATCAATGACGTTCGCGTCGAAGGAAAAGCTCTCCCGCCGCCAGTCCTGGCGCCGCGTCGGTGGCGCGAGACCCAGGAGCTCGCGCACCCGTTCCCTCCGCGGGTGCCGATACGCCCAAGTCAGCTCCACGTCGAGGTCGAAGATTCCAAGTTCGTATACGAAGCGGCTCGAGGGAGCCAACAAGCCCAGATCGAGCTGGAGCTCGGTTCGACGTCGCAATGCGAGGGCGCGCCCCACCGCGTACTGGAACATCTGATTTCCAAGAGCGCCGGCGAGCGTGGAGATGATCAGGGTCGGCCACCCTGAGGGTGGTCCCTCTCGACGTGCAACGGCCTGCTCGGACTCCGTCTCCCGCGTCGTGACCGCCTCTCGACGACCTGGAGCCGCATAGGCGCATTATCCGACTAGGGCGACGTGGTCGCTAGGCCAGGGTCAGGACCACTCGTCGGTGTAGGGCGACCGTCGCGCTGTGGACTCTACAGTGGGACTCGGTATCGAACGTCCGAACCCACTGCGCGTACCACTCCCAACGGGATCCTGCTCGTGACCAGGTTGGCCACCCCGACTTCTCCATCCCGCGGCGACGTCGCGCGGTCCACGGTAGCGCTCTTCGTCGATCCACCCCATCGAGGTCTCGAAGACGACCGGCTCTTCACGCTCGACGGCGGGCCGCACGCCCGAGACGACGTCAACGCTCCCTGGATCCACGCGCGCGAGCGTGTCGAACAGGCGGGGGTGCGCATGCACACGGCCGATCTCCTCGAGTCCGGCGCCGTCGAGCCCGCCGATCGGAACCTCTACGTGTCCTTCGGACCTCGCCGCCGCCATCAGCGTCTGGTCTCGCGCTTCGGCGTCGTGCGCAGCGCCTTCTTCGCCGTCGAGTGTCCGATCGTCGACCCGAGGCTCTACCTCGACCTGAGCTCGCTCGGTCGGTCGTTCAACACCGTCTACTCCTTCTCGACCGAGGAGAGCCTGAGGCCGTTTCTGCGTGCCCCGGTCGAGCTCGAGCAATTCCAGCTGCCGAATGCGTTCGACAGCGTGCATCCGGAGCTTTGGCAAAACCGCCAACGTGGCTTCGTGACGATGATCAACGCCAACAAGCTTCCCCAGCTGACCACCAATGAGCTGTACACGGAACGGCTGCGGGCCGTCGAGTACTTCAACCGGTACGGGGAGATCGACCTCTACGGCATCGGCTGGGAGGGGCCCGCCTACCGCGTGACCGCGAGCAGGGTGCCGGGGACGGCGCGCGTTATCGCGCATCGGGCGCGGAGCCGTTGGGAGCAGCTGCGGCCCCCTTCGGACCCGGATCGGGTCGCGGCGCGTGCGGCGTGGCGCGGCCCGGTAGCCGCAAAGGCCGACGTGCTCGGCCGCTACACGTTCGCGATCTGCTTCGAGAACATGGTCCTCGAGGGATGGGTTACCGAGAAGATCTTCGACTGCTTCTTCGCCGGCACGGTCCCGGTCTACCTGGGCGCTCCCGACATCACGCGTTGGATCCCCTCCGATTGCTTCGTGGACATGCGCGCGTTCGGCAGCTACGACGAGCTGCGCTCGTTCCTCCACGAACTGGCTCCGGCCGAAGTCGACGCCTACCGGCAAGCAGCGAGGGACTACATCGCCTCGGAGGCCTACCGGCCTTTCAGCAAGCATGCTTTCGCGGAGCGCCTCGCCGCGATCGTCAGTCGCGACGGCGAGCTGGGGGCGTGAGTCGATGGACACGACGGTCGAGCTCAAGGGGGCGAGGTATCGCTTCGAGGTTCTGCGCGGCGCCGAGCTGGCGGCCGTGATCCCGCTCTTCCGCGACGCCTTCAGAGGCCGAAAATTCAGTGTCGGCTGGCTCCAGCGAAAGTACTCCTGTGAGCAGGACGGCTTGGCCGGCTTCGCCTGCGTCGCCTTCGACGAGCGTGGTCAGGCTGCCGGGTCGGTCGGCCTCCTCCCATGGCCGGCGCGGTTCGAGGGACGAGTCGAGGCCGCCGGCCAGATGGTCGACGTCGCGACCGGCACCGCGCACCGCGGCCGTGGCCTCTTTGTGGCGTTGGCGGAGCGCGTCCGCGAGCTGTGCGAGGAGGCCGGGGTCGGCTTCCTCTACGGCTTCCCAAACGAGGAGGCTTATCCGATCTGGGTTCACAAGCTCGGGTACGACCACAGTGACGACCTGCTGGAGTTCAGACTTCCGGTCCGGACGCTCTGGGTCGAAAAGCTCTCGCACCGAGCCGGACCACTGCGCGGGCTCTACGAGCGATACGCACGGCGCACGCTCAATGCTCATGCTCCCGACGATCCCCGGCTCGAGAACTCCCTTGGACGCGACGGCTTCGCCTGTATCGAGCGCGATGACTCGTTCCACGAGTACAAGGCGGCGTTTGGCGGCTCGCGTGTGCTGGCCGTCGACGGGGGGCGTGCCTGGGTCAATGCTCGTCATGGCCTCCTCATCGGCGACCTTGAGGCGTCCTCGGACGCCGAGCTGGACCAAACGACGGGCGCGCTGGCGCGCCTCGCAGCACGACTGGGATTGCATCAGATCGTCTTCCAGGTGTCGAAGGACACGCGCCTCGCTGCCTACTTCTCCAACCGATTCCCAGTCTCCCACGAGCTGCCCGTGATCTATCGGAACATTCGCTCCGGGATCCCGAGGGACAAGCTGCGCTTTACCCTCGGCGATCTGGACAACTTCTAGGACGAGCAGTCACGTGGGCCGGGTCCCGCGGCGACGTCGAGTCTTTGCGGCCAGGTCGGCTGCCCAGATCTTCATGAAAGCGCGGAACGCGCCCCAAACGAAGACGTCGCGTCGACCGTCCAGGAGCAGCATGTCTCCGACCGGAGTCAGGGTGTGACGACCGACCGGGAACCGGCTCTGCGGCGACGCTTGCATGACCATGAGCGGTTCCTCGCGGAACTCCGTCGGCGTGAGCCGGGAGACGCGCTGGAGCGTGACTCGCCAACCGTACGTCCTCGAGCAGTCTTGCGCCGGTCGGTACAGCACTCCCTTGTGGTGAAACGGCCGCCCGCCGGGACGAGACCCACGCACATCGCTCTTGATGGGATTGTGCGCGTGCTCGATCCACGGCCCGAACACGCTCGACGAGTACCATGCCCAGAGCTCGACGTCTTCGAGCGCGCCCTTGCGCGTACACAGCAACCACCAGCGGCCTTCGTGGACGAACACGGTCGGGTCCACACCGGGGAACCCCGACAACAGAACGTCTGCCTTCCGCCACTCTCGCGGGAAATCGACAGCGCGGAAGAGCGCAACCTCGTTCGCGGCTGAGGTTTCGGGGACGCAGTAGATCTCGTCGTCGGCTTCGAAGAGGAAGGGATAGGACGCGTGGCCCGTCAGCGCCAACGCGTGCTTCGGCGTCGTGTGCGCCCCGCCGCCCATCACCTCCAGCTGGCGGATGTCACCTCTGCTCTCGCGATAGGAAAAGCTCTCACAGAGAATGTGTAGCACCCCGTCTCGCACGATCCCGAACGGGTCGGCGAAGAACTTCCTACGGTCGGAAAGCGGCAGCCACTTGATCTCGTCTTCGCGGTACGCCCCTGCGTCGACGAGTTCACCAGCGGAGACGTTGAGGATGCCGATGCTCCACTGTGGATGCCGCGCGAGCCGTCCCCAGCCAAACGCGAGGCGCCGCCGTGTGACCCGCGTGAGGTAATGGAACAGTCGAGGGGGTACCTCGACCAGTCCGGGGTCCATTGCGATGTCGTCCCGCACGACGGACGCGCCTGCATGGATCCGGCTACACACGCGAGCGGGCCACCCCGCAACGGACTCGAGCACCCGATCGCGGCTCGTCGCGTAGGAGCGCTGCTCTGTCTTGAAGAATGCCTGTTCGAGAATCGCGCGGTGGCCGGGCACCAGACTCGTCGAGAGAAGCGCGGCGTGCGTGACGGCTTCGCCTTCGTAGACCTCCCGGAAGAACGGTAGACGCGTCCAGTGCACTTCGTGCTCGAAGTACCAGACGCCGTGTCGCGCGAGGAACTCGAGTCCCCGCGGTACCTGCCCCGGGCCAAGCTTCAGGACGAAGTCGAAGGATCCCGACTCGATCGAGCCGAGGCTCTCGGCGCGATGTCGAGGGACGTGGTCGAACCGCTCGGCAACGCTCGGGGTTGAGTCCGCACCAACCCGGCCCTCATACCAGCGCAGCAGTCGAGAGCCTCGTCGTGGGGTGCTCGTAGTCCGATCGCGCGGCGCGACGATGACTGCCGCGAGCTCTGCGACCCCATCGAGTCGCCCGACGCATGCAACATGCCAAGGTTCGATCGACTCGCCGCGGAGGAGAACGGCATACCGCAGACGCATCACGGCGACGGATCATAGGAGTCGCTCGGACCTAGCCGTCCGGGGGGGAAGGCCTGGCCGGGGAGATCGGCACGGTGCCCCATACTTCAAATCGTGAGCACGCGTGTGCCGTCGAATGGCCGTTCGGGCGACGAGGTCGTCTCGATCGTCGTCCCCGTTTTCAACGCGGAACGCTACGTCCGGGAGAGTCTCACGTCGATCCTGAGTCAGACGTACTCCCCGCTCCAGGTGATCGTCATGGACGACGCCTCGACCGACGGCTCTGGCGAGATCGCAGCGGACATCGCGCGCAGCGATGACCGCGTTCAGGTCTACCGACAAACGAAGAATGCTGGCCAATTCGCCACCGTCAACGCCGGATTGGAGCTCGCCAGGGGGCGTTTTGTCGCCGTCTACCACGCCGATGACGTCTACCACCCCGAAATCGTCGCACGCGAGGTCGCGTTCCTTCGCGAGCATCCTTCGGCGTCTGCCGTTTTCACGCTCGCGGTCCTGATCGATGAAGCCGGTCGCGAGTTCGGCCGGATGCGCCCGCTGCCGCCCGAGATCGAGGCAGCTGATCTGCTCCCGTATCAGCTGGTGCTGAACGCGCTTCTCCGGCACACGTGCACGTTCTTGGCCTCGCCGAGCGCCCTCGCCCGCCGTGAGGTCTACGCCGCTTTGGGTGGGCACGCGTTGGAGTACGGGATCCGCAGCGATCTCGACATGTGGCTCAGGATCGCACGCCACGGCCCCGTCGGTCTGTTGCGGGACCACTTGCTGAAATACCGGGTGGGCGACCACAACGAGTCGAGCCGCTACCGGCAGCTGAGAACGCAACCCGATCTGTTCTTCAGCGTCATTGACAATCGACTCGCCAACGGCGACCGGCAGCTCGCAGAGCCCGACGCAATGACGGCCTATGAGGCCCATCGCGCCGCGGATCTGCTGATCGCAGCGGGTAACGCGTACCTGACCCGCGACCGCGCTCGGCTCCGAGAGCTCCTGAGCATGGTGTCTGTCCGCAGACTGCTCGCGAGCAGGGAGGTGCAGCGCTGGCGGCTGTCGCTTCTCTATGTCCTCCTTCATCTGTTCCTGCGCCTTCCACACAGCCGAGCCTTGAGTGGGCTTCTGTGGCGGCGGTGGCACACCCGTCGGGCAACGCGGTAACCGCTCGCCATGAACCCACTGGCGTCGCACGCGATCCCGCCGAATACTCGGTGGAGCATGGAACGCTCGCCGACTGCACACAGGTAATCCTCGGCCGGATCAGCTGCTTGGCAGATCGACAACGCCGTTGACCGAGCCGGTTACCCAGCCCTTGCGAGTGCTCGTGCTTGCCCGGTCCTACCCGAGCGACGTCCTGCCGACGCTCGGTCTCTGGACCGAGCGTCCCACGATCTTGCTGCAGGGCCACGGCTGCGAGATGCATGTTCTCTCGCCAGTTCCCTACTTCCCGCCGATCCCAGGGGTGGGCCCGTTCAAGCAGTACACGCGCTACCGCACGATCGCTCGCCGCGAGCTGCGGAACGGCGTCGACGTACGACGACCCCGGTTCCTCGTCGGCCCGGGCACGTCGCTGTACGCGATCGAGTCCTCGGCGTACTACCGGGGTGTCGTCCGCGAAGCAGACCGACTTCAGCGCGAACGCCCATTCGACCTGATTCATGCGCATTTCATCTATCCGGACGGCGTGGTTGCACACCGCCTTGCCGCGCGGTACGGCGTGCCATTCGTCGTCACCGAGCACGCCCCCTGGACGGGTTGGCTCGATCGCCGGGGCGTTGCCCGAGCGGCTCTTCCCGCCGCCCGCGCAGCGGCCGCGATACTTGCCGTCAGCTCGTCCGTGGAGAGGACGATTCGGGCATACGCCGGTGACGGTCCGACCGTCGAGGTCGTCCCGGTCGGTGTCGACCCCGAGCTCTTCGCGCTAGGCGGACGGCCCCGGATAGCCGACCGGATCCTCTTCGTCGGCTTCATCAACTACATGAAAGGCGTCGATGTCCTGCTCGACGCCATGGCGATCCTGCGCGACCGCGGGGAGCCTGGACGCGCCGCCGTGGTCGGCGGCGGCTTCTATCGCGACACGCTCCGGCAGGAGGCTAGCCTTCGTCGGCGCGCGGAGGAGCTCGGTCTGGGGGACAGGGTCGCGTTCATGGGCCGTAGGCCACCGCGAGAGGTTGCGACGCTTATGGCCGAGAGCGCTGTCGTGGTCCTTCCAAGCAGGGCGGAGAGCTTCGGCGCGGTGCTCGTGGAGGCACTGGCTTGCGGTACTCCTGTCGTCGCGACGCGCTGCGGCGGCCCGGAGGACATCGTGACCGACGCGGTGGGGGAACTTGTGCCGCCGGAGGCCCCGATGGAGCTCGCTGACGCACTTTCCCGCGTCCTCACCGCCCCGGACCGCTTCCGGCCGGATGATCTGCGAGCGTACGCCCTGGCGAAGTTCGGCTGGCCATCGGTCGCCGAGCGGATCTGGAACCTCTACCGGAGCGTCATCGGTGCGGCCGCGCAGGTGCCGGTCGCATAAGGCAGCGCTCGCACGCAGCGATCGTGCCTCGCGGGCGAGTGAGGGCGCCCGTACACTTCGAGCGGTGCGATTCAGAGCGCTGGTGGTCGGCCTCGCGCTGGCCGTCGTCGCCGCGGCGGCCGTGTGGCAAACGGAGACTTCGCGATCCTCCCGCAACTCGTCCACGGCCATTTCGATCGATCTCAGGGCGACTCGTCAGGTCATCGACGGGTTCGGGTCGTCGGAGCGTGTGTGGAGCGACCCGCACCTTGCCGACGACCCTGGTGTCAATGTCCCGGTCGCCGCGCAGCAGAGGATCCTCCGTCTCGTGTACGGGACGATCGGGCTCACACGGGTACGGGACATCCTCGACCAGGGCGTGCAAAGGCAGCCCGGCAGGCCCTTCGACTTCGCAGGGAAGCTCGCCGACGACCACGTCGCCTACGTCAAGCAGGCTCGCGGTTTCGGTCTGCGCGTGTTCTTCCCAGGGCCTGTCTACCTCGAGCCGTGGATGCGGGAGAACGATCCGGGCGCGACGGTCGCCTGGGCGATGGCCATGCTTCGCAGGTGGCGTGAGCTCGGAGCCGCGCCAAAGCTCTACGCTCCGCTCAACGAGCCGCGGATCGACGGCAACTATGCGCCGGAGTGGATGCGACAGGTCGCGTTGCAGCTCGGACGTCGACTGAGAGCCGACGGGTTCGATACGAGGCTCGTGATTCCTGACGACGAGAACCCGTCAGATGCGCTTCGCCGAGCGGAGGCGGTGCTCGCAGACCGAGAAGCGCGGCAGTACGTCGGCGCGCTCGCCTACCACGTCTATCGGTGGGGCGACTGGGACGTCCAGGACATGTTCGCGTTGCGCAAGCTCGCGACCAGGTACGGCCTCCCACTCTGGATGACCGAGTACTCGAACACGAGCTACACGGATTGGAAATCGTCAATGGACTGGGCGGCAAAGATGCATTTCCTGCTCGCGCGGGGGGAAGTGAACGCCGTCGACTACTTCGCAGGATTCTTCGGCGAGAGGCACAGAACGGCCACAATGGTCTCGATCGACTTCGACGGTGGCCGCTACGTGAGTCACACCGTCACGCCCGTCGGCGCGATCACGGGTCAGTACGCGCATTTTGTTCGACCAGGATTCGTGCGGGTTGCCACGACATCGTCCTCGAGCGACGTGCTTGTCAGCGCCTACAAGGGCCCGAAGCGCGCAGTCGTCATCGCCACGAACACAGGAGCCTCGACCGCGTCGATCCGCGTTCGCGTGGCAGGGGGTAAGGTCGCGGCTCTCGTGAGACCCGTTCGGTCGTCCGCCTCGGAGCAGTGGCGTTCGTTGCCGCTCGTCAGGCTGCGCACCGGGAGCTTCACCGCTGCGCTCCCACCCCTCAGTATTACGAGCTTTGTGCTCAAGCTCTTGAGGTAGACCGTCATTGCGGACCAGCACATGCCCGGAGGCGCAAGTCCCGGAGGCGCCGAGATTTGCGGCGATTGTGCGCCGGCCGGATCGGAAGCCGGATCCCTGATCGACTACCGTGAGGCCCGCGCGAAGAAGCTCGCGAAGCGGTCGACAACGTAGCCCAGCATCTCCTCGGTGAGGCCCGGGTGGACGCCGACGAAGAACGTGTCCTCCATGATGCGGTCGCTACGCTCGAGCGACCCGAAGACCCGGTGCGCGATGTCGCGGTAGCCGGGTTGTCGGAGGATGTTGCCCCCGAACACCGTCCGCGTCTCGATGTTCCCGGTCTCGAGCCAGCGGACGAGCGACTGGCGTGAGACGCCCTCCTTGACGGTGATCGGGAATCCGAACCATGACGCCTCCGCGCGGCGGTCGGTCACGGGCAGGATGAGTCGGTCGGCGAACTGCTCGAGGCCTGCGTACAGGATTGCGAAATTCCGTCGGCGGGCCTCGACGAACCCCGGCACCCGCTGGAGCTGGGCCACGCCGATCGCTGCCTGAAGGTCCGTTGGCTTCAGGTTTAACCCCACGTGGGAGTACACGTACTTGTGGTCGTAGCCGGCCGGCAGGTCGCCCAACTGCCAGCCGAACCGCTTGCCGCACGTGTTGTTCTCCCCCGGAGCGCACCAGCAGTCGCGGCCCCAGTCGCGCACCGACCGGACGATGCGCTGGTATCGGGCCTTGTTCACGATCACCGCGCCTCCCTCGCCCATCGTCATCTGGTGCGCGGGATAGAAGCTCAGCGAGGCAAGGTCCCCGAACGTGCCGACTCGGCGACCATCCCACGTCGCGCCGAGGGCGTCGCAGCTGTCCTCGATGACGAAGAGGTCGTGCTCCCGGGCGAGGTCGGTGACAACGTCGAGGGCAAAGGGGTTGCCGAGCGTGTGCGGGATGAACATCGCGCGCGTTCGTGGTGAGATCGCTCCCTCGAGCAATGTCGGGTCGACGTTGTACGTCCCGAGCTCGCAATCGACGAACACGGGCACGAGGCCGCACTGGACGATCGGGGCGAGGGTCGTCGGAAACGTCACCGCAGGGGTGATCACCTCGTCACCGGGCTCGAGGGGGTGCGGGAGCAGTGGCGACATGAGCGACATCACGCAGGCGAGGTTTGCCGACGACCCGGAGTTGACGAGCACCGTGTGGCGGCAGCCGAGATACTCGGCCAGCTGGCGCTCGAAGAGGTCGCCGTACGGGCCGAGCGTCAGCCAGAAGTCAAGACCCGCGTCGACGACGTTCACAAGCTCCTCGGGACCGTACGTCCTGCCGGAGTACATGACGCGTGTGCGGCCGGGCACGAATGCGGGGCGCGCGTGCGCGAGCTCGTAGTACGCGCGGGTCTTGTCGAGGATCTCCATCTTCAGGCGCTCGGCGTCGGACGAGACCTTCCCCGGCCCGCTCTCGACGTAGGTGGCTGCACGCCAATGGCGTCGGACGCGCTTGAGCGCCTCGTCGAGCGCCATGGGCTCGGTGTCGAGGAGGTCGCGGAGCCTGTCGGTCGTCAGCCCGCCCTCGAGTGGGCGGGCCGCGGCCTGCCCCAGCTCCGCCGTGGCGGTCGGTACGACACGCCCCGGGTCGAGCGCGAACGCCTTCGCCACTGCTCGCGCGAAGTCGGCGCGCGACATCCGGTCGGCGCCGACCACATTGACGGTGCCGGTGACGTCCTGCTCGACGAGCTGGAGCGTCACCGCAACGAGGTAGTCGACGAGCGTGGGCGTCGTGATCTGGTCGGACGCTGCGCGCACGACCTCGCCGTCCCCGAGCCGGTGCCAGAGGTGCATCGCGAAGTTCGGCGAGTCGGGGTCCCAGCCGTAGATCGCGGTCGTCCTGACGATGAGGTGCTCGACGTCGGCCGCCTGGAGCGCCTGCTCGGAGGCGAGCTTCGTCTTGCCGTACACGTTGACCGGGCCAGGAGTCGCATCCTCGGAGTACGGTCCGGCGGATCCGTCGAAGACGTAGTCCGTCGAGTACAGGACGACACGCGCTCCGACCGCCCTTGCGGCCTCCGCGAGCCCGACGGTGCCCTCGACGTTCGTCGCCCAGGCTTCGTCGGGTGAGCCCTCGGCGCGGTCGACGCTCGCGAAGCCGCCGGCGAGGAAGACGACGTGCGGGCGTATCTCCCGGAGCAGGGAAGCAATCCCCTCCGGATCCCGCAGGTCGAGCTTGCGAAGGCTCCGCCCGGCCCTCGTGTGCGCCGTCCCGATCGTCTCCGCGCCCTCCTCCTCGAGCACACGCATCAGCGTCGATCCGACGAGGCCGGATGCGCCGACGACCACGGCGCGGGTCTCGTGGAGGTTCACGGCGCCTTCCCGATCGCCACGTACCGGCCGTCGTAGCGGGCCGGGTCGAGCGCCCGGCGACCGTCGACCACGAGCGGGTGCGCCTTGTGTCCGTCGAGTGCCTCCCATTCGGGCGCGGCCGTCGTGACGAGGCACGCTGCGGCTCCTTGCAAGGCGTCGTCGAGCGTGGCCGCCACGGCGACCCCCGACGGAACCCACGCCTCGAGGGCCTCCTGGGAGACGAGCGGGTCGTACACCACCACCGACGCGCGTCGCGCATCCAACTCGCTCACGACCTGGCGAGCTGGAGAGTGTCGCAGATCGTCGGTCCCAGCCTTGAATGCGGCGCCGAGCACGGCGATCCGATGTCCGTCGAGCTGCCCGAGCGCGGCTTCGGCGAGTCGCACAAGACGCAACGCTTGACCCGCGTTGACCGAGGCGACGGCATCCAGGAGCTGCGTCGGCTCCCCGAGAGACCGCCCGTAGCACGAGAGGCCCGCGATGTCTTTTGGCAGGCAGCTGCCGCCGTAGCCGCATCCCGCCCTGAGGAATGCCACGATGGGGGCCGGCCGCCCCTCGGGCGCCAGGCGACGATCGCTGTGCACGATGCCGAGCACCTCCTCGACGTCAACGCCCGGCGTGAGCTCGCTGAGGCGCGCGATCTCGTTCGAGAAAGAGACGAGCGTCGCCAGGAACGCGTTGGAGACGTACTTGGCGAGCTCGGCGGTAGCAGGGCTCGTGACGACGACGGGCGCGCCGATCGGCTCGTACAGCCGGCTCATGACATCCGCGGCCCATGCCTCGTTCGACCCGATGACGATGCGGTCAGTCCGCAGCAGATCGTCGACGGCCGTCCCCTCGCGTAAGAACTCCGGGTTCGAGACGACCGCGAGGTCGTGGACGGGCGCGAGCAGCGGTGCCACGCGGCGCTCGTTGGTCCCGGGCGGCACGGTGCTCCGGATCGCGACCACGCGCCGACGCAGTGGGGCCCCCTCGAGCGCGTCGGCGAGAGCGCGGGCCGCGTCCTCGATGTACCGGGTCTCGATGCTGCCGTCCTCGCGCGGCGGCGTCTGGACCGCGAGAAGCACGACGTCGGCGGCTGGCGCGCGGTCGAGGGTCGACGCAATCGAGAACGTGCCGCGCTCGAGACTCGCGCGCAAGAGGTCGTCCAACCCCGGCTCGTAGAACGGCGACCGGCCGGCGCCGATCGCCTCGAGACGGGCCCGGTCCGTGTCGATTCCGACGACCGTGTGTCCAAGCGACGCAAGCGTGGCGCCGGTGACGAGCCCGACGTAGCCGCAGCCGACGACCGCGACGTCCATTACGAGCCGACTCGATATGCGTCGAGGGTCCGACCAAGTCCCTCGCGCAGCGGGACGCGCGGCTCCCAGTCGATCGCCGAGCGGAGCTTCGTCAAGTCAGGCGCCCGTCGGGACGGGTTGTCGACGAGGTATGAGGGGTCGTCACTCGCTTCGTATCGCACGCCGAGCCGGTTGCCCGACACCTCGTCGACAAGTTCCGCAAGCTCCCCGATGGTGATCTCCTCGTCGTTGCCGACGTTATACGCCTCGCACTCGTCGTCACCGGCGAGGAGGCCCAGAATCGCTACCACAGCGTCCGTGACGTAGCAGAAGCTCCGCGTCACCCTGCCGTCGCTGAGCACTCTGATCTGCCGTCCCTCGAGCGCGTCGCGGACGAAGTCGGGGACGACGCGCCTATCGTCGAGGCGCAGTCGGGGCCCGTAGACGTTGAACGGCCGGATGATCGTCACCGGTAGCCCGTGGAGGCGGTGGTACGTCGTCGCCAGCGTTTCACCGAGCCGCTTGGATTCGTCGTAGCACGCCCGTGGGCCTGTGCAAGAGACGTTGCCCCAGTAGTCCTCGGCGGTGGGCACCCGTTCGCGCGGCGGGTCACCGTAGATCTCGCTCGAGCTGAAGAGGACGAAGCGTGACGCACCCTTCTCGCACGCGAGGTCGAGCATCCGGCGAGTGCCCGTGACGTTGACGTCGATCGTCTCGAGCGGCCGTTCCCTGTACCAGGTCGGCGAGGCGATGCTCGCCGCGTGCACCACGACATCCACCGCGCCGTCCAACTCGACCGGCGCCGTCACGTCGTGGATCACGAGCCGGAAATCGTCTCGGCCGCGCCGGTGAGCGAGGCGCGATGGGTCCGCCGTCGCTCGGTTGTCGAGGCATATCACACTGCAGGCGGGGCTCAGGCCGGCGTCATTCGCCGCGAGGAGCGCATCGACGAGGTAGCTCGGCAGGAAGCCCTCGCCACCGCTGACGAGCACGGTGCGCCCCGCAAGGGTTGCGATCGCATTCCAGGCACGCGACCTGACCTCCTCGACGTCGGACGTGGTGACGGCATCGAGCGCGCGCGCTGGAATCGAGGGCATCATGAGCGCCGAGCGCCTTTCGCGACCTCGCGCAGGATCTCGAGCGTGCGACGCGCGTTGTCCTCCCAGCGGAACGCGCGCGCGCGCTCGAGCCCACGCGTACGGAGATCCGCTCGATAAGCCTTGTCCGACAGGACGCGTTCGAGAGCGCCGGCCAGGTTCTCGACCGTGGGTTCGTCGATCAAGTGCCCGGCGCCGTTCACGATCTCGCCGAATGCCGCCCGATCGACTCCGATCACTGGCGCTCCGCACGCCATCGCCTCGACGACCGTAATCGAAAAGCCTTCGTACGCCGACGCGCTGATGTACGCGTCGGCAGCGCTGTAGATACGCGTGAGGTCGTGGTGGTGCTCCAGCCGACCATCCGTCTGGACGACGCGGTCCTCGATGCCGAGCTCGCGCGAAAGCTGCGCCAGCGGCAGGTCGAGATGGTTGGGGCCGAAGAGGAGCAGCCTGTGCGGGAAGTCAGGGCGGCCGCGTAGGAGCTCTGCGAACGCCGCAATGAGCAGCGGAATGTTGCGCCGCTGCGAAAGCTTGCCGACGAAGACCACGTAGGGACTATCCGCGCCGAGCTGCTCGACGCGCGTCCGGCGCAGCGTCTCCTCATCGTCGACCGGCCGAAAGCCGTCGTCGACGCCCTGCGGGACGATGTCGATCTTGTCCGCCGCGATGCCGTACGCGCCCTGGATGTCGTCCTTGACCGACTGGGACGGAACGATGACGCGATCGGCCTTGCGTGCACTCGAGCGGAAGACGTTCGTAAAGGTGTACGGGTACCACCAGGGGTGCGTTCCCGCCTGAACCTCATTGACGCTGTGGATCATCACGACGGTCGGACCCCGGTGAGGCAGAGGCAGCGAGTAGCTTGGCCCGAAGAACACGTCGTCCCCGCGCGCGGCCGCGGGTAGGCGGAGGTTCTCCCACATGAAACCGCGCAGCCTCGGCCGGAGGACCTCCGTTTCGAAAGGTCCCGGCGGCAGGCGCCCTGGCTCGAGGGGTTCGCGGAGGTAGAGGACACATCGTTCGTCCTCGCGGAGCATCTCCGCCCAGTAGCCGAGCAGGTACTCGATGTAGCGCGCGACGCCAAGCGGTTGCCCTTCGAGTCGTCTCGCGTTGACCCCGATCCTCACGGGCCGACCCCCCTATTCGGCGGCCGGAATGCCTGGTACACGATCTGCGTCGCGAACAGCTTCTCCGTGCCCGGCGCGTCGCGCTCGAGGCGTTCGCCGATGCGAGCTGACGTACGCGGGAGGAGCTGCTCGACCGGCGTCAAGAACGGGATGAAGCTTGTATACCTCAGCTCTGCCCATTCGAAGCCGGTCGCGTGCAGCGCCGCGACAAACCGTGCGGGCGGAAGCTCGCCGGCCCCGTGCGGCATGTTCGGGTACGGGCGCCGGAGCACTCGCTTCGTTCCGCGCACGCCGGGGTACCAGACCCGCGTCTTCCAGAGCCCGTAGAGCGCCCGAGGATTGGGGTAGCTGACCACCGCCTTCCCGCCCGGCCGCAGCACCCGGTACAGCTCGGCTAGGGCTGCTGCGAGCGCGGAGTACTCGAGCACTCCGGTCGCCGTGACGACGTCGAAACTAGCGTTGGGGAACGGCAGCCGCTCGATCGGGCCCACGCTGAGCCGTTCAGCGGCTTCGGGAAGGCGGTGACGCGCGGCCTGGACCATCTCCGGCGATGCGTCGATTCCGCTCACCGTCCACCCGCAGCACCCGAGCTGCTCGCACAGCCGTCCGGCTCCCATCCCGGCATCGAGCAACTCCCCCGGTCCGTCGCCCACCAGTGCGACCACGGCCCTCATTCGTGAGCGCAGCGCATAGCCGTCGGCGCTGACCTGGTCGTACGCGCCGTCGTAGCGGCCAACCCGCTCCCCGAAGTAGGCGGGTGCCGCACGCTCTGCGTCCATCACCAGAGCTTCCACGGAACATCCCCCCCTTGCCAGAGTGCGTTCAGCAAGCGCACATCGCGGAGGGTGTCCATCGGTTGCCAAAAGCCGTCGTGCTTGTAGGCCACAAGCTGCTTGTCCGCAGCGAGCCGCTCGAGCGGGTCGCGCTCCCAGATCGACTCGTCCCCCTCGATGTAGTCGAGCACTTGCGGCTCGAGAACGAAGAAGCCTCCGTTGATCCAGCCCTCGCCGACCTGCGGCTTCTCGGTGAACTCCGCCACGAGGTCGCCGTCGAACACGAGGCCGCCGAACCGGGCGGGTGGACGCACGGCCGTGACCGTCGCGAGCTTGCCATGCGAACGATGGAAGGCGACCAATGCCCGGCAGGAGACGTCCGCGACACCATCTCCATATGTGAGCATGAACGTGTCTCTTCCCAGGAGGCCGGCGAGGCGCTTGAGCCGCCCGCCTGTCTGCGTCGTAACACCCGTGTCGACCAGGTCGATCGTCCAGTTCTCGCGTGTGCCGTCGTGCACCTCGACCGTGCCGTCGCCGGCGATCGTGAGGTCGTTCCGCAAGTGGTAGTAATCGAGGAAGTAGCGCTTTACCACCTCGGCCCGGTAACCGAGTGCGATCACGAAGTCGGTGAACCCGTGCGCCTCGTAGATCTTCATGATGTGCCAGAGAATCGGCGCGCCGCCGATCTCAACCATCGGCTTCGGGAGGGCCTCTGTCATCTCGGCGAGTCGAGTGCCGAGCCCTCCGGCCAGGATGACGGTCTTCATGCCTCGGTTCCCCGGGCCGAACGTTCGTCGCGTCGCATGGAGGCCTCAGTCAGTCGGTAATACTCGCCCGTCGCGGCACCGCTCAAGCTTCGACACGTAGCGGCACCGCCGGGACGCCGCTGGCGGTCGGCTTCGAAGCCAAGCACAGGATCGTGTGCCCGTACGGGAGCGTCGCGGTCGGTCGACGGAGCCAGCGTACTTCCATTCCGAGCACGAAGTCACCGACAGTTCTGACGAGGCGCGCCGGATCGCGGAGCGGCACGCCGTCGGTGGTCTCGGTGGGTGCATGTGGCAGGCGACCGCGCAGCGTCGCCCAGAGAGAGAGCGCGAAGTTGGCATACGTGATCCGTTCGCATCGAAATCCTGCCGAGTCGAGCTCGCGGCGGACCGTGCTGATGTCGTACGCCCTCCAATCGTGACGTTCCCGACGCAAACTCCTCGAGCCGTTCGTGTGGAGGAAGAGGATCCCTCCCGGCTTGAGGACGCGGTAGATCTGGTGGAGGCTCAGTTGCACCTCGTCCTCGGGAACGTGCTGGAGCACATCCTTGGTGACGACGACGTCGAAGCGCTCGTCGGCGAAGGGCAGCGCGCTGACCGGTACTGCCTCGAGCTCGGCCTCTGGAACTCGTGTCCGCGCAAGGTCGATCGCATCGGCACCGATGTCGGCACCTGCCACCGAGGCGCGCGGGTTCGCATCGAGTACCCAGCGGAGGAAGCCGCCGGTCCCACAGCCGGCGTCCAATACGCTCACGCCGGGCTCCAGCAGGCGGTCGCCGACGAACGCAGGAACCATCTCGCGCATGCGGCGATACCAGAAATGGTGCTGCTCGAACCGATGGATCCGAACGTAGTAGTCGGCAGGGATGCCGGGCGCCAGACGGGGAGCCGCTTCCATGGTCGAGATTGTAGGTAAGGGACGAAAATGCAGCCCCACCCGAAAGATGAGGCTTGGGGCTGCCGTCGGTTCGCTAGATATGTGGGCTCATCCGCGTCTCGCTCAGGTCGTAGTCCGCGCGAACGAGGCGGCGCAAACGGGAGAGGGTCCCTCTCGCCGCTAGGTAGCTCTTGAGCGATCCGCGGAGCGCCCTGCGCAGGAGGTCGAGTCGACGGACGTAGTGCGCGTCGACGCGGGGCAACCAGCTCATGTCTGACCGACCGACGACGTAGCCAATCTTCGTGGAGCATCCGGCCTCGTACGTTGCGCGAACGAGATCTCGCGCAGCGTCCGTCGGACGAGCGCCGTACGGATAGGCGAAGGAGCGAACGGGAGCGCCGATCGCTTGCTCGAGGACATGCTTCGAGTCGACGACCTGGTGCTGAATCTCGCGGAGGTCGCTCCCGATGAGAGGCACATGGTCCATGGTGTGCGAACCGATCTCCCACCCCGCCGCCGCGAGCTGCGCGAGGTCCTCCCCGCTTGCCAGCGCACGGAGGGGGCTGCCGGGGCGTCGCGACGGCCAGTCGTTCTTTCGGCCCAGGTATGCGCCGACGCAATACACGCTGGCGGCCAAGCCGCGCTCCTGAAGCAGGGGCGCGGCGCTGATCGCGACGCTGGCGAGCCCGTCGTCGAACGTGATCCCAATCGCGGGGTCGTCGGATCCAGTCATCAGCCTCTGGGCGAGCTCGGTGATCGTCAGCACGGGTACGCCCGACTCGGCGATGCAGTCGAGGTGCGCCCTGAAAAGCTCCGGCTTGACGAAGAGTGGATCGGTGCTGTTCTCGACGCCGTGGTATGTGAGAACCAGCACGGTCAAGCGGTGCTTTGCTCTCGCGAGACAGCTCGGTGTTGCCGGATCTCTCGTGCCTCGTCGATCGCTGCGAAGTACGCGCGCATGTGTGCCTCGGTCGACCACAACTCCTCGCATGTCTGTCGCGCGCGCGCCCCAAGCTCGGCCCGCAGTTGTGGGTCCTGACGGATGGCCTCCATCGCAGAGATGAGCTCGTCCTCCGTCCGGTACGTGAAACCGCCCCGACTCTCACGGACGATCTCGCCGGCCGCGCCGAGGTCTCGCGCGATGACCGGCGTACCCTGAGACGGCCCTTCGAGCACGACGAACGCACCCGCCTCGTAGACGAGCGTCGGTACGAGAAGCGCGAGCGCATCCGCGTAGAGGCGACGCACCTCCTCGGGATGAACACGCCCGAGAAAGTGGACATGGTCCAGGCCCTGCGCAAGCTCGCGGAGCTCCGATTCGCATGGCCCGTCGCCGGCAATCAGCAGATCGGCCCGGTCGTAGTGTCGGAACGCCTCGATCAGAGAGTGGACGCCCTTCAGCTTTACGAGGCGTCCGACGAACACGAAGTACGGTCGCGCTCGGCGTGTACGTCCTTCCGTCTGGACCAGCGTCGTCTCCGACGGCGGGATGAAATAGCGCAGCAGCCGCATCGGGTGTGAGAATCCCCGACGCCGGTGCTGTTCCATGATGGAGTTGCTCGGCGCGAGGAAGAGGTCGACTTCGTCGAGCTGTCGGTCGAGCAGGTTCCCGTACCTCCAAAGCTGGGGCGGGCGGTGGAAGGAGAGCTGGCAGCGAAGGCACTCCGGCTTCTCGCAGAGCTCGCGATTTTGCTTCCAGAGGTCGTACATCGGACACACGAGCCAGTGGTCGTGCATCGTGTAGAGGCGAATCGCGTCGGAGCCGTAGGACAACACGCCCGGGCCGAACAATGTCACGAGGTGAAAATTCACGACGTCGAAATGCTCATCGCGAAAGATGCGCCCCAACTCGCCGGCCTTTAGACCTGGCCGTCCGCTCAGATACGTAACGAGAGGAGAAAGCGGACCGAGCTTGCTGCGAAGCGGCCGTACCGTCACATTTTCGTGATGCGGAAACTCCCCTCGTGGCCCCGCGGATGTCAGAGTGTGATACGCGTCGACGCAATGGATGATGGTGACCCGATGCCCATTGCGCGCAAGCTCGTTGGAGAGCCGATAGACGTACATCGCCTCACCGCCGAAGTGAAATGGCGGATAGAACGTCGTCAACATGCAGAACGAGAGTGATTTCTCAGACATAGGTCCCCCGCAGGTTTACCGCGAACGAATCGTAAACGAGATCTCGAAGTCTTTCGGCAGCGGATGTCCAGGAAAGGTGCTTCACGGCTTCTCTCGCGCGAGTACTCATTCTGCGCCGCATCTCGGCGTCGTCGAGAACGAGGGCGAGCTGGCGAGCGAGCTCGGCCGAATCCATTGCCGCAAAGTAGAGTCCCGCGTCGCCGAGCGTTTCGCGGTGGGCCGCGAGGTCGCTGAGGATCACGGGCGCGCCGCAGGCGGCTGCTTCGACCGCCGGCAACCCGAAACCCTCGCCGAGAGAGGGCAATACGACGGCTGTCGCGGCGTTGTACAGACAGGCCAGCATGTCGTCGGTCACGAAACCGGGCAGCAGCACGTGCGGGGTCAGTCCGAGCGCGTCGATTCGACTGCGAAGCGACGTCGCCGACGAGAGGTACGGGTCCGAGTCGAGATCGCCGGCGACGAGGAGTCGTGGGGCATCGTTGTGCGTCTGCCGAAGCAGCGCGTACGCATCAAGGAGGGTCTCGATGTTCTTGTGTGGGCTGATGCCACCGACGTAGAGCAGGAAACCGTCATCTGGCCCGAGGCCCATGGTCTGCAGTCGGGAGACGACTTCGCCGCGCTCGCGGGGGTGGAACACGGGGTCCGGCGCCTCCGGGATGATTGCGATGCGTTCGGGCTCCATTGCGAGGCGTCGCGCAACGGCGGCGCGGGCGGCAAGCGAGACGGTGAACAGTCGGTGCGCCTGTCGAACCGCCAGCGCCTCTTTCAGCGAGAAGAGCGTGCGGGCTTTGCGATCGGCGAACGTCAATCCAGGGAAATCATTAGCCGTCGTATCGTGGAAACCGACGACGGTTCGTACGCCGATTGTCGGAAAATACGTGTACGTGGACGGGAAGACGAACCCGTCGAGCTTGTCGCGCCAAACCGCCCGCGTCAGGCGCAAGACGTCTGACATGCTGCGGTGAGAGCCTGCCGCGGCTCCGCTCGACGGCGGCTGCCGCAAGACGACCTGCCTCGTTGATGCGCCCGACGGCAGGTCGGCGCGGGGCGCACTCCAGTTGTCGATGTAGAGGACATACTCGGTGTCGACGTCCAGTGCGACGAGGCACGAGACGACGTTCCGGGCAAAGCGCCCGTATCCTCGACGGTTGACCCAGCTTGTTGCATCGATGCCGACGCGCATTCCGATCAGGCGGCCTTCCGGGCCTGCGTCATCGGGCCGATGCCGTAACCGAGCATCTGGCCGGCTGCGCATGCGGTTAGATAGACAGCGAGCAAGGGAGTGGCGAGTAGAAGCTCCTTGCGAAAGCGGCGGCGCCCGAGAACGTTGCGCGCGATCCTCGCGTAGAGGTAGGGGACGAGGAGGGGTGAGCCCACCGCGTAGACCACGCGTCTCCAGCCGAGGCGATTGCTTCGCACTCGGGCAAAGGAGAGCGAATAGTCGAAGCTTTGAACGAAGAACTCGCGGAAACCGTAGGTCTTGAGGTACTCGATCGCCATCGTCTGCTCAGAGTGGAGCTGGAAGCCGACGGAGCGAAGCCACGCGTGCAAGGGGAACTCCCAGTGGCCATCAGGAAGTAGCTCTCGGAGTGCGTCGAGGGCGCGCCGGTCATAGGAGACGTTCATTCCCACCATGGTTGAACGCGACCCGGCTGGCACCGGCTCCAGATAGTCGCTGTATTCGCAGAGGAACGCGGCCCAGTCGCGAACGCGATCGGTCGCGCCGTTGCGGATCGGACCACCGACGATGGAGTGTCCTCGCCTGTGCGCGTCGATCACGCAGTTGCACCAGCCTTGCGTGACGACGCATGGATCTTCGATGACGGCGACGTACGGCGCTCGCGCGGCGGTGATGCCCGCGGCACGCAACGTTGGAACGGCCGTTGGCCTTTCGAACGCGATGATCTCGACGGCCGGGAATCGCATACGGATGCGCTGCCGCGTTTCGTCATCCGTGGAGTCAGCCACGATCACCTCGGCGCAAGGGCAGTCGTCGTAGAGTGCCGCGAGGCACTCGCTCAGGTACGCGTACCCGTTCATGGAGGCGACGACGACAGACAGCTGCGGCTCGCGCTCAATGGTCGACGACATGGTCACTGCACGCCTCGAGTGGTCACGAAGTTTCGTGCGGGAACCAGCGTTTCGCTCATACCCGTGGCGCCCCTAGCGGAACGCGTGCACCGGTGCGGGCAGACTCGTAGGCCGCCTCGATCACCGCCAGCACATCGCGCGCCTCTTGCGCGCTGGAGGGTGGGGCGCGGTCATCGGCGATCGCCTGGATGAGGCCCTCGAGGAGACGCGTCGTACCCAGCATCGTCGCGTCGCGTGGACTTCTGGCCAACCGCGTTCGCGTGAGTCCGTGCTCGGCCCAGGCGAGACCGCCGAGGCCGAATTCAAGCCGGGCACCAGCCCTTTCAGCGCGCTTGAGCCCCAACCGGACAAGAGCTCGGCCGCCGAGAGAGGCGCGAAGCGAAGCGTGCTCGCAATCTGCTCTCACCTCGAGGTAACGCGGCGCTGCACGGCAGAGACGATTCATGGTGATCTGCCCGAGCCGTCCGCCCTGGAACTCGAGGGTGACAAGTTGGACAGCGTCGGCGTCCGAGTCGTGGACGCCTGAAGAATGTTGGCACGAGACCGCGATCGGAGGCTCACCCGCGATTGCGATCAGCAGATCGACGAGGTGCACGCCACCCTCGAGGAGTGCACGATCAGCCATTCGGGCTCGCCATTCCGCGGGCTCCTCCCATGGCGGCAGATCAACCAACTGCCATACCTGGCAAAACACAAGCCGACCGTACCTTCCCGATGCGACCCCCGATTTGACGGCCCGAAATATCGGATGCTCGCGGAACTCGAGGTTCACCGAGACGTGCCGATGGGCCGCCGCAGCCGCTCTGACGATGCGGTCCGCATCTGCGGCCGTCTCGGCCAGGGGCTTCTCGCAGAACACGTGACATCCGGACTCGATCGCCCTCAGGCAAAGCTCGACGTGACTCGTCGGCGGCGTGCCGACGACGACGATGTCAGGCCGCGTGCGTTGGAGCATTTCGTCCACCGTCTCGAACGTGAGCGCGCCAGTCGCCTTGTGCCACCGTTCGCGGCTTGCGGCAGAAAGATCGCAACCGCCGACCAGCTCGACGCCGGCAATGCGCTGGAGCGCTGGAACGTGGAACATTTCCGATGCCTTCCCGAGGCCAATTGCAGCGACCCGCGTCATTTCACACGTAGAAGGCTGTCGCCGCCGCCAAGGACATATCCTACGGCCTCGCCAGCTGCATATGCGCCTGTGTAGACGAGGATCAGTGGCGTTGCCAGGAGCAGCTGGCGTCCGTACCGGCGCCGGGCCCTGACGTTGCCAAGGATGCGGCAGACGACGAGCGGAACGAGTAACGGCGAGCCGAAGAAGTAGATCAGACGCTTCCAGCCGAGCTCGTGGTTTCTGAGTCCGGCATACGCGCGGCTGTAATGGTACCTCTGGCCCAGAAACTCGAAGAATCCGAATCCTTTGGCATGTTCGACCACCGCCGCCGGCTCGCGGAATAGCTCAATTCCCTTTGCTCGCAGGTGGCGATGGAGCCACGTTTCCCAAACTCCCCGACGAAGCAGACCGTCAATGGCTTCGACGGCCTTGCGATCGTAAGCGACATTCATCCCAGGAAGCGACGTGACGACGCCACGGCTTACCGGTTCGGTGTTGGCGCTGTATTCACAGAGGAATGCAGCCCAGTCTCGGATGCGCGACGTCGCGACGTTGCGGACGGGGCCCCCGACAACGAGATGACCCTGTGAATGAGCAATGAGAATACTGCTACACCAGTCGTCCGTAACGATGCAATGATCTTCGATCACGGCAACGATCGGGGCCGTTGCGGCCGCGATTCCAGCGGCACGTAGCTGCGGTATGGGGGTGGGGCGATCGAAGGAGATGAGACGCACGTTGGGCCACCCCTCGGAGATTCTGCTCCTCGTCGATTCGTCGGTCGAGTCGGCGACGATGATTTCCGCCCCCGGGCACCGGCTTTCCAAAGCATCAATGCACGCACCGATGTACGGGAATCCGTAAACCGACGGGACGACCACCGAGAGCTGAGGTTCGGGCATGAAGATGTGTGGCGTACCGCGCGGCTGTGTGCTCGCGAACCTTCGTCTAGCTCAATGCGATAGGGGTCGGGTACGAGGCCGCAAGCGCACTGTGGCGCTCGTCTTTCTCATCGCCGGAGAGCGTCGAGATGCCCTCGCGCCTCCGCGAGCGCCCACATCGAGTTGTAGGCGAGCAGGACGGGAAGCGCAAGCAGCGTGCGCGTGCGGTAGCGGCCGTTGGCGAACATCAGTCGAACGGCGCGCAGTGTCAACAGGATCGGCACCGCGGGGGCGGCGAGCACGCCAACGATGTTTCGTCTCGCGGAGGCTCGGGCGCCGCGATGCCGACCGTAACGGCGCCCATGTGCGAGGCGCTGGCTGACGAATGCGGTGAATCCACCCGAGCGGCCCATTCGAACCACGAGCTCGGGTGACTGCCACAGCGTGACACCGCATCGCTGCAGCGCCGGGTGGGCAAGAGCCTCCCAGTATCCCGTTTCGAGCGCCGGTGCGATCTGTTCGAGCCGTTGCCGGCTGAACACGACGTTGTCGCCAGGCAGATCGGCGGTTCCACGCGCCTCGAATGGACGCATGTGGCGCGCGTAGCGGCAAACGTACTCGGCCCAGTCGGAGAGGCGTAGCCCAGACCCCGGATCGATCGCCCCACCAAGCGCCTCGTGATCCGCTGCCAAGCGCCGGATCGTCGGAACCCAGTCAGGCTCGGGGATCATCTGGGAGACCGTGAACGCCACGACTTCGCCGGATGCCGTCTGAAAGCCGTCCCGCCAGAGTTCGGGAACCAGCCTCCGCCGAGATAACGCGAAACGAGCCCACGGGTATCGAGCTTGGACGTCAGGCGAGCTCTCGTTCGACTCGTGGACGAGCACTTCGACCGACTCGTCCCGTTGAGACTCCAGCGCTTCGAGGCAGGCAGGGAGCCGCGCGGGAAAGCTCGAAGCGATCACGATGGTTATCGGTCGAGCCAGGCTCAACGCACTGGACTCGACACCGTCTGGCGCGTCCTGCTCAGCTGACAAGGTCGAGGTCGAGGAGCTCGTCCACGATGGCGCCCTCCTCGAGGTAGACCTCTTCCGCGTTCACCGACCAGACGTCATGGCCGGTTCCCTCGCTCAGGTTGAGTGCTGCCAGGATCGCCGTCCACATCGAGTGATCCTGGTTGTTGTAGCGGTGGAGCCCGTTGCGACCGGCCGTGACGAGGTTCGAGAAGCTCGCCAGGTATCCCTGGACGACGGCGACGGCGCTCTCGTAGTTCGCGTCGTACATCGGGTACGCCTTGGGCACCCGCACCTTGACGCCGTCGAAGACGCGGGTGGGATCGATCAGCCCGATCCGGCCCATCTCGTCGGTCGCGAGCGCGACGGCTTCCTCGTCGGACATCTCCCACAGCTCGTCGCCCTCGAAGCAGAAGTACTCGACGCCGAGGCACGTCTTGCCCGGCACCACCATGTCGCTGCTCCAGGCGCCGAAGTTCTGCACACGGCCTGCGAGAACGTCGGGGTCGTGGATGTAGATCCAGTTGTCCGGGAACGGCTCCTCCTCGTCCGTCATCAGCGCCACGAGGCAGAAGTCCCGGTAGCGGAGCCGCTCGGCCGCCTCGAGAACCGGCGCGGGGGGTGCGGGGTCGAGGCTGCGGATGAGGTCCTGGAGCGCGATCGTGGAGAGCACGCCGTCGACGGGGTACTCGTGCTCGTCGCCGTTCGACCGGACGACGACGCTCGTGACACGGTCGCCCTCGTGGCGGACAGTCGTGCAGCGCTGCCGGAGCTGCACGGGCACCGAGAGATCCTCGGAGAGGTGCGTCGCGAGGCGCTGCCACATCTGACCCGGCCCGAGGCGCGGATACTGGAACTCCTCGATCAGCGTCGTCGTCTGCTTTCGGCTGACCCTGAGGATCGTGAGCGCCGCGCGGAGGAGCGAGAAGTCCTTGATGCGCTGAGCGGCCCACTGGGAGCGGATCTCGGTCCCGGGGATGCCCCACACCTTGTGCGTGTACGAGCGGAAGAAGGCGTCGTAGAGTCGGCGGCCGAATCGCGCCGTGACCCAGTCCTCGAAGGTCTCGACCGGGCGGCGGCGATTGCGCTGCGCCCAGACATACGAGAGCGCGCACCGGGCGGACTCGAGCAGGCCGAGCCGCGCGACGACGTCCTTCGAGGTGAGCGGGTACGAGAAGAACTTTCCGTCGTAGTAGATCCGCGACAGCCTCGGGCGGATGAGGAACTCCTCGTCCATGAGCCGCTCCCACAGCCTCTGTACCTGCGCGATCTTCGTGAAGAAGCGATGGCCGCCGAGATCGAACCGGTAGCCGTTGAACTCGACGGTCTTCGCGATGCCACCGACGTCTCCGTCGGCCTCGAACACCATCGCGCGGTGCCGCCGGAGACCCAGCGCGTACGCCCCCGTCAGGCCGGCGGGGCCACCTCCGAGCACCGCGTAGCCGATCGACTCCGAAGCATCGGGTGCGTCGCTCGAGGACGGATCGGAGACAGGTTTTTGGTCGCGCGTATCCATCGGCCTCGTCACAACAAGTCTCGCCACACTGCACAAATCTCCCACGGCCAACCGACCAGTCATAGTGCAAGCTCCCCTACCCGATCGTTTAGGTCGGCCGTCTCCCCAGCTTCTTGCCTATCGGTCGGAACCAGATGGCCTATCGTGAAAGGCTATGGAGGCCGCGGATTCCTCGGCGCACGCCCGCGTGAGCGCGGGTGACGGCACCTTAGCGAGCATCGGCTCGAGGGGGAGCAGGCGGTATGGCGCGGGCCAGGGCCGCGGCTTCGTCGTCCGCCGCGCGCTGCTCGTCGCCGACCTCCTCGGGCTGGTAGCGGCGTTCGTCCTGACCGAGGTGCTCACGAGCCGCGTGTCCTGGGGAGACGTCGATCCGCGCGTCGTGAAGCTCTTCGTCATTTTCGTCGCGAGCCTTCCGGTCTGGGTCGTCGCCGCGAAGGTCTACGGGCTGTACGACCGCGACGAGGAGCGCACGGAGCACACGACCGTCGACGATCTCGTCGGCGTCTTCCACCTCGTCACCGTCGGTGTCTGGATCCTGTTCGCGGGCGCGTGGGCCACGGGCGTGACCACGCCGCAGATCCGCAACACGACCGCATTCTGGCTCCTCGCCGTCATCCTGATCACGTCGTTCCGGGCTGCGGCTCGCTCGCTCGTCCGTCGCAGCGCTGCCTACGTCCAGCGCGCGCTCGTCGTCGGCGGCGGCGACGTCGGCCAGCTGATCTGCCGCAAGGTGCTCCAGCACCCGGAGTACGGGATCGAGCTCGTCGGCATCGTCGACGACCAGCCGCGCGAGCTTCGGTCCGAGCTCGCAGAGACGAAGGTGTACGAGCTCGAGGAGATCGAGGA